>Ga0137412_10001371_pt1 | contig 18877 bp, 16 predicted proteins | sample CZODoug2_1_16fun_FD_122160 | JGI IMG/M metagenome (GOLD analysis project Ga0137412, IMG submission 122160) | Vadose zone soil fungal communities from Angelo Coast Range Reserve, California, USA - CZODoug2_1_16fungal (Hybrid Assembly) | ecosystem: Environmental > Terrestrial > Soil > Vadose zone...
CCAAAAATAGCTAAATACAGTCCCGGCTGTGAAACGAACAATTGCTTCGCCGCCGCGCCATGGATCGTTCTGGCTTGTAAACGTGTTCCCAGTGACTACAAACATGTTTGTGCCATCGCTGGCGACACCGCCATGTCCCCAGATCCCACCGCCTTCGGCGTCCGTTGCCCAAGCCGTCACGGTGGAAGGATTGTTTATATCGACGCCCACAACCCAGCCATGGTACGGGCCGCAGTCGCCGACATATCCGGAGTACGACACGTACACAATCCCATTCACAAGAGCCAGCGCGCCTCGTTCTTCCTGCCAAAAGGAATCGAAATTCACGCCGTTAAACTGGGCGGTATCCACATCCACCGGCCAGCCAGCATTCGTGGCGCCAGTGTCGACGTTCAGCGAAAAAATAAAGTGCTTAACAGGATTTCCATTGATCACGGCATCGAAGAAGAGTGACCGCGAGCCGAGATCAACGACGGGCGTGCCTGTGATACCAACAGGGATAATGTTACCCGGGCATGCACCTTGTGGCGCCGGCGTGCCAATGTCAGTGCGCGACCAAATCACAGTGCCGGTATCGGCATGAAGCGCATAAACGTTGTTCGATTCACTTACCGCGATCACCATCGGCCCGTTCGGCCCGCCCTCGATATAAAGCGGCTGCGCGTAAACGTGGCCCGAGATCGTTCCGTCGAAGTTCAAGTCGCGAGTCAGATTGGCTGCGTTCGCCGGCGTAAATGCGGCGTCGATATAGAGGCCGTCCCGGGAGGGATGATTATGTTCCTGCGTGACGTTGACCTGTGCCTTTGCCGGAAGGACCGCTGTCCACAAAAGAGCAACAATGAGTAATGACAAGGAAGTTAAGGGCTTCATAAGATTCGCGGTGAAAAACCGCGCTCCCTTCTACACAGCGAGCAGCCTCGTTGTCAAGGATTTGCGACAAAACAATTTGTAACAATCAGGTTATCTTTTGCGGGGGTGTAGAGGCGGGTGTCCTCAGCCGCAGACGTGACTGCCGCGACATTGGGCAGAAATCCCATGCCAAAGAGAGTTAGTATGATAGCAAGGAGTATTATAGCTGTTGTCTTCAAAGCTTGGAGATTCGGAGAAATCTTGCTGACTAGCGAGATCAAAATGTGCTCGTCGCAATGACGAAATCCGAATGACGGATGACGAATTAAGCACGAATAACTGAATGACGAAAAGACTAGTCACGGGTGTATTTGGACTTCGTCATTCCTTCGGCATTCGTGCTTCGTCATTCTCCCATAAGCACCGCCGCAAGAATGCACACCTTCAGCGAGATCGGCATCACCCCGAAAGCTTTCGGGGCTACAACATCATGAGCCGGTGTCCTTGGACGGCTTCTTCTCAGGCGACTTAGTCTGAGCAGGCGGCGAACCTTTCGCGGGTTCGTTTGACTTGGCGGATTTTTCTCCACCGGTCGAGGCGGCAGGTGCCTCCTTTTTGGCCGCTTCTTTGTAGGAATCGCTTCGATAATCCGTGGTATAAAATCCCGATCCCTTGAAGATCAGACCTGCGCCCGTGCCTAGCAGTCGCTTCACTTTGCCGTGTCCCCACTTCGGTAACCGGCAAAGTTCTTTCGGGCATTCGCTAAACGGTTCGTCGCGCATTGACTGGAATGCATCGAAGTTCTGCCCGCACTTTTGACAAGAATACTCGTACGTTGGCATCAGGAATCGCTGGGAGTCTGCCTTAAACAGGTTAGAATTCAACTCCCAAGCCTGCCTAATCACGTCATTTATCAGAATGACGAAATCCGAATGACGAATGACGAATTAAGCCTGAATGACGAAACCCGAAACGGCGCTGAGGACAGGCTTCTTTGTCATTCGTGCTTCGTCATTCCTTCGACATTCATCATTCGTGCTTCGTCATTTTCATTAGTGTCCATTCGTGTTTATTAGCGGTTGATCATGAAATACGGCGTGAAAGAAATCGCGGGCTTGTTCCCAAGCTTGATGGAAATCAAGGACGAGTCATTGCGGGACAAGGTCGCGGCGGTATGGAACGAAGCGATTACCACCGGCTGCGGCGGGAAGGGCTGGACTTTCGACGAACTCCGGGCGGTCAAGTTCACCCTGCTAGCGGGCGATATTGACATGACGTTTGTCGAACACCTCAACTCCTGTGCGCGGCAATGCATCGCAATCTCCGATGTGCTGGAGAGTTCGTTCCGCTGCGGTATCCCGATCCAGCGCGATTATCTCATCGCCGGCGCGTTGCTCGCCGACGTCGGCAAGCCCCTCGAGTACGACAAGGACGCCTCGGGCAAGGTCGTTCAAGGAAAATTTGGTCAGCAATTACGTCATCCATTCAGCGGCGTCGCGCTCGCCCACAAGCATGGCATTCCCGGCGAAGTCCTGCACATCATCGCGACGCACAGCCATGAAGGCGACAAGGTCGAACGCTCGATCGAGTCGATTATTTTTCATCATGCAGACTTCGTGGATTTCGATATCGCAAAGCTCCTCGGCAAGCAGGCTGCGAAGAAATGAGGGACGAATGGGAAACTTGCCCCCGAATGACGCGAATTGACGCGAATTTTCTAAGGCATTTATTAGTATGATTCGCGTGATTCGCGGGTAGCTCAAAACTGATATGGGTCTAACGCTTGTTGAGAAGATTGCGGGACGTCACGCCGATGGAGTTGCTCCGGGCACAGCGGTCCGCAGCGGCGATTTTATCTCCATTCGCCCGCGTCACGTGATGACGCATGATAACACCGGGGCGGTGATCCCGAAGTTCAGGCAGATCGGGGCAACGACTATTGCCGATCCGGCGCAGCCGGTCTTTGCGATCGATCACGACATCCAAAATACATCACCAGAAAATCTGGCGAAGTACTCCAAGATCGAAGCGTTCGCTCGCGAGCACGGCATCGATTTTTATCCGCCGGGCACGGGCATTTCGCATCAGGTGATGGTGGAACAAGGGTATGTCATTCCCGGCGCCATGGTGGTGGCCAGCGATTCGCACTCGAATCTGTACGGCGCCGCGGCTGCGCTGGGCACGCCCGTGGTGAGGACCGATGCGGCGAGTATTTGGGCAACAGGCGTTACATGGTGGCAGGTCCCACCGGTGGCAAAGGTGCTTCTCAAGGGAGAGCTTTCACCGGGTGTGGTCGGCAAGGATGTCATCATCGCGCTATGCGGACTTTTCAACAAAGATGAGGTGCTTAATCACGCCGTTGAGTTCGTAGGCGACGGCGTGACGAAGCTTCCCATGTCCGCGCGAATGACCATCGCCAACATGACCACGGAATGGGGCGCGCTGGCAGGCGTATTTCCGTTTGACGAAGTAACAGTGAATTATCTGCGCTCACGCGTCCCTGAATTCTCAAATCCGAAACGCCCGGGAACGCGCAGCGCGAAAAGTCGTGCCGGTTACACAAACGCAGATATCGACGAGTGGTGGAAAAATCGCAACAAATTCAGCGCTGACTCCGACGCGGAGTACGCGATCGAGCTGGAGCTGGATCTTGCGACTGTGGTTCCGCACGTCTCCGGCCCTAACGAAGTCAAAACAATGGCGTCGCTGCCGGAAATGGAACGAAAACGGGTGCCGATTCAAAAGGCCTACTTGTTGTCGTGCGTGAACGCGCGCTTCGAAGATTTGCACGACGCGGCAGAAGTGGTGCGTGCCCGGGGCGGACGCGTGGCCAACGGTGTGGAATTTTATCTCGCGCCCGCGAGCGCCGAAGTGCAGGCCAGATCGGAATCGAACGGTGATTGGCAAACTCTGCTGAGCGCCGGCGCAATTCCGTTGCCGCCCGGTTGCGGCGCATGCATCGGACTGGGACGTGGTCTGGTGCAAAAAGGCGAAACCGCGATCAGCGCGACCAATCGCAATTTCAAAGGACGCATGGGCGACCGCGACGCTTTTGTTTATCTCGGGTCGCCCGCTGTCGTCGCTGCCAGCGCCCTGGCCGGATTCATTTGCGCGCCGACAAATTTCAGCGATCGCCCAGCCGGAATCGCGATCCGACGTCCTGAAAAAAAATCAAAGCCCGCAGGATCGGTGCGGATCATGGAAGGTTTCCCGTCCAGCGTGCGTGGTCGTGTTCTGTTCGTCGACAAAGATAATTTGAACACCGACGGCATTTACGCCGGCAAACATACTTATCGCGACGACATGACGCCGGAGCAGATGGCTGCGGTTACATTTGAAAATTACGATCCAAATTTCAACGCTCTCTATCGGAGCGGCGATGTCGTGGTCGCCGGATTCAATTTCGGCACCGGCTCAAGTCGCGAACAGGCTGCCACGGCGCTTAAGTACAAAGGAATTCCGTGCGTGATCGCCGGCAGTTTTTCCGAGACCTACAAACGCAACGCGTTCAACAACGGTTTCGTGGTATTCGAATGCTCCGAGTTAGTAACGCATCTGCGCGCCGTAATGACCGATCGCGCGCCCACGACTGTAGGACCGGAAATCACAATCGATTACGCCAAATCCATCTTGAGTGTCGATGGAAAATCGTTCTCGTTCCCGCCGCTGAGTCCCGCCGCGCAAGAACTGATCGTCGTGGGCGGCGCGGAAAATCTGGTGGCCAGCCGCCTCCGCGCAAAGCCACAAGAAGCTACGTAATCTGTGGAGCACAGGCCGCTGGCCTGTTGGCGACGGCTGCCAGCCGTCGCGGACTTTTCGTGATTAAACCTGGCTTTGCAACGGGATATTGATCGCTCGAAGCGGTCGGACTCTGCGATCGCATAGTTCGCGCGGTCGATGAACTCGGTCGCAATTTGCGACCTTAAAGTTTAGTAGAGGTCATTCGGCGAGCCGCCGAATGCGACACGCCGGCGGCGTGTGCTCCCCAGAATTGATCTGCGCCATCCGTGTAATCCGTGGTTCTCTAAAATTTTGGCGCTTACTTGCGGGTCGCTTCCACCCCGATAAAGTCGCCTTCCTATGGCGAAATATAGAATTGCGTGGATGCCGGGCGACGGCGTGGGCAACGATGTGATGGAGGCGGCGAAGATCGTTCTGGATCGGATGAAATTTGATGCCGAATACGTCCCCTGCGATATCGGCTGGAAATTTTGGTGCACAGAAGGCAACGCCCTTCCCGATCGCACAGTAAAAGCGCTCAAGGACACGACGTGCGCGCTGTTCGGCGCGATTACGAGTAAGCCTCAGGACAAGGCGAAAGAGGAACTGAATCCGGAACTTCAGGGGAAAGGCTTGAGCTATTTCTCGCCCATCGTGGGGCTGCGGCAGTTGTTCCATCTGCACACCAACATGCGGCCATGTAAGAGTTATCCTGGGAACCCGTTGAATTATCGCGGTAACAAGATCACGAACCCGAGCGGCGCGGACGTGCCAATCGATCAGGTGGTGTTTCGTGAAAATACCGAGGGCATGTACGGCGGCGTTGAGTTTTTCCCGTTACCGGAATCGGTTTACACCGCGCTGTGCGCGAATCCGAAGATGAAGAAGTGGAAGGACAAGGGTCTTGAGAACATCGCGCTCTCTACCCGCATCATGAGCGCGCAGGGATGCACCAACATCTGTAAGGAAGCGTTCGAGTACGCAAAGAAGACGGGACGCAAACGGGTGACACTGATCGAGAAACCGAACGTGCTGCGCGAGACCGGAGGCCTCATGACTCGGTGTTTTCGCGACGTGGCAAAGGGTTATCCGGACATTTGGGCGGACGAAGTGAACATCGACGCCATTTGCATGTGGATGTTTAAGAATCCGCAGGATTACTCTGTGTTGGTGGCGGAAAATATGTTCGGCGACATCGTCAGCGATTTATGCGCAGGCCTTGTAGGCGGACTTGGCTTCGCGCCCAGCGCAAATCTCGGCGACAAGTATGCCGTGTTCGAACCGACACACGGTTCGGCCCCGAAATATGACGGCCAATACAAGGTTAACCCGATCGCCATGCTTCTGACGGTGAAATTGATGTTCGACTGGCTTAAAGAAACAGAAATGGCGACGCGTCTCGAGTCCGCCATTGCTCGCGTCATCTCCGAAGGCAAGGTACGTACCTACGATATGGGCGGAAAAGATTCGACTCTCGATGTGGCCAGGGCCATTGCCGATTACGCCGGCTCATAAGACCGAACGTGAAATTGCCTAATGACGAACGACATTCAGATGCACGACCTGATTGCGCTGACGGAAGATGTTGCGGCAACGCACTTCATCACGCATCAGCCACTACAGTTACGACGTGGCCAGGTCGGAACGGTCGTCATGCCTCTCAACGGAAATTTTCAGGTGGAATTTTCAGATCGCGAAGGCCGCGCTTACGCGATGCTGCCGTTAAACAGCAAACAATTGATGATCCTGCGCGAACAACCGGAAGCGACGGCGGCTTGAGATTCGCTCAAGAAAACTGGAACGGCAACGCGTCTTGAAACGGCCATCATGCGCGTCATCGCTGAGGGCAAGGTGCGCACCTACGACATGGGCGGAAAAGCTTAGGGTCATTGGTTCCGTTGTCGCTGAATAGCGCGAATCTAATCGAGGTAAATGACCCCTTCGCTAACCAGAACGGATGTGCCTCCGATCCGAGTTGTTTGAACGACACCGTCCTTTTTTTCCGCACGGGCGATGAGTGTACTCGGCCGTCCCATCTCGACTCCCTGGGCGATTCGCCAGCTGAAACTCCCGTTGCGGTCCTGGTTGTAGTGAGCCAGAAGCCCGGCGAGAGTACAGTTAGCGCTGCCAGTAGCTGGGTCTTCAGGGACCCCGCTCAAGGGCGCGAACATCCGGGCACGAATGTCAAAACCGTCGGTGCCTTGCGTGTAAAGATATACATCTGGCATCACGTCCCGGGCGGCCAGAGCTTCAAATCCGCTCATGTTGATGCGTGCGCGTTCGAGCACCGAGCGGTCTCTTAGCTCTACGAAGATAAAAGGAAGACCCACAGAGACTACTTGCGGACCGTGTGTTTTCGTAACGACCTCCTTTGGATCGATAGAGATCGCGGCTGCCACAAGCTCCACAGGAAGAGTTTTTCCGAAAGAAAGCGATTGAGGAGCGGTCAGCTCGCACGATGCAACTTTTCCACCGGACTCATGAATCGCGATCGAAACTAAGCCACCCTCTTCTTCAAAAGTGACTGCGAGCGAAGACTTGATCTCGCCGAACTCGCCGGCGCTGGCGAGAACGAATGCGGTTCCGACGTTGGGATGCCCGGCAAACGGAATCTCTCTGGCCGGAGTAAAGATTCGGACGTGCCGCGTGTGACCCGCTCTTGCTGGAAATACGAACGTGCTCTCGGAGAAATTAAATTCGCGAGCGATCTGCTGCATCTGCTGCGTTGAAAGCCCATCCGCGTGAGGCAGCACGGCCAATTGATTTCCACCGAAGCGCGTCTCGGTGAAAACATCACAGGTGTAATAACGGTACTTCACAGCGGGGTTTCAAATTTCTGAACTCAATGAAAGTAAGCAAGAAAGCGTTTTGCAAATTCTGTTAACTCGTCACACGTCACTCGCCACTCTTATCACTGTTCGAACATGATCAATGGAATTCTGAAATGCGTCGAGTGACGCGTTAACCTGTTCCGCATCAAGATTGACATAGCGCAAAGTGTCTGGCGGAAAACGAAGTATTCCACTGCGGGCGAACTCGATCAGCATTGGCAGTTCAGCCGCGAGATGATCGGACACACCGATGATCTCGACCTCCTTGTTGATCAATTCCGTGTACGGAAAGATCGACATCGACTCCGCTGTTAATCCGACAAGCGCCGCACGACCCAGCGCGCCCAAACATTGAACAGCTTGTCGCATCGTCTGCGCCGACCCGATCAACTCCAGCGAAACATCTACGCCTTTTCCATTCGTCGCGTGGGCGATTTGTTCGATGGGATTTCCCTTGGTTGCGTCAATCGGGACGGCTCCAAGCCTTTTGGCTGAAGCGAGTTTGGTCGCATTGATCTCGACGACGTAGATCTGGTCGCAGTCAAGCGCCCGCGCCAACTGCAACGCCGAAAATCCCAATCCACCGAAGCCAAAAATTGCAATCGACTCCCCCGGTTTGAGTCGGGCCTTGTTCAGCGCATGAAGCGCCGTCGCCGATGAACACATCATGATCGCACCGATCTCGAAGGAAATTTCATCGGGAAGCACGAATGCATTTCTGCCAGGAACCTTGATGAACTCCGCATATCCACCGTCGCGACGTTTGCCGATCATTTCTCCAGTACGGCAAAACTGTTCCAACCCGCGAATGCAGAACTCACAGCTTCCGCAGTGAGCCAGATAATGTACGCAAACACGATCGCCGGGCGTGACGTGTTTAACCTCGGCGCCTACTTTTTCGATCCAACCCGCGATTTCGTGCCCGAGCGTCACCGGCAAACGGTCAATCCGTGAAATGCCGGCGCGATAATGTTCGTCGGAATGGCAGATCCCGCACGCCGCAACCCGAATCAAAACGTCGGACGGCCCGATTTCCGGAAGGTCAATCTCCGCTTCGTGCAGCGGTTTTCCAACCTCAGTGAGTCGCACTGCTCGCATGCATTCAACGAACCAGTGCGTCCAGCTCTCTCACGTCTAGCCCGGCTTCGCGGTAATACTTTCGAGTCAGTTCGAGGAGCGTGAATCCGTCTTCATATGCAGCAAAGGCGCCGTTGGTCGGTTTATCTAAATAGATGAGTCCCCCTTCGACCACGAAGAACGTCATCATTGGTCCGGGTGAATCTTCCGTGATAACCAGCGTGTGCGCTTCGCCAGCCGGCTCGTAGATGTAGGTTCCAGGTTTTGCAATCCATTCATGCTCCAGGTAGCGCCAGTGACCCCGCATTGTGTAGCCGTGAACGGTGCCAACGTGGTAGTGAGTGCCCAGCTTTGCGCCGGGGAGACCTTTCAGAACGACGCTGAATCCTCCGGACGTGACGTTAAACCAGCACGGCTGGATCCAGACACCATCCGCATATGGAACCCAGAGACGGTCGTCGTCCAGATTGGTGTTGGTGATGAAGTGTTCGCGGCTCCTTCGACTTGGATCGAGGCCGTCGGTGAAATTGCTGAACGCAGTGATCGGCATATGTCCCTTCTAGTGGGGCAACAATTGACTGTCACTCCTACTTTTTTCTCAGAAGGCGCCGCCGGGCGCGTGCGATTTCCAAGCGCAGCGTTAATATCCCTCGCGCCACGCCGGCCCAATCTCGTTACTTGCCGAGATTGCCTCGATCAGCTGAACTGGGCGTACAGTCACTGGTTTCGCGACTTATTTGGAGGGATCAGGTCGTTTAGATTGTAGGTCGAGTAAGCCTTGGGCTCAGCGCCTTTGGCAATGAGCGCATCAACGACGCGTGCGAACTCTTCTGTATGCCAATGTCTTCGCGTCTCCCACCATTGTTGTACCCCGGGATAGGCAACCACATCACTCATCGTTCGCTCGACCTCGCCCCACAAGGATGCGTTGAGGACACCATCGCGATGTGAAAAATACATTGCCTGGAAATTTTTGAAGAAGCGATTGAGGAATGAGCTGAACCTGAGTTTGGACACTCCATCCAGGTCGTTGAACGACTGCACGCCGCGAAGATAAACAGCGCAGAACTCGGCGTTGTCGTGAAAGGATCTGGTGAGATCGCCCCACTGGGAAGTCAGAGCGTTTACTGCTGCGTGTCGACGTTCCTTGGTTTGCTCGCGGATCTGCACGGCCAGGTAAATAAGCGATGGGATTCCAACGTTTACCGCCGCCAACTGCCCAATCGCCGCCAGCATTTCCCAGTTCATCGATCCTTTCGTTTTAAACGAATACTAGCCGATTCAGCTTTATAAACACGATGTCGTTTCTCCGGAAAGTATTTTGAGATTCAGTGCGTTGCCTTTTGGTTCCGAAATGAACGAACAGCAGGACGCGGCCGCCGTGCAGGTGTTCCCACCAGCAGTACCGCTGCTCACGATCCTGATCGGCATCGGTCTCAATCACCTTTGGCCGATCGATGTGAAGTTCCCGTTTCCAAAAATCTGGAGATACTCGGTGGGCGGAGTAATCATAGCAGGCGCTATCTTTTGTCTGGGGCTCTGGTCTGTTGCACTCTTTCGGCGGAGTGGCCAAAGCGAGAATCCATGGAAGCCGACGCCTCAGCTCGTGGACCGCGGACCTTTTCGAATCACGCGCAATCCAATGTATCTCCAGATGATCCTAATTTGCGTTGGGATAGCTATTATTCTGGGAAACGTGTGGATTCTGATCATGACCCCATTTAGCGCGTGGGTGCTTCAACGATTCGCAATTCTTCCAGAAGAGGTCTACCTCGAACGCAAGTTCGGCGCGCAATATCTTGCCTACAAGCGCCGTGTCCGCCGATGGCTGTAAAAGCGTGACTGCTAAGGCTGAGCTTCGCGGGACGTGATACCGAGGGCTTTTTCAATCTCCGTCGGGCCATACACTTTTCCGCCTTTGATTACCGTGGTGATCTTGTCGATGTCCCGGATGTTCTTCGTCGGATCGCCATCCACGAGAATCATGTCAGCCAGTTTCCCCGCGGCAATTACGCCGCGGTCTTTGTCCACACCCATGACCAGGGCGGGCGTCCATGTTGCCATGCGCAGAACTTCCGCCGGGGCGATGCCGCTTCGCGCGTAAAGTTCGAGCTCATGATGGAGTGTGTAACCGGACAGCGCATCGGTTCCCGGGATAATCGTCACACCCGCGTCGTGAATCGCCTTAAGCAAGCGCAACATCGCCGGGAACGCTTCGTGGTAAGCCGCCTGTTTGTCTGGCGGAACTTCCAGCGCCCCGCTCAGCATCGCGCGCCGCACCTGCGGCGGAAAACGAGGCACAATCTCTTCCAGACCAGGCGTGATCGCGCTGGGATTGCCGCAAAAGAGACCTTCGAAGACGCCTATCGTCGGATCGAGCACGGTGTGATGCTGCGCGAGAAAACTGATGAAATCGCGCACTTCGGGTTTGTCTGCAGTAAACTCCTGGGCGCGCTCGGCGACTTTAATAAAGCGATCTCGATTGCGCGTCTCCTTCACATCAGGAAACAGGAAATTCAGCACAATGAAATTGAGGTGCTGAATTTCGTCAGCCCCGCCTTCGACGAATTGGCGCGCCGACATAAACGCGGGCACATGTCCGCTGACGCGCAATCCCCGCGCATGCGCATGATCGGCGATGATCGGAACCAGCTCCGGTTTGATTGAAGAATAAATCTTGATTTGGGCGTAGCCATGGTCGGCATACCAATCGACGTCCTGAATGGCCTGGTCGCCTGTGTCGACGCGCATCTTGGTGGGACCCGCAAATTCTCCGGTGCCATCGATAATTCCCGCCTTTAGAACACGCGGCCCGAGCTCGCTGCCGTTGTCGAACCGTGCGACGCGTTCAAGAAACGTATCGGTGTCGTTCGCCATATCGCGCGCGCTGGTTACACCGTTAGCGAGGTCGAGTGCGCCATCGTTGTCGGCGAAGTGCTGGTGATTGTCCCATAAGCCAGGCATGAGGAACCGGCCATTCGCGTCGATGATCTCTGCGTTTGCAGAAGGTTTAACGTCGGTGTCCGGTCCCACGCGAACAATGCGTTCGCCGCTCACCACAACGCTGGTTGCGGGGGTGACGCTAAGATCGCGCGGATCGAACAACCGCGCGTTGCGAATGACCAGATCGCCACGCGGAACGTGCGCGAAGGCGCGAGCAATGCGCTCCGACCACGCGGCATCGGTTTTTTGTTGCGCGTCGCGCAATCGCGAGATTGAAGACTCGGATCCATCCGGCACAACCGAAAACCAGGACGACACGGATGCGGGTGTGCCATTACGATCTAACCAGATCGGTTGCGGCGAAAATCCCAGACCTGTGATGCGGTATTGGGTGAACTCAGTGTTACCGGAAGTTATTTTACCTTCTTTTTCAATCGTTGCATCACCAGCAGGAAGGAGCGGCAGTTTATGGTTCGGTGCCTTCAATAACGCGCGAGCCAGCACACCGAAAAATTCCGGCGGCGCATTCATCGGCAGGTAGAAAGCTTCGCCAGAGACGGCTTGCTCGCCTTGTTCGCTGCGATTTTTCCAGCTCGCACGACCGTCCTTTATTTCGAAATGCTCTTCGACAGGCGCCTTCATGTAATCATTGCCATGCCCGTCGTATTCAATCGGGGCACCAGCGTTATCGAGTTTCCAACTCGCAGTGATGTGGTCGCCGCGGCCGCGATCGTTGTAGGAATATTCAGCACGCGCTGTTCCGTCGGGCTGGACCTCTACGGTCTGCGTGCCAGCCGGGTTACCCTGAATAAGAATTTTGTCGGTACGATTGTTCGCCGATAGCTGACCGCCTGTGGATCGCAATAATTGGTAGGCAAGCAGGCCAAACGCAATGACAGCGACGCCAATAACAAATGCAGCAAACTTCCGTTTGCTCCAGTAGGGAAGAATCTCGCCCGCCGTAACGTCCGCCGTTCGTTTCATTCCCTCCGGCGTCATCTCAAAGGACCACGAGATAATTACGGTAATGATGAAACCGAGCCCCAGAATTACGGCGACAGCCGGCAGCATCCACTCAGGAGCGTCGAACGTTGGCAACAGAATCCACGCGAGTTCGAACAGCAGCCACGACACCACCGCATAAACCAGCGCAACCTTATCAACGTGGCGTCGCTTCAGCTCGGTGAAAAAATTGTTCATTTCGAAGCGGTCACTGATTTGAATTCCGCGGTCGGCACTATTTTTTCGGCGAGCGCTTCGAAACGCGGCTCGCTGCGCAGTGGATCGAGGAGCGGATCAACTCTGATAAATCCTATATCAGAGCCCGCGCGATCCTGATAACTTTGTTCAAGCCAACGGAGCGCCTCCTCTTTGTCGCCCAGACCAAGATAAACAAGCGCAAAGCTATATGCTGAGACATATCGCTCTTTCGATAGCTTCTTCAGTTGTTCCAGGATTTTTTCGGCCTCCATCCTATTACCCGAGAGGCCAAGAGCGCGCGCGAGCACCCCGAGGACCGAAGGATCGTCGTTCAATGCTCGCGCCTTTTCGCACTCCACAATTGCTGCGTCGCCAGCGCCTTTGGCGTCCAGGATCTGACCAAGAACGAGATGCGCGATGTAAAAGCCAGGATCCATTTCCAGCGTTTTGTGCAGCTGCGCGATAGCTTCGTCGTAGCGCCGCGCATAATAGTAATCGCTGCCCATATCCGTGTTGATGACGAGCGAGAGAGGATCCAACTCGACGGCTCGCTTTCCCTCGGCGATCGCGTCGTCGAACCGGCCCAATGCGGACAGAGTGTTGTTGCCGTATTGCTGGTGCGCAATCGCGTAATTTGGGTTTAGCTCAATCGCGCGTTGAAATTCCTTGATCGCTTCAGAGGCATCGAAATCGTAAAGCCAAATCGCCAGCGCCAAGGTGGTATGCGCTTCAGCGAGAGTGTCGTCCAGTTGAAGGGCCTTCGTTGCCGCCGCCTTGGCTTTCGGGTAGCAATCTCGCGGAGTGCCTGCCGTGTAGCCGGGCAGCCATACGTAAGCATCGGCGATTCCGGCGTAGGCGAGGGCGTAGTTGGGATCCGCGGCGATGGCTTGCTCAAAGTACTCGATCGACTTCTTAAGATCGTTGGCGGTGCGCTTGTTCCAAAAGAATCTTCCCTTCAAATAGAGCTGGTGCGCTTCGGTATTCTCGGTCGGTCGCGCGGCAATTGCATGCTGTTCGGAACCACTCAGCTTTGCCTGTAACGTGTCAGTGATTGTTTTCGCGATCTCACTTTCAACCGCGAAGATGTCGGTCAATTTTCGATCGAACGTTTCCGCCCAGAGATGCGTGTCGGTTAGAGCATTGATCAATTGTACATTGACGCGGATCTGGTCGTTCGCCTTTTGCACGCTTCCCTCTAATACGTGGGCCACCCCGAGTTGCTTGGCGATTTGCGGTAGGTCATCGGGCACGCTCTTGAGATGTTGCGTCGATGTGCGCGAGATTACTTTCAGGTCTGCGACTTTTGCCAAACGCGTCAGTATTTCGTCCTGCACTCCTTCCGCGAAGTAAGCATTACTCTTGTCTTCGCTCAGACTGTCAAAAGGAAGCACAGCAATACTCTTCTCCGGAATCGCTGTAGCCAGCTCGGTCCGAGCCGGACTGGCATCGTGTCGAGGGACAACTAATTTCGGACCAAACAACCGAAACGCGAGCAACCCGGATGCGACTATCGCCAGCACGATGGTGATCGCGACAACTTTTTTTCCGGTATGATGTGTGATCGATTTACCAGGCTCGACGTCGGTTTCGCGAACGATTCCTTCCGGCGTGATCTCGAAAGCCCAGGAGAAAACAAGCGCTACTGGGAAACCCGCGATCGAGACCAACACCACCAGCCGCACTGCCCAGTTCGGAATTTCAAAGAACGGAAAAACCTGGGTCGCGACCTGAACGAGCAGCCACGCAACAACGGCGTACGCGACAGCAACTTTGTAAACATTGCGCCGTTTCAGCTCGGCAAAAAAAGAGTACCCGCGATCCCTCATTGCGATGTTGGCAAACCTACTTTCTCGAGCATGACCTTGTAGCGAGGATCATTGCGCAAGCTGCGCATCAGCGGATCGATCAAGAGGCTGAGCAGTCCGGTGTCATGATTATCGAGCGAAATTTGCAACCATTCGAAAGCGTTGTCCGTCTCGCCGCGCCAAGCGTAAACCTCAGCAATCTGGTACGCCAGCAAGTTTCTGTCCCTGGCGACCATCTCGGCCAAAGCTGCGTCGGCTGCCGGCCGATCCCCTCGCGCATAATGCGCAAGTGCGAGGCCAAAACGCCGGTAGCCGTCGTTAGGCTCAAGTTGCGCTTCACGCAAAGCCGCCTCCCCGTCGCCGCGCAGGACTGCCGCCACCACTTGCCATCGGTGGCTGCCAGCAGCGGTCGGTTGCAGTTCCGCTGATTTGCGCGCCTCGCCATCGGCTTCATCAAGTTTTCCTTCAGCCAGGAGGATGCGGGCGAGATTGCCTCGAGCTAAATAAGCCAGCGGGTCGAGTTCAATCGCTTGACGGGCCAGCTTCTCGTCCTCTTGAATTTGACCAAGATATACCAGTACGCGCGCTAGAAGATCGTTCGCAGTCGCATTAGCCGGCGCGAGCTCTCTCGCGCGCCTCAGTTCGGCAAGCCCTTCTGCAAACTTCCACTCGGTAAAGAACCGAACCCAGCCCAAAGCCGCATGCGCCTCGGCTAGGTTGGGACCAACCGCGACGGCTTTCTCAGCATCGTTTCTCGCCGCAGCCCAAGCCTCCTTCTTCTGCTCAGTGCTCAAATCACCGATGAACGTCCAAGCCTCGGCGCGCTCCGCATAAGCCAGAGCGTAATCAGGATCAATTCGAATCGCCTTATCGAAGAAGCCAACCGCCTTGCGATAATCCTCCACGTTTCGCCTCGCGAAATAAAAATGGCCCTGTAGATACGCATTGTGCGCTTGTACATTTTGCGTCGACGCGCTGGTGGCGGTTGTATCTTTGCTGCCGAGCAATGTCAGCTCAAGTGATGCAGCAACAGCCTGAGCGATTTCAGTTTGAACTGCGAAGATGTCCTTAAGTTCACGATCAAAAACTCGCGACCACAGCTCCGTTCCATCCGAAGCCTTAATCAGTTCGGCAACAATCCGTACCTTATCGCCCTGTTTTCGTACGGTGCCTTCCAGAAGCGTGCTTACACCAAGCTTCTCGCCGATCGTTTTGGGTTCCTCTTTCCTGTCTTTGAAGCGAAAAGAAGAACTGCGGCCGATGACCTTGAGGTCTTTGATTTGGGCCAGAGCTGCTATCAGTTCCTCCGACAGCCCATCGGAAAAATATTCGTCGCCCGAATCACCACTTTCGTTAAGCAACGGCAACACCACGATGGACTTTTGCGGCGTCGCTGTAGTCGCCTCGGCCCGAGCCGGACTGGCATCGTGTCGAGGCGTTGCATTTCCAGCGGTATAGCGTCCCAAAAAAAACAAACCGATCGACAGAAGCGCACCGAGGATGACTATGTAGATCCAAGCTTTGCCGCGTGAATGTTCACGCGCCGCGTCGGCAACTGCCGTTCGCTTAATTCCTTCGGGCGTTGATTCAAAGGCCCACGCGATCATCAGCGCGATGGGAAAGCCGATTACCACTAAGAGCACCACGAGTCGGACGGCCCAGTTCGGGATTTCGAAAAACGGAAAGACCTGTGTCGCGATCTGAATGAGCAGCCACGAAACAACTGCATAAGCGACCGCAACCTTGTAAACATTGCGCCGCTTCAGCTCGGCTAGGAAATTGCTCGCATTCACGCCTGGCTCATCGCCGGCTAACTGTACAGAAGGCAGAGCAAAGTCCAGATCGACGTGACCTGGTCCTCGCTCTTGCGATGCAGCACTGAATCAGATAAGCCCAACGCATGAAGACGGAACAGGGCCTTGCTAGTACACCGTCACTCAGCAAAGAACGGCTGCTTCGCATCCTCGGAGTCACCTTTGGCGTGGCGGTGGGCATCGGCGGAACAATCGGGATTGGCATCCTGCGGATTCCCGGGAGCGTCGCGGCTCAGCTCGGCAACAGCGGACTCATCATGGCCGTGTGGATAGTCTCCGGATTATATGCTTTTGCCGGTGCGAATACCTATGCCGAGCTGGGCACAATGCTGCCGCTGGACGGCGGGCCATACGTTTATGCTCGTCGGGCATATGGTGAGTTCGGTGGATTTCTTGTCGGCTGGAGCGATTGGCTACTTCGCACCAGCTCGATGGCATATTTGGCAGTTGCATTAACCGAATACGCCGCTGGACTCTTCTCTTATAATGCCGCTTTCATAACGCCGGCCGCAATTGCTCTGTTGATCTTCTTCACCGCGTTTCACTGGCTCGGCCTGCGGGCAGGTAGCCGGGCTCAGGAAATCATGAGCTTGTTCAAGGTAATTGCTTTCTTCGTCATCATCGCTGCCTGCTTTCTTTTCAGCCCCAAGGTAAACGCTGGTCCAAGTGCACAGTCGCCGCTCTTTTCCGATCCCAAGCTTTTGTTCGTGGCCATCGCTTTGTCGATGCAAAGCGTTCTTGGCACTTACGCTGGCTGGCATGCGCCGGTTTACTTTTCGGAGGAAAACACGGATCCGGCGAAAAGCATTCCTCGCTCGCTTTTTTCCGGCGTTGCTGTGGTGATGGCGATCTATGTGTTGATTAACCTGGCACTGCTGTATGCGCTGCCTGTGTCAAAGCTGGCAGGCTCAAAGTTAGCAGCGGCAGACGCCGCTCAGCTCATCTTCGGCGGTTATAGTAGCCAGATGGTGACTGGCATTATGCTCATTTCCCTCCTTGGAATTATCAACGCCGCCTTTCTTTTCACGCCACGAGTGATGTTCGCACTTAGCCGCGATGGACTCTTCTTCCATTCCGGTGTCATGATAAATACGGGAGGCACACCTACCACTGCCTTACTCATAACTGCTTTAGCTGCGATCATGCTTGCGGGCGTCGGCAGCTTCGACAAGCTATTCGGTTTTACCGCATTCCTAACTGTCCTCGTAGATGTAGCGGCGTTCGGCACGATATTTGTTTTGCGTTGGAGAGAGCCCGACCTTCCGCGACCGTTCAGAGCCCGCGGCTATCCTGTGCTTCCAGCAATTGTGTTGCTTGGGGCCGGCCTACTCTTGATTGCCTTCGTCGTGAGTAGCACCCAAAACAGCCTCTACGCGATGATAGGAATTGTAGTCAGCTATCCTGTGTATCTTCTCGTCAAAAAGCTGGTGAAAGCGGCAGCAATCTGAACCGGTCAGCGTCCTTCCGGCGTGATCTCGAACGCCCAGGAAAAAATCAGCGTAATGGAAAAGCCGAGGATGATGACAGTGATAATGTCTTCATCACCCAGGACGGGGCCTCTAAAGCCGGAGAGAAAATCGACGCCGCCTGAATCAACAGCCAGGAAACGACTGCATACGCGATCGCCACTTTGTAAACGTTGCGCCGCTTTAGCTCGGCGAAGAAACTCTTGAAGTTCACTTCTTTGGACTCGCGGCATTCCCTTTCGGCGCGAGCGACTGAACGATTTTTTCGAAGCGCGGATCGCCGCGGAGCGGGTCCCAGAAGGGGAGGAGCTTTAAGGCACCGTAGCTCAGCATTTGTGATGCTTGGGGAGCACGCAGCCCAGCTTCCAGTTGCTGCAAGGCAAACTCCTTCTCCCCAGTCCACGCTGCCGTGATGGCGAAATACTGAAGGACGCGGCTGCCGTTGTTGACATCTTTTTCCACCGGCGTGAGCGCGATCGCTCGACGGCCTTCCTCCAAGGCCAGGTCTTTCCGTCCAAGACCAGCGTCGATTAAGCCGAGCACGCAGAGTGCCGGGCCGTACTCCGGCTGCGCCTGAACGATCTTCTCCTGCTGTGCGCGAGCCGCTTCAAAAGCAGTGCGCGCTCTCGCCTCATCTTTGGTCATACGGGCCAGCAGCCCTTTACCAAAGCTGCGGCTCAGACTAATCACCCCTTCGGACCAGCATGCATTGTCGCCCACCGCGACGAGTGCTCGTTCGGCCGCCGCCGGATCCCGGTCGGCCAGAGCGCAAAGGAACCAGGTATCCGCGGCAATGCCGATGGCGCCCGGCTGTTGTGCGAGGATTGCATCAATTGTCTGGAGCGGTGGCCGGGTGTCCGCTTTCCAGAAGAAATATAATAGTCCACGAAAGTCCTGCGTTTCGACGCTGTCGGGCACGATCGTTAATGCGCGATCCATTGCAGCGATTGAATCGGCATAGCGCCCCAGGAATTGGTAACTAAGCGCGATCTGTTGCAGAATATCAAAGTTGCGTGGGTCCAGCTCTACCGCACGCTCCAGGTTTCGCAGACCTTCCTCCTGCTGGCCACGCCGCCGCAGAATGTAGCCGGTGAATTCGAAGAGACGCGGATCATTGGGTAACCCTCGCCGCGCAATCTCCAATTCGGCGAGGGCGCCGGCATAGTCGCGCA
>Ga0137412_10001372_pt1 | contig 18875 bp, 19 predicted proteins | sample CZODoug2_1_16fun_FD_122160 | JGI IMG/M metagenome (GOLD analysis project Ga0137412, IMG submission 122160) | Vadose zone soil fungal communities from Angelo Coast Range Reserve, California, USA - CZODoug2_1_16fungal (Hybrid Assembly) | ecosystem: Environmental > Terrestrial > Soil > Vadose zone...
CATCGAGCATTGGGCAGACGGCGGGGAGACGAAGCTCTCGAACCTCGTGACCCTGTGCCGCCTGCATCATCGCTTGGTGCACGAGGGCGAGATCACGGTCGAGACGCTGCCCGGCGGCGGCTGGCGTTTTCTGCGCCCCGATGGCCGCCACTTCGAGCTGGTCCGCCGCACGCCGAGCGTCCCGTACGACGGGAAGGAGCTGGAGCACGCACACGCGGCACTCGGGCTCCACATCAACAGGTACACCGCCGCGACCCGCTGGCGCGGCGAGAGGATGGACTACGAGCTCGGCGTGTGGGTGCTGTGCAATCAGGCCAACCGCGCCGCCCGACTCGCCCGCGGCCAAAACGGCCGCAACGTTTCCGCGGAGACGTCCGGGCGCGCCACCCCATGCAACCGCAACGTTTCCGCGGAAACGTCCGACGCCTGACGATGACCAAAGCCCGTGGTTTCATTCTTCAAGCGAGCTATCGCGTAGTCTCTGGGCCGGACGGGCAGCGCAGGCCTGTCGTGCATATTCATGGTCGGTTGGAGTGCGGCGACACCTTCCTGGTGCGCGACGACCGGCAGCGTCCGCATTTCTACATCCGCGCGGCCGACGCTGAGCGGGCCCGCGAGGTTCGTGCGCCCGAACCCTGGCCCACCGACAAGCGCAGTTTCGTGGGGGCGCCGGTCTGCCGGCTGGAAGTCGAGACACCCCAAGATATTCCCGGGCTGCGCGACCGATTGCACGCGGCCGAAATCGAGACATTCGAGGCCGACGTGCGCTTCGCCGTGCGTTACTTGATCGATCGCGGCATCAAGGGCGGCTGCGAGATCGAGGGGGAATGGACACCGGGAAACGGCGTCGCGCGGGTGTATGTCAATCCGACGCTGCGGCCCGCCGAAGCCGCCGTCGATCCGCGCGTGCTGTCGTTCGACATTGAAACCGACGGCAAGGAAGACGGTCTGCTCGCGATTTCCCTGTTCGCTCCGGGGATCGACGAAGTTCTGATCGTCGATGCCGGCGATCGCGCCATGCCGGAGCGCGCCACGCGCTGCGCGGACGAGCGCGCCGCACTGGATGCGTTCTGCGCTCGCGTGAAGCAATTCGACCCTGACGTGCTGGTGGGCTGGAATGTAATCGATTTCGATCTGACTATTCTGCAGCGCGTCGCTGCGCGCTTGAACCATCCGTTTTTCCTTGGGCGAGAGCCGGGTACGATGCGACTGCGCAAGGCCGAAGGCTATTTCGGCAGCGGCCAGGCCTCGATTCCCGGCCGTTTGGTGCTGGATGGAATCGACCTGCTGCGCGGCGCATTCGTGCGCATGGACGAGTATTCGCTCGATGCGGTCGCGCGCGAGGTGCTCGGCGAGGGGAAAGCCGTCGCCGGCGACGTACACGACCGGATGGCGGAAATCATTCAAAACTACCAGCACAACCTCGCGGCTTTCGCGCTGTACGCGCGTACCGATGCACGGCTTGCGTTTCAGATCGTGGCCCGGCTCAACCTCGTGCAGCTCGCCTGGGCGCGTAGTCGGCTCACCGGCATGACCCCCGACCGCGTCGCGGCGAGCATCGCTTCCTTCGATTTTTTGTACTTGACCGAACTCGGGCGACGGGGCGTCGTTGCGCCGTCCGTGCGCGCCAACGATTCGCGCGTGCATGCCGCCCAGCAGGGTGGTCATGTGCTGGAGCCCGCAACCGGATTGCACCGCAATGTCTGGGTGTTCGATTTCAAGAGCCTGTACCCGAGCATCATCCGCACCTTCAACATCGACCCGGTATCCTATGTGGAACGGCCGTCGCCGAGCGCGGACCTCATCCGGACCGCAGGCGGGGCGTTCGCTCGTTCGCCGGCGATCCTGCCGCGCATGCTCGACGAGCTCTTTCCGCGGCGCGACGCCGCCAAGCAGGCCGGAGACGCCGTGGCATCGAATGCCATCAAGATTCTGATGAACTCCTTTTACGGCGTGCTGGGCACGCCGGCTTGCCGCTTCTTCAACCCGGCACTCGCCAATGCCATTACGGGTACCGGCCGCGAACTACTGCTCTGGTCGAAGGCGTGGTTCGAGGCCGCCGGCTTCAAGGTGCTGTACGGGGACACCGACAGCTTGTTCGTCGATTCCTGCGCCGACGATCCGGCTCGGGCGCGCGCTCGAGGCGCAGAACTCGCCGCGGCACTGACTGGCGAGCTGGGGCGCCATATCGAGGAGCGCTGGCGCGTCGCCAGCCGCCTGGAGCTCAAGTTCGAGAAGCTGTATCTGAAATTGTTTCTGCCGCCCGCCCGGCACAGCACGCGGGGCGCGAGCAAGCGCTATGTCGGTTTGGTCGGCGGCAGGGATGCCGACGAAGTCGAATTCATCGGCATGGAAGTCGTGCGCCGCGACTGGACCGCGCTCGCAAAGCAGGTGCAGCGCGAACTCTATCAGCGCCTGTTCGCCGATCAATCCGTCGACGCGTATCTCGCGGATATCGTGCAGCAAGTGAGAAACGGCGATCTGGACGGTTCACTGGTGTATCGCAAGAACTTGCGCAAGGACGCGGGCGAATACACCGCGACGACGCCGCCGCACGTGGCCGCGGCGCGCAAGTCCTCGCAGCCTCCCACGCGCCTCATCAGCTACGTCATGACGACGGCCGGCGCCGAACCGCTCGACAACGTGCGGCACCCGCTCGACCGCGAGCACTATGTATTGAAGCAGGTGAAACCCGTTGCGGAGCCAGTGTTGGCGACTCTCGGTCTCGACTTCGAGCGAGTGATCGGCGATAGCCGCCAAATCGAGCTCTACTAGCACCACGCCTATCGGCCGTCGGACCGAGCTGGCGCGAGGCATCGGAGACAGATGGCCGGCCTGGGGCGATGTGTTAGGATTCGGGGCTATGGAACTCAATCAAATCAAACGATTCATCAAAGATCTCGAAGAGCGCACCGACTCTTTGAGGAGGTATCTTTGATTACGACAACAAACACGAGCGGCTGCAGGAAGTAGAGCGCGAACTCGAGCAACCCGGCATTTGGGACACCCCGGATCGCGCTCAGGAGCTCGGGAAGGAACGCGCCAAGTTGGAGCAGGTCGTAGGCGGCCTGGATCGGCTCAAACGTGCCTTGAACGATGCGTCGGAACTGCTGGAGCTGGCCGCCGGCGAGGCAGATGCTGGGACGGCCCAGGAAGTCGAGGCGGACGTCAATCGCCTGAGTCTGGAGGTCGAACGGCTCGAATTCCAGCGCATGTTTCCGGGCAAGATGGACTCGCACAGTGCGTTTCTCGACATTCAAGCCGGCGCGGGCGGCACCGAGGCACAGGACTGGGCGGCCATGTTGTTGCGCATGTATCTGAAATGGGCGGATGCGCACGGCATCAAAACCGAGATCATCGATCAGAGCGCCGGTGAAGTGGCCGGAATCAAGGGTGCGACCGTGAACATGATCGGCGACTACGCCTACGGTTGGCTGCGCACTGAGACGGGCGTGCACCGCTTGGTGCGCAAATCGCCGTTCGACTCGGGCAATCGGCGGCACACGTCGTTCGCCTCGGTCTTCGTCTCGCCGGAAGTGGACGACGACATCGATATTGAGATCAATCCAGCCGACTTGCGCACGGATGTGTACCGCTCGAGCGGAGCCGGCGGACAGCATGTGAACAAGACCGAGTCGGCGGTGCGAATTACGCATATCCCGAGCGGCATCGTGGTGGCCTGCCAGGGAGAGCGCAGTCAGCACAAGAACCGCTCCACTGCGATGAAAATGCTGAAAGCCAAGCTCTACGAACTCGAGTTCAACAAGCGCAATGCGGCGGCGAAGGTGCTCGAGGACTCGAAATCCGACGTAAGCTGGGGCAATCAAATCCGCAGCTACGTGCTCGATCAGTCGCGCATCAAGGATCTGCGCACAGGGGTGGAAATCGGCAATACCACGGCCGTGCTCGACGGAGCACTCGACGAATTCATGCAGGCAAGCCTAAAACAAGGTCTATAGCTTAAGCGACTATGAGCGACAACGACGAGAACCATTTGATTGCGGAGCGGCGCGCGAAGCTTGCGAAACTGCGGGAGCGCGGCAACGCTTTTCCGAACGACTTTCGCCGCGACGCCTTGGCGGCGGATATCTTGACCGCCTACGGCGAAAAGAGCGCCGAGGCGCTCGATACCGCGGCCATCGGCGTCAGAGTGGCGGGCCGGATGCGCGCGAAGCGGGTCATGGGCAAGGCCAGCTTTGCCAAGCTCGAAGACTCGAGCGGCTCCATTCAAGTATTCCTGCAACAGCAGACGCTCGGCGAGGTTTACGACGAATTCAAGGGTTGGGATGTCGGCGATGTGGTCGGCGCCGAGGGAACCTTGTTCCGCACCAAGACCGGCGAGCTGTCGGTGAGGGTGCAGCGTCTGGTATTGCTGACGAAGTCGCTGCGGCCGCTGCCCGATAAATGGCACGGAATCGCCGATACCGAATTGCGCTACCGGCGGCGCTATGTCGATTTGATCATGAACGAGGACAGCCGGCGGGTGTTCGAAACACGCTCGGCGATAGTGCGCTACCTGCGCGCCTTTCTGGATGCGCGCGGATTCCTGGAAGTGGAAACGCCGATGCTGCACCCGATTCCGGGCGGCGCTGCCGCGCGTCCTTTCAAGACCCATCACAACGCGCTCGACGTCGACATGTATTTGCGCATCGCGCCGGAACTGTATTTGAAGCGGCTCACAGTCGGCGGTTTCGAGCGCGTGTATGAAATCAACAGAAATTTCCGCAACGAGGGAGTGTCGACGCAGCACAACCCCGAATTCACGATGCTCGAGCTCTACCAGGCGTATGCGGATTACACCGATCTCATGGAGATGATCGAGACCCTGTTTCAAGGTCTCGCCGATACCTTGGCGGGGTCGCGCAAGCTCAATTATCAAGGCACCGAGATCGATCTATCGCGGAGTTTCGCCCGCCAGACCATCGAAGACATCATTCTCGCGAACAATCCGGATCTCGATCCCATGTCGCTGCGCGATGCACTATATTTGCGGCGGGTATGCGATCACATGAAGATTCCCTACAAAGCGGGAGATGGTCCCGGAAAATTGCAGATTGGGATTTTCGAGAGAACCGGCGAACACACGCTGGTGCAGCCCACCTTCGCATATGGCTATCCCGCCGAAGTGTCGCCGTTGTCGCGGCGCAACGATGCGGACCCCTTCATCACGGACCGATGGGAATTCTTCATCGGCGGACGCGAGCTGGCCAACGGGTTCTCTGAGCTGAACGACGCGGAGGATCAAGCCCAGCGCTTCAAGGACCAGGTCGAGCGCAAGGACGCCGGCGACGAAGAAGCGATGTACTACGACGCCGACTATGTGCGTGCGCTGGAATACGGCATGCCGCCCGCGGCGGGACTGGGGCTGGGCGTCGACCGGCTGGTCATGCTGTATACGAATTCGCCCTCGATTCGCGATGTCCTGCTGTTCCCCCACATGCGGCCCGAATTTTGAATGAGCGGATGACGGGCATCCCGACCATGACGGGCACGTCGACCATGACGGGCATGCCGACCATGACGGGCATGCCGATCGGCGTGTTCGACTCGGGTGTCGGCGGATTGACCGTGCTGCGCGCGTTGCGCGAACGCATGCCCGCCGAGAACTTCATTTATCTCGGCGACACCGCGCGGCTCCCGTACGGCACCAAGAGCGCGGAAACCGTCGTGCGTTATTCCTTGCAGTGCGCTGCCGCGCTGATTCGGCGGCAGGTTCGCTGTCTCGTAGTCGCCTGCAATACGGCGTCCGCATCCGCGCTCGACGCCTTGCGTGCCAATCATCCCACGCTGCCGGTCATCGGCGTCATCGAGCCGGGGGCAGAAGCGGCAGTCGACGCTTCCCGTTCGCAGCACATCGCGGTCATCGCGACCGAAGGCACGGTGGAAGGGGGCGCCTATCAAGCGGCCATTCAGCGGCTGAATCCCTCCGCCCGCGTCACGTCCAGGGCGTGTTCTTTGTTCGTTTCGATGGCGGAAGAGGGTTGGACCGAGGGTCCGATTGCGGAGGCGGTCGCGCGCCGCTATCTCGATCCGATTTTTCAGAGCAGCGACGCCCCCGATACTTTGGTGCTGGGTTGTACGCATTTCCCCGCGCTGGCCTCGGCCATACGCGCGGTGCTGCCGCCGGAGGTGATCATGGTCGACTCGGCGGCGACGACCACAGTCGCCGTGCTGGATCGCCTCCACGGTGCGTCCGCTTCGCGTGGTGCTTCACGTGATGCGTCAGGTGATGCGTCACGGGGTGCTTCACCGGGTGTGCGCGGCGCCGTCTCCTGGCTTGCCACCGACGGCGCGGCGCGTTTCGCGCGAGTGGGAAGCGCTTTTCTCGGGGAGACTTTGCACGCCGGGGCGATCGAGATCGTCGATCTCTAGGCGCGCCTAACGGTCGCAGCGCGATAGGAGGGCCCCAGTCTTTCCGTCAAAACTTGTAAGGCAGCGGCAGTCGAGCGGCCTTGACCGGCGCGTCGGCTGTGACCGGCGCGTCGGCTGTGACCGGCGCGTCGCCTGCGATCGGCGCATCGCCTGCGATCGGCGCGTCGCCTGTGATCGGTGCGCCGGCCGCGGATTCGGTCGCGCCGGCGTCCACATTGAGCACGGCCAATGCTTCGAAGCCGCCGCCGCTCTGAATCACCTCGATGAGCCGCCCCGAGCGGCCATCGCTCAAGCGGAGCGGCTGGCCGATGCGCCAGTCGCCGAGAGGCAATTGCAGCCGATACAGGCGCCGCTTGATGCGGCCGAGATGCTGGGTGCGTGCGATGATTTCTTGTCCGGTGTAACAACCCTTGCTGAAGCTGATGCCGTCCAAAAGGTCGAGATTCAGCATCTGCGCGACGAAGGCCTCGCGCGTGCTCAGATATATCTGCGGCAGTCCGGCGCGAATGTCCGCGAGGCGCCAGTGAGGTTCGAATTGATCCGCTCGCAGGACGTCGCCGTCCAATCGGTGCTCCGCCAGTTCCTCTGCTGCACCGATGACCCAGTAGCGGCCAGGGTCGTGGTTGACGCCGGCCACGCCGATGCCGTCCTTCTCGGTGGAGGCCGCGGACTTTAAGAGACAGGCGTCATGCAGGCCTGCCACACTCAGGGACTCGCCGGCGTCTTCGATTTTCACCTTCGCTCGAAGCACGAACCTGCGCAGCGCTTCCAAAGTCGGCACAATCAGCTCGCGCGGCAAAATCGCAACCACCCCGCTGGAATGGGGCAGCAGATGCATGAGCGCCAGCACGCGGCCCTGAGGGCTTGAATACGCGGCGAATACACTGCGGTTCTCCGTGAGGCGGCGCGTATCGTTGGACACTTGACCCTGCAAGAAACTCAGTGAGTCGGGTCCGGTGAATCGCAATACGCCCAAATGCGGTAGTCGGCCCGATCGGGCGGGTGCGTCGGTGTTCATCATGCCATGAAATGGGTACTCGAACCTTGAAGTCAAGCCTCCCAAAATCAAGCGTCTATACGGCAGCGTTTTCTGGCAAACTTTCACCCGTGATGACGCATTCCGACGATCTCGAACAGAAAGACCAAGCCGCCGCGGTTGGCGCGCCGGTCCCTCCGCCGCTGCCCGCGCAGCGCGAGGTCGGTGGGCGCGAGGGCCCGGAGCCGACGCGCTTCGGCGATTGGGAGCTGCGCGGCCGCTGCATCGACTTTTGACCATGCTCTGCCCCCCCTCCGTCAATCGCTAGGAGCGATCATGCCAGCAAGCGACCGGCCGACGTCGCCGCACCTCGGCATCTATCGATGGCAAATCGGCAACAGCCTGTCGATTTTGCATCGCCTGACCGGTGTCGCTCTGGCCTTCGGTCTCCTGGCGCTGTGTTATTGGCTGGTATCGCTGGCGGGCGGCGAACAATCCTATGCCGAGGCCGCGAAGTTGTTCGCAAGTCCCGTGGGACTCATGGGTCTGATCGGTTGGACCTTTGCTTTTTTGTACCACCTCTTGAACGGCGTGCGCCATTTGTTCTGGGATGCAGGCTACGGCTTCGAGCGCACGCCGCGGCATGCGAGCGGCTGGTTCGCGGTGCTGGGCTCGATTGTTTTGACATTGTGCATATGGGGCTCGATATGGGCGGGTCACCGGTCATGAGCCTGCGAAGCCCGTTGGGGCGCGTGCTGGGGCTGGGTTCGGCGAAGGACGGCACTGCGCACTGGTGGGCGCAGCGGGTGAGCGCCGTCGCGCTGATCCCGTTGACCTTGTGGTTCGTGTTTTCGTTGTGGGCGCTGCCGGCGCTCGACTACGCCACGGTCAAGGCATGGCTGTCGTTTCCCTTGAGCGGCTTTTTGGCGATGCTGTTGGTCGCCGTATCGGCGTATCACTCGTCCCTGGGAACCACCGAAGTGATCGGGGACTACGTGCATTCCGCCGGCATGAAGTTGCTGTGTCTGTTGTCGCTGCAATTCGTGCACGTGCTGGTGGGCGGCGCGGGCATTTTTGCGATCATGCGCGTCGCGTTCGGATCTTAGAAGCAATGAGCGAATACAAATTGATCGACCACACCTACGATGTGGTCGTCGTCGGCGCCGGAGGCGCGGGATTGCGCGCCACGTTCGGTCTGGCCGAAGCGGGGCTGTCCACCGCTTGTTTGACCAAGGTGTTCCCCACCCGCAGTCATACGGTCGCTGCGCAGGGCGGAATCTCTGCGGCGCTCGGCAACATGGGCGCCGACGATTGGCGTTGGCACATGTACGACACGGTGAAGGGATCGGACTGGCTGGGGGATCAAGACGCCATCGAGTTCATGTGCAAGGAGGCGCCTGCGGCGGTCATCGAACTCGAGCACTATGGCGTGCCGTTTTCGCGCACCGAGGACGGCCGCATTTACCAGCGGCCGTTCGGCGGCATGACCACGCACTTCGGCAAGGGCATCGCGCAGCGCACCTGTGCTGCGGCCGATCGAACGGGCCACGCCATGCTGCACACCCTTTATCAACAATCGCTCAAGCACGAAGCGAATTTTTTCATCGAGTACTTCGCTCTCGACCTCATCATGGAGAACGGCGAATGCCGCGGCGTGATCGCGCTCGACATGTCCGACGGCACTCTGCATCGTTTCCGCTCCCACATGGTCATCGTGGCGACCGGCGGCTACGGCCGCGCGTGGTTTTCGTGCACGTCCGCGCACACCTGCACGGGCGACGGCGGCGGCATGGCGCTGCGCGCGGGTTTGCCCTTACAGGACATGGAGTTCGTGCAGTTCCATCCCACGGGCATCTACGGGGCCGGTTGCTTGATCACGGAAGGCTCGCGCGGCGAGGGCGGATATCTGACGAACGCCGCCGGGGAGCGATTCATGGAGCGCTACGCGCCGAATGCCAAGGACTTGGCGTCGCGCGACGTCGTCAGCCGCGCGATGACCGTCGAGATTCGCGAGGGCCGCGGCGTCGGTGCGCTCAAGGACCACATCGATTTGCATCTCGAGCACCTGGGTCCCGCGGTCATCAAGGAGCGATTGCCCGGTATCGCGGAGACCGCGAGAATATTCGCCGGCGTGGACGTCAACAAGGACCCCATACCCGTGCTGCCCACGGTGCACTACAACATGGGCGGCATCCCGTGCAACGTGCAGGGCGAGGCTATTTCACGCATGGCCGGCAACGAGGTGGTTGTTCCCGGACTCATGGCGGTGGGCGAAGCGGCCTGTGTATCGGTACATGGCGCGAACCGCTTGGGATCCAACTCGCTGCTCGATCTGGTGGTATTCGGGCGTGAAGCGGCGCGGCATTGCGCGCGCGTGGTGCAGAAGGATACGGCGCACCGCGCCTTCAAAGCCGACGCCGTCGACGGCACGCTTGCCCGCTTGGACAGGCTGCGTCATGCCAAGGGCTCGCGGCGCACGGCCGACGTGCGTTTGGACATGCAGCGCGTCATGCAGAGCGATGCAGCGGTATTTCGCACCGGCGAATCCTTGAGCGACGGCCGGCGCAAGCTCGCGGAGGTGTTCGCCTCCTTTGCGGACGTGCAAGTCACGGATCGTTCCCTCGTATGGAACACCGATCTCATCGAGACCTTGGAACTCGACAATCTATTGGGGCAGGCCGTCGCGACCATGCATTCGGCGGAGAATCGCCAGGAGAGCCGCGGCGCTCAGGCGCGCGAGGACTTTCCGAACCGGGACGACCAGAATTGGATGAAGCATACCCTGTGCTGGGTAGACGCCAAGGGCGCCACCCGGTTCGACTATCGGCCGGTGCATTTGAATACCCTGACCGCCGACGTCGAATCCATACCCCCCAAGGCAAGGACCTATTGAGGAGCTTTTGATGGCTGAATTCTCGCTTCCCGCCAATTCCAAGGTGCGCAAGGACGGTCGTCTATTCAAGGCACCGGCGGGCGCCAAGAACGTTCGCGTCTTCAAGGTGTACCGATTCGACCCCGACCTCCGCGAGACCCCGCGCCTCGACAGCTACGAAGTCGACATGGACGCTTGCGGTCCGATGGTGTTGGACGCCCTGATCAAGATCAAGAACGAGATCGATTCCACGCTGAGCTTCCGGCGCTCATGCCGCGAAGGGATATGCGGCTCGTGCGCCATGAATATCGACGGCAAGAATGCCCTGGCCTGCGTCAGCGCGTGCGCCGACGTCAAGCACGACATCAAGATCTATCCCTTGCCGCACATGCCGGTCATCAAGGATTTGGTCCCGGACCTGACGAATTTCTATGCTCAATACGCGTCGATCAAGCCCTGGCTGCAGACCCGCACGCCGCCGCCGCCCGACGGCGAGCGCCTGCAGTCGAAGGAGGACCAGGAAAAGGTCGATCGGCCTTCGGCATGCATTCTCTGCGCCTGCTGTTCCACCAGCTGCCCCAGTTATTGGTGGAACAGCGATCGGTACCTCGGGCCCGCGGCGCTGCTGGCAGCCTACCGTTGGATCGTCGACAGCCGCGACGAGGCGGCCGGCGAGCGCCTCGACTATCTCGAGGATCCGTTTCGGCTGTACCGCTGCCATACCATCATGAATTGCACGGAAAGCTGCCCGAAAGACCTCAATCCCGCCAAGGCCATCGGCGAAATCAAGCAAATGATGGCTCATCGCCGCCATTGATGGCCGCCGACCGCCAGGAACTCGGCAAACTGCGCTGGCGCTGCCGGCGCGGCATGAAGGAGCTCGATATCTTGCTGACGCGTTATGTCGACAAATGCTTCTGCGGCGCGTCGAATCCAGAGCAAGAGGCCTTCCGGCGGTTGCTGGAGACCCAGGACACTCTTCTCTACGCCTATTGCTTGGGGTCGGAGCGGCCGCCGCCCGAGTTCGCGGCCCTGATCGAGCGGATCACGGCGGACCGGTAGTGCGGTAGTGCGGTGCCTGCCGCTGCTAGAATCCGACACTGTGCGCAAAGTCACGTTTAAAGCGGGTCCGGCTCGGGAATCGTCGAACTTTTCCGATCGCCTAAGGTCTATCGCGACAGGCTGGCTTGTAAGCTCGCCGGTTTGGGATCACGCATGAGTGTTGAAGACAGTGACCTCAAACTGGTCGAGAGGGTCCAGCGCGGCGAGCGCGCGGCGTTCGATTTGTTGGTCCTGCGATACCAGCACAAGGTGCTGAAGCTGATCATGCGTTACGTGCACGATGCAACCGAAGCCGAAGACATCGCACAGGAGGCTTTCGTCAAGGCCTTCCGTGCGTTGCAGTCGTTTCGCGGCGATAGCGCGTTCTATACCTGGCTGTACCGGATCGCGATCAATACCGCCAAGAACGCCCTGGTAGCCACCAAACGCCGGCCGATGGATTACGATCTCGACCTTCAGGACCCGGAACAATACGACCTTCATGCCAGACTGGCCGAGTCCGAGACTCCCGAGGGCTTGCTGCTCACCGACGAAATTCGCGACACCGTGAACCGCGCCATCGAGAATTTGCCGGAGGACCTGCGCACCGCGATCGTGCTTCGCGAGTTGGAAGGATTGAGCTACGAAGATATCGCGGAAACCATGGATTGTCCGGTGGGTACCGTGCGTTCGCGAATCTTTCGCGCGCGAGAGGCGATTGACAAGAAGTTACGACCCATATTCGACGGCGGCCTTGGTCGGCCTGAGGACACATGAGCGAACAAATTCGTGAGCAGGTCTCGGCATTTCTCGACGGAGAACTGCCCAACTCGGAAACCGAACTACTGTTGAAGCGGCTCACTCGCGACGGCGAGCTGCGCGAGAGCTTCGGCCGTTACGCCTTGATCGGCGAGGCGATCCGCGGCACGACCCGCGGCCTCTTGACGAAGGGGTTCGCCGGGCGAGTCAATCTCGCCATCGACGGCGAACTGATCCCGGTCAATGGGCCGGCCTCGCAGGCTCGCGGCCTCCGTTGGTGGCGGCCGTTTGCGGGAGCCGCGGTGGCGGCGGGTGTGGCGGCCGTCGCGGTCGTCGCCTTGCAGCAGCGGGCGGTCGCCCCTACGCTGCGGACGGGCACCCAGCTCACGGCCAGGGTCGCGGCCCCCGCCCAGAGCGCGGCCATGGCGGTCGGAGGTGCCGTGCCGGCACCTCGGGAGGCCATCTCCTATACCGTGCCGACGACCTCGCCCGCGCCGCCGTCGGCTATGCCGCCGGCGCGCCTGACGAACTATGTGTTCGCCCACAGCCGATATTCGTCCGGCCTCGATCTGCGCGGGGTGATCGCGGACTTGCTGATCGAAGCCGAAGAGCAGCAGCCGGCGGCCAATGAAGCGGCGGCGCACGTTGCCCCATGAGGCGGTCGATGCGCAAGCGGGCCAACTGGCTGATTCCCTGCGCCGTGGTCGGCGCCCTGTTGGCTGCGCTGCCGCAGCGTTCCCGAGGTGCCGACGACCCGCGCGATTGGCTGCAGAAAATGAATCACGCCCTGACCACGCGCAACTACGACGGTACGTTCTTTCACCTGAGCGAGGGTCGCGTCGAGACCATGCGCATCGTGCACCGAGTGCGGGCGGGGCGGGTGTCCGAGCGGTTGCAATCCTTGGACGGGTCCGGCCGGGAGTTCGTGCGGGACAACGATGAATTGACGTGTTACTTGCCCGACCAGCATACGATACTGGTCGAACCGCGCCCCGAGCATGGTCCGTTTTTGGGCTCGCTGCCTCAGTTCGGCGCGGACGTGAACGAGTTCTATAGAATCGAATCGTTGCCGCCTACGCATATCCTCGGGCGGGCGGCGCGAGTCATCGCGGTGAACCCCAAGGACCAATTCCGGTTCGGGTATCGTCTCTGGCTCGATGAAAAGACCGCCATGCCGCTCAAGACGCAGCTCTGCGATTCGCGCGGCCAAGTGATCGAACAGATATTCTTCGCGCGCCTGGAGATGCCGGAAAGCATCCCGGACAGCGACCTGGTGCCGGCGGTGCGCACCGAGGGCATGCGATGGGTGCGCCAGGGACCGTCGCACGACAATGCATCGCCGGCGTTGTCGGCCTACCGCGCCAGCGAATTGCCGCCCGGATTTCGCCTGACGGTGGCCGGCGCCCAGACGATCGGCGGGGCGAACGTCCCCGCGAGCCATCTCGTGTATTCGGACGGATTGGCAACCGTGTCGGTATTCGTCGAGGCGCAGGCGGGCAATGCGCCCGGCGCCGGTGCGCGGGTCACCGGTGCGGACGCCGGCCCGAGCGCGCCCGCCGAACCGCCCATGCAAGGCCTTGCGCGGGTGGGTTCTGGGTTCGCTTTTTCCACCGTCGTGCAGGGCCACCAGGTCACCGCGGTCGGCGAAGTTCCCGCCCAGACCGTGGAGTTCATCGCTCACTCGGTCAAATCCTCCGGCGGCGCAGAACTCCCTCACCGTTAACTTCAGTGTCCGTCAGCCGCTCACCGCGCTTTGTGCTGTATTCACGCCCGGGTTGCGGCCTGTGCGAGGAGATGCTCGGCGAACTCGCCGCGTTGCCGGAGGCCGGCGCTTTCGCGGTCGACGTGCTCGACGTCGATGCCGACCCGGCGGCGAGAGCGCGCTACGGCCACAAGATTCCGGTGCTGCTTTTCGCCGGAGAATTGGTGTGTCACGGGCATTTGGACATAGAGGAACTACATAAGACCCTCGCTTATCATCGCCGACCGGTATAATCGGGGGTTTGTCCAAGCCCAGGCGTAGATGAAGAATATCCGCAACTTTTCCATCATTGCTCATGTTGATCACGGCAAATCGACTTTGGCTGATCGATTCATTCAGGAATGCGGCGGTCTCGAAGCCCGGGAAATGCAGGCGCAAGTGCTCGACTCGATGGATCTGGAGCGTGAACGAGGCATCACCATCAAAGCGCAGAGCGTCACGCTCGCGTTCAAGTCCGTCAGCGGCGAGCTGTACCAGCTGAACTTCATCGACACGCCGGGTCATGTGGATTTTTCCTACGAGGTATCGCGGTCGCTCGCGGCCTGCGAGGGTGCGCTCCTGGTGGTGGATGCCGCCCAGGGCGTCGAGGCGCAGAGCGTCGCCAATTGCTACACGGCTCTCGAGCAGGGGCTCGAGGTGCTGCCGGTCATCAACAAGATCGATTTGCCCTCGGCCGATCCGGCCAAAGTCATTCACGAAATCGAAGAAATCATCGGCATACCGGCCGAGGACGCCGCCTTGGTCAGCGCCAAGACCGGCCTCGGGGTCCCGGAACTGCTGGAACAGCTGGTAAAGCGCATTCCGGCCCCCAAGGGTGATCCGGATGGGCCTCTACAGGCATTGATCATCGATTCCTGGTTCGACAACTACGTGGGGGTCGTCTCGCTGGTGCGGGTGATGAATGGTGCATTGCACACCGGCGCCAAGATCCGCGTCATGTCCACCGGCCGCAGTCATCAAGTGGACAAGCTCGGCCGGTTCGCGCCCAAGCCGGTGACCCGCGATTCCCTGAATACGGGGGAAGTCGGATTCGTCATCGCCGGCATCAGGGAAATCGACGGAGCGCCGGTCGGCGACACCATTACCCTGGAAAACAACCCCGCCAAAGCGCCGCTCGAGGGCTTCAAACAGGTGCAGCCGCGGGTTTTCGCCGGATTGTTTCCCGTGAGTTCCGACGATTACGAGCAATTCCGCGAAGCGCTCAAGAAATTGAAGCTCAACGATTCGGCACTGCATTTCGAGCCCGAAGTATCCACGGCCCTGGGTTTCGGATTTCGCTGCGGTTTCTTGGGGTTGCTGCACATGGACATCGTTCAGGAGCGGCTCGAGCGCGAGTACGACCTGGACTTGATCTCCAGCGCCCCGACCGTCATTTACGAAGTGCTGCTCACCGACGGCTCGGTCATCAATGTCGACAATCCAACCAAATTGCCGTCCCAGGATCGCATTTCCGAGCTGCGCGAGCCCATCATCACCGCCAATATCCTGGTGCCCCCGGATCACGTGGGCGCGGTGCTCACCTTGTGCAGCGAGAAGCGCGGCGTGCAGAAGAAGATGCTGTTCCTCGGCAGCCAGGTTTCGCTCCAGTATGAATTGCCCCTGGCCGAGGTCGTGCTCGATTTTTTCGACCGCCTCAAATCCGCGAGCCGAGGCTATGCCTCGTTCGACTACGAATTCAGTCATTTTCAAGCGGCGCCGCTGGTCAAGCTCGATGTCCTGATCAACGGCGATCCGGTCGATGCGCTGTCGCTCATCGTCCACCGCGACAATTCCTATAACCGCGGCCGGGAATTGGTCGACAAGATGCAGGAACTGATCCCGAGGCAGATGTTCGACATCGCTGTCCAGGCGGCCATCGGCAGCCACATCATTGCGCGCGCCAGCGTCAAGGCGATGCGCAAGAATGTGCTCGCCAAATGCTACGGCGGCGACATCACCCGCAAACGCAAGCTGCTCGAGAAGCAGAAAGCCGGCAAAAAGCGCATGAAGCAAGTCGGGCAGGTCGAAATTCCTCAGGAGGCGTTTTTGGCCGTCCTGCAGGTTGGTAAGAAGACTAATTGAGCCGGGCGTTGAGCTCTGCGCCCGGTGAACCATCACACGAGTTTCACATGAGTTTCGATTAGGGGTATTTGATGAACGACGGCGATAGCCTTTTCATTGTTCTCCTGTGCGCGGCCGTCGTCTGCGTGCTGGTGATTCTGATCGACGGCTGGATGTTCCGGCCCAAACGCGATCCGGGGGCCACGAGCGTAGAGGAGCCGTGGCTGCCGAAGATCGCCGGATATGCGCTGGTGGTCCTGTCGCTGGCGATGCTGTGGCGCCTGTTTCGCTATGAAGCCGTCGACTTCAGCCTCATGCTGGTGGTGGTCGGCGCCGTTTCCGGGTTGATTTGGCTGCTGGATCAGGCGTTCTTCGCGAGCCGCCGCAAACAGAGCGCCGCCTCGGCGGGCTCCCCGGCCGACCGGGTGCGCGAGCCCATCGCCGTGGAATATGCGCGCTCATTCTTTCCGGTCATCGTGCTGGTGCTGGTGATCCGGTCGTTCCTGTTCGAGCCGTTCCGCATCCCCTCGGATTCCATGATGCCCACCTTGTTCGACGGCGACTTCATCTTCGTCAGCAAGTATTCCTATGGATTGCGCCTGCCCGTCACCAACACGCTGCTCATCCCCACGGGCGCTCCGCAGCGGGGCGACGTGATCGTATTCCGCCTGCCGCCCAATCCGAAGATCAATTACATCAAACGGCTGGTCGGGCTTCCCGGAGACCGCATCCGGGTGGATGAGAACAATCTGCTGTACGTCAACGGCAAACCCATGCCGCAGGAACGCGGGCCGGTTTACACCGGTCCCAAGCAGGACTTGTGGAACTATGTGGGTGCGCCGACGGCCTTCGAACAATTGGACGCGAAACGCCATCTCATCATGTTTGCCAACGGCAGCGTCAAAACGGGCGAGTGGGTGGTGCCCGCGGGCCACTATTTCTTCATGGGAGACAACCGCAACAACAGCAAGGACAGCAGGTGGCTGGACGATATCGATGCGCCGGGCTTCGTGCCGGAGCAGAATCTGGTCGGAAAGGCGGTGCGGATTTGGCTTAATCTCGATACTCGTGACGGACCTCTCTGGCGGCGGGTGGGGAATGCGATTCAATAAGGGGCCATTTTAGGGAGGCCAGGACATGAAAAAATCTGTGCGGCGGCATGAGCGGGGCATGACATTCATCGGGTTGCTCTGCATCCTCGCGTTGGTCGGCGCCATCGGCTATGCGGGCGTCCGCCTGGTTCCGGTGTACCTCAATTACATGAAGCTCGCACGAACGATGGAATCGGCGGCTTCGGAATTCAAGGGCGAAAACGCTCCGCTGGACGGCGTACGTAAATCCCTGGATCGGCACTGGGCGATCGAAGACATTACCGCAGTCGACCAGAAGGACATCGAGATCACGAGAGACGATGGCGGATTGCAGTTGCACGTGGCCTACGACGACGCCGTGCCGTACATCGCCAATATCTCGCTGTCGGTGCACTTCGACAAGACCGTGAAGGTGAAGTGATTCCGTTCCCCAGAACCGACGAGCTGCCGGGTTGGGTCGAACGCTCGTTCGGCTACGTTTTCGTGCAGTCGGCGCTGTGTCATGCCGCCGTGACTCACCGCAGCGCCGGCGCCGATCACAATGAGCGGCTGGAATTCCTGGGCGATTCGATTCTCAATTGCGGTGTGGCGCGAATGCTCTACGATGCACATCCGGAGGCGGACGAGGGCGCGCTGTCGCGCCTAAGGGCGACGTTGGTCAGCGGGGAGACCCTGGCGCAGATCGCGGTCGAACTCGGGCTTGGCGAGCACTTGCGTCTCGGTCCGGGTGAGTTGAAAAGCGGCGGGTTTCGCCGGGCGTCGATACTGGCGGATGCGTTGGAGGCCATATTGGGAGCGATTTTTCTGGATTCGGGGTTCGATGCGGCGGCGGCGGCGGTGGCGCACATCATGGGCCCACGGCTGTCGGAGTTGCCGGCTGCGGATACGCTGAAGGACCCGAAGACACGCTTACAGGAGGCCCTGCAGGCGCACGGACTCGCCGTGCCGGTCTATACCTTGACTGCGGCAACGGGCGATCCTCACCTGCAATCCTTCACCGTCAGCTGCGAGGTTCCTGTTTTTGGCATATCCGCCGTGGGCGAGGGCGGCAGCCGGCGGCGCGCCGAGCAGTTGGCCGCCGCGAAAATGCTGGAGCTGCTGCCGCCCCAAATTCGGAAGCCCGCATGAGCGATCTCAAGTTTCGGGCCGGGCACGTGGCCATCGTCGGCCGGCCGAATGTCGGCAAGTCGACCCTGGTCAATGCCTTGGTGGGGCGCAAGGTGTCCATCGTCACCGCCAAGCCGCAAACCACGCGGCATCGGATCTTGGGCGTCGTCAATCGCCCGGAGGCTCAATTGGTGCTGGTCGACACGCCCGGTCTGCACGAGTCGACGCGCCGCGTGATGAATCAGTACATGAACCGCGTCGCCATTTCCTCCTCGCAGGACGCGGACGTCATCGTATTCGTGATCGAAGCCATGCACTTCACGGAAGAGGACAACTGGGTTTGGGATCGCGTGCGGGGCCTGAAGCAGCCGTTGTTCGTGGTCGTCAACAAGGTCGATCGCGTGTTCCCCAAGGAGCAGATGTTGCCCTTCCTCGAGGACCTGACGCAGCGCGTCCCGGCATCGGGAATCGTACCGATATCGGCGCTGCAGTCTGATAATCTTGACCGCCTGGTCGATCTCATCGGTTCACGGCTGCCGGTATCGCCGCCCTTGTTTGCCTCCGATGTGGTCACCGATCGGGACGAGCCGTTTCATGCGGCCGAGATCGTGCGTGAGAAGCTCACGCTGAAGCTGCGCGAGGAACTGCCCTATGGCATCAATGTGCAGATCGAACGCTTTGCGGACGAGAACAATCGCCTCATGATCAACGCCGTCATCTGGGTCGAGCGCGCCGGGCAGAAGGCCATCGTGATCGGTCAGGGCGGGGAGCGGCTGAAGGAGATCGGGAGGCTTGCCCGCATCGAACTCAACGACCTGTGGCAGCGCTCCGTGCATCTTGAACTGTGGGTCAAGG
>Ga0137412_10001374_pt1 | contig 18867 bp, 9 predicted proteins | sample CZODoug2_1_16fun_FD_122160 | JGI IMG/M metagenome (GOLD analysis project Ga0137412, IMG submission 122160) | Vadose zone soil fungal communities from Angelo Coast Range Reserve, California, USA - CZODoug2_1_16fungal (Hybrid Assembly) | ecosystem: Environmental > Terrestrial > Soil > Vadose zone...
GGAGGTCAACGACATGGCCAAGCTCGCAGCGGTTCTCTATGGCTTCATCGCCTATCTGCTCTTCTTCCTCACATTTCTTTACGCTGTCGGATTTGTCGGCAATCTCTTCGTTCCGAAAACCATTGATTCAGGCGCGGGAGTCTTTTCTGTCCCCGCGCTGCTTGTGGATGCGCTCCTGTTGAGCCTGTTCGCCATCCAGCACAGCCTCATGGCCCGCCCGTGGTTTAAGCGCGCCTGGACCAAATTTGTTCCTCATCAAATTGAGCGCAGCACCTACGTCTTGCTCGCCAGCCTGTGCTTGGATCTCCTTTATTGGCAATGGCGTCCGATGTCCGGAGTCGTCTGGGATGTTCAAAACAATGCTGGGCGCTTGATTCTCCTCGCCCTCTTCGGTCTTGGCTGGGTGACCGTTCTCGTCAGCACTTGCTTGGTGAGCCACGCGGACCTTTTTGGACTCCGCCAGGTGATGACCTACATGCGCGGCCAGCAGTACGAAGCCATTGGCTTTAAGACGCCGTCGCTCTACAAGGCCGTACGGCACCCGATTTATCTCGGGTTTCTAATCGCCTTCTGGGCCACGCCCAAAATGACCCAGGGCCACCTGCTCTTTTCCGTCGCTACAACGTGCTACATCCTCCTCGCCATCCAGTTCGAGGAACACGACCTAATCTCTTTCTTCGGCGACGCTTACAGGCAATATCGCCAGCGCGTACCCATGCTCGTCCCCTTCGCCAAGCGCTCAAAATAGATCCTCTCTTCGCTTTCAAGCAATTCTAGGCACCGGTAGGGGCACGATAAATCGTGCCCTCTTCGCGAGATCACCGCACGTACTTGCCCCCAATCGCGCCATTGGGCAAAATCGCTCGTTGTGGGCTCAGCGTCTTGCCGACGCCGCCGTTGCCTGTGCGTCATCGCTCACCCGCCCACTCTTGGCGGGTGAACGACATGCTTTTTTCCCATTGAGTTTCGTGGTGGGCGAGCTTTCCGTTAGGCCGTCAGCCGCAAATGCTCTTAGTTGGCACTTTTTTCGCCATGCAACGGGAGCTTCAGGGGAGTCACGGTTTTGTAGCAGATTAGGGCGTCATAGGAGTCGGCCCAGTAAATCAGATTGGCCTGAAGGGCGGAACGCTTGTCTGAAGGAATCTGATGCAGCAGGGGGCGCAGCGGGCGAAGATCAAAGATCGTAGCCGAGTACTTCGCTCTTTCGGCGAGCAGAGCAAACGCGAGTTCGTCCTGTCGCTCGTCTGCGTTCCACGTTTCCCCTGCCATCCTTGCTGTACCTCCCGCACCAAAAGCTCCCACGTTGAATGTCTTTTTTCCCTGCTCCAAAGCAAACTCCGCTATGAAGTTGCCTAGTGTCGATATGCCTCGGGCGTCATAGCCGCGATGTAAATGATTGCGTCCGAAACGAAGCAGCACTTTTCCAGAAACTCCCGCTTTTGAGCCAAGACGAAAGTGCTTCAGGAATTGCTCCTTCATGACGCGCTCGCGTTCATTTTGGGCAATCATTTTTGTGTCTGCGCCGAGCCGGTCTTTTTCTACCTCCAGCGTTTCGATAATGTTTTCGCGAAGCGGCACGTCGTTCGATACTGTATCTGCGTCGGCTTTGCTCTGTTCGGCCAGCTTGAGTAGATCGGGCGCCATTTTTCTGTTGTAGCCATCTTTCGTAAGCTCCCGCATCCGTTTCAACTCAGGATCGCCGGGATTCAGCGAAGCCAGTTCCGCGATTGGCAACTGCGGCTGTGTCTCCTCTATATCGCAACCCCAAATGACATCCCGGTTTGATCCAGCAAATGTATGAACAAAATTCACTTCTTGTTTGGTCCAAAGCCCCATAACGTCCGGGCCCTTTCCCACCGGCGCGAATTCGAGCTGGTGAGCGGCCCAAGGACTGACCTCCGCTGCTATATGCCGGTACCCCTGCTTCCACATCGTTGGCCAAAGCATCGTGAGGAGCTCGGGAATTTCATTGTCCCCATGCACTTCTCCCAACAAGAAGAAGTCATTTTTGCCGGCTTCATCGAGAAGAAACTTTAGCCCATCCGTTTCCAGATCCTGCTGATGCGCCGTTAAGGCAGTTAGTACGGGATCGTCGCCCTCTGCGACTTGCGGGACCGCGGGTGTCGCAGCCAGGACAATGCTCACGCAAAGAATCAACGATGGGGTGCGCCGGCACATATATCTTCCAATACGCTTCCTATCCTTTATTGTTCCCGAATCGGGCACGCACAAGAACACTGGGCCGGCATTCCGATCATCGGCCAACCGGAAACTGATCCACACACTCGATTTTCCTTGACCTGCGCTAACTCTTTTGATATGATGCACTTGTTATATAGTGGAGGGTGAGAATAAAGGCTCATACTCCCATGCCCGGCCGCTTCTCTGTCCCTCCAAACGCTTTTCCATCCCCGAACCAACCCTCTTTTTCGCTCTTTGCTCCCTTTGTGCAATTCTCATCTCGTTTCTTTTCAATAAGTTGCGCACTCTTGCCGCGCTCTTTTGCCGTCTTGCGCAAGCTAACCCGCCTCTTTTCAATTACTTGCGCACTCTTGCGCAAAACAACCGGGGTGTACCCCTTTCGGCGTCCAATTTACACCCCATCCGGATGCTCGAGCAGGTCTCGCTTGTGTTTCTCCCGCTTCTTCCTCTTGTCCGGGATCACTTTCGTTCCCGATGGTGCCAGCCCCGCCTTCCGCGCACGGCGCCGCGCCTCGGTCGCCGCATCCAGCTTTTTCTTTCTCTTCCGCATACCCATCCCCCTCGCACTCCCCGTTTACATCCGAGCCATAAAACGCAACTATATTGCTCCTATGACTCGACACACTTCTATTCCTGTCACTATGCTCGCGCTTGCGTTAAGCCTTCACGCTGCACCGCTTAATGCACAACAATCTCCCGTCAACCTGCCCAACGGCCGTGTGCTAACGGAAGCCCCCGGCCATCCGCGCCCAATCAACAACCTTCCCACCAACGCCGTTCTCTCTCCCGACAAGAAATTCGCCGTCTTCCTTCACAGCGGATACGGATCCTATTCATCCGGCGAGAAGCAGTCTCTCACCGTTCTCAATCTCGAAACCAACGAGCTTACCGATTTCCCCGACGATCGTCTCGGCCACGATGCGCACCAAACATATTTCCTCGGACTCGCCTTCAGCCTCGACGGCCACCGCCTCTACGCATCGATGGCGAGCTTCACCGACCCGCTTGGCAAGAAAGCGGGCGATACGCGTAACGGCATCGCCGTCTACACCTTTGAGAACGGCCGCATCGCGCCGGAGAAAATTCTTCCGCTCGCCCCGCGCGCCACGATTCCCACAGGGAAATTGCGTCGAAAAGAATTCAATGACGTTACCTACCCGGCGGGCCTCAGCGTCGCCAGCGTTAACGGCATCGAAAGCATTCTCGTTGCTTGCAACCATTCCGACGAAGCGATTCTCCTCAATGCATCCGATGGAAAAATCATCCACCGGTTCGATCTCTCCACTTTCAAACGCATTCCCGCCTCGCTTCCTTACACCACTGTCATGACGCGCGACGGCAAGCACGGATTCGTCTCCCTCTGGAATGCCTCCTCCATCGCCCAACTCGATCTCGGTGCCGGTCGCGTCCTCCGCGTCATTCCACTGGAAAAACCGGCCGCGCCGCTCGCCGGCGGTTCTCATCCTACTGCCCTTCTCCTCAATCACGACGACAGCGTTCTTTACGTCGCCCTCACCAATCGCGACAGAGTCCTCGCGCTCGATGTACACACATTGCAAATCAAGTCCACCTATTCGACGAAACTGCCCGGTCAATCCTTTGGCGGAAGCGATCCGCAGTCTCTCTCGCTATCCGCCGACGAGGAACTCCTCTTCTCTGCTAACGCCATTTCCGATTCCGTTTCGGTTTTCGACGTCACTGGAAAGTCCGAACCAGGCTTTATTCCCACCGAATGGTATCCAACCGCGGTCCTCGTAACGCCGACGCAACTTTTGATCGCCACGGCCAAGGGCCGCAGTTCCGGGCCTAATCCGAAACCGATCAAAAATAAATTGAACGGCTCGCCCGACTATCCTTACACCCCGGCTCTGATCAGAGGCTCGCTCGCACAAATTCCGCTGGCGGACCTGCCTTCTCATCTTGAGGAATATACAAAACAAGCTATTGCCGCCAATTCTCTGCGCGGCAATTCCGATAAAATTGCGTTCGCTGCCGGCGAAAACAAGATTCGTCACGTCATCTACATGATCAAGGAAAACCGCACATACGATCAGATTCTCGGCGACCTCGGGTACGGCGACGGCGACCCATCCCTCACCATGTACGGCGCCGACATCACTCCCAACGAACACAAACTTGCCAAGCAATTCGGCATTCTCGATAATTTCTACGATAGCGGCGACGTCTCCGGCGACGGCCACATCTGGTCCAACTCCGCCTCGGTTTCCGACTACGTCGCCAAGACCTGGCCGATCGCCTATCGCGGTGCCGAACATACTTACGATTCGGAAGGCACATTTCTAAACGGCATCTCCGCCAACGATAATCTCCCCGATGCAGACGAACCCACTGGTGGCTATCTCTGGAAGAATTTCTCGGCGCATGGCGTCACCTACCGCCATTACGGCGAATTTATCGTCACGATGTGGTGCAACGAGAAAGGCGAAAACACTAACCCCACGTCCGGTCCACCGAAAGTCGCAGGCGTCACCTGCAATCGTACCGTCGTCAAAAAAGGCGAGCCGCTCGAGAAAAATGTCGGCGAACCACATGGCAGCCCCAGTCCCTATCCGTGGGACATTCCGGTCATGGCAAAAAACATTGCTTCGGAAGTCGAGCTACGCGGCCATTTCGATCCGCACTTCCCCGATTTTGAAGTGTCTTACCCCGATCAACTCCGCGCCGACGAATTTCTAAATGAATTCAACGCCTTTGTTGCCGCACGCAAAGCCGGTAAAGACACGATGCCGCAATTCATCCAGCTCCGCCTGCCCAACGATCACACCGCCGGCCTCAAGAAAAATCACCCGCGGCCCGCCGCCAGCGTTGCGGACAACGACCTCGCCATCGGCCGCGTCATCGATGCCCTTTCTCACAGTCTCTATTGGGACGACACCGCCGTCCTGATTCTTGAAGACGACGCACAGGACGGCCCGGACCACGTTGACTCGCACCGCAGCACTGCGCTCGTCATCAGCAAATATTCGCCTCTTCCACAAACGCACGAAGCCATCACTGTTCCTTTCATCGACCACACTTTCTACACGACGATCAACATGGTCCGCACCATCGAAGTCCTTCTCGGCGTTCCTCCAATGAACAGCAATGACGCGCGCGCCGCAGCCATGGCTCCGCTCTTCAGCGGCCCAGGCACGCAGCCCGCATTCGTGGCTGACTACCGCAACCGCGACAACGGCTTAATTTATGAAATGAACACGAAAGACTGGAAGGAAGGCGCGAATCTCGACTTCACCCACGTGGACGCGGTGGACACCGCCCTGCTAAACAAAGCTCTGTGGCAAGACCGCATGGGCGACGCTCCCATGCCGCCGCCACAGCACAGCGTTTTTCCGGCCGAATCGGCGAAGCCCGCCGCAAAGCGCGATTCAAAACGAGGCGATCCCGATTGACCGTTTTAGAAACTGAACGTGACTTGCAGGTCCACGCGCCGATTGTAAGAGCTGGAACCGAACGGCCCGCCCGCGAGCGCATTGCTCTGTCCGAAAATCGGCGAGCTGATCACGCCAACCGGATTGCCCGCGTTCACGTTGTTGAATATATTTCTGCCCGCCACCGAAAATGTCAGGCTGTATTTCTGCCCGGAACTGTCTCCGCCGCCACCGCCTCGGACCACGGCTCCACCGCCGCCATGGCCACCGCCGCCCGGACCTCCCGGCCCGCGCCCAAAAGTGCCTCCGCCCATTCCGCCGCCACCCGCGGCGCTCGCCGATTCTTTTTTCTGGCCGAAGCCAAACGTTTTGCTCAAACGCAGGTTGAACGAAAATCTTCCCGGACCCGTCGCGCAATTTATCGGCACGAGAGTGTCTGCGCTCGGCTCGTTGCAATCGAAGCTGGCGTTGCGAATGAGCGCCGCATTTGCCAGCGCCGACTGGAACTGTGCGAATGTTGGCCGGTCGTTGTAGATGGAATCGTTGTTGACGTCCTGCCCGAGCGTGACATTGAACGGCGAACCCGAACTCGCAATCACGAACGGGCTGAGGCGGAACTGCATCGGCATGGTAATGCTGCCGCCGAGAAATACGCGGTGGCGGACGTCAAACCCCGCACGGCCGTAATCCTGTGCGACATTGAATTGATTCGTCGGAAAACTTCCCGAGCCGGAGGAATCGCTGTTGGCGTAGTTCAACGTGTAGTAGCCGAAGAGCGAAAGTTTTTGTCCGATGCGCACACTGCTGTTCACGATGAACTGATTCTGTTTGAAAATTCCGGCGCCTTCGTACTGATAAACGTTGTTCAGAGTGCCGAGCGGACGATTCGCAGGGTCGGTCGCGTCAAAAGTGGGCCCGAGCGGAGCATTGATATTTCGCGTGAGAAGCGTGTGAACGCCGCGCGAATTCAAATACGTGAGCGCGATGTTCGCCACTTTCGACAATTGCCGTTCGAGAGTTACGCCGGCTTGCATCGTGTAGGGAATTTTCAGGTTTGGATCGACTTGATAAATCGTCGGGGAATTCTGAGACGCCGTCAGATCGGCAGGAGTCGGAAGGTTGGGGTAAAAATCCGGGTTAGTCACGACAAACTGCTGTTGCGTCGTTCCGTTCAATCGCTGCGCTTGCAGCAAGAGACTTTGCCCGAAGCGGTCATAAAACATTCCCCAGCCCGCGCGAAGTACAGTTTTGGGCTGGCCTTTTTTACCGGCGTCGATGCCCCAGGCAATGCCTATGCGCGGCGCGATGTCGGCGTTGAAGCTGATTTCGTTTTGCGTTTCGATGCGCAATCCGTAGGAGAGCGAAACGTTCGGGCGAATCTTCCATTCGTCCTGCGCGTACAGTCCCCAGTCCAGAAACGTATTTTGCGCGGCGGGCTGGCCGGTCACGACAGAAAATTGCGTAGGCCCCAACCCCGTTTGCGCGCGGATTTGCGCGGTGGTCATTCCGCTTGCGATTCCCTGTTGTACGGCCTGGTAGACCTGCAACCCGGTAAATTGAGTGCAGTTTGAATCGGTTTTGGGGTCGCAGACGGTGGCGGGCGGAGTTTGCGCGCAAGACGATTGCTGAGTGATCTGGTCGACAGTGCAAACACCGAAAGTGAAGCCGCCGTTGAAGCCAGAATCCTGCACGTTGACTTCTTTCGTGACGCGAAGACGCGAACCAAGTTTGATGAAATGCGAATTGTGCACGATGGAAATGTAGTTTTGCAGTTCGTAGCGATCCTGGATGTCGTCGTTAGTTCCCGAGCTGTTGCCGCCGCCGACGAATGCGCCATTGACGTTTATCGTTGGCGTAAAGTCCAGCGCGCTGCCGCGGTTTTCTTCGCGCACAAAGCGGAAGCGAATTTCGTTGATGACTTTCGGGCTGACGACTTGCGTGTCCGAAAATTGCACCTGATGCTCGGTGCTGAAATTGTTCATGGCCTGCGAGGGAAGGCTGAAAGTCCCGATACCATTATTCATCTCGGCTTCCCGCTCGTATTGATAGCGGAGCGTGACGGTGTTGTTGGTATTGAGCTGATAGTCGAGGCGCGGGCTGAAGCTGGTGCGGGTACGCGGATTCGCAACCGAGTCCGTAAATTCGATCGGGTTGAGGTTCGCGTCCAGCACCGGCGTATTGATGACGGAAAGTTCGTTGATGTTTCTGCGATTGAAGTCGACGAAGAAGGACGCCTTTTTGTTGATGGGGCCACTGAAGTTTCCATTGTACATCTCGGAATCGTACCCAGGTTGCGGCGCGGTGCCCGAAAATGGATTGCGCGCGTTCAACCCGGCGGTATTGCCGTTAACCATGAACTGGCCGTGGAATTTGTCGGTACCGGGCTTGGTAAACACTTCGATTCGGCCAAAGCCGAGGTGATCGTATTCCGCGGAAAATGGATTTTGATTGATGCGAACTTCACGAATGGAAGATTTGGGCGGCAACTGACCGCCCGTGAAACCGTCGATATAAATTTGCCCGCCGTTTGGTCCGGCGGAGGGCCCGGCGAGTGCTTGCAATTCTTCGCTCAATTCGTCGGGATCGTCAGACAGCGCGTCGAGGTCTTTGCCTTTGAGAACCACGGAGCTGGCGTTGCCGGCGGCGGAAACGTCAAGCTGGGTGCCGGAATCCTGAACTTCCACTTTTTCCTGCTGCACCGCTATTTCCAGCTGCATGTTAATGCTGATTGGCTTGCCGGGTTCAATCGTTACGCCGACTTTCACGAACGGCTCGAAACCTTTAGCGGTGGCGCGAAGGGTGTAGACGCCCGGCGCAAGGGTTTTGAATTCATACATGCCGTTTCCACCGGTGCGTACGTTGACCGGAGGACCGTTCGCCGGAGTGGCCACGACGCGAGCGTTCGCCACCGCCGCCCCTGACGGATCGGTGACGAGACCGGTGAGCGCGCTGGAAGCATCCTGCCCCTGCGCAACGCCGGCAGCAACAATCAGCAGCAGGAAAAAACAAAGGCACTTCACTGTCCGTTTAATGGCTAAACTCATGCACTCCTCATCTCGAAAAAGCTTTTTTGGTCGACGGCTTTCGCGCATCACGGCGTTGCGCCTTCGCCGCCACCAGCGCCGAGACTCCATGGCGAAAGAATCATTTCAGGCGTGGCTTTGGAAGACGCTTGCAAAATTGGCTCGACACCACCGAGCAGACTGATTACCGTGCTGGGAGCGGTTGAGGAACCTTCGGTCGCAACAATCATCAACGCATCCCCTTTCATCAAATCCGAAAGTGAGGCGGCAGGCATGCGCGCAATCATCTGCTGAAATTCGCCGCCACCTCTTGCCTGTCCATTTCCGCCGGGCATTCCAGCGCCAGGGCCGCCGCTACCGGGTCCGCCACGGTGTGCGCCGCCCGCAGGAGGCGTCGCGGCCTGACCGGCGTTGGAGGCGGTTGGCGCGCCGGCACCGGCGTTCGGTGCGGCCGTGCCCTCCGCCGCCGCGGCTTTGAGATGCATGGCGATGCCCTGTGCCAGGAACGGCTGCAATTTGCGCAACTGCGAATCCGCGCTGACGCGCAGTGTTACGGGCTGCTTGGTGGCCAAGTCCGTCACGGTAATTGTTCCCGCTGCAGCATCGGTGCTAACTAGAATTCCCGCAATGCTGCGAAAAGTTCCCGAGACTATTTCATCGGCCGTAAGTTCCTTGCCGTCGGCAGTCTTCTGGCCGCGGGCCCGCAATTGATCTCCAGGCTTGATTTCGCTGAGCGGTGCAGGCTTGGCATCGTCAAATTTGATCGAGTCCGGGGCGTAGCGGCGCATCACCGTCGACTTGCTCGTATGAACCGATATCTCTTTTGGCGTGCCTGCGCCATTCGTCGCGATGGAAATTGTGCCGGCGGCGGGATCAACAGATTTGACGAGTCCGCCGACACCGTTGCGTTGCCATTCCGCACGATCGCGCGCTTGCTTATCCGCGATGTCGGACTGCTTCATCGCGATGACGGAAGCCGCCTGCAACTGTTTGCCGTCGGCGGACGCGGCGCCGCGGACCAGGACGCGGTCGCCAGTTTTGAGATCAGAAAAAGAGAGTGGCGTGGCTTCCTTCAAGTCCTTCTGGCCGGGCTTAAGCTGAAGAAGTTTGGTGGAATCGGTGACGGTGACGACGACTTCGGCGCCAGCATCGGTTTTTAGCGTGATGGCTTGGCCCGAAATGGAAGAAATCGTGCCGACGGCACGCGTCGTGGCGGGCGTGAGCGCGTTTTGTGGCGCGTCCTGCGCGGCGAGCAGTTCGAAGCTCGAGGAAACGAACAGTATCAAGAAACAACCCAATCGCAGCAGCGCTTTGTCCATCATCTCTAGTTCCTCAGCGTTCGCGGAGTCTTATTCCAAATGCGGGTGGGAGTCTCCAACGCGTGGACTTGCCAGTCTGGAGTTTAGACGCACGAAACGGACGAATTCGGTACAGTAGTACTTTCGAAGAATAATTTGGTGGAAATGAAGTAAGGCGTTTATTTTCAGCGCATTGCACGTAGTACGAATTTTTGTTCCATGGCGCAATACCGGTCAAGGTACGCGGCTCCCTTTTGCCGTTCGAATCGGAGAAAATAGAGAACTGCATCATTGTTGGAAATTTGAACTGGAAGGCTGGACATAAGGCATGAAAGCGAATCGCGCGGTGATTGAAGTCGGGCGGCACGAAAATTCAAGGTTGGGCGGAAGGGCGCAAGCACCGAGTGCGCCGCCTGTGCTGGTTACGATTGCTTCCTGTTTGGGCGCGGTTTGCATTGGCGCCTGGGCGTGCCTCAACCTGCTTCACTGGTTTTGGCGGCAGTTGCAGTAGCGCTGGGCTGAAGCTCCCTCGTTTTACGTCCCATCTGAATCTGGATCTTCAATGAAAAAATTGGCGGAAGCGTGTGGGAGTCGAACCCACCATTCGACCCGCGAAGGGCCGAAACGCCGGCTTTGAAGGCCGGGAAGGTCACCGGACCAAATTCGCCTCCGGAATGATTCTACAAGGTTGTTTAGCAGGCTGCTGAAAAAGTCCTGAACAGTGGATTTCGCGGTTCAATGGCGAATCGCTGCTATTGAAAGCACTCAGCTTACAGGGCGACGCAGGCAAGAGTGCCTACGCTACCGACTTTTTCAGCAGCCTGTTAGAAATGTAGAAACCGGCGCGCAAGCGGTGAGATAGCCGCAACAAGAGCTAATCACCGGGGACCGGCGTGGGCCTTCAGGAATTTGCCTAGTTCTTCGTATTGATCCGAGGCAAGGTAGTCCACGCCGGCTTTTGCGGCCGCTGCCCAGCGAGTCTGCACGGCTTCCATCGAGCCGAAGTTGTACGCGCGGAACCAACCGTTGCAACTGAGTTCAGCTTTGCGGGCGCCGTCGAGCGTGTAGAAGCGAATCCAAAGATTCCGCTTGTGTGCGTACGCGACCAGCTGATTGAGGCGCGACTCTTTTTCTGGCGTCCATGCGCCGGCGTTTTGCTGGCCCTCCGGCTCGACGACACGCCAAGGATTGTTCCACCAGCGGTGATAATTGTCCGCCGGATTCGGTGCGAGAACTTCCGGCGCCGCAGATGGATTGCTCGTGTTCGTTTTAACGGCGCCAAAGACAAGCAACCGATCGCCGGCCCGAACTTCGTCGTAAAAAACATGTTTCTGCGCGTCGGACTCACCAGTCAAAACCAGGATGGGCCGGATTTGCAGCGGTTCCAGTTTGGGCAGGTCATTCGTGCGCGGCGCGGTAGTCAACCAGTCCTTGTATTCGGAAAGCAAAGCCCAAATTGCTTCCAGATGATCGGGTTCTTCGGATTTCAAATCCAGATTCAGAGTGATTAATGGCCAGTCGCCGCGATTTCCGTCGCGAAGAGTCTTTTCGACGATTGGCCGGATGCGTTCGAAGAAATATTCGCGCATGCCCGGCTCCGCGCCGGTTGGCGGCGCACCGTGACTCAAAACCGACGCCATTTTGCCGGTGCGAGGATTCTTCGCCCAGAGCAAGTCTTGTTCAATGGCCACGGGCACTCCGGCGGAGAGAGCGCGGTCGATCCGGTCGAACCACCATTCGTAATAGGGATAGCAGTTGTGCGCGTCGAGAATGACGCGGCGACGAGGCTGAGGATTCTCCTGTGGGGATGCGGTGCGGCCGGCAGAAAAGAGCGCGAACGCGATACAGACAAGCAGCGAGATGAGAATCACGCGCGCTTTCATGGCCTCCTCCAAGTCAAATGCGACGCATGAAAGTGTTTCACATCGTTTCTTGCGGTCAACCAAAAAGAAGTGTCACGAGCCAACAAATTCAAACTGACCCACCGCCGAATTCGCGGCGAGCTTGCAGATTGGCAGGAGATGGAACTCTGTTATCGAAACGCGGACCGGCTAGACGCGGACGGTTTCGACGGCGGCGTGTTTGGTGCGGAGAAGAGCGGCGACGAGTTCGTACAATTTAGGGGCGGTGCAGACTTCATAGTAGAGGTGAGTGGAAGGCGCGCCGATTTTTCCATCCGACGAGAGCTCGCGGGCAAAACCTTTGCGAAGAACCAGCAGTTCAACCGATTCACCCATCGGCACTTCGCCGTAATACAGCGTGACATTTTCCTTGCCCCAAGGCAGATCGAGCTTGGTTTCGATACATTCCAGAGAAATTTCGTCGTAGAGCTTGAGGAAACCTTCTTCGTTCAGCTCGATCCCGTCGCGATTGTAACGAACGAGAAATTCATCGAGCTCTTCGGCGGATGCGCCCTGCATCGTCTGCAAAAACTGGAACAAACCGAAGTGAGATTTCTGGCGGTCGAGCATGCGGCGAGCGAGTTTTGCGCAGCCGGACAAGCGGTCGGAAAGATTGAGCGCCTTTGAAATCATGACGCGCGACTCGCCATCGGTCCAATAGGTTGGCGAGTCCCCTTGATGTGCGACGCCGAGGCCAAGCTCCAATGCGGGAAGGTCGGAACTGGCAGCGCTGTCGTTGTAGGAGTTGCAGACGTTCAGAATCTGACGGGCGAGCACGCAGGCTTTTGCGACGGACCGCGCGTAGGTGCGGCTCGATTCAGTTTCGAAGATGGCAAGAATGATGGCGTCGCCTTCGATGAAAACTTTCTTGGCGCCATAGCGATCGAGCAATTTCTTTACCGGCTCGTGCAAATTCAAGCTGAAGTGGGACGCTGGGCTGAGGCCGCGCGAGAGCAAATCCTGCGTCATTTTTGTAGAACCACGCACGTCGGCCTTGATAATGACGTGACTGACGACGGGATCCTGTTTCGTCTTGGCTTCGTCCGGGAGGACGCATTCGTAGAGCTTGTTGTTGAGGCGCGAGAGGTCGCGGGCCTGCTCGGTTTCGACGAGGCTCACGCGATCCATGCAACTCGTCAGATGCTCCGCATCGCGCAGATCACGATGTAACAAGAAGAAATCGGTGGCGAAGCGCAGCACCTGGCTTTGCAACTCTTCGCGCGAGTAGCGGCGCATCTTTCGGGAAAGTTCGTCGATGGGCTTCTCGGAAAGCTGTTTTGCGGGAACTTGTTTGAGGACTTGTTCGACACGCTTTAATTCGTCCCTCGAAACCAATGCTTTGCGCAATTGCTGCAAGTGTACCGGCGGATGATAAGTGGCGGCGATGGCGCGAATTTCGTAGCTGGCGAGCACGTGATAGAGCAAGTCCTGCTGTTCGAGCCGTTCGAGCAGTTGTGCCAGGAGTTTTGCACGCTGGTTTCGCGTGGCTTCCGGTTCAGCGGAGGGGTCGAAGAGGCGGCGAGCATTTTCCGGATCGTTCAAATAATCGCCGAGCCGCCCTTTTTGATCTTTCTCGTAATAATCGAGCTTCTGCCGGGCAGCTTCGAGTACCGCGCCGAATTCCTCAAGCTTGAGCTCCTGGTGTTTGAGCCGCAGTTCAATGTCGTTCAGCGACGCTTTCAAGTCAGCGGGATCAGCCGGCGCGCGGAAGCGATTGAGGAAACTGTCGCTGCGGTCAAGCCGCTTGCGGAGCAATTCCTTCTGCTCTTCGAGATTGGCAATTTCGTCGCGCATCACCTGCGCTTCGTGCATCGCTTCAGCGTACGCCTTGTCGGCTTCCTGAAACGCAGAATCCTGGTTGACGACAACGCCCGCGTGGCTCAACAACTCCTGGAAGAGCGCATCCATAGCCTCAAAACGGTCCGGGTCGCGCGCATAATTGCCGAGCAGCACGTAGTGTTCGAGGAAATAGGTGTCGTCTTTTCCGCCGTCCAGAAAAATGAGGCGGTTTTTGAGCAAATCGTAGAGCGGCGTGAATTCTTCGCCAAAGAGGGCTTTGCGCGCTTTGGCGATGATGTTTTCCTCGACGTCGATCCAGCTTTGCGCCACCTGCTGGCCGACGGCGCGGATGACGCTACTACGGGCCGATTGCAATTCAGAGAGGCGCGCCTTGATGACGTGCGCCTGCTGACTGCGTTCAAAATGTTCGCCGCGCTGGCGAATCCATTCCTTGCCCTCATGAATGAGGTTGGCGAACTGGCTGCCGAGTTCCGTGGTGAGGAATTTCAAAATGGCCACGCGGAACAGCAAATCCATCTCAATATTTTTGTGATACTTGGCGTTGGTCAACGAGCTATGGAGAACGTCGGCCAATAATTTTCGAAATGCGGTACCGTCGAGCGCCTTGGCCGTGCGCAATTCGATGCCAGGCAGATAGTTGCGGCTGGCGTTCTGGCGGATCAAATCGAAAAGATAGTCACGAGTCAGTTGCAAAAAGCGCGGGCTGAGAAAAACGTCGTGATGAATATTGTCCACGCCGATGGCGAGCGAAGTCATCGGCAGCGTGAGGCTATAGCTGCCGAGGCTAGTGCTCGGCGTGTCCGTAGGAGCGGCGGAGAATAGTGTTTCCGTAGGCATTCGCGCGTGCAAAGGACGCTTTATTCAACGTAGCAGCCAGCGAGGCAGGCGGCAACAGAACCGCGGTTTGGGGGTAGCTAGAGAGTTAGCTCAGGTAAACACCTGATATTTCAAGCGTTTACGAGGATTCGGCGGGCGTCGCCGCCGGCATGTTCGAGGAGGATGCGAATTTGGGGCCAGGGCGAAGGAAGCGGAAAGCGTTCCGACCATTCGAGGATGACGATGGCGGGCTTGGCAAAAATGTCTTCCATGCCGAGCGTTTCGAAATCGTGGAATTTTTCGATGCGATAGAGATCGCCGTGGAAGACTTTTTGTTCGGCGTTTTCGGGGCCGTAAACGTGAAGGAGAGTGAACGTGGGACTTGTGACGTCTTCTTCGGCGGCGGCACCGAGTCCGCTGACGATGCCTTTGGTCAGCGTGGTTTTGCCGCTGCCAAGATCGCCGGAGAGGAGAATCATCAGCGGCGCTTTTACGCGCGAAGCGAATTCCCTGCCCCAGGCGATGGTTTCTTCGGCGGAGTGCGTGACGATTTCTTCAGGCACCGAGGCGAATCTCCTGAAGAAGTCTGTGGCGCGCCATGGGAATGGCAAAGGCGACGCTGCTCGACAATTGTCCCGAAGCATCGGCCCACGCCGACGCGTGTTGCGAGGCTTCGCCGTGAAGATAAGCGCCAAGCGCCAGGACACGAAGCCAATCGCTGGTGCCGAATTGCCCGGTGAGCGCGGCGAGGACGCCGGTGAGGACATCTCCTGAACCACCCTTGGCGAGGGCTGGACCGCCGGTTGTGTTCACCCAGACGCGACCGTCCGGCGCGGCAAGTACGGAGTGAAAGCCTTTAAGAATCACGTATGCGTTCGCACGTTTCGCGGATTCCGTGGCGGCTTTGACTCGATCGGCTTGAACTTCCGCGTTCGAAATGCCGAAGAGGCGAGCCATTTCTCCAGGATGCGGCGTGATGCACAGAAATTCAGACTTGCGCTCGCGCAGCGAGTTGAGGCCGCCAGTGAACGCGTTGAGGCCGTCGGCGTCCAGGATGATCGGATGCGGGACGTTCTTGACGAGGTGGCGAATGACGTCCTGCGTTTCGGAGTCAGTGCCAAGGCCCGGGCCAATCGCGAAGACAGTCTTTCCCGGGAGAATTTTTTCCAGGCGACCCGAGGCGAGATTGAAACGAGCAATCGAACCGTGACTGGTCGAAGCGAGTGGCTCGGTCATGTACTCGGGATGAGCTGCGGCAATGCTGGGTTGAACGACGTCGGGAGAAGCGACGGTCGTCAGGCCCGCGCCACTGCAAAGCGAAGCGTACCCTGCAAGAATCGCCGCGCCGGCTTTACCGGTCGAGCCGCCAACGACGAGTATGTGACCGAAGCTCCCCTTGTGTGAATCGGCGGCGCGTACGAGCGGGAGTTGCGCGAACTCTTCAGGGCCGGACCAGCGGAGTGCTCCCTTTCCGGTTTCTTCGACAAGGCTGGCGGGAGAACCGATCCACTTGACGTGAAGTTGGCCGCAGCAGGGCGAGGCGTGTGAAACAAGCTGGCCGATTTTTGGAGCGGTAAACGTGATGGTTTCGTGCGCGCGGACAACGGGGCCCGCGGCGAACTCGCCGTCGGAGGGCAAACCGGACGGAGTGTCGACTGCAAGAATGAAGGCCGGGGTTGGCCGGGTCGCGTTGTTCGAGAGTCGATTCAGGTCGTCAATCGCCTGCGCAGCGAGACCTGTCACAGGCCCGCGCAAGCCGGTCCCGAATAGAGCGTCGACGACGACATCGGCGACAGCTACTTGCGGGCGGGCCTTGTCCCAGTCGTTCTTCGAAGAAATAGTGGATAAGGACCCGCCTGATTTTTTCCAGCGTTGCGCGTTCTTGAGCGCATCGCCGCGCAGTTCGTTTACCTTTCCGAAAAGGAAAACGCGGACTTCAATATTGTGCACGTCCTTTGTCACGCCTCGCGCGACGACGAATCCGTCTCCCCCGTTGTTCCCCTTGCCACAGAGAATGACGACGCGACGAGGGCGTTCGATGGGCCAGTGCGCGAGGAAAGTCTTTATGCGGTTGGCTACGTGGCCGCCGGCGTTCTCCATGAGCTTCAAGCCAGAAATGCCATGCCGCTCGATGGTGAGCCGGTCAACTTCGCGCATTTCGGCTGCGGTGAGTGCTTTCATGGAAGTGGCAAATGGAGGCTACAACATCCAGCCGCCGCTGACGTTCACAACCTGACCGGTAACATATTCCGCTTCTTCAGACGCGAAAAACGAAACGGCAGCGGCAACGTCTTCGACCGTCGGCGGACGGCCGATGGGAAACCGCGCGTCTTTCATGCGGCGAGCTTCGTCAAGAGTCAGATCTTTCTCATCGATACTGGACGGATTGACGACATTTACGGTGATGCCGTTCTTGGCTTCCTCGAGCGCGAGCGAACGAGAAAGCGCGACGACCGCAGCCTTCGCCGAAGCGTAAGCGGAAATTTTTGCCTGACCGAACGCGCGCTCCGCTCCGACCGCCCCCAAATTGATGATGCGGCCCCAGCGGCCGCGGCGCATATGCGGCAGCGCGGCTCGGCTCATGAAGACAACGCTCATCAGGTTGGAGGAAAAAATATTTTGCCAGTCGTCCAGCGAACCTTCTGCGAGCGTACCCCAGCGGAAATCGCCGACGTTGTTGACCAGCACGTCGAGCCGGCCGAAACGGTCTGAAACAGTTTTCAGAAATTGTTCGGCGCCGACCGCGCTCGTGATGTCGGCCTCGACGGCGACGCAATCCGCTCCGGCGGCCTGCAATTGGCGCAACGCACCCTGTGCCGCGGATTTATTCGAACGATAGCCGATCGCGATGCGCGCGCCATCCCGAGCTAGCTTTAACGCGATGCCGCGGCCGATACCGCGCGTTCCTCCAGTAATCAGTGCGACTCGATTGCGCAAACTCATCCGGTGCCTCTACTTGATTTGGTGCAGAACAGACAGTATAGCGCAGGCATTTCGCGCCAACTATTCCATCCGCGCAACGATTACCGTCATATCGTCGGCTTGTTCGGGAGTACCAGCCCATTCGTCGGCGGCCTGCATCAGCCCGAGCGCTACCGCGCGGGGAGCAGCCGATTGCAGCCGAATCGCCGCGTCGCGCAAGCGGTGGATGCCAAACTCCTCGCCGTAGACGTTTTCCGGCTCGATTAAACCGTCGCTGTAGCCTACGAGCGTGGCGTGCTTCGGAACGAGATGCTTCCCCTCCGCGTATTCGTAGTCTTCGACTACGCCCAGCACCATGCCGCCATCTTCGAGGGCAACGGCGGCGCCTTCGCAAATACAGAACGCCGGTAAATGGCCGGCGTTTGTGTAGCGCAGAATTCGCGAAGAGCTGTCGTAGATTGCGATGAAGAACGTGGCGAAGCGATCGTCACCCGTACTGCGCACGAGGTGATTATTCAGACGCGAGACAAGCTCCGCAGTGCTTAGCGTGGCGTTGCCCGGCGCGAGCAGTTGGCTGCGCAGCGCGGCCTGCAAACTGGCCATCAGCAGTGCGGCGGAAATTCCTTTGCCGGAAATATCGGCGACGGCGATAGCAATCGTCGTCGAGTTCAGCTGAATAAAGTCGTAGTAATCGCCGCTGACCATGCGCGCCGCCTTGCAGATCGCCTCCAACTGCACACCGGGAACCAACGGGAACCTTTGCGGGAACAATTGATTCTGAACTTCGCGCGCGATCGAGATTTCGTTCTCCAGCCGCTGGTGCTGCTTCTGGTCTTCGATGAACTTGTTGATGGAGTCGGTCATCAAGTTGAACGATTCGCCCAGCACACCGAGTTGATCGCGGCTTTCGACCTTTACACGGTGGGAAAAATCGCCGGACTGAACGAACAGCGTCGCTTTGTAGAGTCCATCGACGGCGGAAGTGATGCGGCGGGTCATTACCACGCCGGTGACCAGTGCGGCGACCTCAAGTAATAGAAAAACGATGGCAACAACGCCGAGTCCGTAGACGTAAGACTGGCCAAGATCTCCGACGGAGGAAAACATCCGCGCGTTCAATTGGGATGGGCGCGCGTGGAAGTTTGCAAGAACGGGGTATGAGCGCTCGACTCTTCCGTCCTTGCCCTCCGCGACCGCCTCGAAGCGAGTCACACCGAGCACATCACTGTCCCAAAACCCCTCAGCCGGCTTAAGAGTCCGGCGCCGATCAAATATATTTATCCCAATTTTGTATTTGGTGGTGCCGGCCTGATAGGTGATCAGACTCGCTTCATTTTCAGCGAGCGGCTCCAGAAGCGTGAACCCGACAGGGCCAAGATCCGGTGCGAGCGTTGAAACGAAACCCGAAGTCACCGGAACGCGCACATGAACGAAACGCTCTCCGTGCGGTGTTTTGGCCGCGCGGAGGCCGACGACGAAGAGCTGTGTTTGACTTTGCACCAAGCCGGCAAACTCG
>Ga0137412_10001375_pt1 | contig 18867 bp, 16 predicted proteins | sample CZODoug2_1_16fun_FD_122160 | JGI IMG/M metagenome (GOLD analysis project Ga0137412, IMG submission 122160) | Vadose zone soil fungal communities from Angelo Coast Range Reserve, California, USA - CZODoug2_1_16fungal (Hybrid Assembly) | ecosystem: Environmental > Terrestrial > Soil > Vadose zone...
CTGCCTTGATCGCAGCCGGGCTGTTATTCATCGCGGCCGGCGCGCCGATTGTCGGGCGCCTTATTTAACGCCACGGTGTGCGGCGGGTGGTCATACTTTCGAGCATCGCATTCCCCGCCACGCTCTTCTGCTTGTCTTTCGCGCCGACTTTTGGTGTCGCTTTGGCCTTGGGATTTGCGGCAGGTTTGGTGGGATGCGGCGTTTCGCAGTACTCTTACCTTGCGGTCCTGCCTCATTTTTTTGATCGCCGCCTGGGTTTGAGCTTGGGAATCGCCATGATCGGCATGGGCCTGGGTACCTCTCTTGTGCCGCAAGTCGCACAACACCTAACGCACAGTTACGGCTGGCGGGACATCTACCGGATCCTGGCCGCGCTTATAGCGGTGATCGGACTGCCCAACGCACTCCTGCTACCGCGCACCGACCAACTGCTTCAAAGTGCTTCCAAGCAAATTGACGCCGCGCTGATGGGTGGAATGACAGCCGCCGAGGCCCTCCGAAGCCAGGTTTTCTATCAATTGGCGCTCTGCATTTTCCTCTCGATCGCGGTAACCACAGGGCTCGCGATTCATCTCACCGCGCTGCTCACGGATCGAGGCTATGGTCCCGAGAGAGCGGCCGGCGTATTCTCCCTATTCGGACTAGGGATTGGATTGCTTTCGGTCGCCATTGGACTCGATGGTGACCTCCTACCGTATGCCACGCGCAGTTACTTCGGCCTTCGCTCGTACAGCACGATCTACGGAATGTTGGGCGCCGCTTATAGCTTGGGACCCCCTGTCGGATCTTTCATGCTTGGCCAGGGGTTTGATCGATTCGGCGGTTATACACCGCTCCTCTGGGGCATCGTTGGGATTGTTGCCCTGTCTGCGCTCTTGCTGATGGCATTGGGCCGACCGGATAGCCCTGAATATCGCGTTCGCGCGATGAGTCATCTGCGCGCCAGGGCCTGATTCGAATTCTATGTTAGAAAGTAAAATGGACGATCTCCAAACACCCACCCCTCGCCTGATAGTCAAGCCCAGTGCCGGATACCAGCGCATGGTCGTCGTGCTGCTGAGTCTGAACATTGGTATCGTCTTTTTCGATCGCTTTGCACTCAATTTTCTGATGCCTTTTGTTCAACCCGATCTTCATCTCACCAATACGCAAGTCGGCGCCTTCACCTCGGCGCTTTCGTTGAGTTGGGCACTGTCATGTCTTCTCATCGGGCGGGTGTCAGATGCATGGGGACGTCGGAAGCCGATCCTCGTGATGTGCACAGTTGTCTTCGCGTGCATGTCATTCTTATCAGGTGTGGCAAACGGCTTTGTCGCGCTTTTGCTTGCCAGGCTGCTCATGGGAATCGCTGAAGGGGGCGTAACGCCGCTCAGCCACGCGGTGATTGTATCCACCGTGGATCCCAGTCGACGTGGCGTAGCAATGGGTGTGATTCAGAACTTCGGCTCGAATCTTTTAGGTAGCTTTCTCAGTCCTTTGGTGTTGGTCGCGTTGGCCACGCATTACGGCTGGCGTAGCGCATTCTACGTGGCCGGGGTACCAGGATTACTGAGCGCCGCCGCGCTGATGTTTTGCATCAAAGAAACACCCCTTGCGCGTACGACGACAACGCGCCCGCTGCTCCGTGATCTGTTCGCGAGCCGCAACGTCTGGCTCTGCGCCACGATGTCTGCGCTGCTGGTCGCTTTTGTCATGATCTTCGTAACTTTCACGCCGATCCTCTTGACTCAGGGCGGTATAGATCGGACCACCATGAGTTGGCTAATGGCAACTTTTGGAATCGCGTCCGTGGTCTACTCGGTCATCGTTCCCGGCAGTTCCGATCTGTGGGGCCGGCGGCCGGTCGTCATCATGGGAGCTCTTTTGGGAGTGTTACTGCCACTGGCCGCAGGACATCTGTCGGGTCCCTTGTGGTACCTGCTTGCCGTGTTCGCGCTGGGATCCGCTATCACAGGAATTTTTCCGATTGTGATGGGAACAATCCCATCCGAAAGTGTGCGGCCCGAAATGGTCGGTACCGTCCTTGGAATTGGCATGGGCGTGGGCGAAGCTGTCGGAGGGACGCTCGGTCCCATTTGCGCGGGGGCTGTGGCGGACGCGTTCGGCATCCACTCGACCTTGTGGATCTTGAGTGGATTGGCCGTGTTGACAGCCGCGTTGGGACTGCGCCTTCGAGAAACCGCTCCTGTCCGGTTACGGAGAAGCGCCATAGCACAAGCTGACGTGTCGATTTGACGTCACGCACGGCTGGTCCGCGAATGACGGACCTCACGCCGTGATGGCCGCCTCCTTCAATGGCACACGATGGTCGGACAGCTTGCCTGGGTCGAAAAGTGTACGAGCCGCGATCAACTTCTTCGCCGCCATAAAATCCCTGGGATTGTTGACGCAATCGATCGCAAGAAGATCGCGATCTTCGCATATGGCCGCAGGGGTAGCCACCCTGGCTTCCGATAGTCTCGTGGCCCTTGAGGACGGTCGTGAACGCGGACCTCGGCGTAAGCCGCGTCGAGAGAGCGCCGTTTGGATCTGGCGGACGCAAGCACTGTTGTTTGAGCAACCTGATCAGGCTCGCACCCTCTGTCCGGGAAGACCGCGTGCGGAGGGTACTCGGCTATTGTGGTCTCGCAGTAACGTTCCGCGGCAAGAATCCTCCCGCATCTTCGCGATGAGTGCGGGCGGACGAAGAAGCTGTCCCAAGCGCGTCTGCAAGACGCCGTGCGATATGCAAAAAACCCGTCAGAGCCGGCAGATCCGTGTCCCGCAGCCAGGCAAATCCCAGTGCATAGGTCACTGTTGGATCGACGAGCGGCCTAAACACGACATCGTGAATGCCTTTGCTCGCTGCCCAACTCGGCAACAGAGTGATCCCGACTCCGGCATCCACCAAAGCCAAGGAAGTGTCGATCTGAGCCGCCTCCTCAACCACCTGCGGTGTGAATCCCGCGACCGCGCAGGCGGCGACGATAATCTCGTGGATCCGCGATCGCAACGCGGCCGGAAACAGAATGAATGGCTCATGCTCAAGTTCGGCGATCTGAAGCTTAGGGCGAGCAGCCAGGTGGTGTCCCTGTGGCATGGCGACGATCAGAGGTTCCACCACAAAATGCTGACAGGCAAACCGAGATTCGTCGATGGGCTCTGGCAACAGCGCAATATCAACCGTCCTATCGTCGAGTCCAGCGATCTGGCTTTGCCGATCGAGTGCCTGAAGCTTGAGTTCCACTCGTGGATATTGAGCCCGGAACTCCCTTAGCAAAGGCGGCAGCAACGAGGAGACTGCGTTATCCACAAATGCAAAGCGGATGATCCCAACGCCGCGGCGTGCGGCGTTCTGCGCGGCGAGGACCGTATCCTCGGTCAGGAGCAGCAGCTTTCGGCACTCGGGGAGCATCTGTCGACCCGCTTCGGTCAAAATTACCGAGTTACCGACGCGCTCGAATAGCAAGACGCCCAGCTCATCTTCCAGATGCTTGATTTGCTGACTGATGGCCGGCTGCACGACGTTCATCTTGTCCGCCGCACGGCCAAAATGTAACTGCTCCGCCGCGGCAACGAAATAGCGGATGGATCTTAAGTCCATGCGTCCCCCGACGCGAGCGTCAGCACCGAGAGCAAATCACGCATATCTGCACCACGGGAGATCGCTTCTTCGCCTTTTATCGCATCGTCCGCGCAGGGATCGCCGGCGCGACCGAACAGCCTTGTCGAAGTCGACACCGGGACATTCGGGCGCTGCCCACACATTGTCGAGGGCACGCCAAAAAAGCGAACGCGACCCAGGCACCGTCATGACGTTTTGCCTCCCCCTCGCCCCGTATCGGCACATTAGCCGAGTCCACCGAAGCAGTATGCTCCATGAGGCCTGATTGCTCCAAGGTTTTGTGCAACGCAGCATGCTCGGCTCGCGCCTCGCGGAACACCGCGACGCCCTCATCGGGTAGATGTTATGATGACTCATACATTCTCGATCATGGCGACCAACTGTCACATGGAGATTCGTCAATTCCGCTATTTCGTTGCGGTCGCTGAAGAGCTTCACTTCGGGCGAGCCGCCGGCCGCATGAATGTTGTGCAAGCGGCCATCAGCCAGCAGATCAAACGGCTCGAGGAAGAGATCGGTGCCGAGTTGTTTGAGCGTACCAGCACTGATGTCCGCTTAACTGAGGCAGGTCGCCAGATGCTGCGACATTGCCGATTGGTGCTCGCGCAGACCGAGCAGATACAACGCGCGGTGAAATTGGTTGGAGCGGGCCGAAAAGGCCGGCTCAACTTTGGCTTTGTCGATAATGCCATTTGTGGGTTATTGCCGCCCCTAGTTCGGGCGTACCGGGCCCGATACCCGGAAATTCATATGACCTTCCAGACGCTCGATCGCAACCAGCAGACCGATGCGCTGGAAGCCCACAGGCTTGATCTCGCCTTGCTGCCGGGGCCGGTTTCCGAGCCAAACTTGGAGAGCGAGACTTTCGTTTCGTCAGCGCTGATTGCCGCACTTCCAAGTGATCACGATTTGACGAAGTACTCCTCGCTGAGAATGGAGCAACTGGTAAACGAGCCATTTCTATTGTCCGCTCCCTCGACTCGCTCTGGCTTTTTGGAGGTCATTGTCGCTGCCTGCAAGAGCGCCGGATTTGCTCCTCGAGTTGTGCAGGAGGCACCCCAGATGCACACGCTGTTGGCGCTCGTGCAAGCAGGCTTCGGTATCACTCTGATCCCTTATTGGGTCGCCCGTGGGAGCAGTCCTGACATTGTTTTTCGACCCGTTGTCAGTGCCGCGGAACCATACGAGCTCGCTTTTGCATGGCGGCGCGGCGCGTCCAATGTGGCCGTCGACCGCTTCCGCGAGTGCGCCCAACGACTGGCTCCGGAACTGAGGGAATCCATCACCGCGTGAACCCACGAGCAACCGGGATTTCTCCCATGCAACCGGCCGATTTCCGCCCGTTCACGGCGACCCAACGAATCGGCTTTCCGGCGCAGAAGCACTTTCAAGAACTGATCACAGTCTTGCAGACTTGCGGGGTCGGAATGGTGGGCGTGCGTGACGGATGGCAGCGGGTGGCGGATCTCGATCACTCGGCCCAGTCGAACCCTGACGCGCCCGCCCGTTCGTCGCGGCCGCTTCCACACGCTCGGCGTGAAGCAATATTGGGAGCCCGGGTGGCTCTCTTCGAGGCGAGGCCCTTCATCCGATTTGGTCGCACGATCCGGAATGATGAGAATGGAGAGCATCGCGGTGACGTTCACCCGATCGTCGGGATGACCGATTGTTGCGAAACAACACGGCTGTTCCATCTTTTCGCGGGCAAGACCAGACTACGCATTGGGCAGATCGTCTATCGCGAATATCTTAAATTCATTGAGCATTAAGATGCTCAACGAATTTGGCGGCGTAGGCATTCATACACCCGTTGACCGCGCGACCACATCCCAGGCGACTCGCAGACTACGCAACGAGGGAACGATAATGCTCTCAGTGTAGCGCAATGGATGGTGATCGGATGCGAAGCGCAATCCCGGTAAACGGCGAAGCAACACGTCCAGCGCCTTGGTCATTTCCATCCGCGCCAGCGGCGCACCCACGCACGCCCGATTGAACGCACCGAAGGCCAAATGCTTGCGCGCATTTGGCCGTTCAATGTCAAACTGGTCGCCATGTTCGAACATCGCAGCGTCTCGATTGGCTGAGCCGATGTGAACGTATATCTTGGCGCCCTTGGGCAGTGTCACGCCGCCGAGTTCGACGTCTCGGGTGGTGATCTTGATAACGCCCCGAACAGGAACGCGCAGGCGAAGCACCTCCTCTATCACCCTCGGACGTAAATCGGAATTGTCGCGCACGCGCTTCAGTTGATCGGGGTTGGATAGCAGCATGTACATCATTTGGCCGATTGAATTGGCAGTAGTGTCTGTGCCCGCAGCCACCATACCGATGCAATTCGTTACGATCTCGCGATCGGTGATGTTGGCGCCCTCTCGCTGCGCGTTTAGGAGCTTTGACATCAAATCCTCGCGCGGTTGCTTACGACGATCCTCTAGGCATCGATACGCCCAGTTCTCAAAATCAACGAATCCCATCCAACACGCTTCTGCGCGCTCATTTGATAACTGCGATGATCCGACCAACTCGAACCAATTCTCGGCCCACTCCTTGAAACGGTTTGCCTCGTCATCCGACGCACCAATCAAGTGAGCGACGGTGCCGACGGTAACCGGCCAGTTGAAGGATGGAACTAGATCAACCTCGCCAACGTCTGCAAACTGATCTACCAACTTCTCTAGCCGGGCCTCAAGCCAATTATCCATGCCGCTCAGAGCCTTTTGGAACACGCTGACTACCAGTCGCTTGAGCGGCAGATGAACAGGCGGGTCCAACGCATTGATGCTCCCATCGACCGGGAGCCCATATGCCTCACCGACCCTCTCGATTACCGCCTGCGTTTTCGGCGTCAGCGGTTGTTGTGCCGGTCCATTGGAAAAGGTCGCCATATCCTTGTAGATCGCAAGCACGTCCTCACGACGCGTCACGACCCAAAGATCATGTTTGTCCATGTAGAAAATCGGCGCCTCCTCACGCGCACGCGCCAATATTGGATAGGGATCGATGATTTGCGCGGGCTGCAACGGATCAAATGCCGCATAATGAGGACATTTTGTGAGCGACTCGCCAACCATAAGATTAGGTTCCATCGTCGTCATTTTCTATCCCCTTTAGAGATATAACCGATTGCCTTGGTATCATCGCCCGACTTGACGGAACGGACGTCGACACGGCCGTCGCCGATACGGTTGCGACCCTAATGCGACGAGGCACCCAGTCGTCAAGATCGTGTGACACATTCAATCAAAGGTCGAGTGCGGCAGCAAGCAACCCGAGAATCCTAATCAGTTGCAATATCTTCTAACCTGAAGAGCATGTCGACAAGTTTAGATTGATAGAGTAATCAAGTTTTGTGATAGGCGGCCGCGTGGAGCGTGCATAATTTAGTCGCTCACTTGCTTGTGGCGACGGCTGCGCGTTTCTATGTTGACAGGTGTCAGAAGCTACAAAGTACTAACACAGCGATCATCAGGAACACGCCAGTCAAGTCTTTCGCCCGTGGATGTAATAGCGATCGCAATTTACTATCGATCGATCAGATCGAATTAGTGGACATGACGAGGGACAGCATGTAAATATCGCCTACGCGCTTGTTCCTCCGCGCTGGTGGCTCTGTATAACCGACGTGACCAGAAGGGGATCATTCAATCTGCGTATCTGGTCTCCTGCAGAAACACGATTCGCGGCGAACCACCAAGGTTGCTTCTTTGAACAGGAATACTGAAATGGCGACGTGCGGCCACGATTTTGACGCTTCACCTTTTTTCCGGCCGATTCAAATTCGCGGCCTGCGGCTCAACAACCGATTCGTGATGCCTGGCATGCAGCGCGGCTGGTGTGAGGATGGGTATCCGCCGCCGCGTCTTGCCGAATATTATGCTGAACGCGCGCGAGGCGGCGTGCAACTCATCCTTAGCGAATCTACCGCTGTTGATCACCCCTCCGCGACGCGGACTTGGAAATATGGCCGTCTAACCGGAAAAACTGTCGACGGCTGGGCACGCTGCGCTGAAGCCGTGCACGTTGCCGGCGGACATTTCTTCATGCAGCTTTTCCACGAAGGCGCCTTGCGCGCGGAAGCCGGCGACGACCCTTGGTCCGCCCATCCGACGCTTAGCCCTTCAGGATTGATGAGCGCGGCCGCGCCATCCGGACGCGCGGCGACCGCAGTGGACCTCGAGGAAATTCGAGACAGCTTCGTGCGCTCGGCGCGTCTTGCGAAGCAATCGGGAGCCGACGGTCTAGAGATCCATGCTTGTCACGGTTATCTCCTGGATCAGTTCCTATGGGGTGAGATTAACATCCGCGACGACGGTTATGGCGGCCCGAAAATCGAAAACCGTGTTCGCTTTCCAGCCGACATCGTGAGCGCCATCCGTGCCGAGGTCGGTCCCGCATTTGTTCTCTCTTTTCGTTTCTCGCAGTGGAAGTTAACCAATTATGAGGCGCGAGTTGTCCACAACCCCGCGGAGCTTGAAACGATGCTCCGCATATTGCGCGAGGCCGGTGCGGACATGTTCCATGCTTCGGTCCGGCGCTTTTGGATACCCGAATGGCCGAATTCCGATTTGGGTCTCGCCGGATGGACAAAGCGTCTCGGTGGCCTTCCAGTCGTCGCGGTAGGCAGCGTTGGCCTGGAGGTCGACGCCCTTGAAACTTTCTCAGGCAAGGAGCGGCCTCAGGGTGACCCGCGCCAAGCGATCGAACGCAATCTCACCGAACTGCTGAGGCGCTTCAACAATGACGAGTTCGATCTCGTTGCAATCGGACGCAGCAGCATTGCCGATCCGGATTGGGTGACTAAGTTGCGTGAACATCGTATCGATCTTATCAAGAGTTTCGACATTGCCGATCTAGGAGACATTGCACAAGAAGCGGCTGCGGCTGGCACGCGCGCCTCGTAATGAGTACGACCACAGGAGGCTTAGCCAGCGCTTCGATAGGGTGACGCGAGATGATTGATGATGTATGCGAGAAGGATCTCATGGAATGTGACTTGCTCGTCCTCGGCGCGGGCGCGGGCGGTCTTGGAGCCTCCGCCGTCGCGTGCCGCTCAGGGCTTGACGTCATCCTCGCCGAAAAGGAACCCGTAGTCGGAGGCACGGCGGCTCGATCTGGCGGCGTCGTATGGGTGCCCAACACGAGACAGGCGATCGAGGCAGGGATCGACGACTCGCGCGAGGACGCACTTACCTATGTTCGCGGCTTCGCAGGCAATTGTTATAATGAGCTTATCGTCAACGCCTATCTCGACAATGGCCCTCACGCCATTGACTTCTATGAGCGGGAAACCGAACTCCAGTTCGACCTCCAGGCCACATTCCCCGATTATTATGCCGAGGCAAATGGTGGCATCGCCGGAGGGCGCTCCCTACTTGCGCGCGACTTCAACGGACGCCAGCTCGGCGGCGACATCAAGAAGCTCCGTGGCACACTGCCTGGTGGTAGCTTCCACGGACTGCAAATCGGCGTCGCCGACTACGGCTATTTCCTGACAGCACTGAGAAGCCTTACCTCCTTCCGCTATGTTGCCCGAGAGATGGTCAATTTGGCGCTTGACAAGGCGCGGAACGGCCGGTCTATGCGGCTCAAGAACGGCAACGCGCTCGTCGCACGGCTCGTCGCCACGCTGCGCAAGCAGCAGGTCAAGATCGTTACCTCAACGCCCGCACGTTCTCTAATCATCGAGAATGGCGACGTGAAAGGAGCAGTAATTATTTTCCACGGCAAGCCAATAGCCGTGCGGGCGCGCAAAGGCGTCGTTCTGGCGACAGGCGGGTTTCCGCATGATCGGGAGCGCGTCGCCGAAGTGTTGCCTGAGGTCACGCAAAATCCATACATGTGGAGGCTCATCCCCAACGGCAACGTTGGTGACGGCGCTCGATTGGCTGAGAGCGCTGGCGGTTACCTTGATACAAGGATGAAAAAAGGTTCATCGCTAGTGCCTATAATCCAGACGGAAGATGGCGAGGCCCAAACGGGCGGATTTCCCAACTTCATGCGTCACTTCCCAGGAATGATTGCGGTTCTTGCCAATGGTACGCGCTTCGTCAACGAGACACTTTCCTATCATGGCTTCTGCCTCGGAATGCAAGAAGCTGGGGCAGACACAGCCTATATCATTGCAGACCACCGATCCTTGCGTCGGTACGGAATCGGGCGAGTACATCCTTTTCCTGTCCCGATCACTAGGCACCTGCGCTCGGGCGAACTCATCCGAGGCCGGACATTGATGGAGCTCGGCGAAGCTGCGGGGATCGATCCGAGCGCCCTAACGCAGACCGTAGCGCGCTTCAACGAGAATGCCCGTAAGCATGTCGACCCCGACTTCCACCGAGGTTCAACAATCTATGCTGCCGCCTATGGCGATCCAACTGCACCCCATCCCAACTTAGCACCCCTGGTAAAAGCGCCGTTCTACGCGATGAAGGTTCATGTGGGGAGTCTGGGCACTTTCGCCGGTATCGCGATCAACGAGAATGCGCAGGTAATTGATGCGAATCGCCGGCCGATCACGGGGTTGTATGCCGTCGGCAACGATTCTGCGAGCTTTACTGGGGGCAATTATATTGGTGCCGGCATCACGTTGGGTCCGGCATTAACCTTCGGTTTTATCGCGGCGCATCATGCGGCTGGCAAGCCGGTCCGGCAGACCGTGCGCAGCCGATAAAGCGCTACTCGCATGCAGAGCGCTTCTGAAATCGCATCTTGGTCTAACAGGGGCGGGGGTTTTTAGGGGATGCGCTCCGGACGAAGTTGAGCATTTGCAAGCTGGCATGGCACCGCGGGTCCGTTGTTCCTGCCGGCCGCGGGTTAACGAGGGAACACATTCGCTGCTCTGCGCCGGTTTAACAGCGATGTTCGTCACCTTTCGGCGGAGATCAAGAAAGTCGATAGCTAGGCCAGCGCGCTGAAGCCAGCCGTCTGCGCGAGACCGCCATCAATAACAAGTGCTTCGCGTTGAAGCACTCTCGCTCGAAATCGCGCGATTCCTCCCTGGCGCCAAACTTCCGTACGAACAACATCTCCTGGAAGCACCGACGCAGTGAAACGAAGACGGATCGCGGTCAACCGGCTGGGATCGTCGTCGCAGCATAAACGAATTAGAGCCCGCCCCACCACCCCCATTGTGGCGAGGCCATGGAGGATAGGCTGATCGAACCCGCCCCTTGCAGCGATGACCTGATCAATGTGAAGCGGGTTGCGATCACCGGTCAGTCGGTAAAGCATCGCCTGGTTGCGCACTGTCGGCAGGTCGAGGAACGCATCGGGTTCACGTTCAGGCATTCCAGGTAGAGGATGAAAGAAGGGGGCATCCTCACCGCCGAATCCACCGGCGCCGCGGATCACCCAAATCTCTTCAAGGGAGGCGATCGGGGCGCCTGAATTCCGATCGACTAGTTCGCGCGAACAGCGCAGTATGGCAGGCCGACCAGGGCCCTTGTCGGCGAGCTCCCCGATCTCCGTGCGGCCAACGATGTCCTCCGTGGGGCGAAGCGGACGGTGTAGCCGTAACGCCTGCTCGCCATGCAGGATGTTCGGCCAATCTAAACCGGTAGCCTCGTTCATGAGCCAGAAACCGGGCGTTCCTAAGACGAGTGCCATGGTCGGAAGCGCGACAATGACCTCTTCATAAACATAACGCGTCTCGTCGAAATCGGCCAAGCCCGCACCAACCCCCAATGCATAGAGGGCGGTCTCGGCCGGTGTATAGCGATGAAAGGTTTCGGGGACTTGATAGGAGCGCAGCTTCTTAACGTTGAGTGGTGCGTTGGCTAGCGTGTTCGGAGGGTTCAAATCTTTCTCCGTGTCGAGAATAGGCCGCAACCCAGATCCGTCTTGGGCTGCCGTTTTTCGAGTTTCAGGGGACGTTGCGCCGACTGGCGTGCAACATGGCAAGATAAGCAAAGGTCATGGCAGGGCCCAACGTGACGCCTGGACCGGGATAGGACGTGCCAACGACGGCGGCACGGCAATTCTCCGCTGCATACAGACCACGACCCGATCATCGACCAATGGGGGCAGTTTGGAATTGGGCTGACACAGGCTTGTCGCCTCTGATTCGGCGGCCCGCGAGATACCCCTCCGTAATCGCGAACTGCACATCGCGAGGCGAATTAGCGTCGCCCACTAGGTGTACCGGCAACTCGTCGCGCAGTTCATAATACAGACCGTCGAGGGGTTTGTTCTGGGTAATGAGCACGACGCGATCCGCGCCGATGCACCGGCGGTGAGAGGCATCGGCTTCGGTTGGCTGCACAACGGCAATGCCAGGCCGGACCTCGACCAATCGGTGTTGTGGCAGAAATTCAATTTCCCCCTTGCGATAGAAGCGTTCGACCGCCGGATCATCACGCCACGTCGAGCGGATATGTGGCCTCACCATGTTGTGCATGTAATTCACGAAGGTGACCTTGATCCGACGCGTCATGAGAAATTCGATCGCCGCAAGCGCTTCATAATGCCCGACCATGTCCACCACGACCGCTGTCGAGACGCCTTCAAGATCAACATTCGAAAAAAGGTCATGAGTCGTAAGCACGTGCGGCAGGTCAATTCCCTCGGGGCGCTCGCCCGGAAAGGGCACCTGCACACCGTCGGCTCGCGGGATCGATCCAGTAGCGATGATCACCTCATGCGGACACTCCGCCCGGATGTCCGCCGCATCGACGTAGGTGCTTAATCTGACATCCACGCCATGACGAAAGACTTCCTGCTCGAGCCAATGCGTGATGTCCCCGAGGGTGTGGAGCGCGGGCGCCCTGCGCGCTAGCGTCACAGTCCCGCCCAAATGCGGCAGAGCTTCAAATAGCGTTACGTGATGACCGCGCAGCGCGGTGATGCGAGCGGCCTCCAAACCGGCGGGCCCTCCGCCAACCACCACGACCCGGCGCGGAAAGGCAACAAGCTCAATCTCCCTGTCCGACTGCTCGATGTCGCGTCCAACCGTAGCATTCACCGCGCATCCTACCTTGCCCGACCGTAGCAGTCCGCCGATGCAACCCTGATTGCAGGCAATGCAGGGACGCACTTCCTCGACCCGACCTTCTCGCGTTTTCCGGATGAGGTCGGGATCGGCAATCATCGCTCGCACCATAGAAACAACGTCTGCCTGTCCGTCCTTGATGATTTGCTCGGCCTCTTCGAGGGTTCTAAACCGTCCTGTCAGCAGACGGGGCACGGTCGAAACGGAAGCGACATCGGCGGATGAGTGGAGCTGATAGCCTGCCGGATTGTGCATACCGCCGACAATCTCGTCTTGTCGGAAATAGTCGCCAAGGGTGACATTCACATAATCGATTAGCTGTTCCCCCTCGACCATTTGAATGACCCTCTTGAGCATGCTCTCGGTGACACCGCTCGAGCGTGAGGCACCAAGACGGACACCTACGGCAAAGCTCGGCCCAACACGCTCGCGAATCGCGCGTAACACCTCTAGCAGGAAGCGCGCGCGATTCTCGAGGGGCCCACCATACTCGTCATCACGCGTATTGTAGAAAGGCGAGATGAACTGGTGAATGAGATAGCCATGCGCGCCATGGACTTCCACGCCGTCGAGCCCGCCCTCCTCCGCCAGAGCGGCAGAAGAGGCGAACGCATTGACCAATTCCTTGAGTTCAGCGTTGCCCATTGTTCGACCAACGATTCCAAGAGGGCCCGGCACGTCGGAAACGGTCCAGGGTGGGCTGCCGTCCAACGCAAAATAGGTGTTCCCGCCGTGCCATAACTGCTGAAAGACTCGCATATCGTAGGGGCGTATGGCCGCCATGAGTCGCTGATAGCCCGGGACGAGCTGATCACCATATAGCTGAAAATCGAGCGCCGTCGAAGGATGAACGCGCGAGGCTTCAATGATGCTCAACGCACAACCGGCCGCGGCCCTCGCGCGATGATATTCGATGAACAAATCGGTTATATGCGGCGATGCCATGCCGGTGCCATGTGCAGCGCGAACAATTCGGTTGGCGAGGCGTGCTCCCCCGATTGAGATTGGCTCGAAGATCTTTCCCAATGCCATGTCATCTCCTTAGCCGCCGTATCGCAGCCGGCCTCTGGTCTTTTTCGTAATATAGCGCTAACCAAGAACTCGGTCGTAAGCTCGAACATGTGATTCAGATGACATTCATCAGACCTCCGTCCACAGTCATGACCAGCCCAGTAATATAGCTTGCGTCGTCCGAAGCCAGGAATAGCAACGCCTTTGCTTGCTCCACCGGCTCGGCAACGCGTCCCATCGGAATGTTCGAGCACATACTGGCATATTGCGCGGGGTCAACGACAGAGAAGTTCGCGATCATCTCAGACTTGGTAATACCGGGTGCTAGGCAATTGACGCGGATATTGAATCGCGCCCAGTCGAGCGACAGGCTTCGGGTGAGACCAACCATGGCGTGCTTGGAGGTGATATAACCGACATCGTCTCGAATTGCCTGCAATCCTCCGAGGGAGGAAACGTTGATGATAACGCCGCCGTTATTGGGGATCATGCTTAGAGTTGCGGCGGATTGTGACCAATGGAAGGCACCGCCGACATTGACGGCCATAACACGATCAAATTGACTATAGTTTTCGGAACTCGAGGGTGCGGTGATTCCCGCATTATTTACGAGGATGTCAATCCGGCCGCAACGGTCGATCACTTCCGCCACATTGTTTCGAACTGTCTCCCGGTCTGCGACGTCTCCAACCACGCCGAACACCTTGCCGCCGGTTGCGCGCACCTGCTCGACGGCTCGATCAACGGTTTCGGCCCTTGTGCCGTTGATGGCGACAAGAGCGCCCTCCTTCGCGAAGAGATCGACGACCGATCGGCCAATTCCCCTGCTACCCCCCGTTACCACAACGACCTTGTTCTCGAAACGCATATTTTGTCCTCCCAATCACGCACATGCGATTGTTCTTATCCTCAATCGCGCCGCGAATTACCTGTTCCGAGCGAGTTCTATTGGCCTTGCATCCCACGACTGGCTTCGATTTTGAGATCGATACCTCGGCGGGCCTGTTTCCGCTCGATCACCTCGAAAATGCGAATGAAGCCGATACTCCGCATCTTCCACCCGTCAGCTTCCTTCACGTATTCGTCATGATAATAGGCGGACCCTGTCAACTGCTCTCCGCCGATCAAGTTAGCGTGGGCGTAAATCGGATTAGCCGCGGTGAAATAGACTGTGTCCTGCATGCGCCAGATGCCTTCGGCCGTCCCGGGTCCAGTAATTTTCAGCTCTGGGTGCATAACAATATGGCTGCTCACAAAGCTCGGCGTGATGAGCTGACGAAGAAACCCGATGATCTTTTCCCGTCCGTCGAAGGTAAATGCCCCACCAGCGAACCACGCTCGAGCGTCGGCGGTAAAGCAGGTCGACATCAGATCGAAGTTCTGAGTGTCGACAGATCGCACATAGCGGTACTTGAGCTGGTGAAGATCGTGAAGGTCGATGAGCTCCCTTGCGGACGTGTTCATTGTCTCCTCACGGCGCCTGTAGCAAGGGTCGGCACGGTGCTGCTACTGTTTCGAACCACCCTGCTTTGTAAGTTTCGCGTGGCGGCGTCGCGTCCCGCCCTCCGGCCGGAGAAGACACCATCGGAGAGCGAAACTCCGCTGAAATAACCGATTGCACAAAGGCCTGCCGCCGTCCTTCCCGCGGCATAGAGGCCGACGATCGGGGTGCCGTCGTGACGAAGTACATTGCCGGTGTCCTCGTCGACCTTGAGACCGCCGAGTGTGAACATCATGGTAGAGCCGTATTTATTGCCGATCGACATATTGAGCGCTCGGAACGGTGGCTTTACTATTGGACTGCGGCTTTTCTTGGACAGCGGATCGGAGGCGCCCCTTTGCTGAGCGCCATTGTAATCGTTAACATTCCGTATCAGGGCTTCGGCAGGCATATTGAGCTGCGCGGCCAGCGCCTGTAGCGATCTTGCCTTTTTGGTGCCACCTAGAAAGATATTGGCAAGTGTTGGGAGCGCGAACCAGCGGAAATCGGCACCGCGCATACGAAAGCATTGCTTCAGAACGGTTTTATATTGTGTTTCATCCAGAATCAGATAAGCAGTTCCTTCCGGCTGCTCGCCGATTGAGCGGCCGAGATACCCAAGATAAATCTCCTCGTTGCAAAAGCGCTCGGCCTTTCGATTAAGGAGGATGCCCTTGAGCAAGCCGGCAGGGGGCGAAAGAATGCGACCGGCAAAGACGCTATCCATATAGGCGGTCGCGCCGCCCGCCGACATACCGAGGCTAATGCCGCTTCCATCACAACCCAACGTGCCCATGCGCACCAGCGCGCGCCAATTGTTGCCATAGATCGGCAGATGGCGCTTCAAGAGATCCTCATTGTAGCCAAAGCCGCCCGCCGACAAGATGACTCCCTTGGTGGCGCGAAGCAATACGCGTCTGCCGTGCTTCTCCTCAAGTTCGCGGGCCCGCGCACCTGCACGGTCCACCGTCTTCGCCATAAACGCTCTCATGGGGTGCACCTTTTTTGTTTGCCGGGCGTGTTCAGCGCATTGTTTTTCGTCCGTGATCTCAAGTGCTTCGACGCCGATCACGACTCCAGCCCGATCCGTGACAAGGCGCATAGCGCGAGTGTGGTCCATACGTCGAACGCCATCTCGAGCGGCGGACGCACTGATTGCGTCATAATACGCGTAGCCGCTGAAACCGACGCCGCGGGTACGATGGCCACGGGGCGCCGCCTTCGCAATCGCTTTATATTCAGGGACATTCTCGTTGCCAGAGAAGTAGAGGAACTTGCCCTCGGGTGGATAGCCCGTCTTTTCCAAGAACACATCGCCGCCCAGTGGCACACCAAAAGCGGCAAGCCATTCAAGGTCATCGGCGCTGTTGTCGCAATAGCGCTTCAGCGTGTCGGGCCTGATAACGTCGGCAAGTTCCTTTTCAAGATATTTGTACATTTCCTGTTTGCTGTCTTCGATACCGACAGCCTTCTGAAACCTAGTCTCGCCGGCATAAAACACGCCGCCGCTATAGGCGGTCGCGCCACCCGCGCCAAACCGATCAATGGCCAAAACGTCCGCCCCCATCCCACGGGCCTCCAGCGATGCACAGGCGCCGGCACCGCCAAACCCCACAACCACCACGTCAGCCGTGTCGTGCCATTGCGCCTTCTCAGGATCGTCGAGAACGAGCAGTGGCTCGATCAAATTGCTAACCGTCTTTACCATAATTCCATTCCTCCCTCTTCGTTGCGGCCCGCGCACAGTACAACGACTACCTCAGGCGGCACGATGAACGCACTCCGGACCATATATAAAGAAGTCGCCGCCTCTCCGGCGGATCGGAAACCGACCGATTGACCCTTTGGTACTTGGAAACGGAGTCTCACCGACCATGGATCGTGTATCGTGATGCGCGAAACCGGACTCGAACTGCACGTAATGAGCGAAGCGAATGCACAGATCGTCAACGCCGGTGGCGTGCTGATTGAACGGTTCACCTACGCGATGCATCGGCGCCACTCATGTCGAAGCGTGAATATACGGCCAGAACCTCGACGCCCTCCAATGGAGCGCGCTGCCACCTTTCTCCGCCGAGTCTCAAGTCGTGCCACGGGACGCTGCCAACACTCAACCCCTCTACCTCCGAATCGAAGACAGCCAATCTTGAGCAATCATCAAGATAACCCCTCGACCCCTAGGACAGACTCACCGCCGCGGTCAACGTTTTCGGCGATGCAATTGCAAAAGCTTGCTGGTCCTTGAGATTGACGTCACTGGAAATACAAACGAATGAACCATTAATCCCTCCACACAAACACCGGCCCCCTGACGCACGCGGTATTTTGGGTCAGACCAACATCAACAGTTCCAGAGCTTTCATATCTCTAGTGCATGGAATCATCGTCACTTGGCTATGTCTACTAATTCGCCGTTATGGGTCGATTAGCTATCCCGATCTCGTCTCTTAGGCAGACCTCAATTACTCTCGATCTCTATTCGTGATCGCCGTATCACAATGGATGAATTGACAGGCAGTGAACGAGCGCCGACGCTCAGCACGCCCCAACCGTCTCAGCGATAATCCCGCCAACGATCGCCGAATTTCGGTCGTGGGCGTCCGCGGAGCACGGCGCCGGATAGAATGGGGCTGAGCCCGCGTCTATTCGAACAGACTGGTTTGGAGGTTGATCTATCTCCGCCCGCGCCAGGGCCCACTGCAGACACACTGACCGTTTGTTTTTGTACGTTTACAACCGGAGGAAATCCAGATGCGCGATGAAAACAGGCAGTTGAATGTCGAGGAACTCGTTCGAGCACATTTCGACTATTCAGCGGGCAACCCGGGGAAATGGGCAGAGTTGCTGGCCGACGATGCGTCCTGGGAATTTCCTTATGGAGATGCGGTGGGTCTGAAAACACTCGAAGGGAAGCCGGCGATGGTAAACCTCGTGAGCACCTTCATGGAACCTCTCAGCAGCTATGCCTATGGAGAACCCTCTATTCATTTGTTACCCGATGGATCTTCTGCCGTGGCAGAATTTTCTGGCCAAGGAATTGTCACGGCCAACGGCCGAACCTATGCCAACAAATATGTTCTCTTCGTCGAAACCGCAGGCGGGAAAATCACCAAGCTGCGAGAATATTTCAATCCCGCAGCCATAAAGGCTGCCTTCGGCGAGGGCGCCTGATTGAGGCTTCCTTACTCAGATTCGCAACTAGGCTGCTGACTCAGACTACCGCACAGTCGGTGAAAGGAATATCGAGATGATTGTCGTTGCTGGAACCATGACGATTAAACCCTCCGAATTGGCCCGATTTGAGCAGCTCCTACCTGCCCATATCGAGAAAACGCTCGCTCAGGATTTTTGTCTAATGTTCGCGCTCGGTGTGTCGAATCGCGCCACCGGTTTGATTTCGGTTGCAGAGGCTTGGAAAGACGAGGAGTCGCTCATACGCCATCATCAGCAGAGCTTCACTCAGGAGTTTGTTGCCGCCTTCGGCGGCATCGTAAGCCACGACGTCAACGTTTACGAAGTCAGCCAGGTGCGAGCTCTACCAAGCCTCGAGTCCGGTGCCAACCCCGCGTGATTTTCCTGGCCGAAAGGCGCGGATCGGTCTACGCTTTGGACTGCACAATACGTGCTTGAGAGCTCGTACGACGTCAGATGAAAATCTGTCAAACTCCGCGACGTTGCATGGCTTAGACGGTCCCGACGCTTCGAATCATTGCATTTCACTCGGCAATTGGCATTCACCGGCAAAACTGGCAAGCGGCTTCCACGTCGTTGCGTGAAAGTCTCAAG
>Ga0137412_10001376_pt1 | contig 18863 bp, 17 predicted proteins | sample CZODoug2_1_16fun_FD_122160 | JGI IMG/M metagenome (GOLD analysis project Ga0137412, IMG submission 122160) | Vadose zone soil fungal communities from Angelo Coast Range Reserve, California, USA - CZODoug2_1_16fungal (Hybrid Assembly) | ecosystem: Environmental > Terrestrial > Soil > Vadose zone...
GACCTGATCTACCCGCTGGTCGACCCGCGCGCGCGCGATCAGTGATGGCCAACGCGCCCGTCTCCGGCCCTGTCTCCAGTACGGCGCGTGCCTGGCTGCTGAGCCCGACGCCCGCCAGCCGGACGCAGGCGCGCTGCGGCCGCTGGTTCCGCGCCTGGCTCGGCTTCCGCCGCAACCCGCTGGCGATGAGCGGGCTCGGCATCGTGCTGCTGCTGGTCCTGATGGCGGTCTTCGCCCCGCTGATCGCCGATCGGCAGGCCGCCACCCTGCAGGTGCTGGGGGACCGGTTGCAGCCGGCGAGCTGGCAGCATCTGTTCGGCACCGACGAGCTGGGGCGGGACATCTTCGCCCGCGTGGTGTTTGGCTCGCGCATCACGCTCACCATCGTCGCCATGGTGGGCGTGATCGTGGTGCCCGTGGGCCTCGCCATCGGCCTGCCCGCCGGGTATTTCGGCGGCGTGGTCGACAAGGTGCTGATGCGCATCACCGACATCTTCCTGGCGTTCCCGCGCCTGGTGCTGGCGCTGGCCTTCGCCGCCGCCCTGGGCCCGGGGATCGAGAACGCCGTGATCGCCATCGCGCTCACCGCCTGGCCACCCTATGCCCGCCTCGCCCGTGCCGAGACGTTGACCAGCCGGCGCGCGGAATTCATCCAGGCCGCGGAGCTGCAGGGCGCCTCGCCGCTGCGCATCATCGCGACCCAGATCGTTCCGCTCTGCCTGCCCAGCGTGATCATCCGCCTGACCTTGGACATGGCCGGCATCATCCTCACCGCCGCAGGCCTGGGCTTCCTCGGCCTCGGCGCGCAGCCGCCGGCGCCGGAATGGGGGGCGATGGTCTCCTCCGGCCGCCAGGTGCTGCTCGACCAGTGGTGGGTGGCGACCATCCCGGGCCTGGCCATCTTCATCGTCAGCCTGGGCTTCAACCTGCTGGGCGACGGGCTGCGCGACGCGGGCGACGCAAGGTCATGACGGATACCCTGCTCGCCGTGCGCAACCTCAGCGTCACCTATCCCGGCGACGACGGCGATGTCCGCGCGGTGCGCAACGTGAGCTTCACTTTGGGCCGCGAGCGCCTGGGCATCGTGGGCGAAAGCGGCTCCGGCAAGTCCACGACCGGGCGTGCCATCATGGGCCTCGTCGGTCCTCCCGGCCGCATCGAGGCGGACGAATTGCGGTTGGGCGACACCGACTTGCGCGGCCTCAGCGAACGCGGCTTTCGCAAGCTGCGCGGCCAGCGCATCGCCATGGTGCTGCAGGACCCGAAATACTCGCTCGACCCGGTGATGTCCGTCGGCCAGCAGATCGCCGAGACGCACCGCAGCCACCTTCGCAGCACCAACCGCGATGCCAGGAGCGTGGCGCTCGAGATGCTGCAGGCCGTGCATATCCGCGACCCCGAGCGCGTCTACGCCCTGTATCCGCACCAGGTCTCCGGCGGCATGGGCCAGCGGGTGATGATCGCCATGATGCTGATCGCGGGCCCCGACATCCTGATCGCCGACGAACCCACGTCGGCGCTGGACGTCACCGTGCAGACCCAGGTGCTGGCCATCATGGACGACCTGGTGCGCAGCCGCGGCATGGGGCTGATCCTGATCAGCCACAACCTGCACCTGGTCTCCTCGTTCTGCGACCGCGTGCTGGTGATGTATGCCGGCCAGGTGCTGGAGACTTGCGCGGCCGGGAACCTGGCCGAGGCGAAGCATCCCTATACGCGCGGCCTGCTCGCCGCGCTGCCCCAGCTCGGCAACCGCCGTGCGGAGCTGCCGCAACTGCAGCGCGACCCCGCCTGGATGGCCGACCTTGCATGATCACTCTCGACGACGTCACCATCACCTACGGCACGGGCTCCCGTGCTCTGGTGGCCGTCCGCGACTTCACGCTGGGCGTCGCTGAAGGCGAAGCTGTCGGCCTGGTCGGCGAATCCGGCTCCGGCAAGTCCACGGTGCTGCGCGCCGTCGCCGGCCTGATTCCATATGCGACTGGCGAGATCACGCTGGCCGGCCGGCGGGTCGACCGACGCCGCACCACGGCAGAGCGTAAGATGGCGCAGATGGTCTTCCAGGATCCGTACGGCTCGCTGCACCCGAACCAGACGGTGGACCAGATCCTCGCCATGCCGGTCGCCATCCACCGGTTGGACCGCGGCGAGGCACGCATCGCCCAGGTGCTCGTCGAAGTCGGCCTCGGTCGCGAGCATCGCTACCGCTATCCCCACCAGCTTTCCGGCGGCCAGCGCCAGCGCGTGGCCATCGCCCGGGCCCTGATCCTCGAGCCACGCATCCTGCTGCTGGACGAACCCACCAGCGCCCTCGACGTATCGGTGCAGGCGGAAATCCTCAACTTGCTCAGCCGCCTGCGCCGCGACCATGGGTTGACCCTGCTGATGGTCAGCCACGATCTCGCGGTCATCGCCCATCTCTGCGAACGCATCGGCGTGATGAGCCGCGGCCAGTTGCTGGAGATCACCACCGCGACAGCCATGGCGAACAACCAGGTGACGCACGACTACACGCACGAGCTCCTGCGCTCCAACGCCGGCTACGACCGCAGCAGCGTCTCCAGCGGCGAACTGGACGTGGCGGCAGGTTAGGAAGGCAAGGCCAAGGGGCTCAGACCTGAACCTCTTGCCGGACCGCGGGCCTCCAGGCCCGCCTCTTTTCTTTGCCGAGCGCGGCAAGACCACCCGATCGGTACGTGCGCCACGACAGCCGTCGGTCAGCTGTCTTGCTGTCTCCGCAGTATTCCAATCCGTTCTAACCTTAGCGCCAATTAGTATTGGCTTGCATAGTGGCCTTGCGGGACAAACTCGAACCGGGGTCAGGCGGGAAAGGGAGGAGTGATTCATGTTGCGGTCGATCGGCGCAAAATGCTCGTTCGCGAGTCTGGCAATGTGGTGCCTGGCGACCGTCGCAGCCGCACAGGACTACCCTCAGCGGCCGATCCAAGTGATCGTTCCCTATTCGGCCGGCGGTCCGTCCGACGCGATTGCTCGGGTCATTTCCAAGAGCGCTTCCGAGATCATTGGACAACCGATCCTCATCAGCAATCGCGGTGGCGCGGGCGGCTTGCTGGGGGCCGACGCGGGAGCCAAAGCCTCGCCGGACGGATATACGGCCGTGATGCTCAGTCCCGGGCAGGTCGGCATAGCTTTGGCAACGCGCAAGACAGTTCCGTATGACCCGGTGAAAGATTTCGTTCCTGTGATCCAGTTGGTGGAGGACACACTCATCCTGTGCGTCTCAAATGGATTGCCTGTTTCCAACATGGCGGGGTTGATCGCCTATCTGAAGGCACATCCCGGACAGCTCAACTACTCCTCTGCCGGCGCCGGCTCGATGACCAACATGGCAATGGAACTTTTCAAGCGCTCCGTCGGAACGGATATCGTTCATGTGCCTTACAAGAACTCCACGGAAGGAATGATGGCTGTCCTGTCCGGCGAGGTCAGCCTGGCGTTTGCATCGCCGAGCGGCATCAAGCCCTTCCTGGAAGGCGGGAAGCTCAAGCCACTGGCCATCGCATCGGCGCATCGATCGACGGTCGTGCCTGATGTGCCGACAATGGCCGAAATGGGACTTGCCGATCTTGATGCACCCCTCTGGTACATACTGGCGGTTCCGAAAGGTACGCCGACAGCGGCTATCCGCAAGCTGCACGATGCATATGCCGAGGCATTGAAAACACGCGAAGTCCGCGAAGGGCTGGCGACTCTTGGCGTGGAAATCGTCGGAGCCGGGCCTGAGGCGGTCGGCCATCTGATCCAAGCCGATATCGCTCGATGGAGCGGCGTCGCGAAATCAGGCGACATTTCGCTCCAGTGAACATGACGAGCCGAACGCAGGTGCCGGAACATCGCCACCACATGTGTACGGTGAGGCGCTGCACCGAGGTCGTCTGGTCGTCACGCGGGATTGGGGAAACTGAATGACCAAGACGCCGGACTACTTCCACGGCAAGACCATCATCATCACAGGTGTGGCAAGCGGTATTGGCCGTTCGACGGCGCGGATCTTTGCCCGAGAGGGCGCGAACGTGGTGTGCGCCGACATCGATGCCGACGGCGCTCACCGGGCTGCAGAAGAGGTTGCCCGATCAGGGGTGCGGTCTCTGGCAATTCCGACGGACGTGACATCTCGCCGGCAGGTGACGGATATGGTCCAGCATGCCATCGCCGCATTCGGCAAGGTGAACTTCCTGTTCAATTCTGCCGGCGCCGCTCTGCGCAGGGCGAAGTTCCTGGACATCGACGATGAACTGTTCGACAGGACGTTCGATCTGAATGTGAAGGGCGTGCTCTACGGCACGCAAGCCGTGCTGCCGCATATGCTGGAAAGCGGCTCCGGAGTGATTGTCAACGTGGCCAGCATGGCGCACAAGCGCGGTGGACCTGGTGCGTACGTCCATTATGCATCGGCCAAGGCCGCAGTACTCACGATGACACTTGGGGTGGCACGAGAGTTTGCCCTGCGAGGCATACGGTGCCTGTCGATATCGCCAGGCCCAATAAGGACGGCATTCCAAGATGCTGCGCACACGCCTCCCGAGGCGCTGCAGAAATCGCTCGACGATGTTCCGATGGGGCGTTTCGGAGAACCGGAGGAAATTGGCGAGTTGGTCCTGTTCATGTGCTCCAACGCCTGTCCCTACATGGTTGCCGATACCGTCTACGTCAACGGCGGAGGCGGCTGGCGCTGAGCCGAGCAACCGTCGCTCTCTAGATTGCCTGCGCTAGCGCGCGGTCAATCCTGCCTCGGGTCCAATTCGAAGCGCATAGCTGGATGAAATCATATTCCCATGCCCGCAAGCGCCGTTGTCGCCGGAATACGATATGGGTGATCGATGGCTCGAACAGGTGGTTCAGCCGCAGGGCGCGCAAGCGATTGTCGCGTTTCCGGTCGTAGGTCACCTCGGACAGAACGGCGACGCCAAGTCCACGTTCGACGCACGCTTTGATCACATCCGCGTCGATCGCGCTCAACACGATCTTGGGATCGAGACCAGCACGTTCGAAGGCCTGGATAACCAACCGCCGTCCTGTAAACGCCGGCTCGTATGCGACCAGCGGATATTCGGCTATCGCAGCCAAGGACATGCGCTGTACCCTGATCAGCGGATGGCGCACCGGTACGACGAGTACTCGTTCGAACCGCCGGCAGGGCAGCGATATGAGACTGGAAGAGTGATCTTCAGCTTCGGTTGTCACCCCCAGGTCGGCTTCGCCGGCGAGCAACATGGCTCTGATTTGAGCCGGGTCGCCGTGGCGAAGGGTCAGGGACACGCGCTGATGGCTGGCCGCGAACTGACCGATGATGTCCGGCAGGACATACCGAGCCTGGGTATGTGAAGTCGCCACGACCAGTGACATTTGGCTTTCGGCCCCGGAGGCCGTTGCGCTCGCCTGGATCTGCTCGAGTTGGGCTACGACCTCCTGGGCAATGGCAACGATCCGCCGGCCCACAGGCGTGATTGCCTCGAGGCGGTTGCGCGAACGCCTGAAGATGTCGACCCCGAGCTCGGCCTCCAGCAGCTTGATCTGTTTGCTGATTCCCGGCTGCGAAGTCCGCAACGTGGCGGCGGCTGCAGAGATGTTCAGGCCTCTGCGCGAGACCTCGCTGATGTATCGCAGTTGTTGCAGGTTCATCGGCCGTCTCCTGGTATTCCAATGAGTTCTAATAGCAAAGCCAATTAGTATTGGCATGCATAGCGGCGTCGCGCGACAAAACCGGCCACGAACGACGAGGAACGCTACGATGAACTATGACGGATACCGCTTCATTCGAGCGGAGCGGCAGGGGCGCGCGCTCATCCTGACACTCCACAATCCGCCGATGAATACCGTGCAGATGGAATTGCACAACGAACTGTCGCGAATCTTCCTCGACGTGCAAGTCGATCATGAAGCTGACGTCGTTGTTCTCACCGGAGCGGGCAATGTCTTCTCGGCCGGAGGGGACATCCCGAACATGCAGCGCCGGATCGACGACCCCGAACTGTTCAACCGGAAGAATGTCGAAATGAAGCGGATCGTCTTCGGACTGATCGAGCTCGAGAAGCCCATCGTCTGCCGCGTCAATGGCGACTGCATGGGGCTCGGCGCGACACTGGCGCTGTTCTGCGACATCATCGTAGCCGTCGATACCGCGCGGATCGGCGACCCGCATGTGAAGATGGGCTATGTCGCAGGCGACGGCGGCGCCATCATCTGGCCCCAGCTTATCGGGTTCGCAAGAGCCAAGGAGTATCTCCTGCTGGGCGATTCGCTCTCGACCGTAAAGGCCGCAGAGATCGGCTTGATCAACTACGCGGTGCCGGCAGATCAGCTGGATGCCCGTGTCGACGGCATCGTCGAACGACTGGCAAATGGCGCCTCCAAGGCGATCCGATGGACAAAGACCTGCATGAACATCCAGCTGCGCCAAATAGCACATACCATGCTGGACGCCTCCCTGGCGTACGAGGCCCTTACCAATATCGGCTCGGATCACCAGGAGGCGGTCAACGCCTTCAAGGAGAAGCGCAAGCCGCGCTTCGTCGGCCGGTAGCGAGCCAACGGGATCACACAGACCAATGCACGCTCACGCCCTTGGAAACATCCGCGTCCTCGACATGAGCCGCGTGCTCGCGGGACCGCTTCTGGCGCAGAATCTGGCGGATCTCGGCGCCGACGTCATCAAGGTGGAAAGGCCGGAACACGGCGACGAGTCGCGCACGTTTCCGCCTTACCTGAGGGACCGGAACGGCGACGAGACGATCGATTCTGCTTATTTCTCCTCGGTCAACCGTGGCAAGCGTTCGATCACGATCGACATCGCCAAGCCACGCGGTCAGGAGCTCGTCAGAGCGCTGGCGGCAAATGTCGATGTCCTGATAGAGAACTACAAGGTCGGCACTTTGAAACGATATGGCCTGGACTATGAGGCCATCAGAAGCATCAACCCCCGGGTCGTCTACTGTTCGATTACAGGCTTTGGTCAGACCGGCCCTTATCGCCAACGTCCAGGATACGACTACGTCTTCCAGGCCATGAGCGGGCTCATGAGCCTGACGGGAGAGCGCGATGATCTGGCGGGCGGAGGCCCGGTCAAAGTCGGTGTGGCCATCTGCGATGTTATCACCGGCATCTATTCAAGCTTCGCCGTCTGCGCTGCACTCCTTCATCGGGAGCGAACCGGAATCGGCCAGCATATCGACATGTCGCTACTCGACGTCCAGGTGGCGGCGATCTCGCACATAAACATGAACTATCTGGTCTCCGGCGCGATTCCACCAAGAATGGGAAGCGGTCATCCGAGCATCGTGCCCTATCAGGCATTCGATGCTGCCGACGGCAAGTTCGTCCTGGCTGTTGGCAATGACGGGCAGTTCTCGAAGATGTGCCATATCATTGGTCGACCGGATTTGCCGGCAGACGAACGTTTTAAGACGAATGTCGCACGAGTCCGCAATCGCGATGCCCTTGTTCCCCAACTGGTTGCCATGTTGAAGCAGGAACCGGTAGCGCACTGGATCGACCGCCTATTGGCCGTCGGCGTGCCTTGCGGGCCCATTAACGACCTCAAGCAGGTCTTCGATGATCCGCATGTGCAATTCCGGAACATGCGTCGTCAGGTTGCCCACCCGCGTGCGGGCACCATGCCCATATTGTCGAGTCCGATTCGTTTCTCCGAAACACCTGCCACTTACGAAAAGCCGCCGCCGGCGCTAGGCGAGCACACTCGCTCAGTCCTGGCCAATGAACTGGGACTAGGTTCGGACGAGATCGACAGGCTGGCGCGCGACCAAGTCATTTGAGATGGCCTGAGGCATGATGCGTTTCACCAAACCCCACGTCGGGTTTGTTCATCTCGCTGGCTGGCTCTGGGCACACGCAATCAGGTCGATCTCGCTGGACCTTCGATCGCATGAAGAGCGCGAACTGGGCTTCAAGCGAGCCAAGCTACTTCTGAGGTAATCGACCGTTTCGCGGTGCCGCCCTAGGTTCGGCGGCATGGAAAGACGAGACCTGATCCGCGCAATCGTCGCCGTCGCCGTCGCATCGTCGCCGGCGCTGTCCGGGCCGGCCCGGTCCGAACCTCCAAATTCCGGGCCCCCAAATTCCGGGCCCCCAAATTCCGGGACCAAGTCACAAAGGAGAATCGCGATGAGCAACTCAAACGAGGTCGTGGTGCGTTACCTGGCGGCGTGGAACGAGCCGGAGGCCAAGCGGCGTCGCGAGCTGGTGGCGAAGGCCTGGACCGACGACGGCAGCTACGTCGACGCGGCGCGGGAGGGCCACGGCCACGACAGCCTCGACGCCATGATCGCGACAGCGCAGGGGCATTTCCCCGGCTACCGGCTGCGCCTCGCGAGCGGCATCGAAACGCATCACGACTACCTCCGATTCAGCTGGGTGGCCGGCGGCGCGGCGGAAGCGCCGCTCTACATCAAGGGCACCGATTTCGTGGTCGTCGCCGGCGATGGCCGGATCAAGTCGGTGGTCGGCTTCGTCGACGCGGCGCCGGCGCGCGCTTGAGGGGAGGGCGCGATGGACAGGAGAAGTGCCACGACGTCGCTCGCCGCCGCGGCCGTCGCCGCCCTTGTCGCCGCCGGCGGCCGGTCGGCCGGCGCCCGGACCCAGGAGACCAAGAAAATGCCAAGCGGACCACGGCCATCCTTTGTCGAGACGGACGACGGTGCGAGCCTGTTCTATGTCGATTGGGGCGCCGGCAAGCCCGTGCTCTTCACCCATGCCTGGGGTCTCAACGCGGACATCTGGGAGTACCAGCTCACCGAGCTTGTCGACCAGGGCCTGCGCTGCATCGCCTATGACCGACGGGGCCATGGACGGTCCACCGATCCGGGGCGCGGCTATGACTACGACAGATTGGCCGACGATCTGGCGGCGGTCATCAATCAGCTCGATCTCAGCGACGTCACGCTCGTCGGCTTCTCGATGGGCAACGGCGAAGCGGTCCGATACCTGCAGCGACATGGCAGCGCTCGGATCGCGCGGCTCCTGATGGTGAGCACGATCCCCCCTCAGTCGGACGGCAGCCTTTTCAACGGCATGATCGCCGGCCTCAAGCAGGACCGGCCGGCGTTCTTCGCCAAGGGCGTTCCGGCCTTCACCGGCGGCCACGCCGCCGTTTCACCCGCGATGACCGAGTGGGTGATTGCGCAGTTCATGCGGGCCTCGCCCAAGGGCACCATCGAGTGCATGCGCGCGATCTCGCGCGGCGATCTCCGCGCCGACATGCGCGCCGTCACCGTGCCGACGTTGATCGTCCACGGCGACAAGGATCAGGTCAATCCGCTGGAAACCGCGAAGAAGGCCGCTGAGCTCATACCGGGTTGCGCGCTCAAGGTGTACGAAGAGGCGCCGCACGGCCTTGTCATCACGCACCGTGAGCGCCTGGCACAGGATATCCTTGCGTTTGCTCGCGGCTGATGCGGCGCAAACGGCGGCAGACCGCCCGGCAACGCCATCGTCGAGGTGCCATCTCAAATTCCTCTTCCGGAGAGGCTGGGTGAGGGCGGCCGCGACGTACGCATCCCCTCGGCCAACCTCTTCCCCCGGCGCTGGCTATTTATCTACTGGCTACTTATCGCTCACGGTCTATGGGCTGAGGCGCTGGAGGGAAGTCGGCAAGATCGACCTGACGAAATTGGCTGCCTCCCGGGACCCGATCTGATGTGACCGCAGGAATTCCTCGAATTCCGCTTGCGGAAGCGCTCCGGCACAGAGGAAGCCTTGCACCTCCTCACATCCCTGAGCGTGCAGAAACCCCGCTTGGTCGAGTGTTTCGACCCCCTCGGCGATAACCGCGAGGCCAAGATTATGCGCCAGGATGATGACGGAGCGGACGATCGCGGTGTCCTGGCCGTTATCGCTGATTTTTTTCACGAAACTCTGGTCGATCTTGATTCGTGTCAGCGGATATCGGCTGAGATAGCTCAATGACGCATAACCGGTGCCAAAATCATCGAAGGCGAACTGGGCGCCCATCTTTCGAACGGCCTGCAGGCGCGCGAGGATCCTCTCATCGTCATCGAGGCCGATTTTCTCGGTTATCTCAAGTTCGAGAGCATCGGCCGGCAGCCCGGTTTGGAGTAACGTGTGTTCGATATCATGGAGCAGCGTCTCATGATGGAACTGAGCCGGGAACAGATTGACACCTATCCGGACCAGCGGAAGGCCTTTGTAACGCCATGCGGCAGCTTTCTCGCAGGCGCTCCGAAGGATCCAGCGACCCACCTCGCGCGCGATCACCGATTCCGCAAGCACCTCGATGAACGCATCCGCCGCAAGAATACCCCGTTCCGGATGCCGCCATCGCAACAGGGCTTCCGCGCCGACAGCTGCACCATCAGCAAGACGTATCTGCGGCTGAAAATAGAGTTCGAACTCTTCCTCGGAAAAAGCGCGCCGAAGTTCCAGATCAAGCTCCTGCCGCGCCTCGGCCCGTGCACGAAACGCCGGCACGAACAGGCGACATGTTCGGCCGCCATGTGCCTTGGCTTCATAGAGCGCAAGGTCGGCATTGGCGAGCAACACCTCGACGTTCGAACCGTCGGCTGGGCTGATCGCGATCCCGCCGCTTGCGCCGACAAAGAGCACCCGACCGTCGACCTCATAGCGTTCTGAGAGCCGCGCCAGCATCCCATCCACTGCCTGGCTGACCGCGCCAGGATCGCCACAGTCCGGAAAGGTAACGACAAATTCGTCGCCGCCGAAGCGATAGACCCGCCCCCCGTCAGCCGTGAAGGCGGTCAAGCGTTGTGCGACCTCCTTGAGGACGTGATCGCCGACGGAATGGCCGAGTGTGTCATTTATATCCTTGAACCTGTCGAGATCGAGCATCGCTATGGCACTAGGTTGGCGTTCTCGACCAGTGCCGGGCTCCAGCAATGCCTTGAGCGCACTCTCAAGACTGATCCGATTGAGCAACCCAGTCAGCTGATCATGATGAGCGAGGTGATTCAGCCTATCCTCGGATGCCTTGCGCTCGGTCATGTCGCGACCGATAAAAAAGTAGCGATGCACCGGCTCGGACCACGCGACGGACCACGCCAAGCTCACGATACGCCCGCTCTTATGAACGTATCTGGCCTCGAAAATATTCGGCTTCTGACCGTGGCGCGCCGATCGCATCTCATTGCGAGTGGACTCGAGATCATCGGCGTAGATGAATTCCCTCGCGGAACGGCCGATCATCTCTTGGGGCTGGTAGCCCAAAATTCCCGCGCAGCTCGGACTTACCCGCACCAAGTTGCCCCGGCTGTCCGCGACAAAGATGAGGTCGAGGCTCGTTTCGAAGAAGTTGCGGCGTTCCTCGATCTCGCGCTTGCGTTCCTCTCGCTCCGCCCAAAGCGACCGGGCGAACCGGGCGTACACCGCATTCATTTCAAGCAGCAGCACCAGCAAGACGAAGGTTGCGGCCAAGACGCCGTAAATACGCCCCGCATAGAAACCGAGGTCGAAGCGCCCGGCGTTGAAGACCGCACTGAGGGCCACATCGAAGATCCATGCCCACATGACGGCGATAAGCCACAGGTCGAGCTTGGAGTGCGGCCGCCGCATCCATAAGACGAGAAGGGCGGCGACGCTGAACATCCAGACCGTCCCGCTCACCACAACCTGGATCGGTGAGTAGCTGTTGCTGCGCATTACGCTGGGCAGGAATTCCTGACCCGTTGTAGCAAGCAGTGTCAGCAGACACGCAATTGCCAGAACGCTGGCCACGCTGGACAAGATGGGAGCGGGACCGAATGGCCTGGACGGCCGCTTCGGTTCACCGATTCGATCCTTCATCAGCGCGTAGGCGACCACCGCGAGCGGAAACCCACTATGCCAGAACATGTAGAGCCAGGCGGTGGTTTGAGGTCCTGCGCCGAGCAACCCGGTCGGCGAAAACAGGCCGGGAAAAGTCAGCATGTGCACCGCAGCGAACACCGCCGTGAACAGATATCCGCTGGCGAGCACGAGCAGAGCGCGCGAGCGCAATATGGCGAATTGAGCGTAAAGCAGGACCGCTGTGATCAAATCGTTGATTGTGAGCGCGGACTGGTAGATCGGCACGAAGGCCCATATTTGGGGCAGCTGAGTGCGAGCAAATGGAACCGTGGCGCCGAAAATAAGCAGCGAAAGCACAACGACGATAAGGGCTCCCCGGTGGTCACTGCGCTCCGCCGGCACGGTCGAGAGGAATACCGGTTGCTCCCGGAAATCGTCGGCCACTAATTCTTTGTCCACCATTTTCTGCGCTACGCCAGATCATCCGAAGATAGCCTAGCGTTGCACCTTAGCAAGCAGTTGTTCCCGGCCTTGGGGCTCCTGCCCGTGATCTCAAGCCGCCATTGCGGTGCGCTGCGCGGTGCCGGCAGGAAAGCGCCGGCGACACGGCACGTGGCGATGAACGCGGGCAGGTGCCAGGTGCCACGGCCCGGTCTTCCGAAAGAACAGGACGCCTGAAACCCCGAGGCGCGCCCAAGATGAGCGTGCCCTCCGGGCGATCAGGCGCCAACCCTGCTACGCATCGCACGCCGTGCGATTTTCCCGTCGTCGCAGCTGTCGTGCGCAGCCGATATTCAATGCGCGGTCCAGCCGCCGTCCATGGGCAACGCCGCACCAGTCACCGAACCGCCGCCGTCGCTGCACAGGAACAGGGTCAGAGCCGCCAGTTCGCTCACTTCGACGAAGCGTTTGTTGGGCTGGTCCCTCAGCAGGACATCGGAGATCACCTTGTCGCGCGCGATGCCGTGCGCCTTGGCCTGGTCGTCGATCTGCTTCTCGACTAAAGGCGTGCGCACATAGCCGGGGCAGATGGCGTTGCAGGTGATGCCGTCCTCCGCCGTCTCCAGGGCCGTCACCTTGGTAAGGCCGAGAACACCATGCTTGGCCGCGACATAGGCCGACTTGTAGGGCGAGGCGACCAGGGCGTGTGCCGACGCGACGTTGATGACCCGACCCCAGCCTTTGGCGCGCATGCCGGGCAGCACCAGCTTGGTGGCGTGGAAGGCGGAGGAAAGGTTGATGGCGAGGATCGCGTCCCACTTTTCCTCTGGAAACTCGTCGATCGGCGCGACATGCTGGATGCCGGCGTTGTTCACCATGATGTCAACGGAGCCGAACGTGTCGGCAGTCTGGCGGACCATGTGCTCGATCGCCTTGGGCTTGCTCATGTCGGCAGGCGAATAGACGACTTTGGCGTTGCTGTACCGGCTGAGCTCGCTGCGCGTCTTTTCGATCTGCATCGCATCGCCTAAGCCGTTCAGCACGACGTTGGCGCCGGCGCGCACGAAGGCTTCGGCGATGCCGAGGCCGATGCCGCTGGTCGATCCGGTGACGATGGCGGTCTTTCCGTGAAGCATGTGTCCCCTCCCGAGTTGTTCGATGGAGGGACAGTGCGTGTTCGGCGTCCGCGACTGAAATGCCGGCTGCCTACCGATTCGATAGCGCCGATGCATCGCTGAGCGCGCGCAGCGACGCCAGCATCTCTTCCGGATCCGGCCAGCGCGCGGGATCCACGTCGGTGAAGGCGAAGACGATCTGCCCCGAACGGTCGACCACAAACGCCGCGGACAGCGCGAGTCGCCACACCGAATCGCCTTGTCGTACCGGAAGACCGCGGTTGCACACACGGTGAAGGCGAGCGTGCTTGGGTGACAGCTCGTAGACCAGGCCGCACCTGCGGCCGAAGCCGTTCGCCGGATCGCTGAGCAGCGGATAGCGGAGTTGATGCCGTGCCACCGCCGCTGCCGCCTGCCCGGGCAGTTCGGCAATGATGCCGACGACGCCGGCGCCCAGGGCCTCGACGGCCGGTCGCGCGCGCTCGAGCGCCTCCATCGTCAATCCGCAATAAGGGCACCAATCGCCGCGGAACAACGCGAGAACCAGCGGCCCCAGGTCAAGCAGTTCGCCCGAGGTCCAGACCCGTCCCGTCCCATCCTGCAGCCCAAAGTCGGGTAACACGTCGCCAAGTCCCAGCCCGTCCTCCGCAACCCGCATCATGCGCAGACGGTCGAGTTCATCCTCGAAGTCGCGACGGTCTTGTGCCGGGATGGCCTCCATGTGGTGGCGGTTCAGAGCCTCGAGGGTCGTCTTCAAATCCATGTTCCGTAGATTTGATCCAGGGCCGGCCGATCGGAAATACTTTCGGATACCGCCAACGATAGCCGTAGGCTATGGTGATCTCGGGCATACAGCGCCGGGGGGCGTCGGGGGGACTGCAGTGGAGATGCACCAGATTCGTTATTTTCTGGCCGTGTGCGAAGCGCTCAACTTCACGCGCGCGGCCGAAGCGTGCAATGTCTCCCAGCCGTCGCTCACCCGTGCCGTGAAAGGGCTCGAGGACGAGCTGGGCGGTCCGCTGTTTCGCCGCGAGCGCAACAACACCCACCTCACCGGCCTGGGCGAGATGATGCTTCCTCACCTCAGCCAGGTGCTGGCCGAAACCGAGAGCGCGAAAGAGCGCGCCAAGAGCTTCTCGCGGCTCGAGGACGTCGAGCTCAAGCTCGGCATGATGTGCACGATCGGGCCGCGCCGGTTCGTGCCGTTCCTGCAGGCCTTTCGTACCCGTCATCCCCGGGTGAATTTGACAGTGCAGGATGGCGGCCTTCCCGAGCTGCAGGAGCGGCTGGCGGCGGGCCAGCTCGACGTGTCGATTTTCGGGCAACCCGAGGATATCGACGAGCGCTTCCATGCGCGGCGGCTCTACGATGAACGCTTCGTCATCGGCGTCGGCCCGGGACACGTGTTCGAGAAGCAGAACGCGGTGCGGGTGAAGGATCTCGACGGCCAAGCCTACGTCAACCGCGTCCAGTGCGAGTTCTTCGGCCATGCACGCCAGCTGTTCCGCGGGAACGGGGCGAAGACCGTGATCGTCTTCCGCAGCGACCGCGACGATTGGGTGCAAAGCATGGTGCTGGCCGGGCTCGGCTTCACCTTCATTCCCGAATATGCCGTGACCATGCCGGAGCTCCGCGTGCGCCCGCTGGTCGAACCGGAGATCACCCGTACGATCCAAGTCGCCACCGTGCGCGGTCGCCCACACCTGCCGGCGGTAGGCGCCTTCGTGCGCGAGGTCCTGGCCTTTCCCTGGGCCACCGCCAGCTGACGACCCGCTGGTGCGCGTCCGGCCGGCGATTCGCCGCACGCCCGATTGAAACGCGGCGTTCGACCGTAGGCGACAGGGCGTTGCCACCGCGAGTCCGAGGCTTGCTTCGCTTCGGCATAATCCGGGACCGCCAGCAAGCGGCGCCTTTGCGGCCATGGCCCACGGCTATCGAATCAATTCTCCGTCGGCATTTTCTTTCCGCCGCCTCTGCTCCGATGCTGCCGTCACCGCCGCAACCGCTCCGGCTGCAGCATCACCAGATGGAGATACAGATGTTTTCTCGAACCCTCGTTACGTCAGCGCTGTTGGCGGGCGTCGCCTTCGCCACGCCCGCCTTTGCCGGCGAATGCCCGGCGGGCCAGATGCGCGCCGACGCCACCAAGCCCTCGACCGCCGCCGCCCAGGGCGTCACCGACAAGGTGTTGGCCCAGATCGATCTCGCCGACGAAATGGTGGCGCTCAAGGGTCACCTGATGCGCGTGCGCCGCCTCGAGGTGCAGCCGGGCGGCATCGTTCCCTGGCACAGCCACGGCGACCGGCCCGCGCTGATCTACATCATCTCCGGCGACATCTACGAGCACGCCAGCAACTGCGCCGTGCCGATCCTGCACAAGGCGGGCGACGTAGCACGCGAGACGCACTTGACGTCGCACTGGTGGCAGAACACGGGCAAGGTACCCGTGGTGCTGCTGTCGTTCGACATCCAGCACGACCCCAACGACCACAACATGTAACGCGCTGCGGCGGAGACAGAGCATGTCAGGTGGCCTGCGCGCGTTCACGATCGGCCTTACGGCCTTTCTGACCGTTGTCGATCTTTTCGCGACGCAGGCCATCTTGCCGTCGCTCACGCGGGCCTACGGCGTGACGCCGGCGGCCATGGGTTTCGCGGTCAATGCCAGCACCATAGGCATGGCGGTCGGCGGCCTGGCGGTCGGATTGTTTGGCCGCTCCATAGACCGGCGGCGCGGCATCCTGATAAGTCTGGCGGTGTTATCCGTACCGACACTGCTGCTGGCCACCATGCCCGCCCTGCCGGTGTTCACCCTGCTGCGCGTCGTGCAGGGCCTTTGCATGTCGACGGCCTTTGCGCTCACGCTCGCCTATCTCGGCGAGCACGCGAGTGCCGCCGACACGGCCAGCGCCTTCGCTGCCTACATCACCGGCAACGTCGCCTCCAATCTGTTCGGCCGGCTGCTCGCCGCCGGCGTGGTCGACCATCTGGGCCTGGCCGCCAATTTCTACGTCTTCGCCGCCCTCAATCTATCGGGCGCCGTGCTTGTCTGGTTCACCGCCGAGCGCACGCCGCCGATGCCGCAGACGGATGTGAGTCGCGCCTCGCCGCTTAAGAGTTTCCTCGTCCATCTCGCCAACCCCGCGTTGCGCGCAGCCTTCGCCACCGGCTTCGTGATCCTGTTCGCCTTCATCGGCACCTTCACCTACGTGAATTTCGTGCTGGTCCGCGAACCGTTCTCGGTCGGCATGATGATGCTGGGCATCGTCTACTTCGTGTTCCTGCCCTCGATCGTCACCACGCCGCTCGCAGGCAGGGTCGTGGCGCGCTTCGGCACGCGGCCGACCCTGTGGGGATCCTTCGCCGTGGCGGCGGCGGGCCTGCCGCTGCTGCTCAGCCAGAGTCTGGCAGCACTGCTCGCCGGCCTCGGCCTGATCGCCGTCGGGACCTTCTTCGCCCAGGCGACGGCAACCGGTTTTGTCGGGCGCGCAGCCACGAGCGACCGAGGCTCCGCAAGCGGCCTTTATCTCGCGAGCTATTTCCTCGGTGGCCTGGTGGGCAGCGCCGTGCTGGGCCAGGTCTTCGACCGCCTGGGCTGGACGGCCTGCGTGATAGGGATTGGCGCGTCGCTGGTGGCAGGCGGCTTGCTGGCCATACGGCTCGAGATCCGACTCGCCGCGGAAGCGCCGCCGGCGCTCAGCTCATAGCCGCCGGCCATGGATCCAATGCCCCAACGGCATTTCAGCCCGTCGTCGCGGTCCGCCATGGTGGCGCAACGCAGTGTGGCGTCCACAACAACGGAGATACCCATGTACAGTCGCGTCATCCAGGCCTGCTCGGCAGCCCTGCTCGCTCTCTCCCTGACGGTGTCGTCGGCGGCGCCCGGCGTCGCCGAGAACCTCAAGCCTTCGGCTTCCGGCGTCATCGCCGCCAGGAGCGCCTACGGCATGGATGAGACTGTCGAACGGCTCAAGAAGGATATCGCCGCCAAGGGCATCACCTTCTTCCAGGAAATCAACCAGACGGCGCTTGCCGCCAAGGCGGGGATCGAGCTCCGTCCCTCGATCCTGCTGGTCTTCGGCAACCCGCCGCTCGGCACGCAGTTCATCACCGCCAACCCGCAGGCTGGGCTCGACTGGCCGGTGCGGCTCCTGGTCTATCGCGACGCGGCGGGTGCAGTCTGGACTGCCTACACCGACTTTGCCTGGATCGCAAAGCGCCATGGCGTGAGCGACCGCGAGGCGCAGTTCCACATGGCCACCGAGGTCGCCGCCTCGATCGTGTCGAGCGTCGCCGCGCACTAGCGGCCGGCGCTGGTAGTCCACGCTTTCCCCCCGCTTCGTCCAGATGCAAGGAAGAACAACCATGATCGCCAAGTCTTCAGCCGGTCCGACGCAGCCCACGATGACGGGGGTCGCGCAAACGGAAGAACGCACCATCAAGGAACAGGTGGTCCTCGTCCTGCAGGGAGGAGGCGCTCTTGGCGCCTACCAGGCCGGCGTCTACCAGGCCCTGATGGAAGGCGGCATCAAGCCGGATTGGGTCATCGGCACCTCGATCGGCGCGATCAACGGCGCCATCATCGCCGGCAACGAGCCGGAAAACCGCATCGCGCGCCTGCACGAGTTCTGGACCGGCGTCGGCAAGAAGACGCCGATCGACCAGCTGTGGCCCCAGCTGTGGCCGTCGTCGATGTTCGGCAATTCACTTGCCAATCTGTCAACGATCATGGGTGGCATTCCGGGCTTCTTCTCGCCCAATCCGCACGCGATGTGGGGACCGACCTTTCCGCTCGGCATCGAGCGGGCGTCGTACTACACGACCGAGCCGCTCAAGGCGACGCTCGGCCGGCTGGTCGATTTCGACTACATAAACCGGCGGCACGTCAGGTTCTCCGTCGGTGCGGTGAACGTGCGTTCGAGCGAGATGTGCTACTTCGATTCGCACGCCATGCCGCTCGGCCCGGTGCACGTCATGGCTTCGGGGGCGCTGCCGCCGGCCTTCCCCGCCGTGACGATCGACGGCGAGTCCTATTGGGATGGTGGCATCTATTCGAACACGCCGATCGAGGTCGTCCTCGACGACGTGCCGCGGCGCAACTCGCTGATCTTCTCCGTCAACGTATGGCAGCCCACCGGCTCGGAGCCGACGACGATCCAGCAGGTGATGGCGCGCCATAAGGACATCCAGTTCGCCAGCCGCGGCAAGAGCCACGTCGCCCGCCAGGCGCAGATCCATCGCCTGCGCCACGTCGTGCGGGAACTCACCAAGCGCCTGCCGGCGGAGCTGCGCGACGATCCGGTCGTGCAGGATCTCGCGCAATATGGCTGCGGCACGCTCATGCACCTGGTGCGGCTCCTGTTGCCCCGCCTCGATGGCGAGGACCACACCAAGGACATCGACTTCTCGCGCTCCGGCATCGAAAGACGCTGGAAGGCCGGCCATGACCATGCGCGGAAGGTCCTCGAACACAAGCCGTGGGAAGGCGCGGTCGACACATTGGCGGGCGTGGTCATCCATGAGTCCGAC
>Ga0137412_10001377_pt1 | contig 18861 bp, 19 predicted proteins | sample CZODoug2_1_16fun_FD_122160 | JGI IMG/M metagenome (GOLD analysis project Ga0137412, IMG submission 122160) | Vadose zone soil fungal communities from Angelo Coast Range Reserve, California, USA - CZODoug2_1_16fungal (Hybrid Assembly) | ecosystem: Environmental > Terrestrial > Soil > Vadose zone...
ACAGTCCGGGCGTCCCCACTAACATCCCCGCGAACACGCGGACTCCGCAACGGTACCCACCAAGACCGGGCCGTGCTGAATGTGGTGCAATGACTGGAACTGATGCGCCCTTCGTGTAATCGAGCTGAGAGCTTCGCTGCTCACGAGTAGCGGAGGGCCGTGCGAGGAAGTAGCGTGTCGACATTCTGTTTACCTATCATCAATATGAGGTCCATAGCGTTGAGGTCGCGGCTGGTATTCCGCTTTCCGCGCTTGACCTTGCACGCATCGACCTTGGAGCCGGTCGAGGTGCTGGAACGCATAGCGCGACCGCGCTGACGTGCTGGAGCCGGGCGATCGGCCCCGGCTGATGAGCGTCGCGGAGGCCCAGTCCTACGAAGTAACGGGCGAGCAAGAACAGTGCCTGCAAGCCATCAAAGATGTCGGCGCTCAAGGCTCTCCCACGACCGTCCGACGAGCACGCGGAATCGTCCGACGAGCACGCGGAATGGAGGTCTCTTCCATGAACCTCAATCTCGGCGTTCCCCCGGCGACCAGTGCAGCCTTGAGAGGAAACCGTGCCAGCCAAATCTGGGTCGTACGACTACATCATCGTGGGTGCTGGCAGCGCAGGCTGCGTGCTGGCCAACCGGCTCAGCGCAGACCCGACCGTCGGGGTTCTGCTGCTGGAGGCCGGCGGCGACGACACCGCCCCCGAGGTTCACATTCCGGCGGCGTTCCCGGCGCTGATCGGGACCGAGCGTGACTGGGCCTACCTGAGTGTCGAGCAGGAGCGGCTCGGCGGCAGGCCGGTCTGCCTGCCGCGTGGGCGGATGCTGGGTGGCTGCTCGTCGATGAACGCGATGGTTTATATCCGGGGCAACCCGGCCGACTTCAACGGCTGGCGGGACCACCACGGCGCGGCTGGGTGGGGCTACCTGGACGTGCTGCCGTACTTCATCAGGGCGGAGGGCAACACCCGGTGCCGGGGCCCACTGCACGGCACCGACGGCCCGCAGCATGTCGAGGACTTGGTCTACCGGCACGAACTGTCGCAGGCCTGGGTCGAGTCCGCGGTGAAGTGGGGGTTGACAGCCAATGAGGACTTCAACGGTGAGACACAGATGGGCGCCGGACCGTTCCAGGTGACCTGCCGCGACGGGCTGCGTTGGTCTGCCTCGGACGCCTACCTTCGCCCCGCGCTGGATCGACCGAACCTGACGGTCCGCACGCACGCGCAGGTCTCGCGGCTGCTACTGACCGGCCAGCGCGTCGACGGAGTCCGTTACCGCTCGGGGGCCGGCCCCCACGCGGGCACGGAGTTCAGCGTGTACGCACAGACCGAGGTGCTGCTGTGCGGAGGGTCGATCAACTCGCCACAGCTGCTGTTGCTGTCGGGCATCGGGCCGGCCGAGCAGCTACGGGCCCTGGGCATCCATGTACTGGTCGATTCGCCCGGAGTCGGGGCGAACCTGCACGACCACCCCACGGTTCCGCTCATCTGGACCACCCACAGCACCGACCTGGCCGACCTGGCTGCCGACCCCGAGGTGATTGCTGATTACAAGACCCAGCGGCGTGGGCCGCTGGCCTCCAACCTGTGCGAAGCGGGAGCGTTCTTCGCCACCGACGACTCGGCCACCACGCCGGACATGCAAGTCCACGTGGCCGCGGTGGCATTCGCCGACGGGCTGGCCAAACCAGACCGGCCGTGCTTCACCGCCTCCGTGTCTCTGCTGACTCCACGCAGCCGAGGCAACCTCCGGCTACGCTCCACCGACCCCGCCCAGGCACCCGAGATCGACCTGAACTTCTACGCCAACCACACCGACACCACCGCCGTGGTCGCCGGGATACGCACCCTGGCCCAGATCAGCTCGACCGGGCCATTGACCTCCCGACTCGACCGGCCCTTCCTGCCCGACCGCGCCGACCTGGACGACCGGACACTCGCCGAGCACCTCGCGCGGTGGACCCAGACCGTGTACCACCCGGTGGGCACCTGCTCTATGGGCACCGGCAAGGCCGCCGTGGTCGACCCCGAGCTACGGGTGCACGGCGTCGACAAGCTGCGTGTGGTCGATGCCTCGGTGATGCCGACGGTAACCCGGGGAAACACGAACGCCCCCACCATCATGATCGCCGAGAAAGCCGCGGACCTCATCCTCGGCCGCGGCACGGGCCTTGGCTAGAACTGAGACACAGGTCGAGAATGCGAATAAGCACCTGGATAAACCCGACGTTGACGATTGGTAGCATCAAGCGAATGTCGATCCAATGTCAATCCAACGTCGACAAAATTCCAGTAGTAGAGGTGGTAGAAAGTATTGCAAACAAGTCATCTGGTACTTGTATTGAGTGTCCATGCGGGCGGAAATCCGGGGCCTGGACCTGCTCATCGTTTCGTGCCTAGTAGGAATGAGAGCGCGATTGGACGGTTATGACTACATTGTGGCGGAGGTCGGGTCGGCGGGGTGTGTCCTTGCCAACCGGCTGCCGGAGAACGACGACGGTGTATCCAACAACATCAACGCAACCGTGTACGCCATCGCAGAGCGCGCGGCCGCACTCATCACCAACTGACACCGGTCCCAAAGGGGTCACTAAGTTCATGACAGAAGGTGCAGTGAATGACTCCAGGTGAGCAGCTCATGATCCTCGACGTCGAGGGTCAAGACATCCAGGGGGAGGGGGCTCGCTTGCGGGAGCGGGGTCCGGCCACGCTGGTGGAGCTGCCCGGATCGGTGCGGGTGTGGGCGGTCGGGGGCTACCGCGGCCTGCGACAGATGCTTTCGGATCCCCGGGTGTCGAGGGACGCCAATCTGCATTGGTCGGCCTGGCAGCGGGGCGAGATTCCCGAGGACTGGCCGTTGCGCATTTGGGCCACAGTGCAGAACATGGGCAATGCGTACGGCGGTGAGCACCGTCGGCTGCGCGGTCCGGTAGCTGCCGCGTTCACCGGCCACCGCACGGCGGAATTGCGACCGCGGATCGAGCGCATCACCGCCGGACTGTTGGACACCGTCGCTGCGCAGCCCAGCAACGAGCCCGTTGACCTGCGGAAGTTGCTCGCCTATCCGCTGCCTGTCGCGGTTATCAGTGAACTGTTCGGTGTGCCCGAGCAGTTGCGTCCCCGTCTGCGCCGGACGGTCGACGTGTCATTCGATACCGGAGCAACACCGCAACAGATACACGCCAGCATCGCGGAGATGTTCGGCTTGCTCTATGAGTTGGTGGCGATCAAGCGCGACGACCCGGGGGAGGACCTGACCACTGCGCTGATCGACGCCAGCACGGAGGACGACGGCACCTTCACCGAGGCCGAACTGGTCGACACCTTGTCGTTGATGCTGGTCGCCGGCCACGACACCACGTCCAATCTGCTTGACCAGGCGTTGACCGCGATGTTGACCCATCCCGACCAGCTCGAGCTGGTGCGCGGCGGACAACGGCCCTGGAGTGACGTGATCGAGGAAACGCTGCGCTGGCAGGCCCCGATCCCCTATCTGCCACTGCGCTATGCGGTCGAGGACATCGAACTGGGCGGGATCACCATCGCCCAGGGAGAGGCCATTCTGTCCGCGTACGCCTCAGCCGGCCGAGACCGGGACCAGTACGGCGATACCGCGGACACGTTCGATATCACCCGGCCCAGCAAGCAGCACCTCTCGTTCGGACACGGCGTCCACCACTGCGTCGGCGCGGCGCTCGCCCGGCTGGAGGCGGAGATCGCTCTCGCGGCGGTCTTCACCAGGTTCCCGGATCTGGGGCTCGCGGTCCCGCCGTACGAACTCACGCCTTCGCGTTCATTCCTGTCGAATGGTCATACCAACCTGCCGGTCAACCGCCAGTCCCCGGCGCGCTCGGTCATGGACCAGGTATGACCGGCACTCATCAGTCACCGGCGGTGCCCAGCCCCGAGGACTTCGAGCGGATCAATGATCTGGTAACCGGCCACTGGAAAAGTCAGGCGGTCCGGGCCGCGGTCAAGCTTTGCCTTGCTGATCACCTGAGCAGCGGTGGGCTCACCGCCGAAGAGGTGGCTCATCGCGCGGGCAGCGCGCCGGACACCACATTCCGGCTGATGCGTGCGTGCGTCACGCTCGGTTTGTTGAGCGCCGACGGTGAGGGTCGTTTCTACGGCACTCAGTCGTTGGCGGCGCTGCGCACGGACGCACCCGGTTCGCTGCGTGGGCACGTCTTGGCGGTGACCCAGGAGGCGCAGTTCCTGGCCTTCAGCAGGCTCACTGACGCTGTCTTCAAGGGCGGCACTCAGGTGGAAGCGGTTCTGGGCACCGACTTCTTTACCTATCTGGAGCACCACCCTGACCAGGCGCGAGAGTTCTCCGAAGGCTTGACCAGCCTGACCACGAATTGGGTCGGCGATGCCGCGTCGGTCATCAACACGACCGGCGTCGAAGTCGCCGTTGACGTGGGCGGAGCCAACGGCACGTTGCTCTACCTCCTGGCGGAAAAGAACCCGACCATGCGAGGCATCGTCTTCGACCGGCCGAACGTACTCGAAGGCGCGCGAGCAGAACGCGACAGCCGGGGCCTTGCCGACCGAATCGAACTCGTCGGTGGGACCTTCTTTGATGCCGTACCCGAGGCAGACCTCTATCTGCTCAAGTTCATTCTTCACGATTGGGATGAGGAGTCGTGCGTGAAGATCCTGCGCCGCTGCCGCGCGGCGATGCGGCCCGGTGCCCGCATCGCGATCGTCGAGGTGATCGTTGGGGAAATCACCGACCCGGGGCCGGGCAGCCTAATGGATCTAAATATGCTCGCCGTGGTTTCCGGACGCGAACGGTCCCTTAGCGAATATGACACCCTCCTGATGGCCGCCGGACTGCGCCGCATCTCGGTCACCGAGGCACGCCGGTCGCCACAGAGTGTGATCGAAGCCCAGGCATTGTGTTTTCCAAGCGAAACTGGAGTGACATGAGCCTCCTACCGTCCGAAACGTATGGCGATCCGGATCCCGGTTACACCAGGCGTGCCGGCGTGTACGTCCCAGCGGATCAGGCTGTAACCAAATGGTTTTCCGGCGATGAGTACAGAATTCGGCTCCCGGCCGCTGCCCGCCGGCGCGGACAACCCGACGGTCATCGGCGAGGTGATTCGCCGGACCGGCGTAGATGTCAGGGAAGACGCCACCCGCGAGACGATGGTCGAGGCGTTCACCACTGCGAGAATCGACCTGTCCGTGGCCGAGTGCCTGCCGGCGGCCCAGGAATGGCGGCCCGACCTGATCGTCCATGACCGGATGGACTACGTAGGGCCGTTCCTCGCGGCCGCCTGCGACATTCCGGCGGCTGTCCACACCTTCGGTTCGGACGTGTCAGCTGATTTCATCCGTGCCGCGACCGAGCGGGCGGTAACGGACTTCGAACGCCGCGGCGTGCGGTGGCGCAACGCCAGATGGGTCCTCGACATCTGCCCGCCCGTTCTCCAGGTGGAGGGATGGCACCCTCCGCGAGGGTGGCTCTCCCTGAGGCCGGAAGCCCATCGTGCCCCCGCGCTTTCGGCGTCGAGGACGGCGAAGCCGCTGACTGGAGTCCCCAGAGTGCTGGTCACGTTCGGTACCTCGTACACCAATCCCGACGTGCTCAGTCCGATCCTCCGCGAACTGGCAGCGAGGGGTACTGGCCTGCGGGTGACCACGGGAACCACAACCTCACCCGATGACTTCGCCGTCGACCACGACCTGGTGACCTTCGAGGACTTCCTGCCCTACGACGAACTGCTGAAAGACATTGACGTCGTCGTGGCCCACGGAGGCGCCGGCACCAATTTGGGCGCACTCACCGCCGGTATTCCGTTGGTGCTGGCCCCGCAGGGAGCCGACCAGGGCGGACAGGCCGAACGAGCGGCGGCGGCCGGTGGCGCGATCCTGATTCCGCCGGAGAAGTTCACTCCGGAAGCGATTGCCCGGGCAGTCGCCATAGTGCTCGGGCAACCCGGCTATCGGACAAGCGCGGGTAAGGTCGCCGATCAGATCGCTGCCATGACCTCACCTGACGACGTGGCCGCAAATCTGGCATCGGCGCTGAGCTGACCGCTCCTCCTAGCCGATTCAGAACAGGCACAGCGGATTCACCGGCGACCCGGTGCCGCCGGGGATGCGCAGGGGCGCGGCGGTGAGCAGGAACTGCGCGGTGCCGAGCTCGGCGCAGACCTCGACCAGTTCGGCGAGCCGAGGGCAGTCGAGCAGTACCAGCCCCATCGCCACCAGCCCGATCTGGTGCAGCGGTAGTGGGACGACCTTGCTGGGGAACGGGATCTGCTCGACACAGTCACCGCTGTACACGGCAACCTCGCGCTCGTGCAGCCAAGGCAGGCAGCTGGGGTCGAGCCCGGCGCGCACGCTCGGGTCCTCGGTGCCCTGTTCGGCTTCCCGGCGCTCCAGGCCGACGTGTACGAACACCGCGTCGCCGGAGGTGACGTCGGTACCGGCCAGGCGTTCGGCCGCGGTCAGGTCCTCGGCGGTGACGGCTTCGCCCGGAGTCAGGAATGGCACCCCGCGCACGGCGGTCACGTCCAGCAGGATCCCGCGGGTGATGATCCCGTCGCGTTGCGCGTGGACCGAACCGAAGCGCAGTCCGTCGGGTGCCAGCAACTCGGCCGAGGAGCGGCCGTTGTAGGCGTTGCCCTCCCAGAACACATGGGTGATCGCATCGAGATGGGTGACGGCGAACCCGTGCGGCGCCATCTCGAAACTGTCCAACGCGGAAAGCGGCGGAGTCGCATCGAAGAGCATGCGGTGCCGCAGCGGATCCGGGTTGAGCCGGTCGGCCGTGGTGGACAGGTCGCGGCCGATGGACACCGCGCGACCGTGCTTGACCAGCGCGGCGGCCGCCCGCCGCTTGGCGTCGGTGATGTAGTTCAGTGTGCCGAGCTCGTCGTCGGTACCCCATTTTCCAGCGTTGGAACAGCGATCGAACAGGGTGACAATCTCATCGTCGGTCAACGCCTGGTTCCTTCCACCTCATGCAGCCGACGGGCTGGCGGTTGCACCATTTCGAGCACGATCTGGTCGGGATCCTCCAGGTAGCAGGTGAATCCGCCGGCGTTGATTCCGGCGGTGATGTTGTTGGGCGGCGAGTAAAATTTCACCCCCTCGGCGGCCAGCTCCCGGTATCGGAGGTGGATGTCGTCCACGGTCAGCGCCAGGTGCGCCGCGCCGGGATTGCAGATCTCCGCCTCACCTCGGCTGCCCTTCGGTTGCAAGTACTGCACCAGCTCCAAATCGTGGCTGGACAGCCCACGCGGCTGACCGGGCACCACCAGCTGCGCGATCCGCAGGTGCGCGTCCGGATAGCCGACCAGCTTCCTGGTGTATGCGTTGCTCTGCTCCTGGGTGTGTATCAGCTCGAAGCCGAGCCGCTCAGTGTAGAAAGCCACGGACCTGTCCAGATCGGACACGGTGAAACTGAAATGCCAGACGCCGTGTAACACGGGACTACTCTCAATCCATTTCGAGGCCGCCGCAGACGTTGACGGCCTGTCCGGTGATGTAGGAAGCCGACGGCGAGAGCAGGAAAGCCGCTGTCTCGGCCACCTCCGCCGGGGAGACGATGCGCCCCAACGGAATCTGGGCGGCTTGTTTGTCAAACGATTCCTGGGGCGTGGTGTGTTCGATTTTTGCCTTCTGTTCGTGGATGGCGCGGGTCATCTCGGTGTCGACGACGCCCGGACAGATCGCGTTGACGTTGATCTGAAACTCGGCGAGTGCCTGGGCGGCCGAGCGCACCAGGCTGATCACTCCCGCCTTGCTCGCCGCGTAGTCCGCCGCTGTCGCTCGGGCGCCGCGACCGGCGACCGAGGACACCGCGACCATGGCACCGCCTCCGTGGTGCCGCCCCCGGCGTGCGACCTCCCGCAGCAGCAGGAAAGTCCCCTTGAGGTTCACCGACATTGTCTGGTCCCAGTTGTCCTCGGAGAGTTCTAGGAACGGCCGGTTGCGGATGATCCCGGCGGCGGACACCGTCAGGGTCACCGGGCCCAGCTCGCTTTCGGCCATGGCCACCACCTCCTCGACGGCGGCACCCGAGGTCACGTCCAGTGGGTAGGCACGAGCTTGGCCACCGTCGCCGGTGATCAGGTACTCGGTCTCCCGGGCGGGTCCTGCCGCGATGTCGGCGACCGCCACCTTTGCGCCTTCGGCGGCGAGCAGCCGGGCGCAGGCCCGCCCGATCCCGCCCCCGGCGCCGGTGATGATCGCGGTCCTGCCGTCGAAACGTCCCACCGAACCTCCTTGTTCACCGGGTTGTGAGGACTCAGATGCCTGTTCTCCACAACCTCAGGGCCGCGTCGACGGTCTCGTGCGGACGACCGAGGTAGGACTCCGGCGGCAGCTCCTCAATCGTGGCGGCGACCTCGGTGGGCAGCTCCTGGCGCAACGCGGTGAACAGCGGTTCACCGGTCTCCCGGCAGCGGCCCACGGCCTCGTAGACGACATCGTGCGCGCGTTCGCGGCCGAGCGGGTCGGCCAGTCGCATCATGTACGCCTCCGCCATCACCAGCCCTCCATCGGCGCTCAGGTTGGCGCGCATCGTTTCCGGGAAGACCCGCAGTCCGTCCGCGATCGATACGGAGGTGCGCAGCGCGGCCGCGCTCAGGCAGACCAGCTGTGGAAGCACCTGCCACTCCGCCTGCCATTCGCCCGCGGCGCGCTCGTGGCCCGCCTCCATCACCCGGAACAGTGCCGAACTCAGTGCCCCCGTGGTGGCGGACAGCCCGATCACCGCCTCCGACTCGATCGGGTTGACCTTTTGCGGCATCGTCGAGGAGGCGCCGCGGTGGTGCCCGGAGGCCTCGCCGACCTCGGCGACCTCGGTACGCGACAGGTCGACGATCTCACGGGCGAACCGCGCGCAGGTTCCCGCGAGCAGGGCACAGAGCAGCCCGAACTCGGCGAGCCCGTCGCGTGCCACATGCCATGGGACGTCCGTGGTGTGCAGGCCGAGCAGTTGCGCGACCCTCGCGCGCAGGGCCACCGCGCGGTCCCCGTAGGCCGCGGAGGTCCCGCCCGCGCCGAACAGGGACACGACCGCGACCCTGGCGCGTGCCGCCGCCAGCCGGTCGCGGTGGCGCGCCAGTTCGCCGATGTAGCTGGCGAGCTTCGCGCCGAACGTGGTCGGCACGGCCTGCAGCGCGTGGGTGCGCCCGGCGATCACGGTCTCGACGTGTTCCGTCGCCAGTGCCGCCAGCGAGTCGCCGAACTGGGCGAGCAGCTCGCCGAGTCGTGCGGCGGCCTGGTCCAGCTGCAGGGACAGTCCGGAGTCCATGATGTCCTGGGTGGTGGCGCCGTAGTGCACCCGACCCCGATGGGCCGCTGGCAGCGCCGCATCGATCTGGCGGACCAGAGACAGGATCGGGTAACCGACCGTGCGGGTCTCCTTCCAGAGCCGTTCGTGATCGATATTGGTGGGAACGGCGGCGTCGGCGATCGCCCGCGCGTCGGCGGTCTCCAGCACACCCAGCTCGCCCTGCGCGGTGGCTAGGGCGACCTCGACACGCAGCCACGACCCGACCATCGCCTCCTCGGACAGGAGCCGCGCGGTGCGCTCGTCGCCGTACAGGTCGACGAGCATCTCGAAGCGCCGCGGACTCATCACCCTCCCTCGAGCGAAGCTCAACGCTGAAGTCAATCGATTGCTCAAACTACTGGGCGCCGGGGATGGGTACAAGGCCTGATCAGGCTTGCACGTCGCGAGCCGCCGTGTTTAGGTGAGATCAATCGATTGACTAGAGCGTCAGACAGGTCGCCGACGTGGCGGAGGTATCGATGACAACGGAGCAGCTCGTGGCGGACCTGCGCGCGATGTGGTGGATCAGGGCGTTCGAGGAGAAGATCCAGGCCCTGCACAAGGCCGGTGACGTACGCGGTTCGGTCCACCTGTGCATCGGCCAGGAGGCTGGGCCGGTGGGCGCCTGCGACGCGCTGGGTGACGCTGACGCGCTCTTTGCGACCTACCGGGGGCATGGCTGGGCCATCGGCCGGGGCGCACCGCCGCACGCGTTGTTCGCCGAGCTGCTCGGCCGGGCCACCGGAGTCAACGGGGGCCGGGGCGGCTCCGCGTACTTCAGTGCTCCGGCGTACGGCTTCTACGGGGAGAACTCGATCGTCGGCGGTGGGGCTTCGCATGCTGTCGGTGCCGCGCTCGCCGGCAGGCAAGATGGCACCGGCCGGCTCGCCATGGCCGTCTTCGGTGACGGCGCGATGAACCAGGGTGCGGTGTACGAGGCGATGAACTTCGCGGCGGTGTTTGCCCTGCCAGTGCTGTTCCTCTGCGAGAACAATCGGTACTCCGAGCTGACCCCGATCCGCGACATGGTCCGCAACGAACGGCTGACCGAACGGGCCACCGCGTTGGGCATGCCCGCCACCCGCATCGACGGCAACGACCCGGCGGTGGTCCGGGAGACTGTGGCTGACCTGGCCGAGGCGGCGCGCGAAGGCGGCGGCCCCGCGTTCGTCGAGCTCACCACACAGCGTCTTGTCGGGCACTACATCGGTGACGTGCAGCAATACCGGACCAAGCAGGAGCTTGACGCTGACGTTCTGGTCGAGCCGATCGCGGTCGCCATCGCGAAGCTCGCCGGGTCCGGCCTGGACACCGGTGCCATCGAGCGCGAGGTCCGGGACGAGGTGGAAGTCGCGGCGCGGCAGGCGCTTGCCGATCCGGTCGCCGACGTGAGCAAGGTCAAGGAGCACCTCTATGCCTGAGCTCAACTATGCCGGCGCGGTCAACGCGGCGTTGCGCCGCTGCCTCGAGGAGATCCCGGAAACGCTGCTGTACGGAGAGGACGTGGCCAAGCCCGGTGGTGTGCACGGAGTGACGCGCAGGCTGTGGAAGGACTTCGGGGGGCGGGTCTTCGACACCCCGATCAGCGAGTCGGCGATCCTCGGCTCCGCCGTCGGCGCGGCCATGTTCGGCCGCCGCCCGATAGTCGAGATCATGTGGGCTGACTTCTTCCTGGTCGCCCTCGACCAGATGGTCAACCAGGCCGCGAATGTGCGTTACGTCTCCGAGGGCCGCCTGAGTGCGCCGTTGGTCGTGCGCACCCAGCAAGGCAACTCGCCCGGTGCCTGCGCACAGCATTCCCAGAATCTCGAGGCACTCTTCACCCACATCCCGGGGCTGAGGGCAGCGATGCCGTCCACCCCGCAGGACGCCTTCGACATCATGGTTTCCGCGGTGTACAGCGACGATCCGGTGGTCGTGATCGACAATCGGACGCTGTACTTCGGCGACAAGCAAGACGTGGTGACCGACGGCGATCCCGCGCCTATCGGAGGCAGCCACCTGCGTCGCACCGGCCCGGCCGCCACCGTCGTCACCTGGGGTGCAATCACCCACCAAGTTCTCACGGCGGCGGACCGGCTTGCCGAAGAGGGCGTTCGGCTGACGGTGTTGGAAACTCCGTGGCTCAACCCGTTCGACCACGACGCACTGCACAAGTCTCTGGCGGATACGGGAGGCCGCCTCGTGGTCGTACACGAGGCCAACACCACGGGCGGTTTCGGCGGCGAGGTCGTCGTGCGTGCGCTCGAAGCAGGTGTCCTCTCCGGGGTCCCACTCCGGATCGGCGCCCACGACTCGCGGATCCCCGCGGCCCCCGAGCTCGCCGCCGCACTCCTTCCCGGGGCTGAGCGGATCTACGCCGGGCTGAAGCAGTTCGCCGCCCACTGAGCCTAGTTCCCCTGGAGTCCTCACCCCTGGAGTCGACGATGACCAAGGTCCGCTACCAGGTGTTCGCGATGAACTTCGCGGCCTGCCTGATCAACTACGGGGATCGGGTGGCGCTGTCGGTCGCCGCGCCGTTCATCCTCGCCGAGTTCCATTTCTCGCCCGCGCTGTGGGGAGTGATCCTCAGTGCGTTCTTCTGGACGTACTCGCCGTTCGCGCTGCTCGGTGGGTTCATGGTCGACCGGATCGGCGTACGCAGGGCGTACACGGTCTGCATGCTGGCGTGGTCGCTGACCATCCCGCTCACCGCATGCGCGTGGAATGCCGCGTCGCTCATCGCCGCCCGGCTGTTGTTCGGCGCGGGGGAGGGCCCGCAGGCGCCGATCAGCACCAAGCTGACCGCGAACTGGTTCCCGATGCGGCAGACCTCGAGCATGCTCAACCTGGCCCAGTCCGGCACCACGATCGGGCCGATCATCGCCATCCCGCTGGTGGTGTGGGCCTGCGCCAGCATCGGCTGGCGGCCCACCTTCGTCATCCTCGGGGTCTTCGGGGTCGTGTGGTGCGCGGTGTGGTGGTTCGTCGCCCGGGACCGGCCGCTGGACCACCCGCGCGCCGACCCGGCCGAGCGGGCCTACATCACCGCCGACCACCAAACCGCGCCGGGGGAGACCGTGGCCGCGCCCCGGTTCTGGGCGCTGCTGCGCACGCCGCACCTGCTTGCCCTCGCGGTTGCGTTCTTCGCCTATTCGTGGGTGCTGTTCATGTTCCTCACCTGGTACCCGACCTACCTGGTGAGCGCGCGCGGGGTGAACAAGGCAGATCTCGGCGGCATTGCCACCGTCCCGTGGGTGGCGGCGACGGCGGGCCTCATCGCCGGGGGCTTTGTCGCCGACCGGCTCGTCAAGCGGTCCGGCAGCTTCGTGAAGCCGCGCAAATGGATGATCGTCGTCTGCCTGGTCGTGGTCGCGCTGTGCTTCGGGCCGTCGCCGCTGGTCACGTCGTCGACGCTCGCGCTCGTGCTGGTCTGCGTCGCGATTTTTTTCCTCCTTGCCAGCTACCAGTACCAGTCGTTGGTCGTCGCGCTGGTGCCGGAGAGCCACCGAGGCCGGCTCGCCGGGGCGATCCAGATGTGCTCTACCGTCGCCGGCATCGTGGCGCCGATCGTCACCGGCGCGGTGGTCGAGTCGACCGGCAGTTACACCCCGGCCTTCCTGGTCGGCGGGGCACTGGCGGTGGTCGGTGCGCTGGCGGTCCTGGTGCTGGTGCGGGACAAGCGCACCGTGCCCTCGGCGAGCCAGGAAGCCGCCGCGAGGGCGTGACTGGACCAGCGGAGCGTGTGGGTGCCGAACGTCAGCCGAGGTGCTCGACGGTTCTGTGATGGATGAACAACCGCCGCTCACGTGCGGTGACGGTGCGCCGCACGGCCTCCCGACGTGGCGTCGTGACCGCAAGGCGGTACGCGGGGCTGCTGAACACCGCGGGCCCGTCCAGCTCGTGAACGGCCAGCAGCTCGCTACCCGCCCGATACCAGGACGTACGTCGCCAGCCGGGCACCTCGGCCAGCAGCGGCGCATGTTCCTCGCGGTACCACGCCGCCAGCTCCGGCAGATCGGTGCTCCGCTGCACGACGGTAAGCAGGTACGGGGCCGGTCCGGCGCTCATCGCGACCGCCGAGACCTGTGCATAGACCCGGCGGTCCAGTACCGCGAGGCTGTCGACGATCCGCCGCTCCCGCGCCGTTCGCCGGCGCAGGGCCAGGTACTGCACGGTGTCGAGCGCGGAGAGCGTGAGCGGGTAGACAGCGAGCCACGTCGGCACGACCCCGTCGATCGCGCGGTACCGATCGCCGCCGCGGATACCCGGGACGGTCAGCCGTGCCGGGGCGTGGTCGCGGTCGTACCAGTCGTGGAACTCCGCGAGCGGGACGGCACCCGGTTCCGACAGCACGTACAGCAGGCCGTGGCAGTGCGCGTCCCAGGCATCCTTCACGGCCGGACGTCCAGCGCGACGAGTACCCGGGAGACCATGTTGTACGCCGCCACGGTGGCGGTCAGCTCGACGACCTCGCGGGTGTCGAACTGCGCGCGCACCGCGGCGAACACCGGTTCCGCCTCGCCGCGAGCGACGGCCAGGTCGTGGTCGGTGAGCCCGGCGGCGTCAGGCAGCCGTGCCACCGCCACGGCTCCTCGGTGGGTAGTCCTCGGTGTCCAGCCCCGGGATGACGATCTTGCTCGGGTCGATGTCGTTGGCCACGAGCTGCTCGGCCATGTAGTCGGTGACGCCGCTGGCCAGCAGCTGGCGCGGATCCTCCAGCGCCAGGCGCAGGCGGGTGATCATCACCGGCCAGTCCTCGGGGTGGCGGATCCGGGGCATCTCCGAAACGGTGCGCGAGTCCGGCATGAGGTCGGGCCCGTACGCCGGCGGCGGGAGGAACTCGGGATAGCCCTCGTACATGATCGGCGCCAGCTCGACCGCACCCATGACGCGGGCCAGCATCCAGCGCAGCGGGTCCTCGCACGCCGCGATCGTGTCCCGGTTGGTGCCGTCCGGGGTCGGGAAGCACGGCGCGTGCGGGGCGAAGAAGATCCGCTCCGCCGCCAGCCGCCCGCGCGCGGCCAGCTGGAAGATCCGGGCCAAGCTGTTGGTGGCCAACGTGATCCCCGACGTCGGCCGGCCCTGCCGGCCGGTGAGCATCACCAGTGCCCGGTCCCACGCCACATCCATGGTGTCGAACCAGCGGATCAGCCGGGCCGAGTTGTTCGCGCCCACGAGCGCGAATGTCGCCACCATGATGCGGTCGAAGCCGACCGGGTCCGCGCTGAGCAGGTCGGCACGCAGGCTCGGGCCGCCCAGATAGCCGGGCTCGTGCAACGCCCGCTCCAGGTACCGGGCGGAGATCACGCAGGCGTGGTCCACCATCGCCGCGATCCGCTCCTCGCGCCCGGCGAACGACTCGGCGCCGATCGCGTCCCGCCACAGCGCCACGTTGTTGGCGGCGCGCACCTGCACCAGGTCGGCGAGTAGCCGCTCCGCGTCGGCCCGCCACAGCTGTTCGCGGCCGAGCTCCGCGAGCCGGACCAGGCTCGCGATCGCCGGACCGACGTGGGAGATCCCGGCGAGCTCCTTGAAGCCGAGCGTGCCGTGCCGGAAGCCCTGCGTGCTGGGTGGTGCGCCGGCGCCGGCGAACAGCGCGACGTGGGTGTCGGTGGTGACGATCAGTGGCGCGTCGAGGTGGTCCTCGTACGAGGCGCGGGTCAGGTGGTCGCCGGTGCTGTCGCGTTCAGGTGCCTGGGGGTTGGTGTAGGCGCGGAACAGCCGCACCATCTCCGGGTTCTCGTAGACGGCGGTCACAGGTTGCCCTCGGGGTCGAACGCGTAGATCACCGACTCGCCGGCGAACCCGATGTCGGCGTTCAGCCCGCTCGACACGGCGATCTGGATGCCGCCGTCGGGACCCGTGAAATGGGTGACGTCGGTGCCACCGCAGGTGTCGTACTCCTCGACCAGCTGCAGCTTGCCGTCGACGAGCTTGTAGAGCTGCGACTTCAGCGGCGGGTGCGGGGCCTGGGGACCGCCGGTGATGAAGTTGACCCGGATCACGAACGTGCCTGCCGGAGTCTCGATGACGTCCAGCTCGCGGCCGCCCTTGCCGCCGTCCAGCACCGCGTGGTCGACGAAGTTCGTGCCGTCCCAGCGCAGCAGCACGGAGTCGTTGCGGATGTTCGCCACCGCCATGTACGTGTGCTCGCCGTCGGAGAACGTCTCGAACGCGCGCCCCCCGATCTCCACCAGGTCCTGGTGCTCGACGAACGTGCTGCCGTCCCAGCGGTAGAGCCGGCTGGGCAGGGCGTGGTCGGCGTGCGCGAGGTAGTGGGTGCCGTCGAGGGTGAAGGCGTGGAAGTTGTAGCCGCCGCGCGAGGGGATGTCCTGCAGGTGGACGAACTCGCTGCCGGTCCACTTGAAGATCGCCGACGGCACGTCCGCGTCGCCCGGCCGGTTCTGCGCCAGCCCGAGGAAGTGGTCGTCGCCGATGGTGAAGTGGCGCCACTGCTTGGCCGCGTAGCCGAGGATCGTCTGGAACGGCTGGAACGCGCCGTCGCGCCACACGTAGATGTGCTGGCCGATGTTGAAGTTGTAGGGGCCGCTGCCGACCCGGATGCAGGCGACCGCGAGGTAGGTGGTGCCGTCGATCGTGAAGAGCTCGGCGTCCTCGCCGCCGGGGCCCGGCAGCGTCCCGGCCTTGACGAACCGGTCGCCCTCACGCTGGAACATCAGCACGTCGGTGTTGGATGTGCCGCCGTTCATGCCCCCCGGTGTGCCGGGCGCGTCGTAGGCGAGCTGCGGCACGGCGATGTAGTCCGTGCCATCGAGGGTGAAGGCCTCCACTGCGCGGGCCCCGGAGGTCGGGATGCGCTGGAGCTCGGCAAGATGGGGCATGGGGATCTCCTTCTACTGAGTGGGTGGGGTCCAGCTCACGTCTGCTGCGGTGAGCTTCTTCTGCAGGTAGCCGCCGCTCTCGTAGAGCCCGAGCAGCTGGTCGACCTTCGCCGGGACGATCGGCCCGGGCTCGTAGTCGGGGAGGTACTCGATCTTGAGTGGGCTCTGGGTGAGCCCGGTCCTCGGGGCGTACGCGGCGATCTCGGGCAGGTGTGCCCGGGCGTAGGCGTTGGCCTGCTCCACGCCCTGGACGAAGCGGCGCCCGATGTCGGGTTGGGCGTCGAGGTAGGTCCGGCTGCCCATGAAGATCGCCGCGGGCACACCGGCCGGGGAGAGCGGCGGGGCGATCCAGCGCAGCACCTTGACGTTGCCCTTGGCCAGCGCCTGCCCGAGGAACGGCTGGAAGAGCCGCCCGGCCTGGGCGGAGCCGCTGCCGACCAGGTCGCCGAGGGAGCCGAGCGGCGCGGTGAGCAGGTCCATCGCGGTGTAGTTGCCGTGCAGCGCGGTGATCGCCATCTGGTCGAGCGGGTTGCGCTGCGCCTCGGAGACCGCGAGCGTGGTCATCCCGCTCATGTCGGTCGCCGTGCTGGTGGACGCCACGATCAGGGCGGAGTACTGGTTCTCGCCTTCGAACATGCGGGTGACACCGGCGACCATGCGGACCGGCAGGTCCTTCTCGACCGCACTGGTGAACGGGCCGAAGCTGCCCATCGCGAACTGCGTCTGGCCACTGACCAGCCGCGGCACGACGACCGTCGCGTCGTTGACGGGCTCGAGCCGGACGTCGAGCCCGAGGTTGCGGAACACGCCCTGCTCGACGGCGAGGTACATGGGTGCCGAGCTGCTGGCACCGGCGCTGACGCCGACGTGCAGCGTGGTGAGCCCGCCGGCGCCCGGCGCGGGCGCGGCTGCCGAACACGCGGTGAGGGTCAGTACGGCCGCGGCAAGTGCGGCGATGAGCTTCCAGCTACGCACCGGACTTCCTCTCTGCGGAGAGTGCGCGAACGGCCCGCAGCACCCGGGTGCGCAGGTCGATGAACAGCGGCAGCGACTTCGTCGTCAGCTGGTCGCGCCGAGGGGGAAGGTCGACGTCGATGAGCTGGGTGACACCGGTGGGTGTTCCGCCGAGCACGGCGACGCGGTCCGACATGTACACCGACTCGTCGACGTCGTGGGTGACCAGCACGACGGTCATCCCGAACTGCCGGCGGATGCCGAGCACCAGGTCCTCCAGGTCCGCCCGGGTCTGGGCGTCGACGGAGGCGAACGGCTCGTCCATGAGCAGGACCTGCGGCCGGCAGGCGGTCGCGCGGGCGATCGCCACGCGCTGTTGCATCCCGCCCGAGAGCTGCCAGGGGTACTGCGCCGCCGCGTCGGCGAGCCCGACGGCGGCCAGCGCGTCGAGCGCGGCAGCCCGCCGCTCCCGGGTCGTGAGCGTGCCGGCACTGCGCAGCGGGAGCGTCACGTTGCCGAGCACCCGCAGCCACGGGAACAGCGACCGGCCGTAGTCCTGGAAGATCAGTGCGAGGTTCGGCGGCGGCCCGGTGACCAGCTCTCCGTCGAACCGCACACCGCCCGAGCTGGGCGGCTCGAGCCCGGCGATGCAGCGCAGCAGTGTCGTCTTGCCGGCCCCGGAGTGCCCGACGATAGAGAGGAACTCCCCGTCACGCACCGCCAGCTCGACGCCGGCGAGCACGCGGCGCTCGCCACCGTGGCCGTGGTAGTTCTTGGCCAGCGCATCGATCACGATCTTCTGGTCGACGTCCACCGCACTGCTCATGGCTGCGCCTTTCCGTGCAGACCGCGGTGCCAGGCCAGCACCCGGCGTTCGAACACCAGGAACAAGCGGCTCAGCGCGTAGCCGACGACCCCGACGAGCAGGAGTCCGGACCACATGCCGGTCAGGTCGAAGTGCCACTGCGCGTTCTTCAGGAAGAACCCGATGCCGTGGGTCGAGACCATGATCTCGGCGACGATGATCAGGATGATGCTCTGGTTGAGCGCCACCCGCATACCGACGACGATCTGCGGGCTCGCGGCGGGGATCGTCACGAACAGCAGCCGGTCCAGCCGGCCGATCCGGTAGCTGCGGCTCGTGTCGGTCACCACCGGGTCCACTCCGGCGACGGCTTCGCTCGTGTTGAGGATGACCGTCCAGAGCGCCGCGAACGTCACCACGGCCACCTTCATCTCCATGCCGACGCCCACCAGCAGGATGAAGATCGGGACGGCCGCGCTGGACGGCAGCGAGCGACAGAAGTCGATCAACGGATGGAGGAAGTCGTGCAGGGCGGGCAGGCTGCCCAGCGCGACGCCGATGGCGATCCCGGCGACCACCGACACCGCGTAGCCGAGCCCGATCCCGGTCAGCGTGGGCACGACGTCGGTGCCGACGCCCGCGAAGAGCCAGTTCGCCCGGAAGGCCGCCCAGATGTCACGCAGCGGCGGGAAGTAGAGCGACCGCGGTGCTGCCTCGCTGACGATCCACCACAGCGCTACCAGCAGGACCGGCGCCCCGAACTCGACCGCACGCAGCTCGGCGCGGCGGGTCATGACGCACTCCCCATTCGGCGGGCGCGCTTCGCGGCGGCCTTGCGGTGGGCCGGGTTCCAGAACAGGAGGGCCCGCTCCATGCCCCGGAACCCCGCCGCGATCGCCATCCCGAGCACGGCCGCGGTGATGAAGTAGACGAACGCCGAAGCCGGGTCGTCGGCGTTGGAGGTGCGCAGCAGGATCTGCTGGCCGAG
>Ga0137412_10001378_pt1 | contig 18837 bp, 22 predicted proteins | sample CZODoug2_1_16fun_FD_122160 | JGI IMG/M metagenome (GOLD analysis project Ga0137412, IMG submission 122160) | Vadose zone soil fungal communities from Angelo Coast Range Reserve, California, USA - CZODoug2_1_16fungal (Hybrid Assembly) | ecosystem: Environmental > Terrestrial > Soil > Vadose zone...
GCTCTGGCCCACCGCGTCCAGCACGGCCATGGTCCCGGCAATGTCCGGGGCGATCGGCTTCTCACAGAACACGGGAATGCCGGCCTGCACCGCGCGCACCACCAGTGCGGCATGCGCATCCGTGGGCACCGCGATGACCAGGCCGTCGATGCCGGTGGTGAACAACTCGTCGACCCCGGAAACCGCCCGGGTGCCGAGCTTCTCGGCCACGGCCGTGGCCCGCCCGGCGTCGGCGTCGGCGACCAGGACCGCATCCGGTCCGATCAGGCCGACCACGTTCTCGGCGTGCAGCGCACCGATGCGCCCGACGCCCGCAATCCCCACCCGCACGGTTGGGCCCCCCTTCCCCGCTCCCGTCCAGGATCGCGCGAGAAGGGCCACGACGGGGCAAAGATCACCCGATCGTGATGATGATTGACGCTTCAGTCGCCGGACAGCCCCAACTGCTCCACCATCTGTTCGCGTAGGAGGTACTTCTGCACCTTGCCGGTGACGGTCATCGGGTAGCCGTCGACCGTCACGACGTAGCGCGGGATCTTGTGATGGGAGATCTTCCCGGTGCAGAACTCGCGGACCCCGGCGACGTCCAATGACGCGCCGTCAGCCAGCCGCACGCAGGCGCACAGTTCTTCGCCGAACTTCGGGTCGGGCACCCCGACCACCTGCACGTCGACGATGTCCGGGTGGGAGTAGAGGAACTCCTCCACCTCGCGCGGGGCGATGTTTTCCCCGCCGCGGATGATGGTGTCCTTGATCCGCCCGACGATGCGGACATAACCGTCGGCGTCCATCTCTGCCAGGTCGCCGGTGTGCATCCAGCGCGCCGCGTCGATGGCGTCCGCCGTTTTGTCCGGTTCCTCCCAATAACCGCGCATGACCAGGTAGCCGCGGGAGCGGAATTCCCCCCGGGTGCCACGCGGCACCACCTGGTTGGTCTCCGGGTTGAAGACCGCGATCTCCACGTGCGGGTGCACCCTGCCCACGGTGCCGGTCTGGCGGTCCAGGTCGTCGCCGATGCGGGTCTGGGTGGCCACCGGGGAGGTCTCGGTCATGCCGTAACCGATGGTCACCTCGGTCATGCCCAGGTCGTTGATGACCCGCTTCATGACCTCCACCGGGCAGGTGGCGCCGGCCATCATCCCGGTGCGCAGGCTGGTCAGGTCCAGCTCGGTGCGGCACGGCTCGGCGAGCATCGCGATGAACATGGTCGGCACCCCGTACAGCGAGGTGCAGCGCTCGGCGGCGACCGCCTGCAGCGTGGCCGCGGGCTCGAACGAGGGCGCGGGGATGACCACGCAGCTGGCGTGGGTGAGCGCCGCCAGGTTCCCGATCACCATGCCGAAGCAGTGGTAGAAGGGCACCGGCACGCAGACCCGGTCGGCCGGCGTGTACGCCATCGTCTCGCCGAGGAAGTAACCGTTGTTGGCGATGTTGTGGTGGGTGAGCGTGGCGCCCTTCGGGAAGCCGGTGGTGCCCGAGGTGTACTGGATGTTGATCGGGTCGTCGAAGTTCAGACCCGCCGCGACCTCGTCGAGTTCGGCACCCGGCGCGGTGTCCTCGGCCAGCGCCCGCCAGCTCTCCTCGCCGATGTAGATCACCGATTCCAGCGCCGGGCAGTCCGGGGCGACCTCGTCGATCATCGCCCGGTAATCACTGGTCTTGAACACCGGCACAGTGGCCAGCATCCGGGCGCCGGACTGGCGCAGCACGTAGGACAACTCGTGGGTGCGGTAGGCCGGGTTGACGTTGACCAGGATCGCGCCCATGGTCGCGGTGGCGTGCTGCAGCAGCACCCACTCCGCCTTGTTCGGCGACCACAACGCGACCCGGTCGCCGGGCCGGATGTTGGCCGCGAGCAGGCCTGCAGCCAGCCGGCGGACGTCCGCATGCAGCTGCGCGTAGGTCCAGCGCGTTCCCGCGGGAACGTCGACCAGGGCTTCGGCCTCGGGGTGCGTCGCGGCTATCCGGGCCAGGATCGCGCCAATGGTCTCGCCCAGCAGTGGCTGGTCGGAGGGACCGGAGGCGTAGGACGGGGCGGCAGCGGACATCGGCGGAATCCTCCCTCGGGACTCCGCAAATGATGACTCGGCACTCCGGCGCACGCCACAGCGCGGGTACCCGTGGGCGGGTACCCGCCCGATCCTCAGCTGGTGAGCGCGGCGACCGCGGCCTCGGCGTCCGCGGACGCGGCCCGGTTGTGCGGCATCTTCGACAGCATGTTGCCCATCATGCAGGTGTTGGACAGGGCCGCGAAGGTCAGACCGCCGCCGATGGCGCCGGACAGGAACTTGGCCTTCGGGAATTTCAGGCTGGCCAGGATGCCCGAGAGCACCAGCGACCCGGCGACCAGGCGGACCTGCCGCTCGATGGTCCAGGCGGAGGCGCCGCCCTCGACCTGACCGTCGGCCTGAGTCCAGGCGCCGATGCCACCCTCGAGCACCTGCACCTGGTCGTGCCCGGCGGAGCGCAGCTGGTCCGCGGCGAGCTGGGCCCGGCCGCCGGACTGGCAGACCACGACGAGTTCGGTGGCCGCGCCGCTGACCAAGGCGTCGGTGTAGGTGGGCAGGTCGCCGAGCGGGATGTTGTGCGAGCCGGCGATGTGGCCGGCGGCGAACTCGCCGGGACTGCGCACGTCCAGCAGACGCAGCTTGGCGTCACCGGTCTTGGCGCGCAGCGCGGTCGGGCTGATGGTGGCGGTCTGGCTCATGCGGCTCTCCTCGTCGGTCCTGCCGCGACTTTACGACGGTCGGGCACTGCTGGGCCAACGCGCGGACCGGCCCATTGCATTCCGGGTCGGCGCGCGTTGTTAGTGGTGGTCCGACGGGCGGGCGCGAGCGCGCTCCAGATCCGCGGCGGTGTCGATGTCCGCCGGGTCGCCCAGGTCGTCGCAAGGCACCGCGGTGATGGCCTCGGGGTGCGCGGCGAGGTACGGGCGGGCACCCTGGTCGGGCTCGGCCAGCGCGGACGCTTCGGTCCAGGTGGACCGGGCCAACAGGACCGGGTTGCGCCGTTGGCCGCCGTAGGTGGCCACCGCCACGGTGGCTCCCGCGGCATGCGCGGCGATCAACCGGGCCACCACCTCCGGCCCGATGTTCGGCTGGTCGACGAGGTGCACGATCGCGGCGTCGGCGTCCGCGGGCAGCGCGGCCAACCCCGCCCGGAACGAGGAGCCCATGCCGGTCGCCCAGTCCGGGTTGAACACCACGGTCGCGTCCGGCACGTCGATCTCGGCTGCGCCCAGCACCACCACGACGCACGTGCAACCGCCCGCGCGCAGGGTGCGCACCGCGCGGTCCACCAACCGTTCCCCGTGCAACTCCACGATCGCCTTCGGGGTGCCCAGTCGGCTGCCCGACCCGGCCGCCGGCACCAGCCCGACGACTTTCATTCCGGCGGCGCCGCCGCCGTGGTGAACGCCGGCGAGAGGTGCTCGGTGTCATTGAAGCGGCGCACGATCCAGTGGCCGTCGTGCACGATCACCTGCGAGATCGAGGAGTTGTCGGAGCCCATGAACGACAACGTGGACGCCCCGGTGGCGAGCGCGATGATCTGCCCGATCACCCCGCCGTGACAGACCACCGCCACCCGCTGGTCGGGGTGGGCGGCCGCGATCCGGGTGATTGCCGCCTGAACCCGACCGGCGAACACCGCGGAGTCCTCACCGCCGGGCACCTGGGACCAACTGCCGTTGCGCAGCAGGCGCATCATGCGCGGGTCCTTGATGTTCGCCAACCGACGGAACTCCCCGCCCTCCCACTCGCCGAGTTCGATCTCGCGGAGGTCCGGGTCGATGGTCGGCTTCATGCCGGTCTGCTCGACCAGCGGGGCGATGGTCTGCTGGGTGCGACGCAGCGAGGAAGCGTAGAGCGCGTCCAGGCCCACCTTGGCCAGTCGTGCGGAGACCAGCACCGCCTGCTCGCAGCCGGCCGGGGAGAGCTCAGGGTCGGCCTGCCCGGACGGCGTGGTGGGAAACCCACTCCCCGCGGGCATCGCCGCGGACTCCCCGTGCCGCACCAGCAACAGGTCGCAGGCGCCGGCCGGAATGCGGAACCGGTACTGCGGATAAACCCCTTCGGATTCGCTCATCGGTGTCTAGTCCAATCCCCCGCGTCGCATTAACTGACGGATGATCACATCTCGTTGGATTTCGTTGGTGCCCTCGCCGACGATCATCAGCGGGGCGTCCCGGAAGTAGCGCTCCACATCGAACTCGGTGGAGTACCCATACCCACCGTGGATGCGCACTGCGTTGATGGCCACCTCCAGCGCCACCTCGGAGGCGAACAGCTTGGCCATGCCCGCCTCGACGTCAGTACGCAACCCGGCGTCGTAGCGCTGCGCCGCGTGCAGGATCAGCTCCCGGGCCGCGGTCAGCTTGGTGGCCATGTCGGCCAGGTAGTTGCCGATCGACTGGTGCTGCCAGATCGGTTTGCCGAACGCCTCGCGTTCCTGCGCGTAACGGAAGGCGTCATCGAACGCGGCTCGCCCGACGCCGAGCGCCCGGGAGGCGACCTGGATCCGGCCCACCTCCAGGCCCTGCATGAACTGGCTGAAGCCCTTGCCCGCCAGCCCGCCGAGCAGGCCCGCTTCGGGAACCTCGTGCTCGTCGAGCACCAACTCGCAGCTCTCGATGCCCTTGTAGCCCAGCTTGCCCAGGTCCTTGGACACGGTCAGGCCCGGCCCGTGCTCGGCGAGCAGGATGCTCATGCCGGTGTGCGGCGGGTCGGCGGTCGGGTCGGTGAGGCACAACACCGCGATCACGCTTGCCCGGCGGGCGTTGCTGATCCAGGTCTTGGTGCCGGTCACCCGGTAGCCGCCGTCGATCCGCCGGGCGGTGGTGCGCAAGGCCTGTAGGTCCGAGCCACCGCCCGGTTCGGTCAACGCCATCGCCGCGCGCACCTCGCCGGTGGCCATCCGGGGCAGCCAGTGGTCCTTCTGCTCCGCGGTGCCGAACTTCTTGATCAGCGTGGCCACCACGGTGTGCGAGCCCATCGCTCCGGCCAGGCTCATCCAGCCCCGCGCCAGTTCCGCGGTGACCAGCGCGAAGCACGGGGTGGATACCGGGGCCTCGCCCCACGGCTCCGGAATCGCCAACCCGAAGACACCCAGGGACTTCATCGTGTCGATGAGCTTCTCCGGGTACGTGTTGTTCTTCTCCAGCTCGTGCACCACCGGACGCACGTCCTTGTCGACGAAGTCGCGGACGGTGTCGAGGACCGCGGTTTCCACCTCGTCGAGTGTGTGCACTGTGTCCCATCCCATCGCCGTACGGCCTCGCGCGGGCCGATTGGTCACCCGTCCAAGCGATACGGTGCCAGTACCGCCGCCGGCACCTGAGGAGGGCCCCGACACATGGTGGGAACCGGACCACTGAGCGGCCTGCGGGTGATCGAGGTCTCCTCGTTCGTGGCCTCCCCGCTCGGCGGGATGACGTTGGCTCAGCTGGGCGCCGAGGTGATTCGGATCGACCCGGTGGGCGGCGCCCCGGACACCCGTCGCTGGCCGCTCGCGCCGTCTGGGACCAGCCTGTACTGGACGGGGCTGAACAAGGGCAAGCGTTCGGTGATCCTCGACCTACGGGCCCCGGCCGGTCAGGACGCGCTGCAGAAGCTGATCACCGCACCCGGTGAGGGCGGCGGGATCCTGCTCACCAATCAGGCCGGGCGCCATTTCATGAGCTACGCCGCGCTGGCCGAACTGCGCTCGGACGTGATCGTGGTCGAGCTGACCGGCCGGGCGGACGGCTCGCCCGCGGTGGACTACACGATCAACGCGGAGATGGGCTTCCCGCTGGTCACCGGGCCGCCGGAGATCTCCGGCGCGGTCAACCACGTGCTGCCCGCCTGGGATGTGGCCTGCGGGCTGTACGCGGCGTTGGCCATCGTGGCCGCCGAACGAACGCGGCGCCTGACCGGCGCGGGCGCGTATGTCACTGCGGCGCTGGGCGACGTGGCGTTGGCCACGGCGGGCAACCTGGGCATGTTGGCCGAGGCCGAACTGGGCGGGGTGCGCGAGCGCATCGGCAACCACCTGTTCGGCAGCTTCGCGCACGACTTCGCCACCGCGGACGGCCGCCGGGTGATGGTGGTCGCGCTCACCCCGCGGCACTTCAAGGACTTGGTCACGCTGACCGGGATGACCGAGGCGGTGGACGCGGTGGAGACGGCGCTGAAGGCGGACTTCTCCACCGACGGGGACCGGTACATCCACCGCGACGTGCTGGTCGGCCTGCTGCGTCCCTGGTTTGCCTCGCGGCCGCACGCCGAGGTGGCCGCGGGGCTCGCGTCCACCTCGGTGCTCTGGTCCACCTACCGCACGTTCACCGAGGCCGTGGCCGCTGCGGTCGACAATCCGATGATGTCCGTCCTCGACCAACCCGGCGTGGGTAAGTACCTGGCGCCGGGCAATCCGCTGAACTTCGCGGGCGCCGACCGTCGGGCAGTCACCGCGCCCGCGTTGGGGCAGGACACCGAGGAAGTGCTCCGCAGCGTCGCGGGGTGCACGCAAGCACAGATCGCGGATCTGTTCGCGGCCGGCGCCGCGGTGGGTCCGCAGCCAGGAGGCTGACGTGAGCACCACCATCGAGCGGCCGAGCGCGGCCGAGCATTCCGAAGGCCCCTCGCTGAAGGACATTGCCGCCCAGTGGCGACCGGAGACCATCGCCCAGTACGAGCGCATCGACATCACCCCGACCGCCACCTTCGCGGGCCTGCTGGACCAGCCCGTGCCGGTGCGCGGGGAGGGTGATCCGCTGCCGCCGCTGTGGCACTGGCTGCACCTGTTGGACCGACCCACCAAGTCCGAGGTGGGCCCGGACGGCCACCCGTTGCAGGGCACGTTCCTGCCGCCGATCCCGGACCGCCGTCGCATGTTCGCCGGTGGCCACCTGATCCAGCACGCGCCGTTCCGGGTCGGCCAAGAAGTCACCCGGGTGTCCACGGTGACCAACGTGGCGGTCAAGCAGGGCAGCACCGGCGAGATGATGTTCGTGACCGTGCGGGACATGTTCACCGCGGGCGGCGTGCTGTTGGCCGTGGAGGACAAGAACATCATGTACCGCTCCGGGGACCCGGCGCGTCCGCCGCAGAACCCGAACACCGCGGCCCCGCCGGACGTGGACAGCGTGTGGCAGCTGCCGTTCCGCGCCGACCCGGTGACCCTGTTCCGGTTCAGTGCATTGACCTACAACTCCCACCGCATCCACTACGACCAGGACTACGTCACCAACATCGAGCACTTCCCCGACCTGATCGTGCACGGGCCGCTGCTGGCCATCCTGTGCCTGGAGCTCCCCCGCCGGTACGCCCCCGAGCTGACAGTGACTCAGTTCGCTTTCCGGGCGCGCAATACCGCGTACTGCACGCATCGAATGCTCGTGCACGGCAGCCCGCGCAAGACCGCCACCGGGGCCGCCGCCGAACTCGCCGTGGCCACCGGGGATTCCTCCGGCGCCATGACCGCAACCGCCACCTTCGGGTGAGCGACGAGGAAGGACCCGAGCGCCGCCGGCGCGGGCGGTTCATCAGCTTCGACGATGACGACGAACTGTTCGAGGCTCAGGCGGATCCGGCACGCACCGCGCGCACGCTGCGGCGAGCCGCCGTGGCCTCGACGGTCGGACTGCTGGTGGTGGCGGGCACGTCGGTGTGGACCGCGGTGGCCTTCGCGCGCCGCGGGCGGGACGACATCGAGGTGACCCATCGGATCAGCGACGGCCCCGGCAATCCACCGCAACTGCCGGACAAGGCCAAGTACACGACCTCGTTCCTGCTGAAGGCCGAACTCCCGTTCCTGATCGCGGTCCTGGTGTGCGGGGCCGCGTTCATCTGGTGGCACGCCACGGTGGACCAGGCCGCGCGCGAGCAGGAGGACATGCTGGCGACGGAACGTTGGAAGGTGATCGGCGGCTGGTTCTTCCCCGGCGCGAACCTGGTATTCCCGATCCGCTCGCTACGCGAACTGACCTCCGTCCATGGGGCACGACCCGCCGAACTGATCGCCGTGCCGTGGTGGGCGCTGACCGTCACCGCCACCCTGATCAATTTCTTCATGTTGCGCACCGGGGCGCAGTCCAGCACCGGTCCGCACAAGGACCAGTCCGGGGTCGAGGGGTTGGACGGGCTGGACAAGTACGGGGTGTTCGTGGGGTGTGCGAACCTGGTGGGCGCGCTCCTGGCCGTGGCGCTGGTCTGGAACCTGACCACCGCGGTGCGCGCCCGAATTACCGACGGGTAATCTCGGGCTCATCCACAGTCCGAACAGGAGAGCCGCCGCATGGGTCGTCTGGCGCAGACCGAGAACCTGACTGACGTGCAGGAGGAAATCCTGCGCACGGTGCGCGATTTCGTCGAGAAGGAAATCATCCCGAACGCGCAGGCGCTCGAGCACGCGGATGAGTACCCGACGAAGATCGTCGAGGGGATGAAGGACCTCGGCCTGTTCGGCCTGACCATCCCGGAGGAGTACGGCGGCCTCGGGGAATCGCTGCTCACCTACGCCCTGGTCGTCGAGCAGATCGCCCGCGGCTGGATGAGCGTCTCGGGCATCATCAACACCCACTTCATCCTCGCCTACATGCTCATGCAGCACGGCACCGAGGAGCAGAAGGCGCACTACCTACCGCTGATGGCCGAGGGTCAGGTTCGCGGGGCGTTCTCCATGTCCGAACCCGGCTGCGGCTCGGACGTTTCCGCGATCACCACCAAGGCCAAGCCCGACGGCGACGACTTCATCGTCAACGGCGCCAAGATGTGGCTCACCAACGGCGGCTCGTCCAACCTCGTCGCGGTGCTGGTGAAGACCGACGAGGGTGCCGAGTCGGTCTACAAGAACATGACCGTGCTGCTCATCGACAAGGAACCCGGCTTCGGTGAGGTCGCCAAGGGCCTGATCGTGCCCGGCAAGATCGAGAAGATGGGCTACAAGGGCGTCGACACCACCGAGATGGTCTTCGACGACTTCCGCATCCCGCAGGCGCAGGTACTGGGCGGGGCCGCCGGACGCGGGCGCGGCTTCTACCAAATGATGGACGGCGTCGAGGTCGGCCGGGTCAACGTCGCCGCCCGCGGCTGCGGGGTCGCCCAACGCGCCTTCGAACTCGGCATCGCCTACGCCCAACAGCGCGAGACCTTCGGCAAGAAGATCGCCGAACACCAGGCCGTGCTCTTCCGCCTCGCTGACATGGCGTGCAAGGTCGAATCCGCCCACCAGATGATGGTGATGGCGGCGCGCAAGAAGGACTCCGGCGAACGCAACGACCTCGAGGCCGGCATGGCCAAGTACCTCGCCTCGGAGTACTGCCACCAGGTCGTGGAGGACTCCTTCCGCATTCACGGCGGCTACGGGTTCTCCAAGGAGTACGAGATCGAGCGCCTCTACCGCGAGGCCCCCATGCTGCTCATCGGCGAGGGCACCGCCGACATCCAGCGCATGATCATCGGCCGGCGGCTGTTGGAGGACTATAAGCTGCGCGGCTGATCGAGGCCCGGCTCGCTCAGCAGCCAGGTCGTCGTCCGCCTGACAGCGCGGGCGCGGACGTCGTTCGCTGAACGTCAGTCGGCCTCGTCAGCAGCCGCCAGCGCCGCGAGATCAACCGCGACGCCGAATGGGTCCGGAAGATCGAGAACCGCACCTGACGAGGTCGGCAAGTAACGGTCGGTGCTCAGGACGAACGTGTGCGCGACTGGACCACCCTGCTCGACACGGACGTACAACGGAATCCCGGCCTGTGCGTACAGGGGCGGTTTGATTGCTCGGTCAGCGGCGACGCTGCCCGGGCTGACGATCTCCAGCGCGAGCAGCACATCGCTCGCATCGAACACCTTGACCTCACTGAGCGGCTTCGTCACCACGACGATGTCGGGAACCAGGATCCGATCGCGACCTACCCGCACGTCAACGGCCTGCAGTACTCGGGTACCGGGCGGGTGAGCGCGTTCCAGCACCATGGCCAACAGCAATGACAAACGCTGATGACGATCGGTCGGCGACGGGCTCATCAGCAGGGCACCGTCGAGCAACTCGATCCGCCAATGATCCTCCGGCAGCGCGAGAAAGGCTTCCTCAGTCCAGGCGCCCCGATGGGTCTCGATCTCGGACATGACAGACACAGCCGCACCACCTCTCCATCCATGGTCGCACCCTGGCGACAAGGACCGACAGTTCCGCCGAGCAACCCCCGACGCATAAGCTGCGCAAATTCCGAACCCGGAGGTGACGCGGTGCACGATCCCGTCCAGGTAATCCGGCCCGAGGAGTTCGTCGAGGCCGACCCGACGCCGGGGATGCGCCGGCGCAACGCGTTCCAGGCACCCGGCCTGTGGGCCGGGGTGGTGTGCACCCAGCCCGGCTCCGTGTCGGGCTGGCACCATCACGGCACGCACGAGACCAGCCTCTACGTGGTCGAGGGCACCATGCAGTTGGAGTTCGGGCCGGGCGGGACGACCACCGTGCGCGCGGAGCCGGGTGACTTCATTCACGTCCCGGCGCACACCGTGCACCGCGAGTCCAACCCAACCGAGGGCGTCGCCACCGCGGTCATTGCGCGGGCCGGCACCGGCATCCCCACGGTGAACGTGGACGGCCCAGACCCCGCCTAGGTGCCTGGGACCGCTTCGTACGTGGAGAACTGACGGTCCGCCAGCAACGGGCGTATCTGATGTACGCCGAACTCGTGGTAGTGCTCGGAGTTCAGGTGCGCGTCGAAGGCGGCGCGGTCGACGTAGCTCTCGATGATGCGAAACTCCGCTGGGTCCTCGAGATCGTTGACCACCAGGTAGCCCAGATTGCCCGGCTCCTCGCGGGATAACAACGCCAATGGGACCAACAACTGGCGGACCCGCTCCTGATTCTCCGGCGCCACCACGTACCGCGCGATCACCACGAACATGGCGGGAAGACTACGTGGGCCGCGGGCCGCGCTCGGGGCGACCCACCTTGCGCAGGTCCACCGTCGGGTCGGCCAGCTGCTCCGCGGTCACCTCGGTGCCGGCTGCGATCAGCTTGCGCACCCGCAGGATCTCCTTGGAGTTGTCCAACGCGAAGGCGGCCTGCACCTTGTTGTCCTTGACGTAGAACGCGGCGAAGGCGGGCGCGTCCGGGTCCTCGCGGCGGATCACCACCTGGTCGTAGTCGGTGGCCAGCCCGACCGCCTGCAGGTTGTGCTCGTACTGGTCGGACCAGAACCAGTGCGCGTCGCTGTGCGGCTCCTGCGCGCCGAGCATGTTCGCCGCGGCGGCCGCACCCTGCTTGGCCGCGTTGTCGTAGTGCTCCACCCGGACCCGGTCCCCGCGTTCGTGGTCCCAGGCATTGGCCACATCCCCGGCCGCGTACACGTCGGGATCCGAGGACCGGCAGAACTCGTCGACCACGACGCCGTTGTCCACCTCGATGCCCGAGCCCTCGAGCAGTTCGGTGTTCGGCGTCATGCCGATGGCCACCAGGACGTAGTCGGCCTCGACGGTCCCACCGTCGGTGGTGATGACCATCTTGTCGCCGGTCTCGATGACCGAGGAGATGGTGGTGGACAGCCGCACGTCCACGCCGTTGTTGCGGTGGATGGCGGCCATCGCGTGGCCGACGTCGTCGCCCAGCGCCCGCTTCATCGGGGCGTCCAGCGCCTCCAGCACGATCACCTCGACGCCACGTTTGCGGGCAGAGGCAGCGACCTCGCAACCGACGAACCCGGCGCCGATCACGACCAGCGTGGTGCCCTCGAGGAGTTCGGCGGACATCCGGTCCGCATCGGTCTTGTCCCGTAGGTAGCGCACCCGCGAGCCGGTGATCGACGGGATCACCCTGGGCCGCCCGCCGGTGGTGATCAGCAGCTTGTCGTAGGTCTGCTCGGTCCCGTCGTCCAGCGTGAGCACCTTGGCCTTCGGGTCCACCGCAGTGACCGTGACGCCGAAGTTCACCTCGACGTTGTTCTCCGGGTACCACTCGGCGGGCTTGAAATAGAGCTCGCTCGCGTCGCCGGTGAGCAGGTACTCCTTGGACAGCGGGGGGCGTTCGTAGGGGTACTCCTGCTCGTTGGACAGCAGCACGATCTCGCCGTCGAACTCGCGGTTGCGCAGTTCCTCGGCGGCCGCTGCGGCCGCCTGGCCGCCACCGACGATCACGAAACGGGACACGAGCACTCCTTGCGTCGGGGACCTCAGGATTATTGCCCGTCAGGCCCGACCGTAGACCCGCACCTTGGTGCCCGTCACAGCGTGGGACTCGTCACCGCACAGGTTCAGGATCACCGCGGCGATCTGTGCCGGCGGCACCCAGCGGGTCCAATCGGCGTCCGGCATCGCGGCGCGGTTGGCCGGGGTGTCGATGACCGAGGGCAGCACCGCGTTGACCCGGATGTTGTCCTGGCGGTACTCCGCGTTCAGCGCGTCCACGAAGGCGGACACCGCGGCCTTGCCGGTGATGTAGCCCGCCGCCCCGGAGAACGGCTGCTCCGCGGCCCGGCTGGACACGCACACCACCGATCCCCCGCCCGCGGCCAGCAGGTGCGGCAGCCCAGCGGCGGTGACCAGGTAGGTGGGCCGCAGGTTCAGCGTGAGCTGCGCCTCGAACGCCTCGATCGGGGTCTCGTGCACGCGCCCACCGGCCGCGAACCCGCCGACCAGGTTCACCACCGCGCTCAGCGGTCGGGCACTGTCCCCGGCGGCCAGCGCCACCACCTCGGCCACCGAGGCGACTTCGGTCAGGTCGGCAGCGATCAGCTCCGCGCCCGGCGCGGACGCCTTCTCCAGCAACTCCGGCAGCACCGGCACCACCACCCGCCACCCGGCGCCGATGAACGCGGCGGTCACCGCCCCACCGAGTCCGCCTACGCCGCCGGTGATCAGAGCCGTGCCAGCCATGACGTTCCTTTCGCCTCCGTTACCGCAGGCCCGGCGTACTACCGGTACCACCGCACAGTGTGGTTCGTTGTCCGAGCACGGCCGACGGGAGGTCCCATGACTGCCGAACACCTGACCCATGGGTGGGAGTCGGACGCCGCAGAGTCGGACACCCTGCTCCGACGATTCGTGCTGGCCAATGCCCGACACACCACGTTCCTCGCCGAACGAGTCGGTGGACGCACGGCGCACGGGCCCGCGTACTCCGCGGCCGACCCCGGCTCTGCGGTGTTCTTCGACAACATGGTGGTGCTGCTCGCGCCGCCGCAGTACGTGGACTTCGACCGGGTGATGGAAGAGTTGCTGGCGTTCTACCCGCCCGAGCGGCACTTCTGTCTGCTGTCCGCCTGGCCCACTCCGGACCTGGCCGAGCACGGCCTGGAATTGATGGGGCATCCGCCGTTCATGCTCCGCCCGCCGGGTGGGACCGCTCCCCCGACCCCGGCCGGGCTGACGATCCGTCAGGTGGACAGCGCCGCCATGCTGAAGGAGTTCTGCGCGGTGTTGCTCGCCGCGTTCGATATGCCGTCCGGCGAGGGCGTGCCGATCAGCGATCCGCGGGTGTTGGACGACTCACTGCGCCTGTTCCTCGGCTACCTCGACGGCCGCCCGGTGGCCACCGCAGGCGCCCGCATCTCCCACGGCCTGAACGACGTGGAATGGGTGGCCAACCTCGCCGACGAACGCGGCAAGGGCATCGGCGCGGCGCTGACCTGGGCCGCGACGCTGGCCGAACCGGAGCTGCCCGCCACGTTGATCTCCAGCGACGACGGCCGGGGAGTGTACGAGCGCATGGGTTACCTACCGATGCACCGGTTCACCCTGTGGCATCGTCCGCCGTTCTGAGCCCGTCCAACAGCAGCGCGATCAACGCGTCGCCCAGCGCGTCGGCGTCCAACCGCCCGCCCGGCGTGTACCACTCGATCAACGAGTTCACCGTGCCGAACAACAGCCGCGCGGCCAGGTCCGGTTCGATGTCGGCGCGCAGGTCCCCGGCCGCCGCGGCCGCAGCGACCAACTCGGCGACCCGACGATCGAACTCGCGTCGGCGGGCGACAGCGGCGCGTTCCACGTCGGTGTTCCCGCGTACCCGCAACAGCAAGGTCACGTGCGGCAGTTCCTCCGCCAACACCCGCACGGAGCCGCGCAGTACCTGCTCCAGGCGGACCACCGCGGGCCCGGAATCGGCGCCCTCCAACACCGCGAACAGGGTGTCCAACGCTCGGTCCAAGGAGCGACGGAGCAACTCCTCTTTGCCGCTCACGTGGTGGTAGAACGACGACTTCGTGATGCCCGCAGCCTTGGCCAGATGCTCCATGCCAGTGGCGTCGTAGCCGCGTTCGGTGAACACCTGCGCGGCCACTGCGAGCAGCGACTCGGCGTCGTAGCGGCCCGGCCGGGCCGGGGCCGGGGACGTCACGCGGAACCCAGCCCGCGTTCGTCGAGCACCCGCTTGGCCTTACCCACCGAGCGTTCGATGCTGCCCGCCTCGAGCACCTCCACGTCGGCGCGCAACCCGAGTTCGGAGAGCAGGCCGGCGCTGAGCAGGTCGCCCAGTCGGGTCCGCTCGACCGCGTCGCCGCCGGGTCGGCACTCGACGCGCACGGTGAGTTCGTCCAACCGGGCCGGGCGGCGCAACACGCACAGGAAGTGCGGGGCCAGGCCGACCCGCAACACCACCTGCTCGATCTGCGACGGGTACACGTTGGCCCCGCGAATGATCATCATGTCGTCGGCGCGGCCGGTGATCCGTTCGATGCGCCGGTGACCGGGGCGGGCAGTGCCGGGTAACAGCCGGGTCAGATCACCGGTGCGGTAGCGAATGACCGGGAACGCCTGCTTGGTCAGCGAGGTCAGCACCAACTCCCCGGCGGTGCCATCCGGGAGCACCTCCCCGGTGGCCGGATCGATGATCTCCGGGCGGAAGTGGTCCTCCCAGATGTGCAGGCCGTCCTTGGTCTCCGCGCACTCGATCGCTACGCCCGGGCCGAGTACCTCGGACAGCCCGTAGATGTCCACGGCGTCCATGGCGAAGCGGGTCTCGATCTCGGTGCGCATGGCCTGCGTCCACGGTTCGGCGCCCAGGATGCCCACCCGCAGCGAGGTCGCGGCCGCGTCCACCCCGAGTCGGTCCATCTCGTCGGCCATCGCCAACAAATAGGACGGGGTGACCATGATGACCTCGGGCCGCAGGTCCTGGATCAGCTTGATCTGACGCTCCGTCTGACCGCTGGATGCGGGCACCACCGCGCACCCCAGTGCCTCCGCGCCGGCGTGCGCGCCGAGTCCGCCGGTGAACAGCCCGTATCCGTAGGCAATGTGCACGGTCATACCTGGCCGGGCGCCGGCCGCTCGCATGCAGCGGGCCATCAGCCCGGCCCACATGGCCAGGTCCGCGGCGGTGTAGCCGACCACCGTGGCCAACCCGGTGGTGCCGGACGAGGCATGGATGCGGGCCAGTTGGTCACGCGGCACGGCGAACCGGCCGAAGGGTTGGTCGGCGCGCAGGTCCGCCTTGGTGGTGAACGGGAACCGGGACAGGTCCGCCAGTGACCGCACATCGTCCGGGTGGACCCCGGCGGCCTCGCAGGCCTTCCGGTAGGGCGCCACGTTCTCGTACGTGTGCCGGACGGAGGACCGCAACCGGTCCAGCGCGACCGTCGCGACCTCGTCGGGCGACGCGGCTTCGATCGGCTCCGCTGCTCTACTCATGTCACCATCACCCCGTCCGATCCGGGCTGGCTCTGACCAATCGTGCGGGTGCGACCGCGGAACTCCGCGATCACCTCGTCGCCACGGCGAATGGTGACGTCGAACAGGGCACTGCGACCGAACCGGTCCCGCTCGACGGCGGTGGCCACCAACCGCTCCCCGAGGACCGCCGGGCGCGCGAAGACGATGTCCGCGCCGGCCGCGACCGCCATCGGCCCGTAGGAGTTGCAGGCCAGCCCGAGTGCGGTGTCGGCAAGCAGGAACAACACCCCGCCGTGACAGTTCCCGTGCCCGTTGAGGTGATGCGCGGCCAGGGTCAGCTCGACGTCGGCCCCGCCGGGTCGCACGCACAGCGCGCTGATCCCGTTGTGGGCCGCGGCCCGGTCGCTGCGCATCATCGCGGCGCCCACCGCCTCAGCCACCTTCTCCGGATCGGCGCTCACCGTGCCCCCCTCTATCGGTCGAAGTCGACGCGCACGGACCCGGTGTTGGGCCGGGACTGACAGGTCAGCACGAAGCCGCGCTCCAGTTCGTCGCCCTCCAGGGCGAAGTTCGCGTCCATCGCCACCTTGCCGTCCAGCACGGTCGCCCGGCAGGTCCCGCACACCCCGCCACGGCAGGCGAACGGGGCATCCGGACGCACCCGCAGCACCGCGTCCAACAACGTGTCGGCCGGGCCGAGGTCGACCTCGCTGGTCCGCCCGTCCAGGGTGAAAACGAGGGTGCCCGCCCCGGACGGGGCATCCACCCGGGGCGCGGGCAGCGCCGGCCCGGCGTGGAAGAGCTCGCGGTGGATACGTTCGCCCGGCACGCCGGCGGCGAGCAGCGTGTCCCGCCACTCCTCGACGGCGGCCTGCGGGCCGCACAGGTACCAGTCGTCAGTGTCCGGGGATAGCACGCTGCCCCACAGCCGATTGATCTTCTCCGCGTCCAGCCGCCCGGACCGCAACGGCGAGGTCTGCGCTTCGCGGGACAGGAAGTGCAGCATGGCGAAGCGCTGCGGGTGCGCGTCCTTCAGATCGGCCAGGTCCTCGCCGAACATGGTGTCCTCGGTGGTGCGGCTGCCGTAGAGCAGCACCACCTCGGTGTCCGGTTCGGCGGCCAAAGCGGTGGAGACCACCGAAAAGATCGGGGTGATCCCACTGCCCGCGGCCAACGCCACCACTCGGCGGCCGCCGGTGCGCTGTGTGGTGCCGAACCGGCCTGCCGGGGTCATCACCTCGAGGGTGTCGCCGGGACGCAGCTGCTGCACCGCCCAACCGGAGAACGCACCGCCGGGCAATTGCTTGATGCCGATGCGCAGCGGCCCACCGACCGGGGAGGCAATGGAGTAGCTGCGCCGTGAGCCCGGACCGCCGTGGTCGGAGCGGATCGCCAGGTGCTGCCCGGCAGTGAACCGGTAGGCGTCCACGAGGTCCGCGGGCACGTGGAAGGTGACCGCGACCGCGTCGTCGGTGATCCGCTCGCACCCGGTCACCCGTAGCTGATGGAACATCAGATTGCTTTCAGGTGTTCGAAGGGCTCCCGGCAGGCGGTACACGCCCACAGCGCTTTGCACCCGGTGCCGGAGAAGCGGGAGACCTCCCGGGTGTCCGGGGACCCGCACTGCGGACAGCGCACGGACAACGTCAACGGGATCGCGCCGGTCGCCGGGCCGGGCGGCGCGATGCCGTAATCGGCGAGCTTGGCGCGTGCCGCGTCGTCGATCCAGTCCGTGGTCCAGGCGGGGCTGAGCACCGTGCGCACCTCGACGTCCTGCGCCCCGACGCCGGCCGCGGCGGCCCGGATGTCCGCGCCGATCGCATCCATCGCCGGGCAACCCGAGTAGGTCGGGGTGATGGTGACCACCACGTGTTCGCCCTCGGCCGCCACCGCGCGCAGGATGCCCAGTTCGGCGATGGTGAGGACCGGGAGCTCCGGGTCGAGCACGTCGGCGATCGCGGCGCGCACCGCTTCCAGGTTCACCAGGACGCCCCGGGGTGCGCGAGATGCAGCGACGTCATCTCGACATGCAGGTCGGCGAACTCGGGGGTGTGCACGCCGTCACGACCGCCGCCGGGTGCGGGGGCCACGCCGGGCTCGTCGAGCCCGGCCTGCGCGAGGATCGCCATCACGAACGTCGTCCACTGTGCGGTCAGCGCGGCCGGGTCGACGGCGATGCCGGCGTCGATCAGCGGGGCCAACTCGCGGCGCGGGGCGAAGAGTTCGGCGACGTCCGGCCACACGACGTAGAGGCCGTTCTGCATCCGTCGGTTCGACGATTCGGTGCCGTCGCCCAGCCGAAGCGTCCACTGGGCCGCGTGGTCGCGGTGGTACGCGACCTCCTTGACCGCCTTGCCGGCCACCCCGGCCAGCAGCGGATCGGTGGACGCGGACAGGTGCGTGTAAAGCTCGTACTGATAGGCCGAGAAGACCAACAAACGTGCGGTAGTAACCGCGAAATCACCGATCTGACGTTCCACCAGATGCGCGCAGCGGTACTCCTCGGGCGCCCGGCGGTAGGCCATCGCGTCCTCGTCCAGGCCATTCGGCTCCCCCGCGTACGCCAGCAGCGCCCGCGCCTGACCGAGCAGGTCCAGGGCAATGTTGGCCAGCGCGACCTCCTCCTCCAGCGACGGCGCCTTCGTGACCCACTCGGACAACCGCTGGGAGGCGATCAGCGCGTCATCGCCCAATGCGAGGGCGTACTCGTGCGCGTTCACAGATGATCAACCTCGGCAGGCAGTTGATAGAACGTCGGGTGCCGGTAGACCTTGTCGGCAGCCGGGTCGAAGAAACTGTCCTTCTCCTCCGGGCTGGACGCGGTAATCGCCGCGGCGGGTACCACCCAGACCGACACGCCTTCCTGGCGCCTGGTGAACAGGTCACGCGCGTTGCGCAGCGCCATCGTCGCGTCCGGCGCGTGCAGGCTGCCGACATGCGTGTGGTTGAGCCCGCGCCGCGCCCGCACGAACACCTCCCACAGGGGCTCCGTCGCCTCACTCACCGCCCAGCACCCCCGCAACGTCCGACGAGACGTGGGCTATAGACCTCGATCGGTCGGACGTCCCGGAGTTTTTGGCGGCGTAGGCGGCGGCGGCTTCGCGCACCCAGGTGCCGTCCTCGTGGGCCGCACGCCGGCGGGCCACCCGTTCGGCGTTGCACGGCCCATCGCCCTTCACGACCCGGGCGAACTCGTCCCAGTCGATCTCACCGAAGTCATGTGCACCCCGCTCGGGGTTCCAGCGAAGGT
>Ga0137412_10001379_pt1 | contig 18837 bp, 18 predicted proteins | sample CZODoug2_1_16fun_FD_122160 | JGI IMG/M metagenome (GOLD analysis project Ga0137412, IMG submission 122160) | Vadose zone soil fungal communities from Angelo Coast Range Reserve, California, USA - CZODoug2_1_16fungal (Hybrid Assembly) | ecosystem: Environmental > Terrestrial > Soil > Vadose zone...
AGATGCGCTTAAACTTTTACTCGAAATCGATCCTTCAGTGAACGCGATTGTTTCCAGTGGTTATGCGATGGATGCCACTATGAGCCACTATCAGGATTTTGGATTTCGTGGCGTGATTACCAAACCGTACGAAGCAGCCGATCTTGGTCGCACCGTCCGCGAAGTTATCGAATCAGGACGGATAAAAGTCGTGCCTGACTTGGACTTGCAGGCCGTAGGTTAAGCGAAGGCGGATTCAGCCGACCAACTCTTCAGTTCGCTGTGAGTTAACGTTCGAGAGTCGCACATCCAAATGTTAACTCCGTCTTCGTCGTTTAGCTTTTTTTAGGGTTTGTTACCGAGCTGGTTCTCCAAGATCTTGCCGAGCAAGAGAAGAGCGACACCACAAAACATTCCCTTGGCGAAAAAGTAAGTCGGTATTCCACCGGCGACGATGTTGCGGGGAACGATCGGTTTATCTTTGTCCTCTTTCATGGCCGCGAACGAGCAGAGGATGAATATAAGGAGGGCAATTAACGGATTAAAAATCCTCAGATAGGTGCGCATGAGATGACACAATGCCGAACCAATGCGCGAAACGCGAGCAAAAGTCCGAGCCGGACTGACGGTTGGTTCTATTTCAACCGCGGCAGTAGTCGCTCCAGAATACTGGCAACTGATTCGTCCACGCTTTGCTGATTTGTTTGCACCACAATTTCGGGATCGACGGGTAATTCATAAGGTGCATCGATGCCGGTGAACTCTCGAATCTCCCCTGCCCGCGCTTTCTTATAAAGATTTTTCGGATCGCGCTCCTCGCAGACCTCCAGCGGTGCATCGACGAAGACCTCAATAAATTCGGCATTACCTTCCATCGCAATCGAGCGGGCCCGCTGTCGATCCGCCCGATAAGGAGAGATGAAGGCGGTGATGACGACATTGCCGGCGTCCGCCATCAACTTTGCGACCTCGCTCACGCGCCGAATGTTTTCAACGCGGTCTTCTGGCGCAAATCCGAGGTTGGAATTCAAGCCATGCCGGATGTTGTCACCGTCGAGCACATAGGGATGCATTGCCCGGATGAAAAGTTCTCGCTCGAGCGCTTGCGCGATGGTGGATTTGCCAGAGCCGGAAAGTCCGGTTAGCCAGACGACAGCTCCGCGATGTCCATGTTGTGCAGAGCGCGCTTGGGCCGTGATTTTTCCTTCGCTCCAGAAAATATTCTTGCTCTTGATCGCGCCGCGATCGGTGTAAACGCCGTCGTAAACGATCCCGCCGCCGCAAATCATCCCGTCATCCACCAGAACAAAGCGACCGAGTGGCGGAAGACGATCGTGGTTATCGAGCACGATCGGCGCACGCGTTTGAATGGTTAAACGGCCAACCTCATTGCGCGCGAGCTGATCGGCCTTGGTCGGGTTGCGTTCAAGCGAGGAGGAATCCATCACCTCATCGAGGGACACGATCTGGCATTTCACTTCCTGGGTTGCGAGGCGCACAGTATAAAGATGCGATAGACGCGCCGGCTGACGCGCGATCCAGAAAAGGTCGGCATGAAAACGGTTCGTTTCGATGGGCGCATCTTTTGAGTGCGAGGCGACGTACCCGCGTTCGACAAAAATTTGTTCGTGCAACGTAATTCCAATAGAGCCGCCGGCCACCCCCGTCATCCCGATCGGAGTCGAGGGATCCCGATGTGAAATCTTAAAGGAAGCGCCTCGGGATCCCTCGACTGCGCTCGGGATGACAGGCCAATGTTCGATCGACTGGACAATCGACGTTTTGTTAGCGGGTGAAAAAACTAATTCGTCGCCAACTTGAAGCATTCCCGTTTCGATGCGGCCGGCGATAATTCTGCGATCGTCGAACTTGTAAACATCCTGCACGCAAAAGCGCAGCGGCAGATCGGTTGGTGGGGCCATTGGCGTCATCGCATCGAGCGCTTCGGCCAAAGTTGGCCCATGATGCCACTTCATTTTCGTACTGCGGGCAGTGATGTTCTCGCCAAATCGGGCCGAGGCTGGAATAAAAACGTCGGTTTCCAAATTCAGCGTCTTCAGAAATACGCGATACTTCTTTTCGATCTCGAGGAAGCGGGCCTCGGAATAATCCGCCAGGTCCATTTTATTGACGACGACGCAGAATTGCCGCACTCCGAGCAAGCTGAGCAAATAAGCGTGCCGTTTCGATTGCTCCTGCACGCCTTCATTAGCGGCGATTACGAGCACGGCCGCATCGGCGCTCGAAGCACCTGTTATCATGTTTTTTAAAAACTCCTTGTGACCGGGTGCATCGATGATCATGTAATTCCGCTTCGCCGTTTTGAACGGAATCTGTGTCGTGTCGATGGTGATGTTTTGCTCTTGTTCTTCGAGCAAGGCATCGAGAAGAAAGGCAAACTCGAACTCCATGTTTTCCGCGGCGCAGGCGCGTTGCACCTGCTCAAGTTTCCCTTCCGGCAGCGAATTAGTGTCGCTCAGGATGCGACCGATGAGGGTGGACTTGCCATGGTCGACGTGACCAACGAAGACGACACGCAGCGTCGCCTCGCCACTGGATGCTGGATGCTTGACACTGGAGATGCTATGCACGGTGCTCGATTGTCGTTTGCTCATTTTTCTGATTTGTGCGCCCGCGGCATTGGCGACTAGAGAAACCCCTTCGCCCGCAGCTTCTGCATCGCGTTGCGCTCATGGTGGTCCTGGGCGCGGCCGGCGCGCTCACTCGTGCGGGTGGTTTCTAATTCAGCGATGACGGCCTCAATGGTATCTGCGTTGCTCGTGATCGGTTTGGTAATTGGACGGCAGCCGAGCGAGCGATAGCGCTGGCCGTTTCTGGCAAAATACATTTTCGGAATCGGAATATTTTCGCGCTGGATGTAGCGCCAAATATCAACCTCGGTCCAATCCAACAGCGGTTGCACGCGGACGTGTTCGCCGTTCGCCGCGGTGGTGGCGAATTGCCCCCAGAATTCCGGCGGCTGATCCTTGTAGTCCCATTCGAATTGCGCATTGCGCCGCGAGAAATAACGCTCCTTAGCCCGGGTCGGATCTTCGTCGCGCCGGATGCCGGTGATGAGCGCGTCCCATTTGTATTGCGCCATCGCCTGCTGAAGCGCGACCGTTTTCAACTCATGCGTTACCGTCACTGGATCGTGCGTTTCGTAGCCAACACCGCGTCCGCGCGCTTCCTCGTTGATCTTTACGATCAGATTCAATTTGTAATGCGCGGTTGCCCATTCCCGGAACTCGAGCATCTCCGGAAACTCATAAGTGGTATCGATGTGTAAAACCGGAAACGGCACCCGGCCGAAAAAGGCTTTGGACGCTAACCAGATTAATACGTTTGAATCTTTGCCCATCGACCACGGCATCGCGATGTTTTTGAAGGCGTGATAAGCTTCCCGAAAAATAAACACGCTCTGGTTTTCCAACCGGTCGAGATGGGTGCGAGTCGTCATCGTCAAAGTTTTTGCGGAGGCGTTCTATACAATCGAAAGATCTAATTGCAAAGGACGTGGAGCTCCACCGATGTAGCAGATTTTGTGCGCTTCCAGGTCCTTTGTGCCGCTAAGGACGGCAAGGGGAAGGTTTTAGCTTGAGTTGGGTCATTATCTTGCATGCCTACCCACTCAAGTTAGTGTTGGGCTGTGCCACAAATCGCCGCCTACGATTCAAAAATTGAGGGCAACGTCATCTTCACGCAGCTCGACGCTGCCATGAATTGGATGCGCAAGAACTCGCTCTGGCCCATGCCGATGGGTCTGGCCTGTTGCGCCATTGAACTGATGGCAACCGCGGCTTCGCGGTTCGATATCGCGCGTTTCGGTTCCGAAGTGATGCGATTTTCCCCACGGCAATGCGATGTCATGATCGTCGCCGGTACGGTTACTTACAAAATGGCGCTGGCCGTAAAACGTATTTGGGAGCAAATGCCTGAACCGAAATGGTGTATCGCGATGGGCGCGTGCGCGTCGAGTGGCGGGATGTATCGCAGTTATGCGGTGCTGCAGGGCATCGATCAACTTATCCCGGTAGACGTTTATGTCTCGGGTTGCCCCCCTCGCCCGGAAGCACTTCTGGAAGGATTGATTCGCTTGCAGAAAAAAATTGAGGGCGAATCATCGTTTTTGAATCAGAAGCCAAAGCTTATCCACGAGCTTATGCCCGAAATTGAGGAGCGAACTCCGCCGAGGCCCTCCATCCGCGGTGGCGTGACAGGAGGCACTCCGTCCCCGAGTTCGCTCGTATGAATCTTATTCCTATTCCTCTTCGATGAAGAATCGGAATAAGATTACGATCAGGAGTAGGAAATGACCGGAGACGAATTGCTTGATTCGCTCAGTCGTCTCCTCGGCGCGAAAATTCAGAGCAGGATCGAATTTCGGGGCGAGACAACCTTCAGCATTCAGCCGGAAGATTTGCGCGAAGTGGCAAAGTTCTGTCGAGACGAACTATCATTTGATTACTTAATCGATATTTCCAGCATCGATAATTTCGGTGACGAACCGCGATTCGAGGTGGTTTACGAGCTCTACTCGATGACCCTCGCGGTTCATTTGCGGTTAAAAATCGCGGTCAGCGAAGAAGTCTGCGCGGTCGATACGGTATCGGACCTTTGGCCGACGGCCGATTGGCATGAGCGCGAGATCTACGACATGATGGGCGTTCGCTTCAACAATCATCCTGATCTGCGCCGTATTCTAATGTGGGACGGCTATCCATTTTTTCCTCTGCGAAAAGATTTTCCGCTCGAGGGTTTGCCCAGTGAGATGCCCGATGTCGCGTTTACCTCTGCCGCACCGATGGAAGGTGGACCATTCGTTACTCAACCGTCGACTGCGACAGCAAAGGACCGCGAGCCGCGCGCCAAACGGCCGGATCTGAATCAATAGTTCGAACTTGCGGCGTTTTCTTTCGGTTGCGTTGGCTGGAGCATTGATTGCGACGATGGCGATTTCTTTATATGAGGCGCGCCAGAAACCGGCCGCTATAACGCCTACGACTGCCGACAAGATTTTGGTCGAAAAAAGTGTGCGTCGATTAACGCTATTTTCTTCTGGGCGAAAATTGAAAGAATATCGGGTTGCGCTCGGTTTCTCTTCGGTTGGGCCGAAGCAACGTGAAGGCGATGGGCGGACACCGGAAGGAAATTACAAAATTGATTTTCACAAGTCCGACAGCGCTTTCCATCGCGCCCTTCACATTTCTTATCCGGACGCGGCAGACACCAGGCGAGCGGCAGAGGCGGGTGTGGCGCCGGGCGGCGATATCATGATTCACGGTTTACCGAACGGCTTCAGCGCATTGGGACCAGCTCATCGCTTGCGCGACTGGACTGCAGGCTGCATTGCCCTGACTGATTCAGAGATCGACGAGATTTGGGCGTCAGTGGACGATGGGACGCCGATCGAAATTCGACCTTAATAAGAAATGGAGGGCGCCACGCTGTCGACGCCTAAAGATTTGGGACGCGAAAGCGCGTGTCCTGCAAGCGCCGATCACAGGTTCGGCAACGCTTTCCCGAGAATGCGGAAAAAATCCTTTGCTGCCTTGTGGCTAGTCTCCAACACCTCGGCGTGGCTTAGTACCGTTGACGAGAGCCCAGTGGCCAGATTTGCCACGCAGGAAAATCCCGCAACTTCCATTTCAAGCGCGCGCGCCTGGATGACTTCGAGCACAGTAGACATCCCGACCGCATCAGCGCCGAGATTTTGCAGTATTCGGGCCTCAGCCGCGGTTTCGTATTGCGGACCAATGACAGCGGCGTAGACGCCTTGGTGCAAAAACACACCGACCTTGTGCGCGGCATCGCCAAAATGTTTCTGCAATCGCGGTGAATAAGCGTTGCCGAGGTCGAGAAATTTCGGGCAACCGATTAGGGGCGAAGTTCCGGTGAGATTCAAATGATCGTTGATCATCATCCAATCGCCCGGCTTGAATTTTTGATTCAACGCCCCGGCGGCGTTTGTGACAACAAGCTTCTTAATTCCGGCATGCGCGAGCTTTCGCACATTCGCGGTAACCTGGCCCGCCGAATAGCCTTCGTACAAATGAACGCGGCCTTGCGCGAAAATCACGCGCGTTTCCGAAATTTCGCAAAGCGAAAATTTTCCGGCGTGTCCGGCAACGCGCGGTTTCGGGAGCTCAGAAAACTCAGAGTAGGCGATTGATTCGACCGGATCCTGAACGACCGCGTTTAGTCCCGATCCGAGAACGATCGCGATTTCTGCGTTCCAATCTCGCAGCCGCTGCAGCGCGTCACCCATCGAACGGTCCCTTCTCCTTCTTACGGCGACTTAATGTTAGAATTTAGGCGGCGAGGCCGCACGTTGGTCAGCATCGCGTGACGGAGCGCACGATCCCCCTCAGCCGCGTTCACGCGGCGGAGACCGGCGGCGCCGTCTCCGGCTTGCGGGTTGTCACCATTACATCGGGGCGGACGGAATCGTCGCGCGGCGTGGGCGATTTCGTTTCCTGCTTGGGATAGGCGATGCGGCTGTGCAGCATCGTCATAAGCGTGAATCGGAAACGCTCCGCAATCACGCGCACATCGCGCAAAGTGAGATCACATTCGTCGAGCTGATGATCGCTGATGCGTTGGTCGATAATGTCGTTAACCAGTTGTTCGATCTTCGCGGGCGTCGGCTTTTCCAGGCAACGTGATGCGCTTTCCACCGCATCAGCCAGACTGACAATTGCGCTTTCTTTCGTCTGCGGCTTCGGGCCGCTGTAGCGGAAACTTTCCTCTCGCACTTCCGGAATGTCGTCCTGGCGCATTTTCATGATTTTACCGCCAGCGCGCGCGTCCTCATGCATTTGCTGGGCGCGTTTGTAAAAATAGTAGACCAGCGAAGTTCCGTGATGTTCCTGAATAATATCGATGATACGCTGGTTCAGTTTGTGTTTGAGCGCGAGATCAACCCCTTCCTTCACGTGCGCGATAATGATCAACGCACTCATTGTCGGGGCCAAATCCTCGTGCGGGTTGCGCTCGAAGCTCATGTTTTCGGTGAAATAGTCGGGCTTCACCAGTTTCCCGACATCGTGAAAATAAGCACAGACGCGGCAGAGAGTAGCGTTGGCGCCGATCGCTTCCGCGGCGGCTTCAGCCAGGTTCGCGACCACCAGGCTGTGGTGATAGGTGCCCGGCGCTTCGATGGTCATGCGTCGTAATAGCGGATGGTTCAAATCCGACGCTTCCAGCCACGAAATGTCGGTGGTGATTTGGAACAACGGTTCGAACATCGGAATAACGCCGCCGACGATCGTGGCGGTAACAATCCCGTTGCCGATGGCAAAGGCGCTTTGCAATCCGATCATCGGCCAATCATTTGCCGTGGGCGGAAAGAGATTGATCGGGCCGATAAAACCGAAGGTGAGGGACAAAATCCAAATCGCTACCCCGACGCCAAGCCCGGCGCGAACCAGTTTGCTACGACGGCGTACTTGCAGCGTCAGATAGACAGCGGTGAATCCACTGATCATTCCGGTAACGAGCAAAGGCGCGTCAATTTTCCCAAAAAGAACGCTGCTCCAAAGACTGACAAAAACGGCGGCATAGAGGCCGTGATTGCGGCCGAGCAGGACGCTTAGTAAGAGCGGGGCAAGGGCAAAAGGGGTGAGCAGTTCCGCCATGTCGGTCTGCAAGCGCAGGACACCGCTGCTGCAAAGGACGTAGATAAATTTTGTGAGCGCCAACTGGACCAACATCACCCCGAAGACGAGAAGAATGCGCGAGTTTTGCGAAAAAGTACGCGGCTGATTGACCCAAAGCATCATCAGCGCAATCAGGAAAAAGAGCAGCGCAATGACAAAATTCTTCGTTGGCTCGGGCTGGTTGCCGCTAAAGATGAGCACAGCCAGGCCAGCAATGAAGGCGGCGAAAAGGACGCCCTTCATGCCCCAGGAATATTCCAGCCCGCGCAACAATCCGTTGCGGGCGCGACGGCGGCGCAATTTTCCCGAAGCCAGGCCGCGGCGGACCAGTTCGCTACGTTTGAAAAAATCGATCATTACTTGCGCCCGGAGGGCGTTCGATGCTGCTGATAGGCATTAATAATGGCACGGACCAGGGGGTGACGCACGACATCCCGGTCGGTAAAATAACTCATGGCGATGCCGGGCACGGCCTTGAGGGCCTGCAAGGCCTCGACCAGGCCAGAGCGTTTATTCGCAGGAAGATCGATTTGGGTGACGTCCCCGGTGACGACGCACTTGGAATTCATGCCGATGCGTGTGAGCAACATGAACATTTGCTCGGTGGTAGCATTTTGCGCCTCATCGAGAATGACAAAGGCATTGTTCAGGGTGCGACCGCGCATGTAGGCGAGCGGCGCCACTTCGATGACTTCGCGGGAAAGTGCGCGCTCCAATTCCTCCGCCTCCATCATGTCATGCAAAGCATCATAGAGCGGGCGCAAATAAGGCGTGATTTTTTCCTGCAAATCCCCGGGGAGAAATCCGAGGGCCTCACCGGCTTCCACCGCTGGGCGAGCCAATATGATCCTCGACACCTGTTCCTTCTTTAACGCTGCCACCGCCATCGCCACGGCGAGATAAGTTTTGCCAGTTCCGGCTGGCCCAATGGCGAAGACGACATCGTGTTTTTCAATCGCTTCGATATAATTTTTCTGGCCAACCGTGCGCGCTATGACCGGTGCCTTGCGCGACGAAGTCACGATCCGGGCGGAAATGGCATCCGATAAATTATCGCTCCGTTCTTCGCTCACGGAATTAAGGGCGTAATTGAATTCATGTTTCTGAATATCGACGCCGCGTTTGCGCGCTTCCTCCAGCTGATCGAAGACGCGCTGGGCGCGATCTAATTTCTCCGGCTCACCCTCCATTTTCACCCATCCTTCACGTGTCGTCACTCGCACACCCAGGGAATCTTCCAGATTTTTCAGGAGCTTGATATCGTTGGCGTAGAGCGACTGTAACGCACGTGCGTTTTCAAACTCCAAAGTACGGGTCTCGGTCACTGATTAACTTCCTAGTTTTGATCCTCTTCAGCTTTGTTGAAAAGCCGGCAAGCACGGCGGATCGGGAGTGCCGTCATCCGATTTTTGTTTGTTGGGTTAGAGGGGAAGTAAAGAATACCGAATAAGGATAAGACTTTTACCGAAATCCGTAAACCAGCGCCCAATGGGTGCGTTCCTCGGGAGACTCTTCGATCGCGACGATGATAAAATAGCTATCGGTGGAGGTGGGAACGACATGGGCAGCGGCATAAGGCCCTTTTTGCCAGCTATCGGGTTGCTCGATCAATTTTCCTTCCTTGTCGTAAATATGCACCGAAATCTTTGCCCGGCGCACTTCTGTACCCAGCCAAAACCAATATTCGTTGCCTTTGAACAGCTGCTGGCGCACTGCCTTCTTTTCGCCCGCGGCAAGGTCCCCGCCCCAATAATCTTCCCGCACTTGAAACCCTTCCCTGACGTAAGGCTCAGCCGCCTGCAGGGCGAAGGATTGGGCATCGTCGACCGAAGCGATCGCCGTCGCGCCCAGGATAAGCGGCACGACCACCAGAATGAATATGACCTGGCGATGTGGATTCATCACTGACGCGTCACGATCTCGCCGTCGAGGCGCGTCGTGATTTCGTTAATCTTCCTCACCGCGTCCGGCGAAATCGGTCTATTGCCGGTATCAATCAACGGTCGCACTTCCACCAACGAGCGTTTGATACTTTCCACCACGGGCACGCTGTATTCCGGCATGGAGTTTAATCGATCCCCGAAATACCTGAGCAGGTCCGGTTGATGCAAAAGCTCTGCGCCTTCCTGAGTGAAATGCTTGCTCACCACCGCGGTGAGGATCTGGGTGCCGCGCAGCCAACCGCCAAGGCTGACCAATTGCGAGAGCTTTTGATCCTGCAGCTCGTTCATCGCCCCCTGGACGCTGCTTTGCGTGCGATCCAGCTCCTGGCGGACGCTATCCCATTTGCGTTTGTCGGCCGCTTCCGTGATCGCCTTCGCATGCGGTGTAATGGAAGCGCCCACTCCAATCCCCTTGGCCAGCGAAAGCACACGTTGCCCGATCTCTTTTACTGCAGGCGCGTCCTGCGCCTGCACTGCGATAAATCCATCGGCGATCACATTACCGAGAAGCAGCGCGGTCCGCGGGCGTTCGCTAAAATTGACCCCTTTTTCTGTCCGAACGAACTCTTTCCAGTTTACCGGGCCCAGTTTGTTGAGCGCGGCGAAAACTTCATTCGGCAACGGGACCACGACATCTTCCACTTTCTTGTACTGCTTTACGTCAATATGCTGGGGCGCTGGCGCGGCCTGCGCGCTGAACCCTATCACCGCGAGTGTAATCCCCGCCCACTTGTTAATTTTAAATGCTGAAATCATTGGCTGCTTCGACTGTTGATTTCGACCCGGTATTCAGGATTAATGCAACTCTAAATGGAAGTAACTTTTGCTCAACTCCGCGTCTTGCCGTCCCTTAATCGCATCAACCCTATGGCGCGGCGGCATCCGCCCTCCGATTTGTGAATTCAGAACGACTCCAGCAAATCCTCGACCGCGCCAGCAAACAACGCCTGCTCGTCATTGGCGATTTGATGCTCGACGAGTTCGTTTGGGGCAAGGTGGGTCGCATTTCTCCCGAGGCACCCGTGCCGGTGGTGGAGGTCTCCGGCGAATCGTTTTATCCCGGCGGCGCCGCCAATGTCGCCCGCAATCTGCGCGAGTTTACCGCGCATGTCGGCGTCGTTGGAATGATTGGGCGGGACCGCGGCGGAGAACAGCTTCGGCAGTTGTTGGCCGACCAAAAAATCGATACCTCCGCCTGCTCGATCTCGCCGGATTTTCCCACCATCGTCAAAACCAGGATTATTGCCCGACAGCAGCAAGTCGTTCGGGTTGATCGCGAAAAAATCCTGGCGCCGGATGAAAAGCAGATCGGGTTGGTGGTTGCGAGCGTGAAAAAAATGTTGCCGGAAATCGACGGCATTATTTTCGAAGATTACGGCAAAGGGTTTCTCGCTGAAAAACTCGTCTCGGAAATTGTGGCTTCGGCCCGAGAAGGCAAGAAGGTGGTCGCAGCTGATCCGAACCCTCGCAACAATCTTCCCTGGCATGGCTTGTCGGTAGTAAAACCGAATCGTAGCGAAGCGTTTCACGCTGCCGGGATTCCGCTGCCGGAGTCAGACGAGGACGATAAGGTTTTGAAGGAAGTCGGCGCCACCCTCCTGCAAAAATGGCAGGCGGAATTGGTCCTCATCACTCTCGGGGAAGAAGGAATGATGCTTTTCCAGCGCGGGCAGAAGCCGCATCACGTGCCGACCAAAGCGCAGCAGGTCTTTGATGTTTCGGGTGCTGGCGATACCGCGATTGCTTTGTTCACGCTCGCGCTTTGCAGCGGCGCAACTGCGTTAGAGGCGGCGGACATTGCCAATAACGCCAGCGCGGTTGTTGTCGGCAAACTGGGGACGGCAACGGTTTCGCCGGAAGAATTGCGAAAGAATTTCGAAAATGGCTAACGAAAAAACGCGGGCTGTTTTCTTCGATCGCGACGGCACCATCATGCACGATGTCAATTACTGCTCCGATCCCAAGGATGTGCACGTATTCCCTTTCGTTGCCGACTCGCTGCGAAAATTAAAAGCGCGAGCGTTCAAATTGATCATGGTGACGAATCAAAGCGGGATCGGCCGCGGTTATTTTACATGGGAACAATACGAGCGCGTCCACGCCGAAGTGCTCCGGCAATTAGGCGAGCCACTGATCGATGCAACCTACGTTTGTCCCGACGTCCCCGGTTCGGATTCGAAATGCCGCAAACCCGCGCCCGGAATGATCTTGCAAGGCGCGCGCGAACACGCGGTCGATCTCAGCCGTTCCATTATGGTTGGCGACAAAGAAATTGACGTGCATTGCGGGCACAACGCTGGAATCAAAGCGATTCGCGTCCGGACCGGCTTTGAAACGAACACCGCCGACAGTTCGGCCGACTGGATCGCGCAGGATTTCGCGGAAGCGACCGAGATTATTCTGACGAAGTTTGTACCGGCGTGATGGAAGAACATGCGACGCCCACGCCGCGGTCATCCCGAGCGCAAGCGAGGGACCCCCACCTACTCTCCTGGATTACCCAAGGTGACTTGTGTAACCAACGCAGGACTCGCGAGGTCCCTCGGTCCGAGCCGGACTGGCGTAGTCTTCGCGGCTCGGGATGACAGATGAGCAAGAACGTCGTGATCATTCCGGCGCGCTGGGGCTCCACCCGCTTTCCCGGGAAGCCGCTGCACCAAATTGCGGGCAAACCGTTGCTCTGGCATGTCTGGAAACGTTGTCGGCGTGCGCGAAAAATCGAGAGCACAATTATCGCAACTGACGACATGCGCATTGCTGAAGCGGCCTTTGCCTGGGGCGCGGAGGTGGCGTTAACGTCGCCGAAACATCAGAGCGGAACGGATCGGATCGCCGAGGTTGCGAAGCATGCGAAAGATTTTTCGCTCATCATCAATGTGCAGGGAGATGAGCCGCTGGTTGATCCCCAATTGCTTAATCGACTTGTTTCAACGCTGCAGCAGAGTCGACAGATCGCGATCGTCACTGCAGCGCATCCATTCGAAAATCCTCATGATGCGCTTTCACCGCATCAGGTAAAAGTCGTGATCGATCGCACCGGCAACGCCCTCTATTTCTCTCGCGCGCCGATTCCATCGACAAAGGGCAGCGGTCCCTCCTTGTTTCTCCGTCATCAAGGCATCTACGGCTTCCGCCGCGAGATGCTTTTGCAATTCGTGAAATGGAAACCAACACCATTGGAGCAGGCGGAATCGCTCGAGCAATTGCGCGCCTTGGAGAATGGTGTAAGGGTTCATGTGCTCGTCACTAAACATGGTTCGCCCGGCGTCGATACGCCGGCAGATGCTGAAGCCGTAGCCGGCTCGCTGCGCAAACACCCGACATCTTCGGCAGGGCGGCGGCTGCAAAAATCGAGGGCCCACCGATGAAATATATTTTTGTCACTGGTGGTGTCGTAAGTTCGCTTGGCAAAGGTCTGGCCGCGGCTGCGCTCGGCACCTTGCTTGAATTACGCGGGCTGCGCGTTGTTTTTCAAAAGTTCGATCCCTATCTCAATGTTGATCCGGGAACAATGAGCCCGTTTCAACACGGCGAAGTTTATGTGTTGAACGACGGCGCGGAGACGGATCTCGATCTCGGGCACTACGAGCGGTTCACTAATTGTGTGCTTTCGCGGCACAATAATCTGACCAGCGGTCAGGTTTACGAGTCCGTTATCAATCGCGAGCGACGCGGCGATTATCTGGGAAAAACGGTGCAGGTCATTCCGCACGTCACTGATGAGATCAAAGCACGGATCCGTGAGCTTTCCGATGAATCAAAATACGATGTCGTGATTACGGAAGTGGGAGGAACCACCGGCGACATTGAAGGCCTGCCATTTCTTGAAGCAATACGGCAGTTTATTCTCGAAGTCGGCCCGCAGAATGTCGTGAACATTCACGTCACGCTGGTCCCTTATATTAAGGCGGCGCGGGAACTAAAGACCAAACCGACGCAGCAAAGCATTGCAAAGTTGCGCGAGATCGGTCTGCAACCGCAGGTCTTGATGTGTCGGACCGAGCACGCGCTGGACGCGGAATTGCGCCAGAAACTTTCGATGTTTTGCAACGTCGTGCCCGAGGCTGTGATCGAAGTGCGTGATGTCGCTCACACCATTTACGAGGCGCCGCTAATGTTTCATGCTGAAGGATTGGACGCACTCGTGTGCAAATTGCTCGGTCTGCAAACGCCCGAGCCCGATCTGAGTAACTGGCGCAAGTTTGTCGAGCGCGTGGTCTCACCCAAAAAAAGAGTGAAGATCGCCGTCGTAGGCAAATACATCGATTTACAGGACGCCTACAAGTCAATCTACGAATCGTTAACCCATGCCGCCGCCAGCCAGAATTGCGGGATCGATCTGAAATTAATCGATGCGGAGCGGATCGAGGACGGAGTGGATGGCCAGCTCAAAGATGTAGCCGGCGTGCTCATTCCCGGCGGCTTTGGCGACCGCGGGGTGGAAGGAAAAATTAAAGCCGCGCGTTTCGCCCGGGAAAATAAGCTGCCTTATCTCGGCCTTTGCCTCGGCATGCAGGTGGCGACAATTGAATTCGCGCGCAACGTTTGCGGAATCGCCAATGCTAACAGCAGCGAGTTCGATCAAACCTCATCCGACCCGGTGATCTGTTTGCTCGAAGAACAACGCGAGGTCCGGAACAAAGGCGCCAGTATGCGGCTCGGGACCTGGCCGACAAAAATTCAACACGGCAGTCTCGCGGAGAAGATCTATGGAAGCGGCGAAGTGCTCGAGCGCCATCGGCATCGTTATGAGTTCAACATGAAATATCGCGATCAAATGCGCGAGAAAGGCTTCGAAATTTCCGGTACCTCGCCCGATGGCTCGCTCGCCGAGTTGGTCGAGTTGCGAGATCACCCCTATTTTCTGGCTTGCCAATATCACCCCGAATTTCAAAGCAAACCAAATAAGCCGCACCCGTTGTTCAAAGGGTTTATCCAGGCTGCATTGGCACATCAGGGCTAATAGTAGGGTGCGGCCAGCACAATTGGTCATCCCGAGCGAAGTCGAGGGATCCTGAGGAAGTTGCCTTTAACGTTTCGCAACGGGATCGCTCGACTACGCTCGGGATGACGGCTAATTCGTCGCCGCGCGTCGCAATCGATCGTTAATCGCGGCGCCAATCCCCTCCTCCGGCACACGTTCGGCCACAATCAGATCGAGATTTTCCGCGTCCAGTTCACGTAGCATCCTGAAAAAATTCGCTGCAGCTTCACGTAGGTCCCCTTGTTCACTTAAGCAACGCATCGTCGCGAAACCTACGAACTTTGCCAACCCACTTGTAGCCGCGGTCGCCGGCCGCGGCTTCGATGTCGAACCGTGATAACTTGCTGCGCCGCGGCCAGCGACCGCGGCTACAGAAGAAAAGCAAAGCGCACCGATTCGTTTCTCGGCTGGCGGCGAGAAATTCTTTAGATCATCAACTACGATCAATTTCGTGCGCGGCGCGTAATGTGTCGGCAATTGCCCGGGCGCGCTGATAGTGGCCGATGAGGTTTGCTCGCGAACTTCACCAAATGGACGAAGCATCTCTTCTGTGATCGGCCCGCGCCGCAATACCTCGATCATCCCATTTTCAACTTGAACAATGGTCGATTCGATTCCGTGTTCCGTCGCCCCTCCATCCACAATCAGCGGAATACGGCCGCTCAACTCATCGCACACATGTTGCGCCGTTGTTGGGCTGATGCGCCCGAACCGGTTTGCGCTCGGCGCGGCCAGCGGCCGATTCAGTTTCCTGACTACTTCGCGGAAAATCGGATGGGCGCTCATCCGCACCGCCACCGTTTCTAATCCTGCGGTGACGATGTCCGGAACAATTTCGCGTTTTAGAAAAATGATCGTCAACGGCCCGGGCCAGAATTTCTCGATTAACTTATGCGCGACTTGCGATTCAACGATCGCGATCTCGTCCAGCGCCTCCCCACTCGGCAGATGCACAATGAGCGGGTCGAAGCGCGGACGTTCTTTTGCCTCGAAAATTTTGGTGACCGCATCCGGATTGAGCGCGTCGGCCGCCAGTCCGTAAACCGTTTCGGTCGGGAGCGCGACCACTTCTCCGTCCCGCAAAAGCCGGATCGCTTTCGCGCATTCATGCGCGGAAACGATTTCCGTCTTCACTTCGGCAGTTTCGCGGCGAGCACCGCTTCAGTCTGCTTTTTGCGAAACGCCTGAAGATTTTGGCGAATCTTCTTGTCGGAAAGTGCGAGAATAGCTGCAGCCAAGAGCGCCGCATTCTTCGCGCCCGCGGAGCCAATGGCGAGTGTACCAACGGGAATGCCTCCCGGCATTTGCGCAATCGAAAGGAGCGAGTCCAAACCGTGCAAGGCCGACGACTGAATCGGAACCCCGAGCACCGGCAACCAAGTATAGGCCGAGATGACCCCGGCGAGATGGGCCGCGCCCCCAGCCGCTGCAATCATCACACGAATGCCGCGATCAGCCGCCTCCCGTGCAAACTTGGCGGTAGCGTCGGGAGTGCGATGCGCGGATAGAACGTGCGCCTGGTTTGCAATCCCAAGCTGATCGAGCGTTTTCACGCAAGCGGACATCGTTTCCCAATCCGAGGAGCTGCCCATGATTACGGCGACGAGCGGTGGCGTTTTCGGCATGGGTCAATCTTAACGATGTTGCGATTGCCGCAACGCGATTTGCGATGTCGCCAATGTGCTTTGCGATTATCGTGCCGAGATGAACGCAGGCGACAATGCCATTGCCCTGATCGGCTTCATGGGGGCGGGAAAATCTGCGGTTGGACGTGAGTTGTCGCGACGCACGGGCTGGCCCCGCCATGATACCGACGAAAGGATTCGCGAGCAGTTCGGCATTTCCATTCCGGATATTTTCGCGCGCCATGGCGAGCCGGCATTTCGCGATGCCGAAACTGCATTGCTCAAAGCTTTGCAACGCGGACTGCCGGGTATTGTCGTCACCGGAGGAGGAATTATTTTGCGCGAAGAGAATGTGCGGATTTTGCGCGGGCTGGGCCGCATCATTTGGCTCGATGCCGATGAAGAAATTCTGTGGCAGCGTGCTTCACGTCACAGTACCCGTCCCCTGCTCCAAACACCCGACCCGCGAGCGCGATTTGCCGAGTTGCTGCGGGAACGACTACCGCGCTATCAGACGGCGGCGGATCATCGCATCAACGCCTCACGCAGCAGCATCGCGGCAGTGACGGACGAAATTATCGCTCTACTCTAACAGTTACCCGATGCAATCGCCCAGCATTTCCGAAATCTTTCCCTCTGTCGAGTTAACATCTGGGTGTCGCATATGCGACACTCAAATGTTAACTTCAGTATCTAGGAAAAGCTATGAATGCGGAGAGCGGATCGGCTGACACGCGTGCCCAAGTTGTCGCGCTGGCGCGAGAGCTTGGATTCGATCTTTGCCGTTTCGCGCGGGCCGAAATGCCGGGGCACGCCGCGGAGTTTCGAGATTGGCTCGATCGTGGCGACGCCGGTGAAATGAATTACCTGGCGCGCAACTCGGAGCGGCGATGCGACCCGCGGGAGATATTGCCGGACGCGAAAACGGTGATCGTTCTCGCGCTCAATTATTTTCAGGGCGCGCACAAAACCCACCCTGTAGAGGCAGGCGTTTTGCCTGCGGGCGTTGCCACCAAAAAGATTGCAGCCGGAACCGGTGTCACTACAGCAACCGGGCGAATTGCGCGTTATGCCCGGGGCGATGACTATCATAAACTGATCGAAAGGAAATTGGCCGTGATCGATCAATTTCTGCGCCAGCGCGACGGCAGACAAAAATGTTATGTGGACACCGGGCCGATGCTGGAGCGCGATCACGCGGCCGCTGCTGGCATCGGCTGGCATGGCAAAAGCACGATGTTATTGAACCGCGAATTAGGGACCTGGTTCTTTCTCGCTGAAATTTTGACGACGCTGGAGTTTGCGCCGGACACGGCGAAAAAAAATTATTGCGGACGTTGCACGCGTTGCATCGATGCCTGCCCGACCGGCGCGCTTACTGCGCCGCACCAAATGGATGCGCGACGCTGCATTTCCTATCTGACCATTGAATTAAAGGGTCCGATTCCGACTGAATTGAGGCCGCTGATCGGCGATCGCATCTACGGTTGCGACGATTGCCTGGATGCCTGTCCCTGGAACCGTTTTGCCAAAGTCTCGCGCGAAACGGCATTCGCTATGCGGCCAGAGGTCGCAGCGATGAACTTGCGCGATTATCTAAGTCTTGATGACAACAAATTTCGCCGGCTTTTTCGCAACTCGCCTATCAAACGAACGAAACGGCGCGGGTTATTGCGAAACGTTTGCGTGGCGTTGGGGAACGTCGGAACGATCGATGATTTGCCAGCTTTGGAGCGGGCAGCGGCCGACGCGGAGCCACTAATTGCGGAGCACGCCCAATGGGCGATCGAGCGAGTTAAGGAGCGTGCGGTTGCAGCGAATTGCTGAATCTGTAATCATTAGCAACCGCATCTAAAGACTGTGCGTCGTCTGAACGATTTAACCTTTAAATGTCTAAGGAGACTCTATTGCAGCCCGCAATGCACCAGCAGGTAACCAGCCCGCCCGCCGCGAAAACGACCGACGCAGTAGCGCCCGCACCCGCCGTCGCCGCACCGCGTCGCCGGAAATCACGGCGGCGACGTTACATCCTCATCGGAATTGGCGCGTTGATTTTGCTTTCGATCGTCGGCGCGGTCATCGCAAGTAAGCGCGAGAAGCCGATTCCGGTGACAACGGAAAAGGCGGCGAAGCGAACGATCGTGCAGCTGGTTTCGGCGACCGGTAAAGTTCAACCGGAAACGGAAGTCAAAATTTCGCCGGAAGTGGCGGGCGAAATCATCGAACTGCCGGTGATTGATGGCGCGCAGGTGAAGAAGGGCGACCTGCTGGTCAAGGTCAGACCCGATTCTTACAAAGCCTTGCTGGAGCAACAGGAGGCGGCGATCAGCGCGGCCAAAGCGACGAATCTTCAACAAAAGGCGACGATGATGAAGACGGAGCAGGACCTCAAACGTGCCGATGACATGTACAGCAAGAAAACGATTTCGATACAGGAGTACAACACGGCGCAGGCTGCTTACGATGTGGCGAAAAATACTTTCGAAAGCTCGCTCCATGAGATCGAACGAGCACAGGCCGGATCCAGTCAGGCTCGGGATCAACTTTCCAAAACCACGATCTATTCGCCAATCGATGGCACGGTAACGATCTTAAACAGCAAACTTGGCGAGCGCATCGTCGCCACCAATCAGTTCGCCGGCACGGAA
>Ga0137412_10001381_pt1 | contig 18822 bp, 14 predicted proteins | sample CZODoug2_1_16fun_FD_122160 | JGI IMG/M metagenome (GOLD analysis project Ga0137412, IMG submission 122160) | Vadose zone soil fungal communities from Angelo Coast Range Reserve, California, USA - CZODoug2_1_16fungal (Hybrid Assembly) | ecosystem: Environmental > Terrestrial > Soil > Vadose zone...
AATCCGATCGCTGGAGCGCCTTGCTGCCCCTGCATGCCGCGGACGGCGCGGCCACGCCTCATATCGACGTCGCACGCGTCAGTGCCGCACTCGCAGCGGCGAACTTGAACGACACCCAAGTGCTCGATTTGAAAACGCAAACAGATGCGCTCTATGCCGGCTACCTGCAGGAGGCGATACGCCTGTCCTTGTGCGGCTTGGCGGTCATCGTATTGCTGTTATTGTTCGCGTTGCGCTCGCCGCTGCGGGTGGCGCGGGTGCTCGCGCCGCTGGTCCTTGCCGTGCTCGCCGTGGCTGCCGGACTCGCACTCTTTGGGCAGCAACTGACCATATTGCACTTGGTGGGGATGCTGCTCATCGTCGCCGTCGGTTCGAACTATGCGCTGTTCTTCGATCATGAGGGAACCCGACGACGGGATGAGACCTCACCGCTGACGCTTGCATCGTTAGGCATAGCCAATATCAGCACCGTGATTGGATTCGGCTTGTTGTCGTTCTCGCAGGTACCGGTGCTGGAGGCTCTCGGCACGACGGTGGCACCCGGCGCGTTCCTGGCTCTGCTGTTTTCCGCCCTGATGACGTCGCGCGCCCCGCCCGCAGCGCACCAGCCGATATCGCGCCCCGCACGGCCGGCGCCGGCAGCGCAGACCGATGCGACGGGCTCCCCGTGAAGCAGCCAGCCGGGGGGTCAGCGCCCCGATTGCGGACGAACTTGCGGGATCCGGCGAGGAACGCCGAATATGGCGCACGTGGACGTGGCTGGGAGAACTTCTTGGGTTCGAGGTTTACATGAGGCAACAGGGGCAGGGCACCGCGCGGCGCTGGATGGCATCGCCGATCCTATCGGCCTCCGCCGTGGTGCATCTGGGGTCCGGGGCAGCGAGCTTGATTCACCCGCAGGCATGGCCCTGGGCGCTCGCCGCCGTGCTGGCGAACCACGGCGTGCTGGCCGGCGCCGGCCTATGGCCGAAAAGTCAATTGTTGGGCCCGAATTGGATCCGCCTTCCGGCAACCAGCGGCGCGCGCGGCGAAGTTGCGATAACCATCGACGACGGCCCCGACCCGGCGGTGACGCCGCGCGTGCTGGCGCAGCTCGCGGAGCGTCGAGCGCAGGCGACCTTTTTTTGCGTGGGGGAACGCGTCGAGCGGTATGCGGAACTTGCGCAGGAGATCGTGCGCCGCGGTCACACCATCGAAAATCACAGCCAGCGGCATCGCCATAATTTCTCGTTGCTGGGCCCTTCAGGGATGAGGGCCGAAATCGCTCGCGCCCAGGACAGCATTTCGCGGGTAACCGGCAGCACTCCACGGTTCTTTCGCGCCCCTGCCGGTCTTCGCAATCCCTTTCTCGATCCCGTACTCGATGGCCTGCAATTACGCCTCGCGAGCTGGACGCGGCGCGGCTTCGATACCGTCACCGGCAATGCAGAAGCCGTTTACCGGCGCCTGGCAAATTCCCTGCGAGGCGGAGACATTCTGCTGCTGCATGATGGCAACGCGGCGCGGGGAGCCACGGGTACGCCGGTGATTCTCGAGGTGCTGCCGCGCCTGCTCGATACATTGCGAGCACAGGAGTTGCGGCCGGTTATGCTGCGCGCGGCGCTACCGTGAGCGCGGGCACTCCGTCCGCGATGAGACCCCTGCTTCTCAAAAGCTTCACGGCGACCAGTTGCATCGGGCTTGGGCTGGAGCAAACGTTCGAGTCGCTGCGGGCGCAACGCAGCGGCCTTAAAAGCTGTAAATTCGAGACCGTCGATATCGATACCCACATCGGCGAGGTACCCGGTGTGGATGCCGTACGGCTGCCCGCGGAACAGTCGCGGTTCGATTGCCGCAATAATCGGCTGGCGGAACTTGCGTTGAGGCAGGATGGCTTTCTGGAAGCCGTGGAACGGGCAACCGGCCGCTGGAGCCGCAGACGAATCGGTGTGTTCATCGGCACCAGCACGGCCGGCATCCTGCAGACCGAACTCGCTTACCGCGAGCGTGACCGTGTCACCGGCGCGCTGCCCGCGAGCTTCGAATACAGCGCCACCCACAATTCATTCTCGGTTGCGGATTACTTGCGGCAACGGCTGCACTTGGAGGGACCCGCCGCGGCCGTGTCTTGCGCGTGCGCCTCGAGCGCCAAAGTCTTCGGCTCGGCGCGGCGCATGATCGAAGCCGGCATCATCGACGCCGCGCTGATCGGCGGAGTGGACTCACTCTGCCTCACGACGCTATATGGATTTCACTCCCTGCAGCTGTCCTCGCCATTGCCGTGCCGCCCGTTCGATGTCGCACGCGATGGCATCTCGATCGGTGAGGCCGCCGCGTTCGCCTTCCTGGAACGTCCATCGGCGGAATTGGAGAGCGACGATGTTCTGCTATTGGGCGTCGGCGAATCGAGCGATGCCTACCACATGTCCGCGCCGCATCCGGAGGGGCATGGCGCACGCCGCGCCATGCAGGCCGCGCTGCGCGCCGCGGGCCTCGATCCGGGTGCCATCGATTACATCAACCTGCATGGCACCGGCACCCCGAGCAATGATCGATCCGAGAGCCACGCGGTGACGAGCGTCTTTGGCCCGACCACGCCCGGCAGCTCGACCAAGGGTGCAACCGGCCACACGCTGGGTGCCGCGGGCGCGCTCGAGGCGGTCATCAGCGCGATCGCCTTGCGTAACGGTTTCATGCCCGGCGGTGTTCATACCACCCAAATCGATCCCACGCTAACCGCGTTCTACCTTCGCGAGAATCGACGCGCTCCCGTGTCGCATGTGTTGAGCAATTCATTCGGCTTCGGCGGCACGAATTGCAGTCTCATTTTCGGCCGCGCCGGATGACGCTCTCGGCCTACATCAGCGGCATCGGGGTGCTCGGCCCCGGTCTCGCCAATTGGCATGAGGCCGCGGCGGTGCTGTCGGGAAGATCTGCCTATTCACCCGCGCGAACGGTGCTGCATACACCGGCACTATTGCCTCCCGCCGAACGCCGGCGCACCGGCCGGGTCGTGAAACTCGCGCTCGCCGTCGCCTTGGAGGCTTCGTCGCATGCGAATGTCAACCCCGCACACCTCGCCAGCGTGTTTTCGTCCTCCGGCGGCGACGGCCACAATTGTCACGAACTTTGCCGGGCGCTCGCTCTCGAGAATCGAGAGATTTCGCCGACGCGATTTGCGAACTCGGTACACAACGCGGCGGCCGGATACTGGAGTATCGCGACCGGCGCCAAGCTTGAATCGAACGTCCTGTGCGCGTTCGACGCCAGTTTCTGCGCGGGCCTGCTCGAAGCAATGACGCAAGTGGCCGTGGACGGCGAATCGCTGTTGTTGGTCGCCTACGACACCGAATATCCTGAGCCCATACACGCCAAGCGCCCGGTCCCGGACGCCTTCGGCACCGCGCTGGTGCTCACCCCGGAGCGGAAACTGGATTCCTTGGCGCGTATCGAAGTGACGCTCGAGGATGATCCGCCGGACACGATGTCGGATCCGGTGCTCGAATCCCTGCGCCTCTCGATTCCCGCCGCGCGCGGTCTGCCGCTGCTGGGGCAATTGGCGCGGAGCCAAGCCGGACGTACGGTGCTCGAATACTTGGATGTGTCGCGCATCGTCGTGCAGGTCGAGCCATGCATTTAGACCGCGCGTGGATCGAGAGCCACATTCCTCACCGTGGACCCATGTGTCTGCTCGATGAGGTCATTCGCTGGGACGCGCAATCCATCAGCTGCCGCAGCAGCACTCATCGCTCCGCCGACAATCCGCTGCGCGCCCACGGGCAACTCGGGATCGCCTGCGGTATAGAATATGGCGCACAAGCGATGGCTGTGCATGGCGCGCTGGTTGCCGAGGCGCTGGCCGCCGGTGCTCCGGCCGCCGCTGCGCCGGCGGCGGGATTTCTTGCCGCCGTACGCGGCATGCAATTCCATGCGTTGCGTCTCGATGATGTGCAGGGCGATCTCATCTGCGATGCTGTGCGCGTCGCCGGCGATCGAGGTACGGCGCTGTATGAATTCGAATTGCGGAGCGGAGCGACGCGCTTGCTCCGCGGCCGCGCCACGGTCGTACTCGACGCAAACGAACGGATACGGCTTTGATGAACGAAACGACGAAGCGAGCTCTGGTCACCGGCGGCAGCGGCGGCATCGGCGCGGCTATCTGCAGACAGCTGGGAGCGGCAGGTCATTTCGTCTATGTGCACGCGAATCGCGGCAGGGCCGCCGCGGATACCGTGGTCAGCGATATCATTGCCGCCGGCGGAGCGGCCGAGGCCGTTGCTTTCGACGTGACCGATACCGCGGCTACGCGGTCCAGGCTCGAAGCGATTTTGGAGATCGCGCCCGTGCAGATTCTGGTGAATAACGCCGGGGTCCATGACGATGCGGCATTTCCCGGCATGAGCGCGGCGCAGTGGCACCGCGTCATCGATGTTGCGATCGACGGGTTCTACAACGTAACTCAGCCCCTGATGCTGCCGATGATTCGTACGCGCTGGGGCCGTATCATCAACATCTCGTCGATATCGGCATTGTCCGGCAATCGGGGACAGGTCAACTATGCAGCCGCGAAGGGCGCGCTCAATGCCGCCACCAAAGCGCTGAGCCTCGAGGTCGCGAGCCGCGGCATCACCGTCAACGCCGTGGCGCCGGGTATCATTTCCACCGGCATGAGCCGGTCCGCGTTCGACGCGGCCGCGATTGCGGACTTGGTGCCGATGAAGCGCGCCGGCTCTGCGGCGGAGGTGGCCAGTCTGGTCGGGTATCTCGCATCCGCTGAAGCCGGATACATCACCGGGCAAATCATTTCCGTCAACGGCGGAATGACCTGAGGAGCTGTCTGAGCATTCCGCGTGGCCGCAGCTACGCGTAGGCGTCGAGCGCTCCTTGCGAGCTACGCTGCGCCGTGGCGGCGATCGTCGAGACCGCGGGCGCGGCGACGCTGCGATCGGCGGACGACACCCGCTCGTAAGGCGGCGGTGTGTAGGCTGAGCGATCTTGGAACGAACGCTGCGAGATATCCACGCTCACCTGCCCGAAGCCTTGAGCTCCCAACATTTCGCGAAGTTTGGGCGAGCTCGACTCGAGCGCGTCACGCGTAACGGCGCTATGGGTGGTCATCCACACCTGAGCGTGGTCGCCCTGCACCGAGATACGGAGTTCGATCGGACCCAGCTGCGGGGGATTCACCTGCAATTTGGCGCCGTTCACGCTGTTGTCGACCATCCACGAAACACGGTCCGAAAGGCCTTGCGCGAAATCCGAGCTATCGACGCTCGCATGCACTCTTAACGTCGGAGTGGGTGCCGCATCCGGTGCGCTGACCGGAGGGTTCGAACTCAGTTGCGACAGCCCCGCTGCGGCATCGCCGGTGTTGCCTCCCGCCGAGATGCCGGATTCGGCGTGCGTGCGTTTGTCGCTATCGTCAACTTGCGACGGGTTCAAGCGGCTCTGCGCGGCGAGCGCGCCAGCCGTTGCATGGGACAAGGAGAGAGCCGTCGCCGATGCGCCGGCCGCAGCGGATGTCCCCGCGGCCCCCGGCGCGCCCACGGCTGCATCGGAGTCAGGGGAGTCATTGGCCACGACCACCGCAGAATCCGTCGATTGCGGCGCAGCCGGCGCTGCGGCTGTTGCTGCCGCGGCGGCGGCAACAGCCGCCGTGACCGCAACGCTCGGTGCCGCAGAGGTCGGTGCCGCGGCGGCGCCGTCCGCCGACAAGGTCGCGCTGGTCGCGCCTGCCTGTGCGGCGCCGCCGGAAGTCGCCGCCGTACCTGAGACGGCCGAATCGGCTTCGCTGCCGCCGGCGACCGCCGATTTGGCAATGCCCTCTGTCCCGGGATCCCGAGCCGCAGTTTTCGCCCCCGGACGCACCGCGGCGACATTCGGCGCCTTTGCACTGGTCTTTGCGGCCGCCGCGGTAGATGCCGACTGAGTAGTGGGTGCCGACGCGGTAGTTGCCGCAGCGGCCGAGGCAACCGCCGGCGCCGCGGTCGCGGTGGTCAATGGCGCGCTTGGCGGGGTCAGGATTACCGGGGGCTGTGCCGGGGTCGAGGTCGAGGCGGCGGCCGGTTCGGAAGCGGCGGTCGCCGCCCCGGTGCCGGATCGCCCGAGGAGGCTATTGAACGCTGCCGCAAGCTTTGGCGTGCCGGCGGCGGCGGCGCTCACCCCGTCCGAGCCCGACGAAACCATTGCGGCAGTTCCGTCCTTGGTGCTTGCCGGAGCAGCGCCGGCGACCGGAGCGGCCATTGCTGGATGCGCCACCTGATCTTCCCCGGATGCCAAAGCGGTTACGGCGCCGTCCTTCACGCCAACACCCGCCGTCACAACGGCAGCCTTGACGCCCGTCGCGGGCCTGGCGGACGCGTCTGCGGCGATCCCTTTGACCGGCGCTGCGATTGGCGCGGCAACCGCGACCGGAACCGGCGGCGGCAGGGGTGCCGGCGCAGGCGGCGAGTGATTGCCAGCCACCGGCAAGCCTTCGCCGGGCCGCCCGTCATCCGCTGGCTTGGCAGCGGCGGATTTGCGGGCCGGCTTGGCGCCCGCGTCTTTCAATGCACCGGCGAAAGTCGGTCCGTTCTCGCTCGCTTTGGCGGAATCGCTTCCATTGGCCCCTGGGGCGCCGGCGGACGCGGAGGGACTCACGGCGAGGTGAGCGGACACTTGGAGAACGGGTGTTGGATTCATAGCCGGAGAAACTGCAACCTGCGTGCCAAGCCCAGGCTCCCCGGCCCCACCGGGGCGGTTAGCTCCGGGCGGTTAGCCACGGGCGGTTAGCCGCCAGCCACGATTGCGCCAGCTAGGATTGCACAGGCTGCGATTGACCACCCGCTGATTGAGAGTCGCTTGCTCTGCGGCGCAGGCCGGAGGGAGGCGTCACATTCGCTCGTCGGCGGTCGCGCGACCGGCCGGGCAGCATGGCGTGCAGCACCGCGTCGCGGCGCACGAAGTGGTGCCACAAGGCCGCGACAGCGTGCATTGCCACCGACGCCAGCAGGGCCCAGGCGAGCCAGACATGGTAGTCCGCCAAGGTATCAGCAAGCTCCGAATCGGCTGCCGCGAGTTTCGGCAGGTGAATGACACCAAGAAAACTGAGCGGAATGTCGTGTGCACTGGTCAACGCCCAGCCGACCACCGGCAGCGCCACCAGCAGGCCGTATAGGAGAACATGCGCACCGCGCGCCGCCACACGCATGATGGTGCTCATTCCAGGCGCGTGATCCGCCAGGCTCTTTGTCAGCCTGACGAGAATTCGTACGCCGACGACGACGAGCACCGCGAGCCCGAGTTGGCGATGAACCTGAAGCAGAATCTGGCGGGCGGTCGTATCCTCGATGGCGTCGCGTGCGAACATGGCCACCACGGCAACCAGGATGGCTAACACGGATCCCCAGTGCAGAGCGATGATCAACACCGGATGCTTGGCGCGAAACTCAGACGATCCATGCGGCCTGATGTGGCTTCGACTCATCCGGGCAACCGGCACGTTGGCTGCTCTGCGGCGTATGCCGGGCTGCAGCGCCCAGCGGCTCGGTTTTTTGCCTATCATTGCAAACCTCCTCCTAAAATCGATAGCGGTAATAGAGCGCGACGACCTGGACTACATAATTGGGAGCCTGTTCAAGCGTGGGCAATTGCTCGGTCCCCGTACCCAATTGCTGACCGGCGTACGCAAAATCCTCGACCTTGGTGCGCGCGTACTCGTACATCAAGCGCAGGTCAGAGGATTGGCTTAGGGCATACCGCCCGCTCACTCGCACTTCGAATGTGCGGGTCACGACCGGCGGCAGATCGGCGGCGGGGATGAGGAAAACAGCCGGAGTCCCGGCGGGTAAAACCGGCGCACCGGCCAGCGCAAATGGGTTGTTCGCGTAGCTTGCGCCGTTGACGCCGATATCGGTCCGCGCTCGGCTGAAGACGATGTCCCCCGACAGGTCGAGGCGGTGAGCCCAAAGTCCATTCCAGGCGAGCGTCAGGCCGAGAGTGTCGGCGCGGTCATGCGTGTCCGAGGACCAGTTCAGGCACGGATCCAGCTTGCCGTTGTTGTTCCGTGCTTGCACCGTCGTGTAACAGCTCCCGTCCACGACCGTGTTCCCGGCGCGGCCGATGAACGCTACATTGGTGTTGCTGCCGAACCCGTCGCCGACAATTCTGGAACGCTGATCCTCGTGCGTGTAGAACGCGCTTGCCGACAGGCGATCGCTCAGCGCGTAAGTGCCGTCGAGACCCACCGACCAGTTCGTAGATTTCTGCAATCCGTACACCGAGTGGAGATAGTCGTTATGATCGAATTCAACATTGTTGGTAAATGACAGCCGATCCGTCGCCTGCCAGTCCAATGAGAGACGCAGGCGGTTGCGGTTGCGGTCGGCCAGATTGAAGCGCCGCATGCCCGGGATCTCGGAGACGTTGTCGCGGCTGCCATAAAGCGACTGCGGCACGATGTTGTTGTTGGGCGAGAAGATTGCCGCATTCCCGGTCAACGGAACGGACGGATACCCCAATAGCGGACCGAATCCGGTCAGGCCGGTCTGTTGCAGGTAGCCGTACACGCTCGTCGTCGCACCGACGACGGGACTTCCTGGAATGACATTGGCCATCGGGACGAGCGCGAGCCAGGCATTGGAGTCGTAATGCACACGGCGCGACGCGTAACCGTAGCTCATCCTGGCATCGAGGTCGTTCAACAGCGGGGCGTGCCATTCTCCATGGAACGTTCTCTCGATGCTCTCCGGCGCGCTGCTGCAATTGATCCAAGTGCCATCGCAGCGCCGCTCGATTTTTTGCCAGTTGTAGCCGCCCGACAGCTTCTGGCGTCCCAGAGAATAGTCGCCGCCCAGGTCGAACTCGTTGACCTTCTTGCTCTGCGGCCGATCCGCCATGATGTTGACGTTGCTGGAGAGCGTTCCCGCGGGAAGTCCGAGCGCCGTGTTGAATGCCGATGACGCCGCACCCTTGGCAAGATTGACGTCGTAAAATACGAACGTGGCGATCGGCGTCTGGTTGTCGCGATCGTCGTATTTGTAGCGCGCGAACAGGCCAAGTTTTGGAGTCACCCGCGTCGTCAGCTTGATGCTGGCGAGCTTGGTCACCACCAATGCGTCGGCGGAAGTTTCGGGCAGGCCCAATGGCAGAGAGGCGTCCTTAAGAAACGCTTCATTTTGCTCGCTGCGCCCATAGGACAGGTCCGCCACCAGCTTGGTGCCCGGATAGAAGTTTATTCCACCGACGAGATTGACCTGATTGAAACGATTGCTGGGCGCGCTGCTTATGCTCGGCGTGAGGGTCGGATTGTTCGGATCCTGCCAGCTCATCGCGGTCACATTGTTCTTGAAGATCGATCCGTAGTAGCCGGCCTGCAGAAAGAACTTCTTGTGCGTGTATTCGAGGCCGAGATTGATCTGATCCGTAATGGTGTCGATGACATTCGGCAACACGACCGAGTTCTCTTGCACTGCAGAGGTTGGGGCGCCGATGGCCTGAAAGCCGTCCCTTTTCTCGTGGCGAAAACTTCCGGAGGCCAGCAGCGCAGGACTCAAGTTGACCTGGAAACCGACTTCTCCTGCTTTGCGCTGGGTGTGCAGATTGAAGGGATGGAACGCCCCCGTATCGGCGGCGACGATCCCATCGAGCGTTGCCAGCTGCGAGGCGGTGGGCGCTACGACTTGCCCGCTGGGATTGACGGCGCTGCCCCGCCCCGCGATGGTCGAAAGACTGCGATAGTTCAGAGCGGTCGCGCTCACCTGCGGGACGATCGGCTTCTGCCAACCGGGCGGAAGCGTCAGATCGGTGGAACCGAGACCCTGGTACGGAGACTGGTACGTGTCGGAGAGGTTGTGGCGCCAATCATCGAAGCCGAGATCGATTTTGAAGCGGCCTTGCTCGCGGAAATCGAACCGCGCGTCGCTGGCTTGAAGACCCACATCGTTCGCATGCAGGTTCCAGCGAGTGACGCTGTCCGAATCGTAGCTGCCGCCGCCCGACAAATCCAGGTTGCCCAGAACGAACCCGCCCTTGTGGGCCAATCCATTGTATTCGCCGAATTTGTAAGAACTGCTGCTGACATCGCCCGCGCCGATTTCGATGCTGCTCTTCGGCTGCGTCAATTCGGCGACGGCCGGATCTTCCGCTGCCGCCGCGCCATTCACACTCGCCAAGAACGGGAGGACTGCGATTGCGCTGTATGCGGCGGGCCCCGTGAATCTCGCCGCCGAACGCTCGCCGTGTTTTTTCATATCTTGCATGTCGCCTGGGTTGTGCTACTTACTGAACCGCGCGCCGGCCGGATGATTCGAGCCATGGACGAGCGCATGACAGCTGAGGCAATTACGGCCATTGGTCTGCGAGCGCGGCGCCTGATTGCCCAACGGCAGCAGACCTCCGATCGTGGTGGCATTGCCGTTCGGGAGATTTGCACCGCTGTTCATGGGACCGGAGTGATCCGAGGTATGGCACTCCTGACACAGCCAGGGAACGCGCACCTTGAGGAGCGGACCATTGTTCGAACCATGCGGCGTGTGGCAGTTGGTGCAGTCCTCCGTCACCGGGCTGTGCTCCCAGAGGAACGGCCCGCGGCGGTCCGCGTGGCACGTATAACAAGTCTCGTTGACGCTGTTCTTGACCATCAGCTTCGGGCCGACCGATCCGTGAGGGTTATGGCAATCCGAACAGGCCATTTCTCCGGCGGTGACCGGGTGCGTGGAGACGCGGTGAAATTGCGCGCGCTGCGTCGTATGACAGGTAAAGCAGACATCCGGCTGACTGACCTTGTCGAGCACACGATCGCCATGCGTATGGATCTCGTGGCAAGAAGTGCATGCGAGGCCGCTGCGGCTGTGCTCGCTGCCATCCCAATGCGTGCGTTGACCGCTTTGGTGACACGTGAGGCAGGTCTCCACCTTGATCTCGGCTTTGGTCGCTCCGCGCGGATTGAAATCCACGTCCACCGCCGGCCGCGTCGAAGATCCCTGCGGGTTGGTAACGTGCGCCACGCTCGCCCCATGGCAGGACTGGCAGCCAGGGGTACGCGAGTCCGCCTTGACGCCATGCGCGGTTTTGTAAATGGCCAATACAGGCCGCGATTCCGTCTCGTCGTGGCAGCGGGTACAAACCCGATCGCCGCTCAGCGAAGCATCCGGTTCGTCGGCCAACGCCACGGAGGCCGCGGTGCCAAGAAGCACTGTCAGTCCGAGCACGGCCATGGTCCGACGTAAAATATTCATAGTCTCCCTTTGGGCACGCCGGTGGGCGCGCAGTAACAATTCGCTTCAGTACGTCGTTCCGCCCTCGAGCGACAAGATCCAACCAACCAGATTCTTGATCTCATTCGGATCATGGGTCTTCACCTTCTTGTGTTCCTCCTCATGGCCATCCGGAAACTTGACTCGCTCGCCGCTGGTCACGTGATATATGAGCTTGTCCACCGCATCGGCGCGTCCTTTGAATTTTGCGGCGGCGTCGCGCAATGCCGGACCATCTTTTTTCTTTTCGAGTCCGTGGCACTTGAAGCAGCCGCTTGCCTTCGCGAGATCCTGCGCAGCGACCGCGTCGGCGGCGGGCACACGGCTTGATGCGCCCATCGCGGCAAGGGCTGCGGCGAGCAACAGGAGGATTCGATGAGGCTGGTATTTCATATCCCTTCAATTCATGACGTCGAGTGCGATGCACGCGGTCTCAGAATTGAATAATTCTTTGTTGAGAACTAGTCGGGATTTACTGTAGCGATGAATAGGAGTTGCTTTAGGCAACCCTGTAGTTCGCGTGACAACGGTAATTATCAGTGCGCAGATATATTCGATTCGCACTGCTTTGGTTTGAGAAGACGCATCATCTAATTTTTTTTATGGATGATTAAACCTTTCTCGAAGAAAATGGTACGCACTGCTGACGTTTCTTGTTGACGCGCTTTACGACGCCGCATTCGAGTTGGGCGATTCAATCGACATTGCGATTCGTTTTCTCTCACGTACGTAGTTTCGGAGGGTGCACGGGAAAGGCCGTACGCGCGCGGGGGCGGACGATCGCAATCACCGGAGTAACTACCCGCGAGCTTGTCTCGTTTTAGCTAGCGCAATCGTGTGCAATGAAATGCGCGGGTCTGATACGGCGCCTCGATCACGCCGTGGCCCTTTCCATGCAACGCCGCCGGATGAACGTGCTCAACGGGAGCGCCTCGCGGACGCAGAAACCAACACGATGGCGACGCTGTCGGTTTCGGGATCGAAGAGGATCTGCGCCTCTCCTCGTTCGAGTTGGAGTTTCACCCGCGCGACTTTCTGATCGAGCGAGAATTCCTTTTCGCCGTAATCGGTTCCCTCGCGCAGCACGAACGATTCGATGACGGCTCGCAACACGTCCTCGGTGAGTTCGGTATGCGGCACCGCGACCGGCTCGTTGTGCTCCGGGTCCATCTAGGATGCCGGCCGATGGGCAAGCCACCTGTCCAGGTGCCCGGCGAACGCATTGCGATCCGCCTGCGTGAGCGACGGCGGCCCCCCGCCCACGTTTCCGCTGGAGCGCATGGTATCCATGAAATCGCGCAGCGTGAGCACCGCGCGGATGGTGTCGGGCGAGTAAAGTTCGCCGCGCGGATTGAGAGCTTCTCCGCCCTTGGCGATGACCTCAGCGGCGAGCGGGATGTCGGCGGTGATGACCAGGTCTCCCGCGACGACTCGTTTTACGATTTCATCGTCCGCCACATCGAAGCCCGAGGATACCTGTACCACCTGTACGCTCGGGATGCGCGGAATTCGCAGCGCCTGGTTCGCGACCAAGGTAACCGCAACCCCCGTACGCTCCGCGGCGCGAAACAGTATTTCTTTGATCACGTTCGGACAGGCATCCGCATCGACCCAAATCTTCGCGGCCACCGGCGGCCTACGCAGCAGCGGGTTTGCGCAGCGCCTCGTCGATACGATCGCGCCATAGCCGCACGCTGTGCAGCGGCCGCATCTCCGCAGGTGTCGAATCGATCAGCCTCGCTGCCTCTTTCAATAGCGCGCCGCGCCGCGGCTGGTCGATCAGCGCCTGTGTATAGAGGGCGCTCGCCAACTCCACATGCTGCCACTGGTCGCCATGGTTGCGGGCCGCGAGTTCGCGGTGAAATGCGACCACGGGGTTTATCACTTGCATGGCCTCCTCTGTGCGTCCCTGCCGGGCCAGCGACATCGCCAGCGTGATCGACACCTCGGCTTGGTTGCGCCGCTCGAAGGCGGTTTCCAGGGGCCAGCGCTTACGCGCCTCGAGCGCCTCGCGCAGGGTCCGTTCGGCCGCCGCATAGTCGCCGAGCATGTATTCAGCCTGCCCCGCTTGGTTGGCCCCACGAAAAGCACAGATGTTCTTGAAGAATTCTTCGTTGCCGGAAGCTGGTTTGATAGAAGCTACCAGGCTCACACTTTCTCGGCCGGCGCGCCGCGCCAACGCGGGATTGGCACGCAGATTGGCCATGTGAGCCTCGTTCTGCTTGAGCAGACACTTGGCGAAGACCGGTATGTTGCTGCCGCTCGGTTCGCTCCGCTCCAGATCGACGACGGAGCGTGAGACCACCGCGAGGCGCGCGTCGGACATGGCCGCGTCCCCGGCATCTGCCCCCTTGATCGCCTGCTGCGCGGTCGGATAAAGGGAGTTCATGACGAACCACGAGCCGGCTTGTGCCGCATGGCCAATGGCTTCTTGTGCCTGGCGAAAATATTCCAGCGATTCTCGCACCTGTCCGATGGCCCAACTCGCCTCCCCGAGACCGATGAGCGTGGACCCCAAATTATTGAACGAGATCGTGTTTCCTGGATCGAGCTGAATGAGTATGTGCGAGTCCGATTCTCCGCGTTTGCCGGCCGCCAACGCCTCCGTTGGGTGCAAGTCGCCGAGCTCCAGCTCGGCCAGATCGCCGTCGATCACTTGCTCGGCATGCAAGGCGAGCAGGTAGCCGGGGCGCAGTTCCAGAACCTTGGACGCAACCTCACGCGCATCCGCGCCAACGCGCCGGCTCTCTTCGTTACGTCCCAGAGTAGCGAGCGTTTGTACCAGCCATGCGCCCGCTTCCGCGTAGTTGACGGCGACCGTGAGATCCTTGAGTTCCCGCGCGCCCAGATCCCGACCGATCCGCATGGCGAGCTGAAGCGTGCGCTGCGCCTCCTCCTGCTGAGTCGGGCCCAGCTGCTGCTGGAAACCGACGCCCACGAGCACCCCCACATAGGCGCTGCGAAGAGCCACTGAAGCGCCGGGCGCTTCTGCCGACGGCTTCAGCAGTTCCGCCGCGCGTTTCACTGTGGGCAGCGCGGCGGGGTTGTTTGCGTTGTCGAGTATCTTGGACTGGGTTTCGAGGCCCAGCGCAAGGTCAATCAGCGTTGCCTCGGAGGAATCGCCCTCTTTGCGCAGCCGCTCCAGGAGCTGTATCGCCTCGGCCGCTGCAGGGGCGGCAATGTCCAAATTGCCTAGGTGGCGCATTGCCTTGGAGTAGTACACCATCGCCAGCGCGCCGTTGCGCGTGCTCTCCCGGCCTTTCATCTCCGGCGGCAAGGCTTTGAAATAATCGACTTGCCGTTTCGCCAGCTCCGCTACCACGTCCAGTCGACCGAAGCTTTCCAACTCGCGCGCAAAATCATCCGTCAAGTAACCGAGCAGATGTTCGGCTTGCCCGCGAGTCTGCTGCGCCAAGTGTTCGGCACGCCGGGCGCGCTGTGTGCTCAGATAGGCCAATGCGGCTGCCGCGACCGCACCGACCGCGAGCGCCGCACACACGGCCGCAACCTGACGTGCACGCACCAGTGCGCGCCGCGCGGCCAGTTCGCGTTCGCGCTGCGCGGCCAGCAGCCGCTCGGTCGCGTCGCGAGCTTCGCGCTCCTGCCGCAAATCGCGGCTGCTTTTCACGACGCTGCACAATACGTCATGAGTGAGTTCGACCCGGCGCACGTCGAGACGCTCTTCGATGCGCAGCAGGCGGCGGTTGACCAGCACCGCGAGCGTATGCGGGCCCGCGCCGGCAGCCGCGAAGCTGCTGAGCAAGCGCTCCTCGGCCACGTTCTCGCGAAAGCCGGACGCAGTCAGCAGTTCATCCTCGATGATGCGCCGTACGGCGGGCGGCTGGTCGGCGAGCGAGCGCTCATAGAAGTTGCCGAGAATACTCTCGTGCGAACCCGCCAGCAGATCCAACGAAATCTCAGCACGTCCTTGGGCAAGGCGCGTGTCGTTCAACTCGCGGCAAATCAGACTGAGCAACGAAGGTTCGACCTCGGCGTTGGCGAGTTCGGCGCCGCCGGCGACAAAGCGCACGATCGCGGCCGCGACTTCCTCAGTAACGAGGCGCTTGCCGGGCCGCATGACGGCGGCCAACGCCTGTTTGCCCGTCATGGGCGCCAGCCGCAGGCGATTCTGCGTGATGCTCGGCATCGCGCCCTTCAGTCCTTCCAGCGGTGCCAGATAGTCCTCGCGCAGCGCGATGAGCACCCGATAATCGCTGCGCGCGAAGTCGAAGCGCTCCGCGGCGGACTCGTCCGCCTCGAGCTTGGCCTCCAATTCCTTGGGCGGGCGGTTCTCGACCAGGTCCGCCAGGTCGGCGATGAAACGTGCGGCGCGGGCGCGGCCAAAGTCGTCGGTCTGAGCGAGCGTGAATATTTCCTCGAACTGGTCGAAAATAATCAGCGGAATGAGCGTCGCGCCGGATTCGTCCTGCAGCACGTCGTCGCGATGATGCAGGAACTCCCACAACGACTCGCCCTCGACGGCCACGCCGGCGCGGGTCCACTCGCCTGAGCGGCGAGCCGTTCGGGCAATCGCCTGTTTGATCTGGTCGGCAGGTTCGGGCGCCTCATTGGCGTAGTCGATGCGCACATACACCGGGCAGTAGCCCTGGGCCCGCAGGCGCGGTGCGAGGCCGGCGCGCAGAATCGAGGTCTTGCCCAGGCCCGACTGGCCGAACAGCACCGTCAGCAGCTTGCGCTGCACCCGGCGCGCGAGTTCGGCGACTTCTTCTTCGCGCCCGTAGAAGAATTGCCGCGTCTCTTCGGTGAATGACGCAAGGCCCAGCCATGGATTGCGCTCATCGATCGTCTGCGAACCAAGCTCGGCCGCCGCGCCGCGGTCAGGCACCGCGTTCATAGCTCGCGGGCTCTCATGAAGGCCGTCAGGCGCTGCGCAAAATCCGCCGGTACCTCGCCGCCCGGCAGTTGGGTGAAATGCAGAGCCTTGAACTTGTCCGGCACGATCGCGGCTGCGGCAGTGGTCGCATCGATGCTCACGGGTAGAATGAACAGGGCGCCGTCCGCCATGTTGCGTGCCCGGTCGATCGCGTAGCTCCATTCGCGGCGGAAGTAGGCCTCGAGCCGACGCTGTGTCGCGGCTGAAATCACCGGAATGAAGTACGAGCAGCGCGCGATGTTGCGTTGAATCTTGCGATCGTAGTCATCGCCCACTTCCAGCCGATCCATGTCGAACCAGGTGGTGACGCCCGCGGCCTCAAGCCCGGCTTTGATGAGTTGCACCGCAGGGAGATCCTCGCGCGCGTAGCTGATGAACACGGCGTTGTCCGGCATTTCCCGCGCCGGCGGCAAGAAGCGCGCGGCCGCGCCGATCCCTGTCCCAAGGGCGGGCTTGCGCCGCGCCTGCCAGCGTTCGTGCAGCTCGTCGACGAAGCGCTCGGCGCCCACATAGATGCGCGTACGCACGCTGACCTGCTGCAGAAATGCCGTGAGCAAGTCGTCCTGGCTCGTGTGATCATCCGCCAGCACTTCGCCGACGTCGCGTGGGTCCGACAGCCGTTGGCGTTTAGCCATACGCAGGAACAATCGAGCGAGCCAATTGGTGAAATTGCTGCCGATGAACAGCAGGTGGCTGTGCTCCAGTTCGTGAAAGAGCTTCTCCGGCGCAAGGTGTTCGCTCTGCAATGCGCAGATGAACTCGAGCAGATCTTCATCGGAAATCACGTACGTCGGCGAGGCCGAGAGCCGGCCGAAGAGGTGATACACCACCGGCCGTTGCAGACGCTCCCGCTCGGAGGGCAAATCGGTGACGCGGTTGGGCGCATAGGACAGCACGTCCGTCGACGGCGCCCCGTTGAAGCGCTCCAGGTTGATCGCAGTCTCGAGCAGGGGGTCGAAGGTCGTCGAGACGAACAGGTCGAAGTCGGTGATTGCCGCCAGACGACGCAACGCCTGGGGCGGAGCGAAGTTCGCATCTTTGAGGACGCTGCGCAGCCGGACGTAGGCCTCTTCACGCCGGCCTCGCGCGGCCAGGAACCAGCAGACAACGTCGTTCAGCGTGTACGGCTGCGGCAACGCGGCGACGTCGACGTTCAGACGTCCGGCGAGTTTCTCTGCGACCCAGTCATAGAGTAGCCGCGGACCTCGGTCGGTGGAGACCTGCAGCAGTTCGGGCCCCACGATGGGAATGACGCGGCGTTCCTCGATGAAGCTGAGCAGGTCCTCCCACGCATCATCGTCGAGCGTGGTCATTGGCATCCTTACTGTCGAACCACTACTCATGCCACAAGTATGGCGCAGCGAAGGAAGGCGGACAAGGAATCCCGGCGTCCGTCGTCGTTTTAACGACAGTCGCTCAGCGCACCCCCAAACTTGGCGGGGCCTCTGAGTCGCGACAAGCCGGTTAAGACAATGGAACTCATGTTCGTCCTAGGTCGGCTCAAGGTCCCCCTTGCGAGGCCGGCCGCCAATCCACCGCACCCAATCGAGTTTGACCCACCAGGGTATAGCCGATACTGAAAGTGCCCACCGTCTGATGCGACGTCGGCAGACTGGCGTAGCGTCCATTGCGAGTCGATTGGGAATATCTCAGCGTGATGCCATGCAGATTGTAGACACGAATAGTCAGCGCCGTGTCGGCGCGCGTGATGTCTTCCGATCCCGTGCTCTCCGTGGCTGCTACTCGGCCGATGTAGTATTCGCGCGCCGTGGTGTCTAGCGACACGCGGTCTCCGAGTATCAGACGAACCGCCAATTCGACCTGAGGCGTCATTCCATAGTGATAATCGCGCTGACCGTCGCCGAGCGCGCCGGCTCGCGCGACACCGGCTCCGTGTATCACGCCGCCCCCGCCATAACCGACGCCGGCCAGTGCCGTGCCTTGAACAGCGACATGTCGAGACAGCCACCATTGGCCGGTGGTCCCGATTGAAGCCGCGGTCGTCGAGACGCGGAAGATTTGCGGCGCGACATAGTCGTAAGTCCCATACAGGCCCCATATACCGCGATAACTTGGACCTACCTCATAGTCGGTGCCGTACAGCAGTCCGCGGCTGAACACGGTCTCGAGCGCATTGTTGGTGTCTGCGCCCAACTCGAAGTTGAAATAGTCGAAGGGCCGGTCGTAATCATAGTCGGGCTTGCCGGGAAGGCCGTAGGCCATGGTGAAAATGGCACTCGCACTTTGCCGTTTGAAAGTTTGCGATGCGGGCGGCGTTGCCAAATCCGCGTTTACGTTGACGTTCGAAGTAAAATGCGTGCTGAGGCTCGCACCCAGGTCGACGCGTGTGAATACGGCGGGATCATTGCTGCGAAACACACCTGCGAACCGATTGCCATAGACCAATCGATTGAGGCCCATCGAAGGCGAGATCACCGCAGCGCCGATCTTTCGAAACAGGCCGGGCTCGCCGTTTGGACCGCTCTCCAGCAAGAGGCTGGCCATTCGGAATAAGGGCTCACCCAAAAAATTGCCGGCAATGCCGCTGGCCACTTGGTCGTTGATCGACGGGCGTGTTGTCTCGCCCGCTTCCTCCCACAGCAAACTCCCCGCGAGGGTATAGCCGGACGATTCCCAAAAGCCCAAGCCGGAGGAACGTGCAAGCCCTTGGTAGATAGCTCCTTGGTACGGATGTAGAAATTGATTGGTGGCGAA
>Ga0137412_10001382_pt1 | contig 18817 bp, 15 predicted proteins | sample CZODoug2_1_16fun_FD_122160 | JGI IMG/M metagenome (GOLD analysis project Ga0137412, IMG submission 122160) | Vadose zone soil fungal communities from Angelo Coast Range Reserve, California, USA - CZODoug2_1_16fungal (Hybrid Assembly) | ecosystem: Environmental > Terrestrial > Soil > Vadose zone...
CGTTGACCGCGACCGGCACCGCCGGCTCGCTGCCCTCGGGCGGCTGCGCGTTCGTCACGTCGCGCCTCTCGTCTGCAGGCCGGGCCTAGGACTTCGGCTTGGCGCTGCTGCTGGGTGTCGGCTTTGCGGTACTGCTCGGTGTCGGCTTTGCGGTGCTGCTGGGCGTGGAGGTGGGCTTGGCGGTGCTGGAGGCGATGCCCTTGGGAGGCGTGGAACTGATGGTCACCTTGGTGATCGTGGTCTTGGTCTTGGGTACGTCGTTCTGTTGCGTCTCGGGGTTCAGCTCGAGTCCACCCTTGGCGATCTTCTCGATGACCTCGACGCCGGACAAGATCTTGCCGAACGGGGTGTAGCTCGGGTCGAAGCTGGAGTCCTTGAACATCATGAAGAACTGGCTGCCGTTGGTGTTCGGACCGGCGTTCGCCATCGCGATCACGCCCTTCGCGTACCGGGCACCGGTCAGCGCCTCATCCGCGAACTTGTAGCCGGGCCCACCGCGGCCCGTGCCGGTCGGGTCGCCGCACTGCAGCACCGCGTAGGTCAGGGCGTCCGAGGAGGAGTCCAGCAGGCGGTGGCAGGTGGTGTTGTCGAAGTAGCCCTTCGAAGCCAGGAAGGTGAACGAGTTCACCGCGCAGGGTGCGGCCTTCGCGTCCAGCTCGATCTCAACGGTGCCGTGGTTGGTGGCCATCGTGGCGTACTGCGGGGTGGCGTTCTCGGCCAACTCCGGCGGCTTGCCCACGTTCTTGGCACCGGCCGCTACCGGGTTCGGGCTGTCCTCGTAGATGCAGCGGAACTGGCCCGCCGGCACACCGCTCTGATCCGCGGTGGGCGCGGGCGACGGGACGGCGTTGGGGTTGTCCTTCTTGTTGCTGCCGCCGTTGTGCACCAGGGAGACCACGATGGCCACGATCGCCACCACGGCCACCAGCGCGCCGCCGCCGCCGAGCACCTGGATGCGCTGCTTGCGTCGCTTCTTCGCAGCCTCCGCCCGGGCGGCCGCCTGCCGCTCCTTACGCCGCTCGGCGCTGGTTTGCTTCCCCTGCCCTGCCACGCGTTCTCCTTCTCGACGGGCGCCGGCCGAGCGGGGGCACCCGCTCCTTCGGCGCCGCCAGTGTATGGAGCCGACCTTGGCCACCTCAGTCGCCGGTAGGGTCAGCGACCGAACGGGTCGAGGGATGAGCGGGGAGGACGTGAAGCAATGCTGGTTGTAGGTTTCCCCGCCGCCGCATTCGACACCAACTGTTACGTGCTGGCGCCCGGTCCGGGCGGCGAATGCGTGGTGGTCGACCCCGGTGTCGACGTGGAGGCGCACATCGACGCGGTACTGAGCGAGTTCGGCCTGCGGCCGGTGGCGGTGCTGCTCACCCACGGCCATCTGGACCACACGTTCGCGGTCACCCCGGTCTGTGGGGCGCATGGCATCCCTGCCTGGATCCACCCCGACGACCGCCGGCTGCTCGAGGATCCGATGCTCGGCGTGAGTGAGCAGTCCCGCGCGGCGTTCCACGGGCGGCTGGAGTGGACCGAGCCGGACGACGTGAAACTGCTCACCGATGGCGCGGTGATAGAGCTGGCCGGACTGCAGTTCACCGTCGACCACGCACCGGGGCACACGCCCGGCTCGGTGATGTTCCGGTTGCCGCCGGACGCCCAAACGCACCAGCCCGTGCTGCTGTCCGGCGACGTGCTGTTCCGGGGCTCGATCGGTCGCAGTGATTTGCCGGGTGGCAGCTACGAACAAATGCTGCAGAGCCTGGCCACGAAGGTGCTGCCGTTGGCGGACGAGACCGTCGTGCTGCCCGGCCACGGCGACGCCACCAGCATCGGGGCCGAGCGGGCCGCCAATCCGTATCTGGCGGAGGCCGTCCCGTTGGCCGGCCCGCACCGGGGTCTGTAGGGGAGCAGGACGTTGATCAGGACACATCGCGCGGGCGAGTTGCGAGCCGCCGACGCGGGCGCCACGGTCACGCTGGCCGGTTGGGTCGCGCACCGCCGCGACCACGGCGGCGTGGCCTTCCTCGACCTGCGGGACGCCTCGGGCATCGCCCAGGTGGTGGTGCGCGACGAGGCGGTGGCGCACGGGCTGCGCAACGAGTACTGCCTGAAGGTCACCGGGCACGTCGAGCGACGCCCGGCGGGCAACGCGAACCCGAATCTGGCCACCGGGGAGATCGAGGTCATCGCGACCGAAGTGGTGGTGCTCTCCGAGGCGGCGCCGCTGCCGTTCCCGATCGACGACCACGGTGCGGGCAACGTCAGCGAGGAGGCGCGGCTCAAGTACCGCTACCTCGACCTGCGCCGCACCAAGATGGCTGAGAACATGCGGCTGCGCTCCAAGGTCACCCACGTCATCCGCGAGGTGATGGAGTCCGAGGAATTCCTCGACGTCGAGACCCCGTACCTGACCCGGTCCACCCCGGAGGGCGCCCGCGACTTCCTGGTGCCGGTGCGGCTGCAGCCCGGTCACTGGTACGCGTTGCCGCAGTCCCCGCAGCTGTTCAAGCAGCTGCTGATGGTCGCCGGGCTCGAGCGCTACTACCAGATCGCCCGCTGTTTCCGGGACGAGGACTTCCGCGCCGATCGGCAGCCCGAGTTCACCCAGTTGGACGTGGAGATGTCCTTCTGCACCCGGGCCGACGTGGTCACCGTCACCGAGCATGTGCTCCGCGAGCTCTGGTACCAGCTGCTCGGTCACGAGATCCCCGTTCCGATCCCACACATGACCTGGCATGAGGCCGAACGGCGTTTCGGCTCCGACAAGCCCGACCTACGCTTCGGCTGCGAGCTGGTCGACCTCACGGCCTACTTCGCCGGCACCGAGTTCCGGGTGTTGCAGGCCGCGTACGTGGGTGCGGTGGTCATGCCCGGCGGCGCCGCCCAGACCCGCCGCGAGCTCGACGGTTGGCAGGACTGGGCCAAGTCCCGCGGGGCCAAGGGTCTGGCCTACGTGACGGTGGGTCAGGACGGCACGCTCGGCGGGGTGGCGAAGAACCTCTCCGACACCGAACGCGACGGCCTGGCCGCCGCGGTCGGGGCCAACCCGGGCGACTGCATCTTCCTGGCGGCAGGGGACTGGACCTCGACCGTCTCCCTGCTGGGTGCGGCCCGCTTGGAGATCGGCCGACGCTGCGACCTGATCGACCACACTCTGTGGGAGTTCGTCTGGATCGTGGACGCTCCGATGTTCGAGAAGAACGCCCACGGCGGCTGGACCGCGGTGCACCACCCGTTCACCTCGCCCACGCCGGAGTTCGTCGACACCTTCGACACCGAGCCGGCTGCGGCCCTGTCCGACGCCTACGACATCGTGCTGAACGGCTCGGAGATCGGCGGCGGGTCGATCCGTATCCACCGCAGCGATGTGCAGGCCCGGGTCTTCGAGCTGATTGGCCTGACCAAGGACCAGGCCGAGGACCAGTTCGGCTTCCTGCTCGAGGCCTTCGCCTACGGCCCGCCGCCGCACGGCGGCATCGCCCTGGGCGTGGACCGGGTGTGCGCCTTGCTGGCCGGCGCGGAGACCATCCGCGACGTGATCGCCTTCCCGAAGACCGCGTCCGGCGGCGACCCGCTGACCGGCGCCCCGTCGCCGATCACCCCGGCCCAGCGCAAGGAAGCCGGCATCGACGCGGTGCCCCCCGCCTGATTCTGCTTGCGTCCGACGAAGCGTGGCCTATAACCCTCCTTTCGTCGGACGTCCCGGAGAGTCCGTAGGGTCGGGGCGTGGCCGGCGACTCCGAGACGTTGTTCGAGGCGGCGAATCCGCGGGCGGCGCCGTTGGCCGTGCGCATGCGTCCCACCACGTTGGACGAGGTGGTCGGGCAGGATCATCTGCTCGAACCCGGCTCGCCGCTGCGCCGACTGGTCGAGGCCAACCCGTCGAGCACCGCGCCCGCGCCCGCCTCGGTCCTGCTGTGGGGACCGCCGGGGACCGGTAAGACCACGCTGGCGCGGATCATCGCCAACGCCACCGGGCGGCGCTTCGTGGAACTGTCCGCGGTCAGCGCCGGGGTCAAGGACGTGCGCGACGTCCTCTCCGCAGCCAAACAGTCCATCGGGATGGGCGCCGCGGAGACCGTGTTGTTCCTCGACGAGGTGCACCGCTTCTCCAAGGCCCAGCAGGACTCGCTGCTGCACGCGGTCGAGGACCGCGTCGTCACCCTGGTCGCGGCCACCACGGAGAACCCGCACTTCTCGGTGATCTCCCCGCTGCTATCCCGGTCGCTGTTGCTGACGCTGCGTCCGTTGGACTCCGACGGGGTGGCCACGGTGCTCGACCGTGCGCTGCACGACCGGCGCGGACTGGACGACGCGCTGAGCCTGGACGACGACGCTCGCGAGCATCTGATCCGCATCGCCGGTGGGGATGCCCGCCGCGCGCTGACCGCGTTGGAGGCCGCCGCCGGCGCGGCGTTGGAACTGGGTGAGCCCGCCATCGGGCTGCACCGGGTCGAGCAGGCCGTGGCCGCCGCGGCCGCCCGTTACGACCGGGACGGCGACCAGCACTACGACGTGATCTCCGCGTTCATCAAGTCCGTGCGTGGCTCGGACCCCGATGCCGCGCTGCACTACCTGGCCCGGATGATCGCGGCCGGAGAGGACCCGAGGTTCATCGCCCGCCGGCTGGTCATCCTGGCCAGCGAGGACATCGGGCTGGCCGACCCCACCGCGCTGACCACCGCGGTGGCCGCGGCCCAGGCGGTGCAACTCATCGGCCTGCCCGAGGCCCGGCTGAACCTGGCCCAGGCCACCATCGCGCTGTCCGTGGCACCGAAGTCCAACGCGGTGATCAACGCGATCAACACCGCCGAGGCGGATCTCGCCGCGGGTCGGATCGGCCCGGTGCCCGCACACCTGCGCGACGGGCACTACCCCGGCGCGGCCAAGCTCGGCCACGGGGAGGGCTACCGCTACGCGCACAGCTACCCGCATGGCGTGGTGGAGCAGCAGTACCCGCCGGATGCCGTCGTCGGCCGCGACTACTACGTCCCGACGGGCAATGGGGCCGAGCGCGAGATCGCCGAACGACTGCCCCGGTTGCGCCGGGTCGTCCGCGGGGAGGACCCGCAATCGTGAGCCGATAAGGTCTGGGGGCCGAAAAGGGTCCAAGGAAGGGCGCGTGAGCGGGTGTCAGCGGGAGAGGTCGCGGGGCTGGTCGTGGCCATCGCCTGGGCAGTGCTGGTGCTGTTCATCGCCTATGTGCTGGTCGCCCTGGGCGGCACGCTCAAGGAACTGACCCGGGTGGTCGGCGAGGTCGGGGACTCCACGGTCCCGGTGCTCCTGGAGGTCACCACCACGGTGGCCACCGCGAACCTCGCCCTGGACCGCGTCGAGACGATCACCACCAACGTCTCCACGATCACCAAGAACGCCAGCGCGCTGTCCTCGATCGCTGCGGTGTCCCTCGGCGGCCCGATGGTGAAGATCGCCTCGTTCTCCTACGGCGTGCGCCGGGCGATGGGCGGTAAGAAGCAGCGCGAGATGAACAAGCGGGTCAAGGAGGCGCTGCGCAATGAGGGCCGTGCCGCCCGGGTGGCCCGGCGCAAGACCAGCGTCGCTGCCCGCAAGGCCGCGAAGAAGGCGTCGAAGGCCCGCGGCCGATGAAGCGGTTGTTCTGGACCGCGATGGGTGTCACCGTCGGCGTGATCGTCACCCGACGGGCGGGTCGCGCCGTGGACGCACTCACCCCGGCCGGCGTCACCGAACGGCTGGCCGGCTCCCTCACCTCGCTGGGCGACGCGGTGCGCGAGTTCGGGCAGGACGTCCGCGACGCCATGTGGGACCGCGAGGACGCGTTGTACGAGGCTTTGGGCCTGGACGACGTGCCCGAGGAAACCCCGACCCGGACCGCTCGCTGAGCAGCAACTGCCCCACCGACCGCTAGGACGCACCAGGCATGGATTCCGCTGAGATCCGCAATCGGTTCCTGCGTTTCTTCGAGCGCCACGAGCACACCATCGTGCCGTCCGCCTCGCTGATCGCCGACGACCCGACGCTGCTGCTGGTGCCCGCCGGCATGGTGCCGTTCAAGCCGTACTTCCTCGGTGAGCAGACCCCGCCCTGGCGGCGGGCGACCAGCGTGCAGAAATGCGTGCGCACCCCGGATATCGACGAGGTCGGCAAGACCACCCGGCACGCCACGTTCTTCCAGATGGCGGGCAATTTCTCCTTCGGGGACTACTTCAAGTCCCTCGCCATCCCGCTGGCCTGGGAACTGCTCACCGGCTCGGTGGAATCCGGCGGCTACGGCTTCGACGGCGATCGGCTGTGGTGCACCGTCTACACCGACGACGACGAGGCCATCGAGATCTGGCACGAGGCGGCGGGGGTCCCGCTGGAGCGCATCCAGCGTCGCGGCCTGGCCGACAACTACTGGCACATGGGCGTACCGGGTCCCGGTGGCCCCTGCTCGGAGATCTACTTCGACCGCGGCGTCGAGTACGGCAAAGAGGGCGGGCCGATCGCCGACGAGGAGCGCTACCTCGAGGTGTGGAACCTCGTGTTCATGCAGTACGAGCTGTCCGCGGTGCGCAGCAAGGTCGACTTCGACATCCGCGGCGAACTGCCCGCGAAGAACATCGATACCGGCATGGGCTGCGAGCGGATGGCCGCGATCCTGCAGGGCGTCGACAACATCTACGAGATCGACACCACCCGGATGATCCTGGACCGGGCCACCGAACTGAGTGGGGTCAAGTACGGGGCGGATGCCCGTCGCGACATCTCGTTGCGGGTGGTGGCCGACCACACGCGCACCGCCGCGATGCTCATCGGCGACGGGGTCACGCCGGGCAACGAGGGGCGTGGCTACGTGCTGCGTCGGATCATGCGCCGGGTCACCCGCAACATGCGGCTGCTCGGTGCGCCCGACGAGACGATGCACGCGCTGATCGCCGCGGCGATCGAGGCGATGGCCCCGCAGTACCCGGAGCTGCGCGAGCAATCCGGTCGGATCCACACCGTCGCCGACGCCGAGGAGGTCGCGTTCCTGCGCACGTTGCGCGCGGGCACCACGATCCTGGACACCGCGGTGGCCGAAACGAAGAAGGCCGGTGCCTCGACGCTGTCCGGCGAGGCGGCCTTCACCCTGCACGACACCTACGGTTTCCCCATCGACCTGACTCTGGAGATGGCCGCCGAGCAGGGCATCGAGGTCGACCGGGACGAGTTCCGTCGGTTGATGAACGAGCAGCGGGCCAAGGGCAAGGCCGACGCGAAGGCCAAGAAGACCGGGCACGTGGACGTGTCCACCTACCGTGACGCGTTGTCCGCGGCGGGCAAGCCGGTCGAGTTCCTCGGCTACACCGAGCTGGTGTCCGAGGCCACCGTGCTCGGCCTGATCGCCGGTGGCCTGCCCGTCCCGGCGGTGTCCGAGGGCGACGACGTCGAGGTCGTGCTCGACCGCACGCCGTTCTACGCCGAGGGCGGTGGGCAACTCGCCGACACCGGCCGGATGGTGAGCTCCACCGGGGCACAACTGACGGTCCGCGACGTGCAGACGCCGGTACCCGGACTGGTCGTGCATCGAGCCACCGTGGTGGTGGGGCAGCTGACCGTGGGCGAGGAGGTACGCGCCGAGGTGGACGTGGCCCGTCGCGGCGCGGTGTCCCGCTCGCACACCGCCACCCACCTGGTGCACCGCGGACTGCGCGAGGCGCTGGGGGAGACCGCGGCGCAGGCCGGCTCGGAGAACTCCGCCGGCCGTTTCCGCTTCGACTTCTCCTCGCCCACCGCGGTGCCCACCTCCGTGCTGCACGACGTCGAGGCGCGGGTCAACGCGGTGTTGATCGAGGACCACCCGGTGATCGCCGAGGTGATGTCGCAGGAGGAGGCCAAGCGTTCCGGCGCCATCGCCATGTTCGGCGAGAAGTACGGCGACACCGTGCGCGTGGTGTCGGTCGGGGACTACTCCCGTGAACTGTGCGGTGGCACGCATGTCGCGCGGTCCGGTCAGTTGGGCTTGATCAAGCTGCTCGGCGAATCCTCGATCGGTGCCGGGGTGCGCCGGGTGGAGGCGCTGGTCGGGGTGGACGCCTACCAGTTCCTGGCCCGCGAACACGCGTTGGTCTCGCAGCTGTCGGACACCATCAAGGCCCGCCCGGAGGAACTGCCGGAGCGGATCAACGCGGTGCTGACCCGGCTGAAGGACGTGGAGAAGGAACTCGCGGACCTGCGCGCGGGTCAGGTGCTGGCCGCGGCCGGCTCGCTGGCGGCCGGCGCCACGGACCTGGGTGGGGTGGCCTGGGTCGGCGCCGCACTGCCCGAGGGCACCCGGGCGGAGGACCTGCGCACGCTCGCGCTGGACGTGCGCGGCCGCATTGCCGCGGACCGTCCCGCGGTCATCGCCGCCGCCGCGCCCAGCGGCGGTCGCCCGGCCATCGTGATCGCCACCAACGACGCCGCCCGCGCCCGCGGCCTGAAGGCCGGCGCCCTGGTGAAGGTCGCGGCCGGGGTGCTCGGGGGCGGCGGGGGCGGCAAGGACGACGTCGCTCAGGGCGGTGGCACCGACGCCTCCCGGATCGACGAGGCGTTGGCCGCGGTCGCCGCGGCGGTGGGCGCCGCGAACTGATGTGTCGGGGCGGGCGACTGAGACGACCGGGTGGCTGATGCGGCCGGGCGTTCGATTGGGCGTGGACCTGGGCAGCGTGCGCATCGGGGTGGCGGCCGGCGACCCGTCGGGGTTCCTGGCCTCGCCGGTGGAGACGGTCCGCCGCGGCGCCGGGGACCTGGACCGACTCGCGGCGCTGGTCGAGGAGCGCGCGGCCATGGAGGTGCTGGTCGGGCTGCCCCGATCGTTGTCCGGTGGGGACGGCCCGGCCGCCGCGCTGGCCCGCGCATGGGCGGGGGAATTGGCCGCCCGATTGGTCCCGGTCCCGGTGCGGTTGGTCGACGAGCGGTTGAGCACCGTCGCCGCCGCCCGGGACCTGCGCGCGGCCGGGGTGCCCGGACGTAAGGCCCGTGGCGTGGTGGATCAGGCCGCGGCGGTGGTGTTTCTGCAGGCCGCGCTGGACGCGGAACGCGCGTCCGGCGCGCCCGCCGGGGAAGCCGTCACCCCGGCCCGACCTTGAATAGTGTGGGCAGGTGACCGGAACGACCGCGCATCCCGGCCCGCCGGCCCCGCCGCCCCGCTTGCGCCACCGCCGCTCTCGGGCCAAGGCGCTGACCGCTGTCCTGATCGCGTTCATTGCGATCGGCGTGATCGGCATCAGTTCTACGGTCGGGTTCAGCCGGGTGGTGCACCACTTCACCGAGAACACCGCGGACTTCTCCGGCCCGGCCGGCCCGGAGAAGGACGTCAAGATCATCCCCGGCGCCAGTCTGCGCACCATCGGCAGGCTGTTGGCCGAGGCCGGCGTGGTGAAGTCGCAGGGCGCGTTTGTCAACGCCGCGCGGAAGAACTCGCGATCGACCTCGATTGCGCCGGGCAGCTACAAGCTGGCCGAACACCTCTCCGGCACGGACGCGGTCAACCGACTGCTCGACCCGCAGTATCGGATCCTCGCGCACGTGGTGGTGCCGGAGGGCCGCACCAGCAAGGAAATCATCGCGCTGCTGGTCCAGCAGACCGGCATCGGCGCCGACAAGTTCGACGCGGCGCTGAAGGACCCGACCGGCTATGGCCTGCCCGACTGGGCAAAAAACCCCGACGGCCACAAGTCCGAGGGCTTCCTGTTCCCGGCCACCTACGATTTCGAGCCCGAGGCCACCGCCACCACGGTCCTGCAGGCATTCACCAAGCGGTTCAAGCAGGCCGCGAACTCCACCGCCATCACCACCAAGCCGGGACCGCAAGGGCTCTCGCCGTTCCAGGTGCTGACGGTGGCCAGCATGGTGCAGGCCGAGGCCAAGCGGCCCGAGGACATGCCCAAGGTCGCACAGGTGATCTACAACCGGCTCGCGAAGCACATGGCGTTGCAGTTGGACACCACGGTGCTCTACGCCAACGGCGGCATCAGAGCGATCACCACCACGCCCGCGCAACGAGCCATCGCCTCCCCGTACAACACCTACAAGGTGACCGGGCTGCCGCCGGGGCCGATCAACAACCCCGGCGAGGCGGCGATCAGTGCCGCGTTGAACCCCGCGGCCGGGCCGTGGCTGTTCTTCGTGGCCATCAATCCGCAGACCGGGGAGACCCGGTTCGCGGTGACCGCGGCCGAGCACGCGCAGAACGTGGCACTGTTCCGGCAGTGGCTTCGCGACCACCCCGACTACAAGTGAACGCCTTCTCACCTTGTGTCCGACGAAGTGTGGGCTATAGCCCTCGTTTCGTCGGACGCAACGGGGGTGGGTGGGGGTGGTGACGCGGCGCGCCGCGGTGCTCGGTTCGCCGGTGCGCCACTCGCTGTCCCCGGCGTTGCACGCGGCCGCCTATCGGGTGCTCGGCCTGGATTGGACCTATGAGGCCCGGGAGGTCGACGAGGCCGCCCTGGCGGGCTTTGTCGCCGGTCTGGACGAAACCTGGGCCGGCCTGTCGCTGACCATGCCGCTGAAGCGGGCTGCGATCCCGTTGTGCGACACGCTCGGGAAGGTGGCCGCGGCGGTCGGTGCGGTGAACACGCTGACCTTCGAGGACGCCGGAACCCACGGGGAGAACACCGACGTACCCGGTCTGGTCAATGCGCTGGCCGAGGTCGGAGTGACCGAGGTGCCGGCCGCCGCGGTGCTCGGCGGCGGGGCGACCGCCGCTTCCGCGATCGCCGCGTTGGCCGGCATGTGTACCGGCGAGGTCGAGGTCTACGTGCGCACGGCCGCTCGGGCCGAGGAGCTACGGCCGCTGGCCGAGCAGTTCGGCGTGCCGCTGGTGGTGCGTTCCTGGGACGACGTCGCCCGGGCCGCCGATGCGCCCCTGGTTATCTCCACTGCCCCCAAGGGCGCCGCCGACAGCCTCGCCGTCGGCCTGCCCGACGACCTCGCCACGCTGTTCGACGTGGTCTACGACCCGTGGCCGACCCCGCTGGCTGCGGCCTGGGCAGCCCGCGGGGGAACCGTGCTGGGCGGGCTGGATCTGCTGATCCACCAGGCCGTGCTGCAGGTCGAGCTGATGACCGCTCACCCGGTGCCCCGCGACGAGGTGGTGGCCGCGATGCGCCTTGCGGGCCTGGCCGTGTTGGCCGCCCGCTCCGCTCATTCATGAGCGGGGCGTCATTTTCGGGGTGCAAATCGGGCGCAAAGTGACGCCCCGGGTATGAGAGAACCCGCTCAGATCATGAATGAGCTACGACCGGGCGGTGAGATCGCAGCGGGCGGCGGGCATGCTGGGTGGATGAACGCCGTCCGTCGCGCCGTCGATCCCCGGCTGATCGGGCCCGCGATTGCGGCCGGTCGGGTTGCGCTCGGCGCGGTGGCCATCGCCCGGCCCGCGCTGCCCGCTCGGATCTGGGTGAGTGAGCCACGGTCAGCCGAGCCGGGTGTGCAGGTGCTGGCCCGGGCCCTCGGCGCCCGCGACATGGCCCTCGGCGTGGCCGCGTTGGCCGCCTGCGCGCGGGGGAGCGCGTGCTCCCGGCGGGGCTTGGTCGGGCTCGGCGCGTTTGCCGACGGGGTGGACCTGGCGGCCACCCTGCTGGCCTGGCGTTCGCTGCCCGTCCGGGGTCGGTACCTGGCAGTGGGGGCCACCGTGGGTGCGACCACCCTGGGCGCCTGGGCAGCCCTGACGGGGCGTCAAGAGTCCTGATGCGCGAGCCCGATCGGACCGTGGACGTCGATGCTGTCGAGCGCGACGTGGACGCCGTGCTGCGCCGACTGCCGGTGCCGGCGACCTACAGCGGCAACATGTTCCGGGTTACCGGAGTGCTCGCCGACGCCACGTCCGCGCAGATCCGCCGCCGCCGCGAGGAGGTGACCATGGCCACGCGGCTGGGCACCACGCTGTCCAGTCCGTTCCGGGACCTGGCCCCGGATCCGGCGCCCGATGCGGACAGCGTCAAGTCGGCGTTCGAGGCCATGCAGTCCCCGGTGATCCGCCTGGTGCACGAAGCGCTGTGGTTGTCCGGGGTGGCCGGCCACGACGACGCGGTGGCCGCGCACAGCCGGGCCCTGGATTGCCCCGAGGCCGACGACGAGCTGTGGCGCACCGCGCTGAATGCGTGGGCCCGCACGCTGGACGACGAGGCCTACTGGTTCCGGCTGGAGCGCCGGGCCAAGGAACTCGACGACCCACGCGTGTCCACCACCACAGTGGCTGCGCTGCGCAGTCGACTGCCCCGCCGGGTGTTGGCGCCCAACGCCGAGCTGGCCACGGTGGCTGCCGCGGCGGGGGACAGCGCCACGGTGTCCCGCCACCTGGCTCTGTTGCACGATGCCCCGTTCCCCGCCGAGTCCGTCGCGGCGGCGCTGCGTGAGGCGTGCAACCCGGTGACCGACCGCATCCACGACGAGTGCGGCGCCCTGACGGAGGCCTGCACTGATTCCCCGTCAGATATCATCGTGCTCGGCACCAATCTGCTCGCCGCTGCGCCCCGATTGTTGGCTGTGCCCACCGCCGTGTTGCCGCCGGCCGATGGCCTGTCCACCGCGTTGCACGACGAGATCGCCAACACGCTCGCCCGGGCCGCGGTGGCCTGGGTCAACGACGGCGGCGACCCGACGCTGGTCCAGCCATTGCTGGACGGTGCGGCGGGTCTGGCCCGGGAGACGACCACAGCTGAGTTGGTCGAGCGCACCCGGCGCGGGCTGGCCGAGGCGGCCATCCTGGCCGTGGTCGAGCCGTGGACCAGTTCCGGCAACCCGGACGGCGCGGTGGAGGTGCTGCGCCGCTGGCGCAAACGCGGGGTGGCGCCGCATCTGGCCGCCGAGGTGGACCGCGTGGTCAAGGATCCGCGGGCGATCCGGGCCGCGCTGCAGGACGTGCCCACCCGAGCGGTCTTTGCCGGCTGCGGCGTGCGGCCGCACGGCCATCGCGCGTACGCCGAGGACACCTGGGTGGAGACCCGCTTCGTCACCGTGTTCTGGGTCCCGGTCTACCCGCTGGGCTCCTACCTGTCCGACGACGAGTTCGTCTATGCGCAAGTACCGATGACCCGCTGGGTGCGCTGGGTGCGCCACGGGCTGCCCATCGACGCCGGGGTCGCTACCTGCCTGCCGCTGTTCGGCCGGCCGATCACCGTGGCGATCGGATTGGCCACCTCCGTGGTGTTGGCCGGTGCGGCCAGGTTCCGCCGCCGGTCCATCGATGCCTGGCTGGACGAACGCACCGGGGGAGTGCAGGAATGAACGGGCGGCAGGCACGTGACGACGAGTTCGCCGACGCGCTGACCAACCTGTGGCGGGCCGGGCGCAAGCTGGCCAGCACCGGGTCCGACGAGCAACGCCAGGCTGCCCGGCACCTGCGGGCGGCGTGCACCGCGCTGGCCGAAGCCGGGCTGTCCTTCCAGGACCACGACGGGACCAGCTTCGATCCCGGCATGGCGTTGGAGGTGATCGCCTACGAGCCGCGTCCGGACGCCTCCGGGGAGACCGTGTTGGAGACGGTGCGGCCGTGTGTGTACCGGGACGGCCGGCGCATTCAGATCGGGCAGGTGATCGTGGCCCGGCCGGAGAAGAAGAAGCGCTTACTGGGAGGTCGTTCATGACGGGTCGGGAGACCATCGACGTCGGCGTCGACCTGGGCACCACCAACAGCGCGCTGGCGATTGCCGCAGGCGCCGATGCCACCGTGGTCCGGAACACTTGGCAGCGCGAGTTCACCCCGTCCGCGGTGTACGTGTCGGAGAACGGCAACGTCTACGTCGGCGACGAGGCGAAGAGCCGCTTGGAACGCGACCCGGACAACGCGTGCGGCGAGTTCAAGCTGCAGATGGGCAGCCCCGGCGAGCACAAGCTGTTCGCCGCCTCCGGGCGCCGGATGACCCCGGAGGAACTGTCCGCCGAGGTGCTCAAGTCGCTGCGCGCCGACCTGGCCCGGTCCACCGGCGAGCAGGTCGAGGCCGCGGTGATCACCGTGCCCGCCGCATTCGAACTCGACCAGTGCGACGCCACCCGACGGGCGGCGGGGCTGGCCGGACTGGGGTTTGCCCCGCTGATCCAGGAACCCACCGCGGCCGCCTGGGCCTACGCCGGCACCGCGGGGGACCACCGCGCGTTCTGGTTGGTCTACGACTTCGGTGGCGGCACCTTCGACGCCGCGGTGATCAACGTGCGGGACGGCGAGTTCGGCGTGGTCAACCACGCCGGTGACAACTTCCTCGGGGGCAAGCTCATCGATTGGGCATTGGTCGAGGACCTGCTGGTGCCCGCGGTGGCCAAGGAACACGGGCTCAGCGACCTGCACCGGGGCAATCGCCGCTGGGCGGGCAACATCGCCAAGCTCAAGCACGCGGCGGAGTCGGCGAAGATCGCGCTGTCCGCCAATCAGACCACCGAGGTGCGCGTCGAGCTGTCTGACGAGGACGGCAAGCCGTTCGAGTTCGTCCGCGAGGTCCACCGCTCGGAGTTGGAGCGGTTCACCGACCCGCTCTATACGCGTTCGGTGAACCTGTGCCGGCGCGCCCTGGCCGAGAAGGGCCTGGCCCCCGGCGACATCGAACGGGTGATCCTGGTCGGTGGCGCCACGCTGGCCCCGGCGCTTCGTGAGCGGCTGGCCGATCCGGTGGCCGGTCTGGGCATTGCGCTGGACCACTCCATGGACGCGATCACCGTGGTGGCCCGCGGCGCCGCGATCTTCGCGGGCACCCAGCGGGTGCCGCGCCGGGCGGGCGCTACCGGCCGGGCCGGTGAGGTCACCCTGGAGCTGGAACACAAGGCGGTCGGCGCGGACGACGAACCGCTGGTCGGCGGTAAGGCGACCGGAACCCCGCCGGGTACCGACTGGGCCGGTTGCACGATCGAGTTCGTCAACGCCAACGCCCGGCCACCGTGGCGTTCCGGGCGCATCGACGTGTCCGCGGACGGCACCTTCATCACCCGGCTGCGTGCCGCACTGCGCACCACGAACAGCTACGCGATCGAGCTGCGCGATCCGCGCGGCACCGCCCTGCCCACTCAGCCCGACGTTCTGACGTACCGTCATGCCCCGTTGGTGGGCGGCGCCGCGGTGCTCACCCACTCGGTGGGCGTGGGCCTGGCCGGTAAGGAGGTGCGCTGGCTGTTGGAGAAGGGCACCGAGTTGCCCGCGCACCGTCGCATCGTGCTGAGCACCACGGTGGATGTGCGCAAGGGCTCCGGGCAGGGCTTGATCCGGGTTCCGCTGGTGGAAGGGGAGCGCCCCCGCGCCGACCGCAACACTCCGATCGGGCGACTGGACCTGCATCCGCGCGAACTACGCCGCGACGTGCCGGCGGGTAGCGAGATCGAGATCTCGATCGAGATCGACGCCAGCCGCACGGTCCGCGCGGAGGCCTACGTCCCGGTGCTGGATTCCGATTTCGAGATCGGCGTGAACCTCGGCCGCACCGAGACCCCGTCCGCCGCCGAGTTGCGCACCAGCCTGTCCGAGGTCTCCGACCGGGCGCACGAGGTACGTCGCGCGGTGGCCGAACTGCCGGTGCCCGAGGCCACCCGCACCCTGGACCGGCTTTACGCCGAGGGCGTGCTGGAAGAGGCCGGCCGGTTGTTGCGCGCCGCCGAGGTGGACCCGGTGGCCGGGTCCACCTGCCACGCCCGACTGCTGGACGCCCAGACCCTGCTCGATGACGTCGAGGACGCCCTCAAGCTGCCCGCGCTGATGGAACGGGTGCGCAACCTGCGCGAGGTGGTGGCCCGCAAGATCGCGGCCGGTGGCACCGAGACGGACCGCGCCGACCTGGCTGCGGCGGATGCCGCCGCCGCGCAGGCGTTGGCCAACAGGGACCGCGCGGTGCTGCGCCGGCAGGCCGACGTGCTGCTGGAGATCGGCGCCCGGGTGCTGCGCCGCACCGGCAAACTCGACCTGCTGGTGTTCGAGGACCTGCGCCGCACCTTGGCCCGGAGCAAGAACGAGGAGGTCCGCCGGCTGATCGCGCGGGGCCGTACCGCGATCACCCACAAGGACCCGGCCGAGTTGGCCACCGTCAACGCCCTGTTGCGCAAGAAGCTGCCCAGGGGTCGCGAGGCGTCGACCGCCAGTTGGTACTCCACGGTCGACGACGGCTGAGCGGTTTGCCTCGCAAACACTAGGACAGCGGCGCCCACGGGTGCGGCATTTTGGTTAACTCACGGGGCTTTCATCCGGGTCGGGCCAGAGTGGGAAGGGCCCGCCGATTTGCCCCTTTAAGTTACCGACATTCGGTGTGTACCGAAATTCTCAGAAAAAATCTATCCTGACGCCGGGACTTAAGTTACCCGCCGGAAACGAGCCCCCCAGGAGGACATCCCATGACAAGCGCCCCCGGGGTGTGGGCGGCCCACAGCCGCCGGCCACGCAGGCGGGTGGCGGTGCTCGGAGCGGTCGCCGCGCTCATCGCGGCGGGCTTTGTGGGGCTGCATTCCCCGCAGGCAGGTGCCACCGACCGCGTGGTGCTGAACGCCTCGACCTTCACGGCGAGCAACGGTGTGGTGTTCACCGCGACCAACCACCTGGTCCAGGACAGCCCGGCGATTCTGAAGGCCAAGCGGGACCTGATCGTCTCGGCCCGCAACGGCACGAACCCCCTGGCGCAGAAGATCGTCACCGCCGCCGGCCGCATCCGCCACGAGTACCTCGTGGTGTGGGCCGGTGATGAGAACGCCAGTGACCACGCGAGCGCGGACCTGACCCAGTTGAATCCCAGCGTGGACCCCAGCTTCAACGACCCCAAGGCCACGGAGAAGAAGCTCAGGGACAACGCGCTCGGTCCTGATTTTCTCGCGATCATCGACGCGACCGCGGGTTCCCCGACCCAGGGCCGGGTCGTCAACACCGTGACCGTCTCTCCGGTGAGCTCGAACGAGCCTCACCACATGCAATACCTGTGGCACAAGGGCGACGCGATCTACGCCGGCGGCCTGTACAGCGACATCACCTACGTCTTCAACGTCAAGGCGTTGCCCAAGGTCGAGCTCACCGGGGTCAACCTGCCGCTGGACACCCCGTGCGGTTCGATCCCGGATGCGTACTGGACCCTGCGGGACGGCACCGCATACGGCACCTACATGGGTGGCGCGGACGTCCCCGGGCCCTGCAAGTACACCAACGGCGCCGTGCGGTTGAGCAACGGCTTCGGCGGTTCGCCGGGCAGCATCGTGCACCTCGACGAGGCGGGCAAAACCCTCTCCGAGGTGCCCGCGTCCTCGGAGCGCCACGAGGGCGTCTGCTCGAACTACCCACCGCTGCCCAAGCCCACCTGCGCCAACCCGCACGGCATCCAGGTGCGCGAGGACCTCAACCGCATGGTCACCTCGGACTTCGTCGAGCCGCGCAACATCGTGCTCGACCCGATCCGCGAGCCGGACCCGTACCTGCTGCGCGACACCGTGCGGATCTTCGACATCACCAAGCGGGACGACGCTCAACTGGTGTCGGTCACGGCCATGCCCGACGGCCCCCGCATCGAGACCTCCGCCGCGTGGGAGGAGCCGCGCGGCACCATGGAGCTCGGCATCACCAACCAGCATCAGCACAGGGGTGTCTTCATTTCCGCGATGTGCGGTGGCGCCATCTACTACACCCCGGACATCACCGCCGTCGACGCGGTGTGGCGCGAGGTCTGGGACGTCACGGCCTACTCCGGGTTCCACTATCCGGGCACCTCCCGGGGCGATGGTTGCTCCGGGTCCAGCTGGATCCAGGTCAGCCCGGACGACGATTTCCTGTTCAACGCGGTGATCGGCCGCGGGCCGGGTTCGACCAGCCTCACCGGCGCCGACGTGACCAAGCAGGTGTTCGTGCTGGACATCCGCAAACTGCTCAAGGCCGGCAACGCGACCACCTGCAACATCCGCACCGTGACAGAGGCCACCCACGGTGGTGCGCAGGCGGACTGCCCGACGCTGGCGGACAGCTTCCACGTGGTGGACAACACCTCCGGTGGTCCGCACTGGGGCGCGATGGATAACTTCCAGATCGGCCCCGACGGGTTCTACCACGAAACCGAGCACCTCAGCCGGATCGCGTTCAACGACTACTTCGTGGCCCGGACCAACGTCGACGGCAACCATCAACTGTGCATCCTGGACGTCAGCAGGCAGGGCAAGCTCTCGCTGGATCAGAACTTCGTCGATCAGCGCACCGGCCAACCATGCGTGCAATTCAACCGGCTGAGCTGGCCACACGGTGACTTCGGCAACGCCTTGCCCCACTCGGAAGTCTTCGCGGTCGCGGACGAAGACGTCCGGTAGGAATGCCCGCGAGCCGAACGCGCTCCACCCTTCGCGGCTTCGCCGCCGTCCTGATCCTGACCCTCGGTCAGATCGGAACGGCGGCGCCCGCGTTTGCGCACGGCGGCGAGTCTGCGGCGGATCTGTCCGCCACGAGCTCGGTCGCCCGCGCTGTGGCGCTGGCCGCGGCCGCCCTGCTGGCCGGGGTCGCACTGATCCGTCCCTTGGCCGGGCGCCCCACCGAACGAGCCACGCGGCTGCTGGCGACCGCCGCGGGCTGCGGTGCGGTGGCGGCGGTCGTCGGCGCGATCGGGGATCTCGCCGCTCCTCGGTATCTCGTGTTGGTTCCGCTGTTGGTTCTCGGCGCGGGCGCAGCGCCGGCCCGGTCGGCGTTGCTCGGTGTCCCGGCGGGCGCGCTCCTCGTCGGTTGGCTGTGCTGGGGCACGCTGCGGTACTCGGCCGGCACGACGTTCCTGCTGGTCGCTCACGTCGTGGTGGTCACCGTGTGGGCGGGCGCGGCGCTGGCCTCGGCCACGGCCGCGCCGGGGAGCCGGGCCGCGGTGGTGCGTCGAATCGGCCCGGTCGCGGTCGGTGCCGCGGTGCTGGCCGC
>Ga0137412_10001383_pt1 | contig 18811 bp, 19 predicted proteins | sample CZODoug2_1_16fun_FD_122160 | JGI IMG/M metagenome (GOLD analysis project Ga0137412, IMG submission 122160) | Vadose zone soil fungal communities from Angelo Coast Range Reserve, California, USA - CZODoug2_1_16fungal (Hybrid Assembly) | ecosystem: Environmental > Terrestrial > Soil > Vadose zone...
TGCTCGATTTCGTCGGCCCGCACCGGCGACGCGGCGAGCCAGGCCAGCAGCAAGGCAGGGTGCGCCGGCCACCACCTCATGCCGCCCGCATCGGTAGCTGACCCCGGAACTTGAGCGGGGACCAGCCCGTTAGCCGAGCCGGCACGAGCTCCCCCCTCAACGTATGTGTCCGAACTGTCGAACCTTCCGCGGTGGTCGGTCTGGGCGGCAGGGCATAGGGGTGAAGGACTCGGCGGGGGGCGGCACGCTCTCGCTCGACAGCGCGGTCACGGAGCTGCGGACGATCTTCATCGAGGGCACGACACGGCGGCTGGCCGCCATGGAGGCGACCCTGACCCAGCTCCGCGCCCCCGACACGCCCCCCGCGGGTGCGCTCAAGCAACTGCGCGGGCAGTTCCGTTCCCTGGCCGGGACCGGCGAGACCTACGGGTTTCCGGCCGTGTCGCGCGTCGGTATGGCGGGCGAGCGGCAGTGCGCGGACGTCATGGAGGGGCGCGCCTCACTGGCGACCATGCTTCCCTCCTGGTCGGCGGCCCTGGCAGACGGGCGCGCGGCGCTGTTGGCGCAACCCGCGGCGGCGCCGCCGCCGCCCTCGAGTCGGTCTCTTCGTATCATCGCCTGCGGCGACCCCAGCGAGGGTCTTCATCTTCCCGGTGGGGACGAGGTACTCGACGCGACAATCAGTGCCATCGAGAGTCTGGCCGCGCTGGAGTCTGCGCTGGCCGAGGCACCAGTCGCCGCGCTCGTTCTGGTGCCCGGGGGATGCTTCGGCGATGGCGCTTTGCCGCGCGTACGCGTTGAACGCGCCTTTCGCTGCTCGTCACCGTTCCTTCTGTCTCGCACCATCCCGCTGACCCCGGCAGAATCACATCCGCCATTTCCGCCGTTTTCGTATAAAAAAGATCCTGCACCACCATGAATTTCAAACCGTCCAGCAACTTCACCGCGCGGTGCCGGTCCGCCTCCGAATCCACGGGGTTCTCTCCCAACACATAAAGCGTCGTCAGCTCCCCGCGCTCCATGGCGTCAAACATCGCGCTCAAATGCCAACCGCGCTTCGGCTCAATCTTTGCATTCCACGCGCGGTCGAATTTCCCGCGCAACTCTGCATTCTCCACGTGCTGGAAACCCGGCAAGCGGTCCGGAATCGCGCCCATGTCCCCGCCGCCTTGCACATTGTTCTGCCCGCGCAGCGGATTTACCCCGCTTCCATATTTCCCAACGTGCCCCGTCAAGAGTGCGAGATTGATCAGCGCCACTACGTTGTCCACCGCGTTGTGGTGTTCGGTGATCCCCAGCGTCCAGCAAATCTGCGCACTCTTGGCCTTCCCGTAGGCGTGCGCCGTTCGCCGAATCACTTCCGCAGGCACGCCCGTCTCGCCCTCCGCCCGCTCCAGCGTATATTTTTCCACGCACGCACGGTAGGCCTCGAATCCACTCGTCGCGTGCTTGATAAATTTCTCATCCGCAAGGCCCGCTTCAATAATCTCTCGCCCCATGGCGTTGGCCAGCGAAATATCGCTGCCCACATCCAGCCCCAGCCAAATATCTGCCCACTGCGCCGAACTTGTCCTTCGGGGGTCCACCACGCACAATTTCGCGCCGTTGCGAATGCCCTTTAGCACATGATGAAAAAAAATCGGATGCGTGTCCCGCGCGTTCGAACCCCACAGCAGGATCACCTCGCACTCTTCAATTTCGCGGTACGAACTCGTCCCGCCTCCCGCCCCGAAAACCGCCGCCAGACCGGCGACGCTCGGCGCGTGTCAAGTCCGGTTGCAACTGTCGATGTTGTTCGTGCCGATCACCGACCGCACAAATTTTTGTGCTACGTAATTCAATTCATTCGTGGTCTTCGAGCAACTGAACATGCCGAACGTGCGCGGCCCGTGCTTTTCGATCTCCGCGCGGAATCCCGCGGCAACCCGGTCCAGCGCCTCGTCCCAACTCGCACGCCGATGCTTCCCGTTCTCCCGGACCAGCGGTGTCGTCAGCCGTTCCTTCATCGAATTAGGCATACTGTGTCTCTCCTGCCGCTTTCCGGTTTCTATAATACGCGCAAGCCCGGCAATCCGGACACTTGTAGTCTATATTGGCGCTGCTAAACGACTCACGAATCGCCATCGTTTGCCCGGTCGATCGTTCACAAATGGGGATATGCCCGTAGATTATTGATAGGAGCAACTCAAATTTTGAGTTAGCGTCCCCTATCCGGAAAATGGCACCATCCCGGCATGCTCGCCATGAGTGGATTGATGGTGTCGCCATTCTGGTCAGGCTTCTGCCGTTGGTTGGCAAGTTTAGCCACCGCCAAGTTTGCGTTCCCAGTTACGCGTCTTCAGCTGGCCGTACTTCCCAAGACTGCTCGCGGCGCCCGGAGGCCCTGGTGAATGCTGATTCTGGAATCGTTTCTGCAACGGTGCTAGGCCAAGACTCCGCAGATATTCCCGTTGGCATGAATGCTGTGGAAGGCTACAAAGCCTCCAAAAACGGCGACGGACTGCGCGTCCTCGAAGACCTCCCGCAAATCATTGAGCGAGGCGCCGCCGCTCTCACGCCTGCGGAAAAGGAATTGCTTAAGTGGATTGGCGTGTTTTTTCGCAAGCCTACGCCCGGCAAATTCATGATGCGCATTCGCATGCCCAATGGCTTTGCCAGGAGCGCACAGTTGCGCACCATCGCTGAGCTCTCCCGGCGGCTCGGAAACGGCGTCTTGGACATCACCACCAGGCAGCAAATCGAGCTTCGCGGTTTCACTCTCGACACCGTGCCGGAAATTTTTGAAAAGCTTCGAGGCGTGGATCTGCGCACGCTCCAGACCGGCATCGACAACGTTCGCAACATCAACGGCTGCGCCCTGGCTGGCTTGGCTCCTAATGAATTGTTTGACGCCTCTCCGGTTGTCCACGAATTAGATCGCCTCATCGTCGGCGCTAAGGGCAACCCGGAGTTCACCAACTTGCCGCGCAAGTTCAATATCACAGTAACGGGATGCACGGACAACTGCACGCACTGCGAATCGCAAGACATCGCGCTCGTCCCCGCGAAGAAAGCCGGCCGCCTGGGCTTCAACGTTTTGGTGGGCGGCAAGATGGGTTCCGGAGGATTCACCGTCGCCGCGCCGCTAAATGTCTTTGTCGAGATTTTCCAGGCGGCCGCGGTCGTCGTGGAACTTATCAAAATTTACCGCGACTACGGCCCGCGTGAAGCGCGTTCCAAGTGCCGTTTTGCTTTCTTGATTGAAGAATGGGGCATTCGCCGTTTGCGCGCCGAGCTCGTAGCTCGCTTCGGCCACGAACTCGCCTTCCAGGGCAGAGACATGCGCGGCTCCTCCCACTCCGACCACCTTGGCGTCAGTTCGCAAAAACAGGCGGGTCTTTCGGCAGTAGGCCTCTGCATTCCGACCGGGAGAGTTAATCCGGATCAGCTCGACGAGCTCGCGCGCTTGGCCGACGTCTACGGCAACGGCAAGATTCGCCTGACCATCGCACAGAACGCCATCATTCCCAACGTTCCTACTGGACGCATTCCGGAACTTCTCGAAGAACCCCTTCTCAATCAGCTTTCTCCGCGCCCGTCTCCCTTTATGCGCGGATTGGTCGCTTGCGTCGGCACGGACTATTGCAATCTCGCTCTTATAGAGACGAAAAGCCGCGCGATCGAACTCTCACAATCTCTCCACAACAAAATCGGCAACGGCGTAAATCCACTTTCGATTCACTGGTCAGGTTGTCCAGCCGGCTGCGGCAACCATCAAGCCGCCGACATCGGCCTTCGCGGCTTCAAGACGAGAATTGACGGGAAGATTGTCGACGCCGTTGCGATCTACACCGGTGGCCGCACCGGTCCTTATGCCACGGTGGGACGGGAAATTCTAGAAACCGTGCCTTGCGACGAGTCGTTGCCGGATGTCGTCGCCGGAGTCATCGAGTCTTATCGCTTCGAGGTCGAAGCCAGGGAGCACGCCTCATTGGCCGATCCTCTATTCACGGCTGCCGCCACAGCGGGATTGGCTTCCTGGCGGTTCGCGCGCCCGTTGCGCCCATAGCCAGCCCGGCTTGAACCGGCGGCTGGTGAAATCATCTTCTACGGCGCCGCGCGAGAATCGATGGTTTCTTTTGTAAGCAAGGGCACCCCAGGAGTTTATTGGCAGGAGGAATGAAAATGGCGGATTACGTGCGTCCTATGGATGTAGTGCAGGAAGCGGTGGAATTGGCGAAGAGGAAGTCTGAACTGTCGATCCGCGACATGCTCATCCGCGGCATCTTGGCGGGCGCATTTCTTGGTTACGCCACTTCACTCGTGTTCGTCATTCTTTCGCAAGGCCTTCCCCCCATCGTCGGTGCGATTCTTTTCCCTGTGGGCTTCGTTATCCTTGTGCTGCTGGGGCTGGAGTTGGTCACCGGCAATTTTGCGCTCCTGCCTGCTGGCGTCATGGCTGGGAAGATTCGCATCACCAAATTACTTCGCAATTGGGCTTGGGTGTATCTCGGCAATCTGATCGGCAGCCTTCTGTACGCCGTTCTTTTCTATTTGGCGATTACCAACTGGCGCACCGGAAACGGCGGCGCGATCGCGGATCTGCTTAAGCAAGCCGCGCAAAAGAAAACCGTGGCCTACATGGCGCTCGGCTCCAGCGGCTGGGCAACGGCTATGGTAAAAGCCGTCCTTTGTAACTGGATGGTGACAATCGGGGCCATGCTGTCCCTCGTCTCGCGGTCCACGGTCGGAAAGATTGCTGCCATGTGGCTTCCCATCATGACGTTCTTCGCGCTCGGCTTCGAGCACTCCGTCGTGAATATGTTCTTGATCCCCTCAGGCATGCTGCTCGGTGCCCCCATCTCCGTGGGCCAGGCGCTACTCTGGAATCTGCTTCCCGTCACCCTCGGCAACGTGGTTGCCGGAACGTTGCTCACTGGTATGTCCCTTTATGCGACGTATCCCACGCAAGCGGTTCCTGCGGTCAGTAAAGCGGAAGTGTTGCCGGCGGAGCAGAACGAACAACAAACCGCCTTTGCAGCCGCCGCTGGCGGTCTGCGCTAGAACTCGCTTGGCTAAGGCCATGACTGGGGAGACTCAACGCACCTGCTAATCATTCCGAACGGAGCAGGCCGACTTTGTTTCTTCCCGTCGTTCTCACCTAACCAACATAAATTCGGAATCAAATATCACGCTGCGTTTCCTCAGAAACTTGCAACCGCCGCCGTTTCACTCGGACACGTCTCGAATATTGGCAGCAGCTTGGCCATTTCCAACGCTTGCCTCAAGTTCGGTCTGAGATTACAAAGCTTTAGGCTTCCGCCTTTGGCTTTTGTCTTCCGATGCATTTCGATGAGTGCGCCGAGGCCCGCGCTGTCCACATAATTCACCTGCTCCAGATTAATCACAATCCGTGTGGCGCCGGATGCCAGCAGATTGTCGATCGCGGTAAGCAACCCGCTGCTCTCTTCTCCGAGCACCAGACGCCCTTTAAGCGCCAAAAGGTAGATTCCCTTCATCTCACGCTGCGTTATTTCCAAAGACATCGTTTGCCCCCAAGTAGGATTCAAAGACCATTACGAGTATTCGCAATCGCGTTCTACCTCGAATACAAGGCCCGATTATCAGCTGATCTTAGTGCGCATCCGTTCGTAGCGCAGCCCCACCGATCCATTCGAGTAGGACTTGCATTCTGTCAGCTTGAAGTCGCGCTGCGGAAACTTGCCCGGAAACCCGGGGATGCCATCGCCTAACAGTAGGGGACCAACTCCGATGTAGAGCTCGTCCACCAAATCCTTTTGCAGGAAACTGCGGGCCAATTCGCCTCCACCTCCCAGATAGATGTCTTTCCCCGGGCGGCGTTTTAGCTTTCTCACCAAGGCTTTCAGAGATCCACCCACCACTTCAAAACCCTCTCGCTTCCCCGGCTTCCATCGCCGGGAGACTACATAATTCGCCATGCCCGGCGTCTCGGGGATCTCTCCACTCTCACGCATTTTCACCCAGCCAACGGCGGTCTTCCGGCCCATGATCGTGGTATCGATCTTGGAGAAGAACTCTGCCATCAGTTCTTCACCCTCTTTGTCGATAACCAGAAAATCGAGGTCGCCATTGCGCCGCGCAATATAGCCGTCAATGCTGATTCCAAATCCAAGGATGACTTTTCGTGGCATGGCGCGATTGTAAGGCAGACCGCTTACTTGCCGCCAACAGAAAACGACAGCCTGTCAAGTCTCTGGCGGGTGCCCCATGTTCGTTTTTGGAACGTGGGTCTTGAGGTTGAAGTTTCCCGACGTTCAGACATTCAACGTTCCGACATTTAGACGATTCCTTCTCCTATTCTAGTTTCTGCCTTCAAGTTTCTAGTTTTCCTATTCTCCGCCCGCCTACTCCCACCAGTCATTTGCGTTTTGTGCATCCCGGATGGTTCTTCGGTATCGCACCGAGCAGGTCTACTTTTTCCTCCGCATTCGCTCCTGCGAATGCGTCGGCTCGCGAAGAGAGACCGCTTCCTCTCCGCGGTTTGTGCGGATAAATCTCTCTCTCCTATTTCTAGTTTCTGATTTCTAGTTTCTAGTTTGCCCCTGCGCGTTCCATGGATCAGTTGATGGAGAAAACGTCCCGTCCTGTTCCCGGTTTTCCATCCGGGAAGAATGGGGCATTTGACAGTCGGAATTCACTACTACCGTAGACGAGGTAAGTTATGTTTGCTGAATTACGAGAAAACGTCCAGTCTGTCCGGTCAACTGTATCGTGACTTTGGTCTAAGGGATGGTCACACAACCGGCGTTACGATAATGGTGGGAACTTTCTCTTCTCCTTTTTCTACTTTCGAGTTTCCTACGCTACTGCGAATTCGCGCAGCGTTGCTGTACTTCCGCTGCAAGATCCGGATCCATCAGTGCCGAGCGCCCGTGCAAGGCGGAACAAACTTGCAACGCCGTAATTCCGGAAGCACCCCGCAAATCCGCGCCCGCGAGGTTCGCGCCATCCATTTCCGCTCCGCGCAGAATCGCGCCGCCAGTCAGAAAGGCTCCGCGCAGGTCAGCTTTCTTAAGGTCCGCGTCGAGGAGAATTGTGCCTTTGAGAATCGCGCCGGTCAGATTGGCTTCCCCGAGCCGGGCTGAGGACAAATCCGTTTGCTCCAGATTTGCAAAGGAAAGCACCGAGTGTTCCAGTTTGGAATCTCGCATGTCCGAGCGCGAAAGATCCGTTCGAAGGAGTTGGGCATTCCTCAAATTTACAGCATATAGCGAGGCTCCGGAAATTCTAGCGTTCGAAAGGACGGCATTCTCAAAAGTGCCGTATGAGAGATCCACAAATCGCATGTCCGCAGCCGAAAAATTGGCTCCGGTCGCGTTGGCGGAAACCAAAACCGCATGCGCCACCTGGGCGCGATCCAAAATCGCTGATCGGAGCAAAGCTTCTCGCAAATTACTTCCTCTCAGGTCAGCTTCGGAAAGGTAGGCACCCTCCAAATTCGCGCGCCAGAGTTTTGCATTGACCAGAAAAACGCGGTAGCCGCGGGCGAACCGCAGATTCATCTGGTTCAATCGCGCGCCGGCTATTCCTTCGGCGGTTTCCTCGGTCCAGGCTTCACCCTGGGGCGGAGGGGTGGACAACGCCGCTTCCGTCACTTCCGCGTACGGGCGGTAGCCCACGGACTGAAAAACCATCGACGCCCAGCGCTTCACGTCCGCGGGGGATTCTCCCGCCGAGGTGCCGTGGTCGAAGGGCAATCCCCTGTTCACGCCAAGAGAAAAAAGAAAAAGAATGCATCCAGTGGTCAGCGCCGCGCGGGTGGTACCCAGAATCATTCGAATGATATTTTTCGATTTTGGCAGGCGGATGTCGCCCGGGCGCAGCACTCGCGAAACAACAAAAGGAACGCAGGTCGCCGTCGCCACCGAAAGGGTGATGACCAATACATGCAGGAGAGTTCCGCGAAAATCCTGCTTCGGCAGGTAGCGGATCCAGAAGAAGAGCATCGTCGCGGGAACGATCCAATAAGCCAGCACCGTCGACAGAACCGTTTCGAACGCGGTCATCGCCGATTTTGTATCACCTTGCCAGCGAAAGTGCCGCCGCACCAGCCCCATCAGGTACCACGGGCCGTCTTTCTCCAGAGTCTGTCCATCCGGAAAAACGGCGGGGAGCGCAGCGATGCTTCCCCACAACCTCAACAAAAGAAAATGAAATCGCAGCGAAAGCGCCAGGAGAACGAGCGGGCCACCGAGATAAAGACCGGTCATAGGCAACACATTGCCCAGTCTCAGAGAAGGCACCGCGGATGAATTAACCAGCAGCCGCACGTCGGTCGTAAAGGCAATCAGCAGGCAACAGAGCAGGCTTGCCCCCACGGTGAGAAAGTAAAACCACCGCGCGATTTTCGTGGCATCGCCGATGGCTTTCGAACTGTCAACCGCGGAAATCGATTCGGGAAGCACCGCGTCGAATAAATTTGTCCCGCCCAGGCGGCCGAACCACAAGCCTTCCGCGCCATAAAGATTAGCGCCCATCAAATTGGCGCCCCGCAATTCCGTGCCCAATAAATTGGCGTTCTGGAGATTCGAACGGACCAGGCTGGCGCCCCGCAAATTGGCCATCGACAAATCGGCGCCCTCAAGATTCATTCGAATCAAATGGGCGCCTTGCAAATTGACGCCGGTCAGGTCGGCTTTTGCTAAATTGATTCCGCAGAGATCCGCCTTGACGCCCGTTTCGCCGCCCGATTCCACCCAGATCTTGTGCTGATCGAGAATCTCGGCAAGTTCAATGAGGGAGATTCCGGCGGAATCACCTTCGCTGGGAGCTGCTGCAGGCGCGGAATTGTCCGCGGCGATTTCGCTCTTTAGCTCTTCGATTTCTTTGATGGCGTTTAGTTGCAGGCCCATTCGAACGTTTTCCCCCGACTCTCTCTGCCCACTCTTGGACATTCTTGCTTGCTCCAACTTCACAAATTGGCGTGCCGAAGCACTTCTCCGCCGATGCGAATCTTCGGCATTGGAATGCAGATACTTCCTGGCGCTGCGAAGATCCCCCCGCCGCGGGCCGGATTTCTACTGGGCTGCTCTCATCCTCTCTCATCAACGCTGTGGAAATCGCCTGCCCACAAGTACAGGCGGCGCACAGGTAACTCCCAGTTTCCCCTGCAGTGAATATCCGGCCAGGGCAAACATTCCGTTCGGCTATGCTGGAAGGGCAAGTTCTGTAAAGGCAACACCGCGAAATCATTTGGGCAGCGGAAGCGTATTAGTACCAGAGCTTTTGAACATTTGCCCTTTGCATTCGAATGGCTGTAACCGAGACGACGCCAATCGGGAGATTCATCCCGGTGAACCCACGGGATGGAGCAGAGGTGGGGTTCCCGTCTCGCGCTGCAGTCTTACCCGGTCACCCGAGGTGCCAACTTGGCCACGGATTCACTCGTCATCTCTCAATCAAATTTGCCGGCGCCTAGGCCAGCCGTCGCCGATACGTGGCATACCGTTTTGCTCCTCGCCGTGAGCGTTGCCTGGGGCGCCTGGGGCTATTTTGGTGCGGCTAGAATGCGCGTCGCTCCTCATCCGCATCGCGCTGCTATGTATATTTTCACGATTTTGTTGGAATGGTGCGTGGTCGCCTACATCGCCTGGGGCGTCCATCGGCACGGCTCTTCCCTGCGCGAAGTCATCGGGGGAAGATGGAACAGTGCTACAGATTTTCTAAAGGATGCAGCGATCGCCGCGGGCTTCTGGATCCTCGCCCTAGTCGTTTTGCTTTGCACTGCGGTGGCGCTGCACACGCCGAGAGGGGGCGAGGCCATTCGCTTCCTGCTGCCGCAAACACGCTCGGAGATATTGCTTTGGGTGCTTACTTCTGTTACCGCAGGAATTTGTGAAGAGACAATTTTCCGAGGATATTTCCAGAAGCAATTTATCGCCTGGACCGGCAACGTTGCGGCTGGAGTGCTGCTCTCGGCGGCGGCGTTTGGGGCGGGGCATATTTATCAGGGCGGGAGATCGGCGATTCTGATTGCGGTGTACGGTTTACTGTTTGGAATTTTGGCGGAGACGCGGAAGAGTTTGCGGCCGGGCATGATGACGCATGCGTGGCATGACGGGTTTGCGGGATTAGCGGGCAGACTGCTGGTGAAGTGAGCACTCGAAAATTCCGCGCGATGGACGACGGAAAACACAGAGAAAAAAAGTGCTGGGGTAGCTTCGCTGAGGAGGCCACCCTTTGCAAAAACCGCAAAGAGTAGGTCCGTCACCCGCCGGATCGTGTGAAACAGATTACTTGGGAAACGGGCCGGCCATGATGGGTCCAGAGAGCACGGGCTCCCAGGCCTGCTTGCAGTGGGCACATTGGACTTCGCGAGCGGCGGCGTTATTGGCACCGGAATGGGTGTCTAGTGCGACAGAGTTTTTCTTGCGGCAGTGAGGGCACGTCAGATCGACCAGGACGTGGAGTGGCGCGGTTTCTGTGTCCGCTTGAGCGGGTAGTTCCGACACCCGGTGATGGCCTTCTGAGAGCGGTTGCATTTGCTTACCAGCGCGCTTTTTGGCGTACAGCGCCTCGTCCGCGCTTGCCAGCAAATCCTCTGGCCGTTCGCCCATTTCGTATTGCTTCCATCCGACTGAGAAGGTGATGGGAATTTCTTTACCGTGCCAGTTTACTTCCACTGAGCCGAGCCGTCCCAACACAAGTTTCAACTGCTGCGAAGTGCACTCCGGGAGCAAGACCAGGAACTCGTCTCCACCCAAGCGCACCGCCAAGTCGCCTCCCCGAATCACGTTGTTCAGGCGGGCGGCAAATTTCTGCAATACGAGGTCGCCGGCGGGATGGCCGTAGGTGTCGTTGATCTCCTTAAAATTGTTCAAGTCCAAGGTGAGTACAGTCAGCGGGTGGCCTTTGCGCTCCGAGCGAGCCACTTCGGCGGCCAAACGCTGTTCCGCAAAGCGACGGTTATACAGACCGGTCAACGGATCAACCATAGCGAGATTGCGGAGGAGGTCGGAATGGCCCTGTTTCTCAGCGAGCTGGCGGCGAAGCCTCTTGATAAGAACGGCTTGAGAAATCGCGTGGACGTTAAAAAGCACGACCAAGGCGATCAGACCAAAAACAACATCGGCCATGTTGATCCGGAAAATGGTCTCGGCGCCGCGACGCACTGCCGGGAGACTAAAAGCGATGACTGCGAAGGCCAGGAGGAAAACAACAAAAACCGAATAGCCCCAGACCCACCAATCGCGCTTCTCAATTTTCTGAAATTCGCGCGCCAGTTCTTGATCTCTGGCCTCTACAGAAGCTGTGATGGGATGAATGCGGGGGTCACTCATTGGGTGGAACGAGGGGTAAGACTCCCCCAATTAACTAAGTTAGTTTGTCCAGGACGCGGGGTCAAGAACGTTCCATATTCGGATTACAGGTTGGTTACTCGGAAGAAAGTATGGCCGGAATCGAAGGGTCAAGCTGCTGGACCACTAACATATTTATAATCATTCACTTACGATGCCTTTTCGGCTGGACAAGAGTTTACCTTGCTGGTACCGGCGCTCCATTGGATAAACACACGAATCCTACGAAACTTACCTTGAGCAAAATATGGTCTCGCTCTTCATCCTCGTGTTTGCAGCGTTCGCCCTTGTGAAGTTCGGAATTTCGCAATGGCGCGCGATCTGGCTAACGACCGCGAATCAGCCGCTGTCTGACTCGTTGCAACTGACGGCGGGGATTGACGGAGAACACGTTGGCGCGGGTGACTTCAGCACACTCATGAATTTGTGCAATGAATTGTCTCCGGATTTGAAAAAGAAAAGCCCTTGGCTGAGGGAAGTATCGGTTTACTACCGCGCGGTTGAGAGACTGGAGCACGCTCTCAGAGCGAAGCTTCCCGCCATTTCCGCATGGGCAAAGGGTGAAATGCAGATCTGTTCGCGGTATGTGGCAGTGGTTCTTGACCAGAGTCTCTCCATGAGCATGGATCGCCAGTTCGCCACGCGGGCCGAGTAATCCGCCCCTTGTAAAACCGAAAACTGCAGGGAGTAGGCCACCCGAATCGTCTCCGAACGCACAGGACGTCCCACCCGCCCGGCTCGTTCAGTCGTTGGGCTATTGCTGTTCGTTGCGGGGCGGGCCTTTGCGTTCTATCAACAGGGTGTGACGGCGATGACTGGAATCGTTATCGGACTTATTCTCCTATTGGCCTTCTGGAATGGAGTGCGCGGCACTTTCGCTTATCACAGATTGTCCACACAGCCCCGCTCAAGTGCAGTGGAGCTTTGATCTAAACGTCGCGACAATTAGGCGAAGGCGAGGCGGCCGCGCGGGGCCGGGATGGGGCGGCCGAGTCCTTTGGCGGTTTCAATCCATTCCTGAATGATGATTTCGACGTTGGCGAGAGCTTCCTTGTAGGTCTTTCCGTCGGCGGCGCAGCCGGGAAGTTCGGGGACTTCTGCGATAAAGGCTTCGTCGGCCTGGCTCCAATAGATGATGATTTCGTATCTAGGCATCGGCTTCTCCCGCCAAGCGGTAGTTAATTATAACATTCCGGACCTGTTTCACCTGGTATGGTTTGCACTTCCCGGAACGAGATTGCAAGTTGAGGATTTCGGCAACGCCATCGCGGAAAAAGATATGGTGGCTACCTTTGATGCGCTCCTGGAACCCAGGCCGCTTCAGAAGCTGCACCATGCCTGAAAAGGGGATATTCGCGTCAGCGCCGCCTCTTAGAATTTGGTCGAGAAGTTTGTTTGCTCGCGCCATGGCGGGATGGGGTGCGGAAGCGTACCGCAAGGCCGCGCAGACTTGCAAGCCTTGCCGAGGTAGCAGCTATGGGTCTATAACAGGGCGGTCACTTATGAGAGAATGGGTCGCGCGCCAAACGGTGGTTTATGGAATATTTTGGGCTTTTTCTTGCGTTGGGAATCCCTCTCGCATTCCTCACCTTGCTGATGCTTTGGACCGCAAACGATGCCAGAGAGAGAGGCAAGTCTCCCGTGCTGGTCTGCCTGCTGGTGCTACTCAGCTTCCCGTTTGGACTTGTGGCATGGCTGGCTTTCAGGCCGGAAACTATGACACCGGGGAGACGCCGATTTAACCTGGAGGACTACCGCAGCGGCTAATCGCGGTGAGGCTCGAAGGCCGCTCTCTACGAAGGGCCCACGAATCCCTACTTGGCGCGTTTTAGAAGAATTCGATTACTGGCGTTCAGAGTGACGACCTCCCAATCTTCGTCGCCGAGCTTGTTGATGTGGGCGACTTGGCCGGAGCAGCCGACACCGCAACCGACAATCTGGTATTCCCACTTCGGGGTGCTTTGGGCAGCCGCGGTGCGCGAATAATGTTGCCCGGCGATGAAGGCGACCACCAACATTGCGGAGACCAAGTCGATTCTTAGGACGGGGTGCGGTTTCATGGCTTTTTTCCTCCGAGTGACTTTCGTCTATTACTGTGACGGCTGGGGGAAACATCGCGTTACGCGCTTCTGCTGAAGAGTAATCTAGCCCAGCTCTAACGGGCGGGGCTTCGTGGCGCGGGTGCGGGGAGGGGGCAATGGCTACCGCAACCTGGTGTCGGCATGCGCGGAATGCAACTTGAAGAAGGGAGAGGGGCGGGCGGACGATTTTCTGCGCTGGCTGTGCCGTGAGGGGCGATTGAGTGCACGCGAATTCAGCGGGCGATTCGCGGCGCTGGAGGGGCTGACGGCAGGAAAGCTGCGGCCGGCTTTAGAAAAGAGGAAATAGAAATTGGAAAGAGGGAAAGAGAAAGACCGCACCGTTCTCTCCGAGAGAGCAGCGGGTTAGGCGGGGGCGAGGTTCTTCAACAGGCGGTTGGGTGAAGTGAGCGCTTGAAGATTTCTAGATGAGGGACGGCCGGAGAAAGGCAAAAAAAAGTGCCGGGGCAGCTTCGCTGAGGGGCCAAGGCACCCCGGCTTATCCTGCCCGCCTCCGCAGTGAGCGAGCAAGGAACTCGTGAAGAAAATCTACTGGTTGTGAACCAGGAAAGTGGGGACTTCCCTTCCTGAAACTCTTTAGTTTTTTTCGCCGCCGAAAAACTAAGTGTGCTTCAGCGCGGCGGCCGAGATTTACTTTTCTTCGTCGCCGCGAAGGAATTCGTAGCGCTCGATGGCGGCGACCACGCCGACGGCGCCTTCATCGCGAGGCTCGGTGCGCTGCACGCGGCCGAGGCAGCGGACGCGAACTGGTCCGGCCAGAGTGATCTCGTTGGGCAGAGTGAGCAGAATCTCGACGGGCGAGCCTTCCCGGACATCCTTGGAAAGGAAGAAATAAACACCGCGGGAGCTGACATCCCGAGACTCGGTGCTGGTTTCTCCAACCGCGGCTCCCGTCGTCCAACGAACGGTGAGCGGCAGCCGCATGGAAAAGCGCTGGGTGGTGCGGCGTTCGGAACCAGTCAAAGCGGTCCTCCTGAGTGAAGAGAGAGTGTATCCGGGTAAGGCCCAGGTAACAATAGGACTGCAGGTACAAAAACGATTCAATTTTGAGAAGTACCGTTGTACTAGGACGTAGGAGGAAATTCGGACTTGGGTGGCATGTAGGAACGTCCTAACGTCAGAAGGTTCGAACGTCTGAGGTCGCTGCCCAAGAACGGCGAGGTGAGGCCACTGTATCTGTAGGTGTTCGATTTCGAGCTTAGTCAAACAGTAAGTCGTGTATTTACAACACTTTCTGGGAACCCTCCGGGGGCAGGTAGGCCCTTCACTTTGTTCAGGGCAAGTGGGAGTAGCCGGAGTTTTGGGCGTCGTGTTGTAGACGGGGCCAGGGGGAGTCCATGGGGGGAGAGCCAGCAGCGGAAATGGCGTAGGCGTAGCCTTTGTCGGTGGTGAAAAAGATGGTGCCGTCGGGGGAGATGGCGGGAGCGTCGCGGACGGCGCCGTTGATTTCGATTTTCCATTTGAGCTGGCCGTCGGGAGTGAAGGCGGCGAGAAATGTGGCGTAAGAGGCGCGGCCGGGATCTCGGCTATTCATTCCGAGATAGATTGTACCGCCGGCGGCGAGGGCTGGACCAGAGTTGCAGTCGGCCTGGACGTACCATTTGCTCTGGCTATCGGGCAGGATGGCTTTGACGAAATTGGAATCGCAAAAATAAATGACGCCGGCGTTGTCGACGACAGGAGAACCTAGCAAACGGTTGGAGAGCCGGACGGCCCAGCGTTGTTTGCCTTCGGGGCCGATGGCAAAGAGGACGGGAGGACCGTGGCCTTCGAGGTAGACCATGCCGTCTCCGCCGATGGCGGGAAAACCGAGCGGGCTGCTGGACAACTGGACGAACCAGAGAACGTCGCCGTGAAGATTAAGGCGGTAGAGCCACTGCTGGTGGGCAAGATAGATGGTGTCGTCGGCAGCGATGACGGGAGAGGAACGCCACTCGCCGGGGCCGTAGCCATAAGGACCGGTGTTGGCGCCGAGCAGGATGTCATCGCGAGAGCCGGTGGGGCTGAAGGTCAATTGTTTCCAAGTGAGGTCGGGGCCGATGCTGGGGGCGAAGGCGAAGATGTCGGTGAAGTCGTCGGTGACGTAGAGGGCGTCGCCGGTTCCGAGGGCGGGCGGAGTGAAAAATTTGTGCTTGGTGGCGGAGGATTGCCAAGTCAGGTTGCCGGAAGCATCGAGAGCAAAGAGTTTGCCGGACTGGCTGGCGGCGTAGAGCGTGCCGGTCGGCGAGATAGTTGGGGCAGCGATGACTGGGCCGAATGGAAGAGGGGCTCTCCAAAGTAATTTGCCTGCAGGCGATAGGGCGTAAATGCCATTGTCAGCGGCAAAGTGGACGGTACCGTTGGAAGAGAGAGCGATTCCAGAAACTAGGTCTGAGCCAGAATTATAGGACCACAAGATGCGCGGGCCGGCGGATCCGTCAGAAGAAGGTTGATCGGAGCGGCGGCACGCGGACAGACGCCCGAGACAAATTACAAGCAGTGCACCGTAGAGGAGAAAGACCTTTGCGGATTTCATGATGGAATCATTTCGTGTTTTTTGGCCAGAGTGCGGGATGGCGCGAGGATCATGGATCATCGCTGTCGTTTTCGGAATTCGGGGCGGGCAGCACGGCGGGGCAGTCCCGATGGGCCTCGTCCAAATATTGATGGACCATGAGGGAAGCTTTTAGCGGATCTGGCCGGCTACTAAAGCGGTAAGACATAAGCGCGGAACCAGCTGTGTTGTAATTGCTGCCGGGGGGCGGCCGGTAATTCTTCATGCGCTCTTCCCCGTCCTGGAGTTCGTCGCGCGTGGGAGTGTGATGAGAATCATCGTCGGGTGGCGAAGTTTTTTGCCTTAACAAGCAAGAGTCGATGTGCGAGGAAATCATTTCAAGGAGAAGGCGCTGCCACTTCGGATCGTTCTGCAGCTCTTCGATATCGTTGGCGAGGCGGTCGTCCATCTCCTCGCGGGTGGAGCGTGGAAAAACGGTGAGGTAGCCAAAACTCAGGGCTTGTTTCTTCACGTCGTTGAAGCAGGTGTGGTCGCAACGATTGAGCTGCTTGAGGCGGCGATGCGTTCCGGGAGCGACGGGGATGCTGGAGGAGAAATCGTCATTCGTGAATACGCGATGGGGCTTGGGGGCGCTTGCTTTTGAAGCGGCGGCGGCAACGGGCGAGGCTGCGGGGGGATCTTTTTTTGCGGGATCCTGAGTTTGCTGTTGCGCGGGGGGAGCTTCAGCGGATTGCGGAGTACGCGCCAACGTGCGCGGCGGTGTGATGCAAACCATGAGAAGGAAGAAGGACGCGAAGGCGCGGCCTGCGTGGCGTGAAAGAACGGCAACGGCGCGCGAGTTTGAGGCGGCCATCATTGGGAGGGGAGAGGATAATCCCGGCAAACTCGAGCGGTAGCTTCACTCACCTGGTGTTGCATGACGGCGGCACGGAAAGAAGCGAACCGTTGAATGGCTTCCCGGCGCTGCGTAAGGAGGCCCATGGACTCCCGGTATTGCAAGGCCAGTTTGCGCTCGCGCTCGGCGAAGCGAGAATTCACGCTGTCGCGAATGTAAGGCGCCGCGTTGCCCTTGCCGAGGATTTTGGCCTTTTGGTCCTGGATGTCGCAGTAGTCGCCGGCCGCCCGGAGAGCGGATTGTAAAGCGTCATTCCAAACGCGGTCGGTGGCGATTTCATGGCGGGCGAGTGTCAACTGATTGCGAAATTCGGCTTCGCGTTCGGGAGTATATCCCCACTGTCCGCGGAGGATGGCTTCGCAGGAAAGATCGCACACCGGATTGTTTTCTTCGCCATCGAGGTCGCTCAAGGAAATTGGTTTGGGCGGCTTCACCAAGTCATCTTCAGTGATCACTTTTTTCTGATGAACGGTTTTCTGGAGAGGCTTCGAGTCGTTTGACGCTGTCGGCGTTGGGGCGTTGGAGGAAGGTGCGGGCGATTGCTGGGCGGCTGGAACTGGCGCAGGCTTCGCGCTGGGATTTTCGGATGACTGTGCTGGCGCGGCGACGGAGGTGTACGGGCCTGCCAGAATGAGCAGGACCAAGACCAAGAAATAGCTAGTACTTCCCGCAAAGACGAATCGCATTCGCGGCACAATCCTTATGCTCAGGAGATCACGGGTCAGCTGGATCATCAGTATCTTCCGGAGGCGCGGGGACATTGATCGTGCAGGTGGCATGAACCAGTTTGTCGACCTGCATGTGCATGTATTGGGCTTGTAGATTGTCTGGCGCAACTTTGGCGATGTGCACGTTGGCGCGATCCAGCGCGCCGTTTAGACGATTGTGAATCTCGCGAAATTTCGGTTCGTACTGGCGCTCGACGGCCAGTTCGCTGGTGGTGATGTTGCGAGAGTCGGCATATTTCCTGAGGTCTTCCGTTTTCCGGACTTGCGTTTCGCAGGCTTGGTCCTGAATCCCAAGGATCTCGCCAAGAGTTCCCTGCCAAGCCATGTCACGCTTCACGGTTTCGACGGCATCGAGAAGTGCAAGTTTCCCTTTGGCACTGTAAGCAACGTTTGTTCCAGCGCGTTGGGCGACTTGATCGAAGCAGGTGCGATCGCAGGTGTTGAGTTGCTGCAGAATGTCGCGCCCGCCTGCGATGCTGATGTCATGAGGGCGGGCGTCGATGTCGTCATTGGTAAGAACTTTGTGCGGCTTTGCGGGAGGCTTGGCAGGTGAATCGGGGGGCGCGGTTGCAGGCTTGGCAGGCGGTTGGGGACAATTTGCCGTGCAGGGCGCGGGAGTTGGGCTGCTCTGCGTCGGGGGTGTGGCGCTTGCGGGATCGGTCGACTGCGCGACCACGCCCAACCCGGTGGTCAGGAAGATGAATGCCAAGGCGAAAATGTGGCGGCGCACGGAGGGAATTCTCCTTATCCACTTCTTCTTTCTATTCTAGCGAATGACGACTCGCGGTGGACAATGGCGCGGTTGGTCGTTTCCGTAAACGATATTAGTGCCTTCGGACCGCCGAATACCGCCAGCGGGCCATCGAGCAGCGCGCCGGTGATCTGGCCGCGGTCTGCCATCTTGCAGAGCGCCGCCGCCTCGACGGTCGAGGCGACCTTGGGATTGACCTGCTCCATGGCGCTCAGGATGGCCACGCGCACTTCGGGAGCACCCATGGCGTGTGCGAGGTCGATGGCGTTCTGCACGATGTCGACCTTGTCCTCGAGCGTCGGCGCGATGTTCACCGCGGCGTCGCTGATGATCAGCGCGTCGGGATGCGCGGGAACGTCCATGACGAAACAGTGGCTGATGCGGCGGGCGGTGCGGATGCCTGCGTCGCGGGACACGACGGCACCCATCAGCTCGTCGGTGTGAAGGCTGCCCTTCATGAGCGCCTCGGCTCGCCCGGCTCTGACCAGATCGACCGCCTTGGCGGCCGAGTCGTGGCTGTGCTGGG
>Ga0137412_10001384_pt1 | contig 18800 bp, 15 predicted proteins | sample CZODoug2_1_16fun_FD_122160 | JGI IMG/M metagenome (GOLD analysis project Ga0137412, IMG submission 122160) | Vadose zone soil fungal communities from Angelo Coast Range Reserve, California, USA - CZODoug2_1_16fungal (Hybrid Assembly) | ecosystem: Environmental > Terrestrial > Soil > Vadose zone...
ACCCCACACATCCGCGAGGAACTTTCCACCAAGATCGACTGGAGTCCCTTCGTGATCATGGGCAACACGATGCCGCCGCGAGATCCTGAAGACGAGGACGAAGAGGACGAAGACGAAGAGGACGACAGCGCCGACGAACCGCCAGTCGTGCGCGAGCCGGACGAGGACTAAACAGGGATGCGTTCAGTCCTGTTGCCCGTAGCGGCAGCCGCGATGATGAGCGCGACCGCGGCCTTTGCGGACAACAAATCCGACTGCCAGAAGGGCGTCGCGATGATCAAGGCGAAACTCAAGAAGAAACATGTGGATCGACGTGATCACGCAGCCGGGACCTACGTTCCGCTTCGATCCGGCGCGAGGATACCTGCCCCTGCTCGAGGACCGGCCTACGATCGCCATCCCGCAAGCGGCAGCGACTTCGTGACCGGCATGAATCGCGGCCGGATTGACGTGGCGACGCCGTCATCGGCATCAACAACCTGCGTTTTGTCCCGATCGGGCCGACGACCGGACCCGCTGAGCCGATCCGGACCGCGCGTGAAAGCGCGCACCGCCGCCTCGTCGAACTGGCCGCCGGATTCTGACGGTCTGTCCTCACGCCCATGAACTGGCCCAGGCCCGCCCGGGAAATCTACGGCTGGCGCCATCTTATGCCGACCTCATCGCCGCGGCACGAGATAGCCCGGATGACCGGTATCAGCGATGAGCCCGGTATGCTCCTGCTACCAGCGGGCTCCGCGCGAATCCGCGCTTGATGTCGGGGCGTGCGGCGCCACCCTGAACGCGCTTACGACGAACCAATGGCACAATAAGTGCATGGCCTTTTGCAACGGGGGCGCTTGGATATGCCATTGATAAGCCTCGATATTCGCATGCTGAGGTCGTTCGTGTCGGTGGTCCAGACCGGCAGCATTACCGTTGCAGCCCGACAACTTGGCCGGACGCAACCCGCGATCACGTTGCAGCTGCAACGGCTGGAAGAGCTCACGAACACGACATTGTTCTGCAATATTGGCCGCCGCCAACTTCTCACCGACGAGGGCGACCTTCTCCTATCCTACGCGAAGTCGATATTGCGCCTTCACGACGAGATGCTGCAGAGGCTGGCCTCGCCGGATGTGGAAGGTACCGTGGTTCTCGGCACGCCGGATCTTTACGCAGCGTTTGTGCTTCCTGCGATATTGAACCGCTTTCGCAAGGCGTTTCCGAGAGTTCAGGTTGAACTGCGCTGCGAGTTGTCAACGCCGCTCGTCGGTCTCGTTCGCCGCGGCGAAATCGATCTCGCGCTGGTTACCAAGATGGACGGCTTCTCCGGCGGGAAAGTCGTCGGGCAAGAGCAGCTGATCTGGATGGTCGGAACCGATTCTGACGCTCATCATGCCGATCTCGTTCCGCTTGCCTTGCTTCCGCCCGGAAACATCTATCGCGAGCACGCGATCGACAAGCTCGAGCGCATCGGCCGCAACTGGAAGATTGCCTGCGTCAGCGCCAGCGCGGTTGGACTTCAGGCGGCCGCGATCGCCGGCATGGCCGTCACCGTCCTTGGCCGCAGCGCGCTGATTCCCGGCTTGCGCGAACTCGGAGTCAATGAAGGGTTTCCGCCTCTGCCGCCGGTCGAACTCCTGCTCTACCGAGCAGCCGGGCGAAACCTTGCGGCCATCGATGCCCTTTATAACTACCTCGAGAGCTATCTAGGCTCGGATTCCGGCCGCGTCGAATTCGCGGCGGAAACCGCGAACGATCATGCGGCAAGACGGCCGCTTCCGGACGCTGCCGAGTAATTGCCTTTATCCTCTTCGGCGCAGTCTTGCACGACGCCCATTGCGAAAATAATGGCCAGCCCGTTCAGAAGCGGCCGCGCGCCTGGCTCGCTTGCACGACGCATCGACCACCGGGCCGCACCGACGCAAGCAACGGCCGGCGACCAGATTGGTCGCCGGTGGACGCGCGAATTCAGATGAGCGCAGCGCGGCAGCGGCGCCACTTGGCCGGCGTGTTGCGTTACGACGACCTCTGTCCCAGCGCTTGCTCGACGGCCCGTCGGGCCATCACCACCACGAGATGGGCACGGTATTCGCTGTCGGCATGGATGTCGGAGTTGAGGCCGGACGGCGCAATCGAGATCCGCATCAGCGCCGCGGACGAGAAGTTCGCCGCTAATGCGTCTTCGATATCCTTGGATCGAAACACCACTGGCCCGGCGCCGGTGACGGCGACGCGCACGCTGCCACCGAACCTTGCCGCAAGTACGCCGACCAGCGCATAACGTGACGCTTGGCTCTTGAACTTCGCATAGCCGGCCGCGTGTGGAACCGGAAAGCGAACTGCCACGATAATCTCGTCTGGTGCGAGCGCGGTCTGGAACAAGCCGGTGAAGAATGCGTCCGCGGCAATTTCGCGTCGATCGGTGATGATGGTGGCGTCGAGTCCGAGGGCCGCCGCCGGATAGTCCGCCGAAGGATCGGCGTTGGCAAGCGAGCCGCCGATGGTGCCACGGTGACGAACCTGCGGATCACCGATCAGCCCGGCAAGCGTGGCCAGGGCCGGGATCGTGCCTTTCAGCGCGGCGGATCCCGCAACCTCAGCATGGGTCGTCATCGCACCGATGGTGACGTAACCGCCCTCGATTGTGATGCCGGAGAGTTCGGACAGCGCGGTGAGGTCGATCAGCGCGCTCGGCGATGCGAGCCGCTGCTTCATGGTCGGCAACAGGGTCATGCCGCCGGATAGCGGACGGTTCTCGCCGCTTGCGGCCAGAAGGGCGATCGCCTCGGATACACTGGACGGCTTGTGATACGAAAACTCCTTCATCGCCCTCTCCTATTCTGCTGCCCGCAGCTGATTGGCGCGGTTGTGAATGATCCTCCAAATTCGACTCGGTGTTGCCGGCATGTCAACATGACTTACGCCCAGATGGACAAGGGCATCGACGACCGCGTTAATCACGGTGGCGGGCGAGCCGATCGTACCGACTTCGCCGCAACCTTTGACGCCGTAGCTCGTATGCGTGCATAGAGTCGAGTGGGTCGCGATTTTCATATTCGGCATGTTGTCGGCGCGCGGCATGCAGTAGTCCATGAACGACGCCGAGAGCATTTGGCCGGAGGTCTCGTCGTAAACGCAGTTCTCTAACAATGCCTGCCCGACTCCCTGCGCGATGCCGCCGTGGAGCTGCCCCGCAACGATCATCGGATTGATGACCGTGCCGACGTCGTCGACCGCGACATAGGACACAAGATCCACAGATCCGCATTCCGGGTCGATCTCGACCTCGGCGATATGGGCTCCGCCGGGAAAGGTGAAGTTCACCGGATCGTAAAACGCCTTCTCGTCCATGCCTGGCTCGAGCACATCGACCGGGAAGTTCACCAGACCATAGGCGGCGCCGACCACCTCGCCGAACGACTTCGCGCGATCGGTGCCCTGCACCGCGAAGGCACCGTTCTCGAAAACGATATCGCCCTCTCCCGCCTCCAGCATGTGCGCTGCGATCTTGACCCCCTTGGCGATGATCTTATCGGTAGCCTTGACCAACGCCGTGCCACCGACAGCGAGGGATCTCGAGCCGTAGGTACCGAGACCGAACTGGACCTTATCGGTGTCGCCGAACACGATCTCGATCTTGTCGGTCGGGATCGACAGCTTCTCCGAAACGATCTGCGCAAAGGTTGTCTCGTGACCCTGGCCATGGTTGTGAGTGCCAATCAGCACCGTCACGTCGCCGGTGACGTGGACCCGCACCGTTGCACTCTCGAAGATGCCGGCGCGCGCGCCGAGCGACTGCACGATGCGCGATGGCGCCAAGCCGCAGGCCTCGACATAGGTGCAAAGTCCGATGCCGCGCAGCTTGCCGCGCGCCTTGGAGTCCTCCTTGCGTTTCGCGAAGCCGTTCCAGTCGGCGATCTCCAGCGCCTTGGCGAGGCAGGCCTTGGGGTCGCCACTGTCGTAATTGACGATCACCGGCGTCTGATAGGGATATTGCGACGCGTCGATCATGTTCATGCGGCGAATTTCTGCTTTGTCGATCTTCATCTCGCTCGCGGCGATGTCGACCAGCCGCTCGAGCAGGAAGGTCGCTTCGGGACGACCGGCGCCGCGATAAGCGTCCACCGGTACGGTGTTGGTGAAGACGCCCTTGACCTCGCAATGAATGGCGGGCGTGGTGTACACGCCGGCAAGCAGCAGGCCGTAAAGATTGGTCGGGATGTTCGGTCCGAATGTCGACAGGTAGCCCCCCATGTTGGCGATGGTGCGCACCTTCAGTCCGAGGAACTTTCCGTTCTCGTCCAGGGCCAGCTCGGCTTCGCTGACATGGTCGCGGCCGTGGGCGTCGGACAGGAAGCCCTCACTCCGCCCGTTGACCCACTTCACCGGCCGGTTCACCTTGCGCGACGCCCAGGTGGTGACGATTTCCTCGGCGTAGAGGAACTGCTTGACGCCGAAGCCGCCGCCGACGTCAGGCGCAACGATGCGCAGCTTGTGCTGCGGGATGTTGAGCACGAAGTTGCCCATCAGCACTTTGACCACATGCGGAAACTGGCTCGTCGTCCACATCGTGTAGTGGTCGCGGCCGGCGTCGTACTCCGCCACGGCAGCGCGCGGCTCCATCGGATTGCCGACCAGGCGGTTGTTGACCAGGCTGATCTTGGCGATATGCGCCGCGTTTCGGAACGCAGCCGCCGTGGCCTTGGCGTCGCCGCACTCCCAGTCGAAGCAGGTATTGTCGGGAATCTCGTCGAAGACCGCGGCAGTGCCGGGGCGAATGGCGTCGAGCACACCAACTACCGCCGGCAAAACCTCGTAGTCGACATCGATCGCCTCGGCAGCCTCTTGGGCCTGCTCGAGCGTGTCGGCGATCACAAACGCCACCGCATCACCGACACAGCGGACCTTGTCGACCGCCATTGCCGAGCGCGGCGGCTCCTTCATCGGCGTGCCGTCGGCGTTACTCACGCCCCAGGCACAGGGCAGACCTCCGACCTTGTCCGCAGCCAAGTCCGCGCCGGTGAAAATCGCGGCGACGCCGGGCATCGCCGCGGCCGCGTTGCTGTGGATCGCCTTGATGATTGCGTGCGCGTGCGGAGAACGCAGAAACACCCCCATCGCCATATCGGGCCGCTTGATATCGGCGACATAGTTACCCTTGCCAGTGATGAAACGACGATCTTCCTTTCGGAGAATCGATGCGCCAATTCCGGTATGCGCGTTCATGATGAAACTCCCGCACGGCTCTGCATGGCGGCGGCTCCGGCGAGCACCGACGCGACAATGTTCTGGTAGCCCGTGCAACGGCAGATGTTGCCTTCAAGCCAACGGCGGACATCGCCTTCCGTCGGGTTTGGAGTCTGCGTGGCGAAATCGACGGCACTCATGATCATGCCGGGTGTGCAGAACCCGCACTGCAGGCCGTGATTGAGGTGGAACGCCTCCTGCATCGGATGCAAATCGGCGCCAGCCGTCTTGGCCAGCCCTTCGATGGTGGTGATGGATCTGCCGTCTGCGGATACCGTCAAAAGCGTGCAGCTCTTCATCGAGACGCCATCGACATGGACGACGCAGGCACCGCATTGCGAGGTGTCGCAGCCGATGTGGGTACCGGTAAGGTCGAGCGTCTCGCGCAGGAAATCGGAAAGAAGCAGTGACGGCGCGACATCCGCTTTGATCTTCTTGCCGTTGACCGATATCTCGACATTCATTTGCGTCCTCCTGTTGTATTAGACCAACGACCACTGCCCGTGAAATGCTTCAAGCAAGCATCCGCGCCTTGTCCCTCTCCCAGCCGGCCAGCACGACGTCCCCGACGGAGAACGGATCGCAATAGAAGATTCGATCCGGCACATAGGCGATCAACTCGTCGCTGCCGACGTTGTCGAGAATGACCTTGACGAAATTGCCCTGATACTCGATCGCCCGAACCCGGCTCGGTACCCTGGCGCGGCCGCTGCCATCGCCGCTCTCGGGCCGCGTCAGGCCGACGTCGTCGCGACGCACGGCGAAATCGACGCGGTCACCGGCCGACACTGTGCGCCTGGCCCCGAGCGGGACGATGACGTCCCGCATCTCCTGCGCGGCTATCACAACACTGTCGCCCTCTATCCGCTCGATCCGGCCGCTCAGGACATTCTGTCCGCCGAGGAATTGCGCGACGTAACGGTCGCGTGGTTGATCGTAAACGTCACGGGCAGGCCCGGCCTGCTTGATCTTGCCTTTATCCATCACCACGACCAAGTCGGCGATGGCAATCGCCTCGAGTTGGGTGTGCGTAACGTGAATGAAGGTTATTCCGAGATCACGCTGCATCCGGCGCAACTCCTGCCGCATCTGGACCCGCAGTTGCTCATCGAGCGCGGACAATGGCTCGTCCAGCAGCAGCACCCTCGGGCCGGTAATGGCGGCACGTGCGAGGGCCACGCGCTGCTGCTGTCCGCCCGACAGTTGCGCCGGCAGCCGGTCGGCCAGTTCGGCCAGCCTGACCTTCTCGATCATCGCATCCGCTGCCTTGCGGCGATCCACCGCCGAGATGCCGCGCACCCGCAGGGCAAAGGCGATATTATCTCGCACGTTCAGATGTGGAAACAGTGCATAGGACTGAAACATCATCGCCGTGCGACGTTCGACCGGCGCGAGACCCACGACCTGCTCGCCGCCGATCAGTATCTCGCCATGGGTCGGGTCTTCGTGGCCCGCGATCATGCGCAGAATCGTGGTCTTGCCGCAACCGGATGGGCCAAGAAAGCAGCAATAGGCGCCATCCGGAATCTTCAGATTGATGCCGTCGACAACCTGGGTGACGCCGTCATAACTCTTGACGATCCCCGCCAGCTCGATGCTTCCATTCGCGACCGGCATCAGCTTCTCATTCCCTAGTGTGCAGCCGGTCCACGGGCACGCCGCTTCTGGATGCGCGCGATGGTGCCAAGACAGATGCCGATGATGACAAACGAGATCAGGGTCGTCACCGTGCCGAGCGCGTAAAGCGACGGCGAGGTGACGTTCAAGGTCATGCTCCAGATCTCGAGCGGAAGGGTGTTGAGCGAACCGGCCGTCAGCAACGTGCGTGTAAACTCGTCATACGACAGCGTGAAGCCGAACAGGGCCACCGCCACCAGGCCCGGCGCCAGGATCGGCACGATCACCAGGACGGTCGTCTGCCACGCGCTCGCGCCGAGATCGATGGCCGCTTCCTCCCAGGCGCTGTCGAAGCGCGACATCACCGCGAACATCACCAGCACGCCGAACGGCAGTGTCCATGACAACTGCGCACCGAGCGCCGTGGTATACCAGGAGGTCTCGATGCCGAGCACGTTGCAGATCAGTCCGACGCCGATACCGAGCACGAGGCCCGGTGCGACCAGGCTGCCAATCATCAGGTAAAACACCACGCTGTCGCCGGCGAAACGCCTGCGGAATGCCAGCCCCGACATGAAAGAGATCACGACGGTGATGACGGTGACGACGACGGCGAGCCGGATCGAACGGCTGAACGCGCCCTTGACGTCGCCGGTACGAACCTGGGTGAAGAGGTCGATAAACCAGTGCAGCGACGTTCCGCGCATCGGGAATACGAGCCCGCCGCGCACGTCCTGAAACGACAGGATATATATGCAGATCATCGGCCCGTACAGCGCGATGACATACAGCACGAACAGCGTCGCCAGCACGTAGAACGTCCAGGGCCGGCCTCCGGTGCTGGGCGCCAATGCGCGACCGCGGCGGCGGACCGCCATCGCGGTGGCTTCGGCGCTGTCCAGCGGATGGTCGGTCACCGCGTCAGCTCCTTGCGGATGTCGACGGTGCGCAGGATCGCGACCACCAGCAGCAAGACGATCACGGTCAGGAGGGTGGCACTCGCCGCCGCCGACGGATATTGCAGCACGCCGATGTCCTCATAGAAGGCACCGACCACCGAGGCCGAGCCGCCGCCGGACATCACCTTGACGACGAAGAAGTCGCCCATCACGATCGAGACCACGAAGATCGAGCCGAGCGCGATGCCGGTCTTGCACAGCGGCAGAACGATCAAACGGACGATATCAAAGCGCGATGCGCCGGCATCCCGCGCGGCCTCGATGGTGCGCTTGTCGATCCGGGCCATGGAGTTGAAGATCGGGACAATCATGAAGATCGTCAGCTGGTGAACATAGGCGATCACGACCGCGAGACTCGAGAACAGCAGAATATCGAGCGGCTGGTCGATGACGCCGGCTCCGGTGAGCGCGCCATTGATGAGGCCCTCCTTGCCGAGCAGCGGGATCCAGGAGATCATTCGGATGATGTTGGAGGTCCAGAACGGCACGGTGCACAGCAAGAACAGCCCCAGCGCCAGCAACTGGTTGCGGACGTGGAACACCAGAAAGTAGGCGATCCAGAATCCGATCAGCAGCGAGAAGAACCAGGCGAATACCGCGAATTTCAGTGTCGCCCAGTACAGTTGCAGCGTGAGCTGAGAGGTGAGGACGCTTTTGTAATTGTCGAGAGTGAAGCTTGGAATGATGCCACCGAAGCCGTCGCTCTGGACAAAACTTGCGGCGACGACGCCGATGATCGGCACGATGAAAAACGGAACGACGATGAGAACCAGAGGCAGGATCAGCAGCCACCCTGCATGGCCCCGTTTCGCCTTGACTATGCTTCGCATTCGTTCCGAACCCAAACGCTCGATCACTCTGTCGGGAAGCCCAGCACCGACGACACTGGCCCCAGGGTTTTCGTCGCGGCAGGACGTCAGGCGACTTTGAAATCGTTCCAGCGCTTGTTCATGAAGGCGGCTTCGTCCATCAGCGTGTTCCAGCACGATATGTTCTTGACGCGATCGAGGAAGGAGCCGCCGTCGCGAACGGTCCCAGCCTTCTCCATCGAGACCCCGTACGGATCCTTGATTTCCTCCGGCGCGGGCTTGCCTTCGTACCAGAACGCCCACTCCGTCGGCGTCATTTCCTTTTTCGCTGTCGAGGGTACCGGGCTGTAGTAGCCGTAGCGGCTGACAAACGCGCCTTGCCAGCCGGTGTAATACCAGTTGATGTATTCGTAGGCGGCATCGAGCTTCTTGCCCGTCAGGTGCTTCATCAGGCCGAGGCCGTTGCACCAGCCACGATATCCTTCCTTGTCGCCTTTCTTGTTCACCGGCGCATACACGCAAGGGATCTGCTTGACACGGACGGCGGCGACCGCTGGCGACCACATCGATTGAATGATGACTTCGCCGGCCGCCATCAATTGGACCGACTGATCGAATGTCGTCCATGTGGCGCGGAAGTGACCGGACTTTTTCAACTCGATCAACTTGTTGATCGTGAAGTCGATCTCTTCCTTGGTCATGTTGCCCTTGTTGCCGTACTTGATCAAGCCGGCACTCTCGAAACAGAGCGCGGCGTCCATGATGCCGATCGCCGGAACGTCGAGGATCGCGGCCTTGCCCTTATACTTCGGGTCGAGCAAATCCTTCCACTCGGTCACGGGGTGATCGACAAGATCGGGCCGATAGCCGATGGAGTCCGCGTTGTAGACCTGCGGCAGGAACGTCGCCCATTCGGTGACGCCTTCGTGCAGGTCGGTCGAGTCCGCTTTCTCGATGTACATTGCTTCGTAGGGCGAAATACCCTGCCGTGGAATCTTTTGGCCGTCCAATTCGCCCTTGGTGAAGATCGGCAGGAAGTTGTCAAATTCCTTTACCTTCTTGACGCTGATACCCTGAATCACGCCGCGCTTGGCGGCAAGCTTGGCCTGCCAGCCCTCAAGGTCAGGGATGTCAACCGTGTTCGGCTGGGTAATGAAGCGATTGATCGCCGCCGACGTGTCGAGGTTCTGCATCGTGACCTTGAAGCCGAGGTCCTTCGCGGCCTGGTCACCAATCGCCTTCACCACGGAATACGACACGCCAACGTGGCGGAGTTCGATATCCTTGATCTCCTGTGCCCAGATTGTCGGAGCGCCGATCACGCCCGATCCGGCCGTCACGCCGGCCAGCGCCGCCGCTCCCTTCAGAACCTGCCGGCGCGAAGGCTCATGTCGATCAGCCGCGTTCGCCTTGCGGAATTTGTCCTTGATCCTGCCCATTTGCCAACTCCTCACGACAAGTCGATTGCGGTTGTGGTCAATCTTGCTTGACGCAAACGCTAACAGCGAGGTGGGCGAGCGCGAAATGAGAAGTTCTGATTCGAAGAATAAGGCTGCCTAATGTACGAATGCACATGCAATGAGCTTGGCTTGTCTACATCTTGCGCATATTGAGCAACGACGTTGCGAACCGAACTTCTTCATGATGCACGGAAGCATCACCACACGTTCAGGACGGTGCATGCTCTTGCGATGAACGGTTGGGTTGGCGCATCGTTGTCGATGTCAAGTTCCATCGGCGGAAGCAAGTGCAGCGGTCCCAGCCCGGCCAAGCCGCGCAAACGCTGCAAAGGAGCGACGGATCAGTTCGGGATCCAGGTCTTCGACGATGAAGACCAGCTTCGACCGGCGGTCGCCGTCCGGCCACCTCTCAAGATGGGTCGGCGCATGCACAAGGCTCTGTACACCATCGACGGCTACCGGCCTCGCTTCCCCGCGCAGCGCCAGCAACCCTTTGACACGCAGTATCCTGGTGCCGTGCCGGTTGAGCAGCATCGTCAGCCAGACGCCGAAGCTGCTCCAGTCGATCGGCTCCTCGACAACGATCGAGAAGGCGCGGGCCTTGGTGTGCGCGATTGTCCCATCCGGCTCGCCGACGGCCTTGAACGGACTGCGGCCGGCGGCCAGTAACGCGTTCACCGGCAGCGGCCCATCGGCGATCCGAAACAAAGGAGCCTGCGGATTGAGCGCGCCGAGCCGCGCCTGAAGCGGCATGATCGCCTCATCGCCGGCGATGTCGGTCTTGGTCAGCGCAATGACGTCGGCCATCGCCGCCTGTCGCATCGACTCCACATGACGGTCGAGCTGCGCGAGCCCATTGACTGCGTCGACAGTCGTCACCACGCCGGCCGCGCGAAAGTGGTGGCGAAGCACCGGATCGGCGCGCAAGGTCGAGAGCACCGGGAAGGGGTCGGCTAGTCCGGTGCTTTCGATCACCAGGCGACGAAACATCGGGATAGCTCCTCGCTCCCGCCGCGAATGCAGATCCCGCATGGTGGCCGCAAGTTCGCCGCGCACCGTGCAGCAGAGACAGCCGGAGCCGAGCAGCACGGTTTCCCCGTCGAGCCGCTCCACCAGGAGGTGATCGAGCGCGACCTCTCCAAACTCGTTGATGATCACCGCGGTGTCGTGCAGCGCCGGGTCGCCGAGCAGGCGACGCAGCAGCGTGGTCTTTCCGGAACCGAGAAAGCCGGTAAGCAAGGTCACGGGTGTGAATGCTGGCGCCTCTTCAATCATCGGCATCCAGCCGTGCCAGCACATCCGGATCAAGCGGATCGCAGGTGGCGCCCGTCAATCGCTCGGCCGCGGCCCAGAGATGGCTGAGGTCGCCGACGATTTCACTCTTGCCGGTGAAAGTCGCAAGCAGGAACGCAGCGCCCTGCCAGTCGGAGAGCCGCAGGCCATAGAGCTTCAGCACCCGACTGGCGACCTCTACGCGACGGGCGCGCTCCCGGCGGCGCCGCGCCGGATCGTCGTTGCGCGTGAAGACGCCTTCGCGCGCGACAGCGTCGGTCCAATCCTCGTCGCCACCGAGACTGCCGCAGAGCGCGCACACGAGCCGATGTTCCCTTCTATTTCCTGCCGGCTACGTCTTGCGCGGAAAGCGCCTCGCGAAATCGTCGGCCATCTCATCCATGGTGACGAACTTCACGCCGGGATGCGAGGCGATGTGACGATAGAGCCGTTCCAGCATCAAAAGCACCTGCGGCCGCCCGGAGACGTCAGGGTGAATGGTGATCGGGAACACGGCATATTCATATTCGCGGTAGACCCAGTCGAACTGATCGCGCCAGGTTTCCTCGAGGTGGCGCGGGCTGACGAAGCCGTGGCTGTTCGGGCTCTTCTTGATGAACATCATCGGCGGCAGGTCGTCGAGATACCAGTTCGCCGGAATTTCAATGAGACCGGTCTCCTGGCCACGCTTCAGCGGCACCATCCACTCCTCAGGCCGTTTGGAATAATCGATCTTGGTCCAGCTGTCGCCGACCCTGACATAGTAGGGATGGAAGTCGTTATGCATCAAAGAGTGATCGTATTTGATTCCGCGCTCGAGCAGCAGCTCGTTGGTGACGGTCGAGAATTCCCACCAAGGTGCAACATAGCCGGTCGGGCGCTGGCCCGACAGACCGGTCACGAGCTCGATGGACTTGTCGAGAACGGCGGCTTCCTGCGCTCGGGTCATCGCGATCGGATTCTCGTGGCTGTAGCCGTGAATTCCGATCTCGTGGCCTGCCTCCGCCACTGCCTTCATCTGTTCGGGGAATGTCTCAATGGAGTGGCCGGGGATGAACCAGGTGGTCCTGATGCCGAGGTGCTTGAACAGGTTCAGAAGGCGCGGACTACCGACCTCGCCCGCAAACAGGCCGCGCGAAATATCGTCCGGCGAGTCCTCGCCGCCGTAGGAGCCGAGCCAGCCCGCGACGGCGTCGACGTCGATGCCGAAGCCGACCAGAATTTCCTTGGCCATGAATTGTCCCCCTTGCTGTGTTTGCCGTGGGAAATGCTCGAAGTACACGTCACGCCGCGACGGCTGTCTCGTATTATGGCGCTGGGCGATCCAGAAGGGCGATGACGGAGCGCGGTCGTCCTGCCCGATCTGCTCGCGCCGGCGGCGCAACGTAACAGTCCTGCAGCACGACCTGATCGACATCGTCGAGCACGACGTCCAGGACGTGCTCACCGATATTGCTCGGCTAAAGTTTCGTGGAATTACTTTTTTGTTCAAGATCAATCTATGAGCACCGAGGTCGAACGCCGTACCACCGTCAACCACGCCATGAAAACCGCACGCGGCGCATGTGGACTGCCGTGGGGTGGCAAGGGTGAGATGCTGACGCAGGTCGAGCGCATTTCGAAGAAGATCATCACGGCAGCGGGCCTGCTGCCTGAGCTGACATTCATTTCGTTCGGTCGGCACGGGGGACCACCGAGGTCGCGCGATCGGAAATATCCACGACACAAAATCGGCAACCATCAGAAACTCCCGATGGGAGGGAGATTTTGCTCCAGCAACGGATCATCATCGAGGCCAAGGGCTAATCTTTCCACACAATCATCGACCAATAGCGCTACATTCACACGCGCATGTGATGCCGCAGCAGCAAAGGTGGCACGTCAATTGCTTCATTCCGGGCACCATCAAGGAGCTCGCATTTTGGTTGACGAACCGCCTTTGAATAAACTCTCACGCCGTACCGCACTGGCTTTGCCCCTCGGATTGGCCGCATCATCCAGCACGATCTTTAGCGGTTTCGCCAAGGCCGATGCGCCGGTGCGAGGCGGCACGATGGTCATGATCGTGCAGCCCGAGCCCTCGACGCTCGCCCATTATGCCGTGACTGCCGGCAATATCCCGCCCATCGCCACACAGATTTACGAAGGTCTTGTGACCTACGACTGGGACCAAAATCCTCAACCCAATCTGGCGACCTCCTGGGAGATCGCGCCCGACGGAAAATCCATCACCTTCAAGCTGCGCGAAGGCGTTGTGTTTCACAACGGGAAGCCTTTCACGAGCGCCGACGTTCAATTCTCCTTCATGGAGATACTGAAGAAATTTCATCCCTTCGCGCCGCTGCTGCTCGCCGAGCTGGTGGGCGTCGATACGCCTGACGAAAAGACTGCGGTTCTGCTTCTCGCCAATCCCGCGCCCTATCTCATGAAGGCGCTCGCAGGGCGCGATCTGCCGATCATGTGCAAATCGGTTTTCGAGGGAACGCAGATCCTGCAGAATCCGTCGGCCAACAAGCCGATCGGCACGGGGCCGTTCAAATTCGGGCAATGGGACCGCGGACAGTTCGTGCGGCTCGACCGCAACGACAAATATTGGAAGCCGGGCCTGCCCTATCTCGACCATATCATCGCGCGTTTCATCCCAGACGCCGCGACCCGCTCCGCCGCGCTCGAGACCGGCGAGGCGCATTTCGCCGGCTACAGCGCCGTCAATTACGCCGATCTTGCGCGGATGAAGACCAACCCGCTCCTCGATACGACGATGAAAGGCTATGAGATGACGCCCGCCTTGAGCGTGCTCGAACTCAATGCCAAACACCCGCCGCTCGACAAGAAAGAAGTGCGCCAGGCCATCGCTTATGCGATCGATCGCAAGGTGATCCTGCGCGATGTCATGTATGGCTACGGCAAGCCCGCTACAGGCCCGCTCAGCAGTCTGTTCAAGACCGTCGGTTTCTATACCGACGATGTCCGCAAATACGACGTGCCCGACCGTCTCGACATTGCCAACAAGCTGCTCGACGGCGCGGGCCTGCCGCGCGGCGCGAATGGCATGCGCTTCGGCATGCATCTCGAAGTCAATTCATTCGGCGAGCAATGGCTGCGCCAGGCCGAATATCTGAAACAGGCGCTCGCGATCGTCGGGATCGATCTGACGCTGCGTTCGGAAGACACCGCCACCTGGTTGCGGCGCGTCTATACCGATTACGATTACGACATTAACGAGCCCTTCCTGAGCCAGGGCGTCGATCCGGTCTACGGTCTCAACAAGCAATATCTCACGTCGCAGATCCGCAAGGGCGTGACCTTCGTCAACGACAGCTTTTACGCCAATCCGGAATTCGACGGCATTCTCAACGAGGCCATGCGCGAACCGGATCACGACAAGCGCGCCGTGCTGTACAAAAAGGCGCAGCAGATCCTTGCCGAGGATTGCCCGCTGGTCTGGCTCATCGACGTGCAATATGTCTCGGTCTTCAATCGAAAGCTTCACGATCACACGACCGGGCCGCTCGGCACGCAGCAAGCTTTCGAACGGGCCTGGCTGGAAACGTAGACCGTGCGATTCGCCCGCTATATGGGATACCGGCTCGTCACCGCGCTGCCGGTGATCTTCGGCATCATTGTGCTCAACTTCCTGTTGATCCATCTCGCGCCGGGCGACGCGGCTTCCGTGCTCGCCGGCGAGAGTGGCGCTGCGACGCCCGAATATATGGACGCGCTGCGCCATAAATTCGGCCTCGACCAATCGCTCGGCATGCAGTTCGTGACCTATGTCTCGAACATGGCGCATTTCAACCTCGGCTATTCCTACCGCAACGATGCCGATGTCAGCAGCCTGATTCTCGAACGGCTCGGGCCAACCAGCCTGCTGATGTTGACGGCGTTCGGCACCGCTGTGGCGCTCGGCATCATCCTCGGTCTGGTTGCCGCGACCGGGCGCAATTCCTGGCGCGACAACATCATTTCACTGATCAGCCTCGTCGCCTATGCGACGCCCGGATTCTGGCTCGGACTGATGATGATCGTTATTTTTTCGATCGGCCTCGGCTGGCTGCCGACAAGCGGATTCGACACGGTCGGCGCCGGTCACGAGGGCTGGGCCGAGGTTTGGGACGTCGGTCGCCATCTCGTGATGCCCGCCGTCTCGCTCGCGCTGTTTTACCTCGCGCTTTATGCGCGCCTCATGCGAGCGTCCGTCCTGGAGCAGACCGGCATGGACTACGTCACGACGGCGCGCGCCAAGGGCCAGACCGAGCGTCGCATCATGACGGGTCACGTCCTACGCAATGCGCTGTTGCCTATCGTGACGATCGCCGGCGTTCAGGCCGGCAATCTGATCGGCGGCTCCATCGTCGTGGAAACCGTCTTCGGCTGGCCAGGCATCGGCACGCTTGCCTTCAACGCGCTGCAATCGCGCGACCTCAATTTGCTTCTCGCAATCTTCTTCATGTCAGCCTGCCTGATCGTGATCATCAACCTCGCCGTCGACGTGATCTACGTCATGCTCGACCCGCGCATGGAGATTTGACATGTGGGCGGGCTTCGCGCGGTTCGCGCGCAACCGGATGGCACTGTTCGGCGCAGCCGTGCTGCTGTGCCTGCTCCTGCTCGTCGTGTTCACGCCGGTGATCTACCCCGATGATCCGTTCAAGCTCGTTGGACCCGCCTTGCAGCCGCCGGGCGGGCGCTTTCTGCTCGGCACCGACACGCTCGGCCGCGACGTCGCGGCGGAAATCGCTTACGGCGCGCGCACCTCGCTCATCATCGGTGTCGGTGCGACCCTCGCCGCAATTGTCTTCGGCGCGGTGGCCGGAGGGGTCGCCGGTTATTATCGCGGGCGCACCGAGACCGTGCTGATGCGCATCACGGAATTCTTCCAAACCATCCCGGCCTTCATCTTCGCTCTGTTGATCGTCGCTATCCTCTCACCCTCGGTCTCTAGCGAGATCATCGCAATCGCCGCCGTCTCCTGGCCAAGCATCGCGCGACTCGTGCGCGGGGAATTCGTGTCGCTCGGCGGCCGCGAATTCGTGCAGGCCTGCGCGGGCCTCGGCGCGAGCGATGCGCGCATCATCTTCAATCACATGCTGCCGAACTGCGCCTCCTCCATCATCGCGGTCGGTTCGCTGCTGATCGGCACCGCTATACTGCTCGAAGCCGGATTGGCGTTTCTGGGCCTCGGCGATCCCAATGTCATGAGCTGGGGGTTAATCATCAGCGCGGGGCGCGCGGTGCTGCGCTCGGCCTGGTGGATCTGCACCTTTCCGGGCATCGCCATCCTGCTCACGGTGCTCGGCATCAATCTCATTGGCGACGGGCTCAACGAAGCCCTCAATCCGAGGCTGCGTGAGCGATGAGCCAGACCGTCCTCGAACTTGAAAAGCTCACGATTGCTTTGCCGCCCGGCGCCGACCGGGCCAATGCGGTCAGCGATGTCGATTTGGTGTTGCGCGCCGGCAAGGTGACATGCCTGATCGGCGAGAGCGGATCGGGCAAATCGCTCGTCGCGCGTTCGATCCTTGGCCTGCTGCCCCGCCCGCATGTCCGCGTCGGGAGCGGCCGTATCCTGTTCGAAGGCCAGGATCTCGCCGTCGCGCCGCAAGACAAGATGCGGGCCATTCGTGGCGCAAAAATCGGCATGATCTTCCAGGAGCCGATGACGGCGCTGAACCCGCTGCACACGATCGGCCGCCAGCTCGATGAAGTGCTGCGCATCCATACGCCGCTTGGAAAAGCTGCACGCCGCGCCCGCGTGCTCGAGCTGATCGACAGCGTTCATCTGCCGGAACCCGGCCGCATCATCCGTTCGTTTCCCCACCAATTGAGCGGCGGTCAGCGCCAGCGCGCGATGATCGCCATGGCTTTGCTGCTCAATCCGCGCCTGTTGATCGCCGACGAGCCGACGACGGCGCTCGACGTCACGACCCAAGCGCAGATCCTTTATTTGATCCGCGAGCTCCAGCGCGAGCACGGCACATCTGTTCTCTTCATCACGCATGATTTCGGCGTCGTCGCCGACATTGCCGATGAGGTCGCGGTGCTGCAGCGTGGCAATTTGGTCGAACGCGGCACCGCCGGCGCCGTGCTCGGCGCGCCGAGCCATCCCTATACCAAGGCCTTGATCGCCGCGGTGCCAAAGCTCGGGCCGCCGGCGGCGCGGCCGGCGAATACGCAACCGTTCATCGTCGAGGCGCGCGATATCACCAAGACCTATGGCACGCGAGGCCTGTTTGGCGGACGTGTCACGCGGGCGCTGGCCGGCGTGACGATGGAACTGCGCCGCGGCGAGACGCTCGGCCTCGTCGGGGAAAGCGGCTCCGGCAAGAGCACGATGGCGCGCGCGATCACGCGGCTGCTACCGATCGACGGCGGCGAAATTCTGCTTGGCGGCGCGGATATCGCCAAGCTCTCGCGGCGCCAGCTCCGCCCGGTCCGCAAGCGCGTGCAAATGGTGTTTCAGGATCCCTACGCTTCGCTCGATCCGCGCCAGCGCATCATCGACATTATCGCGGAGGGCCCCATCATCCACGGCACCCTGCCCGCCAAAGCTCGCGAAGAAGCGCAAGCGCTGCTTGGCCTCGTCGGGCTCGACGCCTCCGCCGCACAACGTTTTCCGCACGAGTTCAGCGGCGGCCAGCGCCAGCGGATCGGCATTGCCCGCGCGCTCGCGCTGCATCCGGAAGTGCTGGTCGCCGACGAGCCGGTCTCGGCGCTCGACGTGTCGGTGCAAGCGCAGGTGCTGGCTCTGCTCGCCGATATCAAGGCGCGGCTGCATCTCAGCATGCTGTTCGTGACGCATGATTTGCGCGTCGCGCTGCAAGTCTGCGACCGCATCGCCGTGATGAAACAAGGCGAGGTGGTCGAGATGGCGCCGACCGCCGAGATCTTTTTCAATCCGCAGCATTCCTATACCAAGGCCTTGTTCGCCGCCGTGCCCGGGGGCACCTGGCAAGACCGGAAAGCGTCATGACCTCGACCGCAGCTTTTGTGCCGGGTTCGCGCACGCAGGTGCCGGGTGCGGCGGCGGGGCCGCTCGCCGGCCTCAGTTTCGCGGTCAAGGATCTGATCGATGTCGCCGACGTGCCGACCGGCGGCGGCAATCCCGACTGGCCCCGCTTCGCCGCAACGCCGGCCCGTCACGCATGGGTCGTGCAGACCCTGCTCGATGCCGGCGCTTCAGTCGTGGGCAAGACGATCACCGACGAAGTGTCGCTCGGCATTCTCGGTGAAAACGCGCATGACGGCACGCCGTTGAACTCGGCGGCGCCCGGCCGCGTGCCGGGTGGCTCGTCGAGCGGATCGGCCTCGGCCGTCGCCGCCAAGGCCTGCGATTTCGCGCTTGGCACCGATACGGGCGGTTCGGTGCGCGTGCCGTCGAGCTTTTGCGGCCTTTACGGCATCCGGCCGACGCATGGGCGGATCGATTTCACCGGCATTGCCGTGCAGGC
>Ga0137412_10001386_pt1 | contig 18789 bp, 13 predicted proteins | sample CZODoug2_1_16fun_FD_122160 | JGI IMG/M metagenome (GOLD analysis project Ga0137412, IMG submission 122160) | Vadose zone soil fungal communities from Angelo Coast Range Reserve, California, USA - CZODoug2_1_16fungal (Hybrid Assembly) | ecosystem: Environmental > Terrestrial > Soil > Vadose zone...
GGCCGTGTTGGCCGCGTTGGGCACCAACAGCACACCGTCATCGGCCCGTATACAGGCGATCAGGTCGTCGACCACGCCACCGGACGCGTCATCGCAGCACAGCGTGTACTGCGCCTGGCCGGGCCCGATTCGGTGGAGATCGTTGGACAGCGTGGTGTTGAGGAAATCAACCGCGCCGGCACCCTGCACGGTTGCCTTGCCCAGGTGCGACACGTCGAAGAGCCCGACGCCCTCGCGTACCGCAGTGTGCTCGGCGATTACCCCACCGCCGGCGTACTCGATCGGCATCTCCCAACCGGAGAAATCGGCAAGTTTCGCACCCAGCGCGACGTGCCGCTCATACAGCGGCGATCTGCTCAACGACATGGCCGCACGGTACCGGCTGCGGTAGCGGCCGACCGGCGCACCCTGCTGGCAACACACCCGCATAGCATCGGCAGTGCACCACCCAGCCGCCAGCACAGATCGGAGTAGACGTGGCAACCGTCAACCTCACCGACAAGGCAGCCGACTCGCTGAAGGTCGACGCGATCGTGATCGGCGTCGCGCGCGGCGACCACGGACTGGTGCTGCCGGCCGGCACCGGCGCGGTCGACTCCGGCCTCGGCGGCCGACTCGGCGAGGCGCTGGCCGCGTTGGGCGCGACGGGCGCGGCCGGTGAGGTGACGACCCTGGCGACACTCGGCGGCATGCCGGCGCCGATGATCGCCGCGACCGGGCTGGGGCCGGTGCCCGCCGACGGGCAGTACGCGCTGGACTCGGTCCGGCAGGCCGCCGGTGCGGCGGCGCGTGCCTTGGCCGGGCGCACGACGGTCGCCTCCACGCTGGCCATGGTCGCCGGCCGATCCACCGCCGAGCTGGTAGGAGCGGTGGCCGAGGGTTCGCTGCTCGGGGCGTACGAGTTCACCGATTTCCGCTCGCCCAGCGATGAGCACCGCGCGCTGCCGGCGGCGTTCACGCTGGTCGTGTCCTCGGCCAAGGACAAGGCCAGCCAGCAGGCGATTGCCGAGGCAACCGCGGTCGCCGAGGCGGTCACGCTGGCCCGCGACCTGGTCAACACCCCGGCCGGCGACCTGCCGCCGGCCGAGCTTGCGGCGCGCGCGCAGGCGGCCGGGCGCAAGGTTGGCCTGGACGTCGAGGTGCTGGATGAGAAGGCGCTGGCCAAGGCCGGCTTCGGCGGTGTCCTGGGCGTCGGTGGTGGCTCGAGCCGGCCGCCGCGGCTGGTCCGACTGCACTACAAGCCGTCCCGACCCAAGACCCGGGTTGCCTTGGTGGGCAAGGGAATCACGTTCGACTCCGGCGGCATTTCAATCAAGCCGGCCGACCACATGCATGAGATGAAGGGCGACATGGCCGGCGCGGCCGCGGTGATCGCGACCGTGTGCGCCGCCGCTGCGCTCGAGCTGCCGGTCGAGGTCATTGCCACGGTGCCGATGGCCGAAAACCTCGTCTCGAGCACGTCCTACCGGCCCGGCGACGTGCTCACCCAGTACGGCGGCAAACGGGTCGAGGTGCTCAACACCGACGCCGAGGGGCGGTTGGTGCTGGCCGACGCGATCGTGCGGGCATGCGAGGACGAGCCGAGCTATCTGCTCGACACCGCCACACTCACCGGCGCGCAGCGGATCGCGCTCGGCACCCGTACCGCCGGCGTGATGGGCAGCGACGACCTGCGCGACCGGGTGGCCGCCGCCGGCCGGGACGTCGGTGAGCAGGCCTGGGCGATGCCGCTGCCGGCCGAGCTGCGGGCCGGCCTGGACTCGCCGGTCGCCGACCTGGCCAATGTCGCCGGCGACCGCTTCGGCGGAATGCTCGTGGCCGGGCACTATTTATCGGAGTTCGTCGCCGACGGCGTGCAGTGGGCGCACATCGACGTGGCCGGGCCGGCGTACAACGTCAAGGAGGCCTGGGGTTACACGCCGGCAGGTGCGACCGGCGCACCAGTACGCACCCTGCTCGCCGTGCTCCGCGACATCGGCGAAAACGGCTAGCTGCGGAGCGTGTCGACGAGCCGGGCCAGGCCGTCCTTGCCGTGCCCGGCGGCGACCGCCCGGGCAATCACCGCCTTCGAGGCGGTCAGCGCACCCACGTCGATCCGGTGCGATTCGGCGGTCGCGATGATGTGCTCGATGCCGGCCAGCGCCGAGTCGACGGTGGAGCGCTCGCCGGGGTAGTCGCGCGCGTCGGACTGCCGGGCGAATCGGCCCATCATCTCCGGCAGCAGGCCGAAGATTCCTTGGGCGTACGGCGCTATGTCGCGGCCCGAGATTCCCTCGGCGCCGGCCAGCGCGATCCCGTGCACGATCCCGCTGACCGCCGACCAGAAGATGTCCAGCAGTGCGGTGTCGTAGCCGGCCGCCCGGCCCGGATCGGCGCCGAGGTAGGTGGCGGTGCCGCCCAGGCTGGCCAGCGTGTCCCGGTATGCGTCGTACACCTGCTCGGCTCCGCTGTAGAGGACGAACGCGGTGGGTGTCCCGATGCTCGGCGTTGGGGTCAAGATTGCGCCGTCGACGTAGCCGATGCCCTGCGCAGCCGCCCATTCCGCCCGGCCGCGGGCCTGCGCCGGGGACGACGACGTGAGGTTGACCAGCGCTGCGCCGGTCGGCGGGGTCGACCCGAGCGTTGCGTGCACCGCCGCGTCGTCGCGCACGCAGACCACTGCTAGTGGGCTCGCCGCAAACGCGGAGCTGGCGGTCTCGGCTCGGATCGCCCCGCGCGCCACGAACGGGTCGATTTTGGCGGCCGTACGGTTCCACACCGTCGTCCGGTGCCCGGCTTCCAGGAATGCGCCGGCCAGCGCCTGGCCCATCGGGCCGAGGCCGATCACGGTCACTGCGGTTTCGTACACCCGGAGCTCCTTGGTTTGATTATCGGACGATCGTCAAACTAACATTCCAGGTGGAAGGTTGGCCAATAATCAAACCAATTGATAGCGTACCCAGCATGAGACAGCGGGTGAGGTGATGCGTGCGCCGTTTCATCCGGCGACCGCGGATGTCTCGCTGGCGGCGGTAATGCACGCGCTCTCCGATCCGGTGCGGCTGCAGATCGTGGCCCGCCTGGCCGCGACCGACGGAGAGCAGTGCGGCGACATTGGCAGCGGTATCGACCTGCACAAGTCGACGATGTCGCACCATTACCGGGTGCTGCGCGAGGCCGGTGTCACGCTCACCACGGTCGAGGGCCGCTCCCGCGTGGTCCGGCTGCGGACGGACGACCTGACCGAGCGCTTCCCGGGTTTGCTCGAATCGGTGCTCGCCGCGCTAGCCCAAACGGGAGCAGCGACGCCCGCGTAGCAGCAGCGGACGGGGTTGGTCGTGATCATGCAGAAAGTCTGGACGACGCGCCGCGCGAAGCCTGGGTTTGCGCATGATCACCGAGCCGGGGCGGCGGGTCGTCCCGCGGAAGTGGAAAACGGCCCCGCGTTCATGATCGGGAGGGATTTCGTCAAGGTTGTGCGTACATAATCGATCCCGATCTTGGTTTGGTCGCGGGTTTCAGATCGTGATGGGGAAACCGCCGGAATCTGAGGGGTTTGCCCATCACGATCATGAAAGAGGACTCGAGGGCCGTGTCGATGCTCGGCCCGACTGATCAAAGTGCGCCCTACCGCGTGATCCAGCGCCGATCGCCAGGTAGATCGCACATTGATTGGCGTCGGGTCGCAGGACAGGTCACCCGCTCGGAACCTGTCTTCGATTGATCACCGAACGGGTTGGCGAGCTGATCGGCGGCGCGAAGAACGTGCGGCGGGCCACTAGGCGCGCTGAGTGGCCGCGTGGATGCCGTCGCTCTGTGACCACGCCGCCACGCCTGCCGACTTCGTGACGGCGAAATCCGGCAACGTCGCGGGCAGCGCCGGATGATGTCCGGCCTCGGTGCAGGGCCGCATGGTGCCGACGGCATAACTCTGCTCAGCCCGCGGGTACGTGGTCAGCCGAGTCGACGGGGTCACTGATACGCGATCGGCGCACCAGCCGGTCAGGCTGCCGGCATAGGGCCGGACTCCGGACTTCGCATCGATGAGATATGTCGTATGGCTGCGGGTGATCAGGTATTGCGTATCGCTCAACCGGACCAAGGGTTTGTCGCCAAAGATGACGTCGGCATTCTTGGCATTCCATCGCCACCGGGCTTTGCCGGTCGCCGGATCAATACCTTCGATCATGAGTTGGAAATGGTCGTAGTGTGTGTGCGTGCCATTGACAGTCACGGTGCCGCCGACCATCTCGCACCCGACCATGTCCTGAATGGCAACCCGCAGCACCTCATCGCAGAACAGCGCGAGCCCTGGCCGATTCCACAGCCGCTTTCCGCTGGCCTGGCTGAATGCCGCCGTAGTCACCGGCAACGCGCGCATTGTCGTCAGTCGATGCTGCGGTGTTTTACCACCCAACCAGCCGATGTAGCGCGCACTGTCCCGAACGAAGTCCCAGCCGTAGTCGGTCGCCACCTTCGGGCCCGGGAAGAGATAGTCGATGGAATGTGACCAGATCGGGTGCCCGCTATCGCTGATCCGAGCCAGCCATTGCGGTGCCTGGTCGTAGAGCTCGGTACCAACATTGCGCTGCGCATCTAATGGTTTGAGCGAAGCCTGCTTGCCCGTATGCAGCCCGAGCACGATTGCCAGGTTGCCACCGAAGCCGTCGTCGATATCCAGGCAGACCCGCCGGCCGGCACCGCAGATCGCGACGTTGTCACGTAGGTCCAATCGCCCGGCACCGTATGTCCATAGTGGATGGCCGGTACCGGCGTCGGCCGCGATCACCGAGATATCGCCATCCTCGGGATGCACGCCCGGTTTCTGGTAGACGACGATATTGCCTTGCACAGCCAGCGACAGGCCGACTCCCGGCGTGATATCCGACGGGCTCGCCGGCGCCCGCCAGCGCACCCTGCCGTCACTCCCCCGCAAACCCACTACCGCAAAGCGTTTGTGCACCGGGTCGAAGGCGTAGCTCACGAATCCACCGTGGACGGCGACCAGGCTGCCCATCGGTCGAATGGATCGGTTGACCCACGCCGACACAACCCGCGGCGCCGGCGACACAGTCCGCCGAGCCACCGGCGAACTCATGGTCGAGGGCGCGGTCGCGCGCACTGCCGACGACGTAGGCGTACCAGCCGGGTGACCGGAAACCTGCCGCGAACACGCGGCGAGCAGCAGAACCACAGCGAACGCCGCGACGTACCGCATCGAAACTCCCTTGCTTGGGTGCGGCCAAATCATCGCGCAATTGAGCGATTGCCCGCTGACCACCTGTGGATAAGTCGGGATACGAGCTGGGCTCGCGTTCGGCGCGCCTCCACCGCGAGTCGGCCAACTCGCCGTTGAATTGACCCGCGCGTTCGGGGTGGTTTCGCGCTGGCCCGGTTTCGCGTACCCGAAATTCTCAGCGACCGGCGAAATCCCGCGAGAGAGCGATGCGTAGGCAACCGCAGCGACATCGGCGCCCGTACGCGCCGGGAATCGATGGGCTGCGCGCGCTTGCCGTGCTTGCGGTATTCGGCTACCACGCGGACATTGCCGGCCTGCGCGGCGGATTCCTCGGCGTCGACGTGTTTTTCGTGATCAGCGGATATCTCATTACCGATCTGCTGTTGGCCGAGCGCCGACGCCGGGGCGCCATTGATCTGAAGCAGTTCTGGATTCGCCGGGCCCGCCGGCTGCTGCCCGCCCTGGCGGTCATGCTGGTGGTGGTCAGCGCCGGTGCGGTGGTGTTCGACCGGCAGCAGCTCGGTGGCCTGCGCGGTGATCTACTCGCCGCCGCGACCTACACCAGCAACTGGCACCAGATCCACGCACACAGCTCGTACTTCGCGGCATTCGGGCCGCAGCCACTGCTCGTGCACCTATGGTCGCTGGCGGTCGAGGAGCAGTTCTACGTGGCGTGGCCGCTGCTGCTTCTGCTGCTCTGCGCGGTAATCCGGCTGCGCGGTCGGCAGGTCGCGATCGTGCTGGCCGGCGCACTCGCGGCGACCGTGGCGATGGCGGTCGGCTTCCATTCCGGTAGCGACCCGTCCCGGCTGTACTACGGCACCGACACGCACGCCACCGGGCTGTTGATCGGCGCGGCGCTGGCGATCGGGCTGGCCGGGCGGCGGCCACGGTGCGACGCGTTCGGCACGCTCTGTCTCGGCGGCCTGCTCTTTTGCGCGTTCCTGATCGGCGACTCCAGCGTATTCGCTTACCGCGGCGGGTTTCTGCTCGTCTCGGCGCTGACCGCCGGGACCGTGGCGGCCGCGGCGGCGCCGGCCGGATTGCTGGGCCGGGCGCTCGGAATGACGCCATTGCGCTGGATCGGTACCCGTTCGTATGGCATCTACCTCTGGCATTGGCCGGTCCTGTGCCTCGTCCGCGCTCAGGTCGGCGGACAGCCGCGGCTGGCCGGCAGCCTGGTCGAGCTGGCATTGGTGGTGCTGCTGGCCCAGCTGTCGTGGCGGTTTGTCGAGGATCCGGTACGGCGGGCCGGTTTCACCGCGGCGATTCGGTCGGCCGGCCGCGCGTTGGCGGCCCGCTCCGCGCCTCGGCTGGTCGCCGGCGGTACCGCGGCCGCGGTCGCGTTGGTGGCGTGCGTCGGGGTGGCGCTACCCGCACCCCGGGACAGCGTCGCGGCCCAGATCAAGGCCGGTGAGCGGGTCGTCGACGCGCCACCGATGAAGCACCCGGTCGGCGCGCGGCGAGTCGCCGGGACGGGCGTCACCGCGATCGGCGACTCGGTGTTGCTCGCCTCCGCGCAAGCGCTGCGGGCCGCCCTTCCGGGCATTGCGGTCGATGCCCGGATCGGCCGGCAAATGAGCGTCGCCAACAAGGTGGTCGCCTCTTTGCGGGCGACCGGTCGACTCGGTCGGGTTGTGGTGGTGGACCTCGGCACGAACGGCGACTTCACGACGCAGACGCTGGCCCAGCTGATGACGACGATCGGCCCGAGCCGAAAGGTGCTGCTGCTCACGGTTTACGCGCGCCGGTCGTGGCAGGACGCGGTCAATATGACGGTACGGGCCGCGCCGCTGGAATGGCCGAATGTCACCGTCGTCGATTGGCACGACGCGATCGCGCACCGACAAAGTCTACTGTGGACAGACCACGTACATCCGCGGCCACAGGGCGCGCGGCTGTACGCAAAGTTGGTGACCGCCGCCCTGCCCGCGTCGGTACGGTGAGCCGATGAATCGGCAGCGGATCGGCGCCTACGCACTCGCCTGTGCTGAGGGGCGGATCCTGCTGTGCCGCATGTCCGGTCGCACGCCGACGCCCGGTCGCTGGACGCTGCCCGGCGGCGGCGTCGAACACGGCGAGTCCCCTGAACACGCGGTATTGCGCGAGCTGGCCGAGGAAACCGGGCTGCGGGGCACAATTGCCGGCTTCATTGGCGTCCATTCGAATGTGTATGTCGGCCCGACCAGCGGCGACAACATTCACGGCATCCGGCTCATCTATCAGGTTGACGCAGATGGTCAACCGACCCACCGTGAAAGCGCCGGCTCGACGGACAGCGCCCGCTGGATTCCACGCAACGAGCTCGACGGGCTCGATCTCTCCGAGCACGCCCGTTATGCGGCGGCTCTCCTGGCCGGGCCGAGCTAGCGCTTACCCGCGAGTTTGGCGGCGGGTGCGTTGCTGCCCGCCCTCGTCGTACTTACGTCGCTTCGTCCAGCTTCGGTACGCCGGTCTCGCCGGCCGCCTTGCGCCGCGCCGTCCACTCACGCATCCGCTTCGGGTAACCGGTGGCGGCCACCTCGTACACCGGAATGCCGAGCTTGCCGGCAAGGTCGCGGGCCGCCTTGGGGCTCGGGATACGCCGCCGGGTCCACTCGCCGCTGTTCGCCACGAAGACCACGGTGTCCTGCGTCATGACCGTGCGCGGCTCGATGTAGGCCTCGACGCCCGGCCGGCTCGCGGCAAATCGCTCCAAGTGCTCGACGTCACCCGGCTCGGCGCGTCGCAGCCCCTCACCGCGGCCGTGTGACCGCCGCCTCAGCAAGGCCATGCCAACCTCCGTCGCGGACCCTTGCGGGCCCAGTTCCACCGTTCAACTTCGATGTTCACTGCACCCAGACGACGAACGACGCGTACCGGCAAGTTCCCCGCCAGCCTGGCGGCCGGGCCCGCATCGCGCACAATCGACAGCAAGTGACAGGATGGATGTGACCCGGCCGCATCAGGCCGTGGGCATACCGGCGCGTCCGGCACCCGCGAGAAACGAGGAGAACTCTGTGACCCAGACTGCCGACCTCGTCATCCTCGGTGGTGGGAGCGGTGGGTACGCCGCCGCCTTCCGCGCCGCGGATCTCGGCAAGTCCGTCATCTTGATCGAAAAGGACAAGGTCGGCGGTACCTGCCTGCACTATGGTTGCATCCCCACGAAGGCGCTGTTGCACGCCGCGGAGATCGCCGACAACTCCCGCGAAAGCGAGCAGTTCGGCGTCAAGACCACCTTTGCCGGCATCGACATCGAGGGCGTCCACAAGTACAAGGACGGCGTGGTAACCCGGCTCTACAAGGGCCTGCAGGGCATCTTCAAGGCCCGCAAGATCACCACCGTCGAGGGCGAGGGCCGGCTGGTCTCCCCGACCGCGGTCGAATGCAACGGCGAGCGGTACGAAGGGCAGCACGTCATCCTCGCGACCGGGTCGGTGCCCAAGTCGCTGCCCGGCCTGCAGATCGACGGCAACCGGGTGATCTCCTCCAACCACGCGCTCACCCTCGATCACGTGCCGTCCTCGGTCGTGATCCTCGGCGGCGGTGTGATCGGGGTCGAGTTCGCCAGCGTCTGGAAGTCCTTCGGCGCCGACGTGACGATCGTCGAGGCGCTGCCGCACCTGCTGCCGCCCGAGGACGAGGCCAGCTCCAAGCTGCTGGAGCGGCGCTTCCGCCGCCGCGGCATCAACTTCGAGTTGGGCGCCCGGTTCGCCGGCGTGCAATACACCGACGCAGGCGTGGCTGTATCGCTGGAGAACGGCAAGCAGATCGAGGCCGAGCTGCTGCTCGTCGCGGTCGGCCGCGGCCCCGTATCGGCCGGGTTGGGGTATGAAGAGGCCGGTGTGGCGCTCGACCGCGGCTATGTCGTCGTCGACGAGTATTGCCAGACCGCGGTGCCGACCATCTCCGCCGTCGGGGACCTGATCAACACCCCGCAGCTGGCCCACGTCGGCTTCGCCGAAGGGATCCTGGTCGCCGAGCGGCTGGCCGGCCTGTCGGTCGTGCCGATCAACTACCCCGGCGTACCGCGCATCACCTACTCCGAGCCGGAGGTCGGATCGGTCGGCCTCACCGAGGCGCAGGCGATCGAGCAGTACGGGCAGGACAAGATCGTGACGCTGACCTACGATCTGGCTGGAAACGGCAAGAGCCAGATCCTCAAGACGCAGGGCGCGGCCAAGCTAGTCGCGGAGAAGGACGGTCCAGTGTTGGGCGTACACATTGTCGGCGACCGGGTCGGCGAGCTCATGGCCGAGGCGCAGCTCATCACCAACTGGGAGGCCCTGCCCAGCGAGGTCGCCCAACTGATCCACCCACATCCCACCCAGACCGAGGCTATCGGCGAGGCCCACCTGGCCTTAGCCGGCAAGCCGCTGCACGTGCACGGCTGAGGTCGTCAACCACCCCCGACCCGACCCGAGAGATTAGAAGGAGTCGCCACACCATGCCGACCTCCGTCACCATGCCCGCGCTCGGTGAGAGCGTGACCGAGGGCACCGTTACCCGGTGGCTCAAGCAGGAGGGCGAGCGCGTCGAGACCGACGAGCCGTTGCTCGAGGTGTCCACCGACAAGGTGGATACCGAGATCCCCTCCCCCGCAGCGGGCGTGCTGAGCCAGATCAAGGTCGGCGAGGACGAGACGGTGGAGGTCGGCGTCGAGCTGGCCACCATCGACGACGGCGCCGGCGGCGCGGAGTCCAGCGGCGCACACGCGGCGCCCAGTGACGGCGCACATGCCGCACCGGAAGAGTCCGCACCGCAGGCGGTCAGCGAGCCGGCACCGGTACCGCAGGCGCCGGTCGAGTCAGCGCCCGCTCCGGAACCCGAGCCGGCCCCGCAGCAGCAGGCGCCCGCTCCGGTCGCGGCCGCGCCGCAGCAGGCACCGCCGCCACCCGCGCCCGCACCGCAGGCTCCGGCCCCGCAGCAGGCCCCCGCGCCGCAGCCGGTCCAGCAAGCCCCGGCCCCGCAGCCGCCAACCGCCGCGCCGGCCGCAGCGCCGGCCGCACAAAGCGCCGACGGCGGTGGCGCCTACGTCACGCCGCTCGTCCGCAAGCTGGCCGCCGAGCGTGGCGTCGACCTGGCGGCGCTCTCCGGGAGCGGCGTCGGCGGTCGGATTCGCAAGCAGGACGTGCTCGATGCCGCGCAGGCCAGCCAACCGGCGACGCCTGCTCCAGCAGCCGCGGCTGCCCCGGCGCCGGCCGGAGCCGCCCAGCCCACCGCGGCCGCGCAGGCGCTGCGCGGGCGTACCGAAAAAATGTCCCGGATGCGTACGGTCATCGCCTCCCGGATGGTGGAGTCGCTGCAGACCTCCGCGCAGCTGACCACTGTGGTGGAGGCAGATGTCACCGCGATCGCTCGGCTCCGGCAGCGGGCCAAGGCGTCGTTCCAGGAGCGCGAGGGCGTCAAGCTGACGTTCCTGCCGTTCTTCGCGCTGGCCGCCGTCGAGGCGCTGAAGGTGCATCCGAAGCTCAATGCGTCGATCGACACCGACGCCGGCACGATCACCTACCACGATGCCGAGCACCTGGGCATCGCGGTGGACGTGCAGCGCGGACTGACGGTGCCGGTGATCCAGAACGCCGGGGATCTCAACATCGGCGGGTTGGCTCGCAAGATCGCCGACCTGGCCGATCGGACCCGGTCCAACAAGGTCAGTCCGGACGAGTTGGGGGGCGGAACCTTCACGCTCACCAACACCGGCAGCCGGGGCGCGCTTTTCGACACGCCCATCATCAACCAGCCGCAGGTCGCGATCCTCGGCACCGGCACCGTGGTCAAGCGGCCGGTCGTGGTGGACGACCCGCAGCTGGGCGAGGTCATCTCGGTCCGCTCGATGGTGTACCTGGCGCTGACCTACGACCACCGGCTCGTCGACGGGGCCGACGCGGCCCGGTTCCTGGTGACGGTCAAGGAGCGCCTCGAGGGCGGCGCCTTCGAGGCCGAGGTCGGCCTCGGGTAGGACAATCGCGACCACCGGGGGTAGCCCATGAGGATCGCCGTCACCGGGTCCTCGGGGCTCATCGGTACGGCGTTGCGGCTTCGGCTGAGCGCCGATGGCCATCAGCTGTTCCGGCTCGTGCGGCGCCCCCCGGTCGAGAGCGGCGAGATCGGCTGGGATCCGGTGCGCGGCGAGATCGACCCCGGCGCGCTCGACGGACTGGACGCGGTGATCAACCTGGCCGGCGCCGGCATCGGCGATCGCCGCTGGACGAGGCGGCGGCGGGCGTTGATCCGGGACAGCCGGCTGCAGGGCACCGCGACGATCAGTCGCGCGATCGCGGCCACGGCCAGCCCGCCGCCGGTGCTGCTCTCCGCCTCGGCGGTCGGCTACTACGGCGACACCGGCGCGACCCAGGTCGATGAGTCCGGCCCGTGCGGAGACGGTTTCCTGGCTCAACTGTGCGCCGACTGGGAAGCCGCGACCGAGCCGGCCCGCGCCGCCGGTGCCCGGGTGGCGACGCTGCGTACCGGCCTGGTGCTGGCCCCGAACGGTGGCATGATGTCCCGGCTGCGGCCGCTGTTCGCGATCGGTGCCGGCAGCCGGCTTGGCTCCGGGCGGCAATACTGGCCGTGGATCTCGCTGCTGGACGAGCTGGAGGCGATCCGTTTCCTGTTGGAGCACGACGTCGCAGGCCCGGTCAACCTGACCGGGCCGGTGCCGGTGACCAACGCGGAGTTCACCCGGATGCTGGGTGCGATCCTGCGCCGGCCGACCCTGCTCGCGGTACCGGCGTTCGTGTTGCGCGCCGTGCTCGGTGAGTTCGCCGACGAGGGCGTGCTGATCAGCCAGCGGGTCCTGCCGACCGCGCTGCGCGATGCCGGCTTCGCCCATACGCATGCCACCCTGGCCGACGCGTTGCGCTGGGCCACGCTGGGTTAGGGCCGGGCAGAGTGCGCCCTGCCCGGTTAATGTCGCCGCTCCACCGGGCAGAGTGCGCCCTGCCCGGTTAATGTCGCCGCTCCACCGGGCAAAGTGCGCCCTGCCCGGTTAATGTCGCCGCTCCACCGGGCAAAGTGCGCCCTACCGCGCTATCGCCGCCCAATCTCCGGGTAGAGCGCACTTCGATCGGACCTCGTTGCAGGGTCAGGCATGTACGGGATGATCATGCGGGATTGGCTCGCTCGTACGGCGTGTCACGGACCAGGTCTGCATGATCATCAATGAACTCGGTCGACGGCACAGCCGGCCCGTCGATGGACCACGCCGGCCCTGTCCCGGTGATCATGCGCAAACGCAGGTTTCGCACGGCGTGTCGTTCGGGCTTTGTGCATGATCACGAACGGGTAAGCGCTTTCCGAGGAAATCGGCCGCGCGTCGGAGTGCGATCGGGCGCCACGAGGCGCGTCGAGTGCGATCGGCCGGCAGCCATTGCATTCGGGTCCGCTACGACGCGGCCACCAGGCTGGCGATTCGCCAACTCTGCCCGCTGGCCGCCAACGTCACCCGGTACCGCCGGGCCGCGCCGGCCGCGCGCTGCTCGACCCGATCGCCCTGCCGCAGCTGGTATCCGGCCAGCCGCTCGGTCACGTCGAGTCCCACCCTGGCCCGGCGGGCCGAAACCACCCGCAGCGCGGTGATCTCGTGGTGCACATTGACCGCCCGTACCCCAGCGGCACCGGCGGCCTCGATCTGCCGAGTATCACCGGTCAACGCGGCCGAGCCCGGCACGTACACCGTCGCAAGTCGGGTCGCATCCCCCGCCGCGAACGCGTCCCGCCGGCTCGCGTCCAACCGGTCGAGCACCGCGATCCAGCCCCGGTCTGCGGGTGCAGCGGCTGACGGTGTGGGTGTGGTCGCCGGCAGATCTGTTGCGGCGACCACCTCGTCGCCGGTCGCTGCTCCGGCGTGCGAGCCGGTGTCCGCTCCGGCCCAGGCGATGCCGAGCCGGACGGCCACCGCCACGCTGATCACCCCGAGCACGGCGGCCCGCAGCCCCTTGCTACCCAGCCCGCGGCCGATCGCCGACAGCGTCCGCCGCGGTCGACCGGGCCCGGTAGCACGGCGGTGTCGAGCCGTGTCAGGAGCCGGCCGCGACCGTACTTCGTGGGTCAGCGGGATCGGGCGGGCAGCCGCGGGCACCGTGGTCGGCCGGGCACCCAGCTCGACCGGCTCGGGAGTGCAGGCGTGCCGCAGATCCAACGCCAGCTCGGCCGCGCTGCCCCGGGCCGCCGGGTCGACCGACAGCGCCCGCTCCAGCACCGCGACCAGCGGCTCGGGCGCGCCCGGCGCCAGCTCCCGCAAGTCCGGCAGCTCACCCGTCGCCGCCGCGAACAGCGTGTCCTCGGCGGTCTCGCCGGCCCACGGCGGCATGCCGGTCAACGCGTGCCAGGCCACTGCGGCCACTGCGAACACGTCGGTGGCCGGGCCGGGCATCGCACCGGCGGCCACCGCGGGATCGGCGTACTCCGGGGTGAGCGCGATCGGACCGTCGTCGCAGACCACCCGGGCGATGCCGAGGTCGGCGAGCAGCGGCCGGCCATCGGCGGTGAACAGCACGTTTGCCGGGGTGACGTCACCGTGCACCAGACCCTCGCCGTGCGCATAGGCCAGCGCCGCGGCCAACGGGGCAAGCGCGGTCACCACCTCACCCGGCCGCAGCCGGCCGCGCTCGCGCAGCAATGCGGCCAGGCTGGACCCGGCCGCGTAGTCCAGCACCAGCACCCAACCATCGCCGGTACGGACGGTGTCGCGGAGCCGCAACAGGTGCGGGTGGCTCAGGGCGGCGAGCAACGCCGCCTCGCGCCGCAGCCGGGCATTGGCCGCGTCATCGGGCACCCGCAGTCGTTTGAGCGCGACGTCCTCGCCGCTGACCATGTCCCGGCCGCGCCAGACCTCACCCGAGGCGCCGAAGCCGACCAGCTCGCGGGCCTCGTACCCAGGAATGCACCAGCTCGATGGGGAGTCGTCCATGACCGTGCAGCGTAGGGATTGCGGCGACCCGGCCGCTGACGTTATCCACAGGCAGCCGGGTCATCCACGGGGTGTTCGAGCGGCCCCGGTTCCGTAGGCGGCCGCTGGTTCGGAGAGGATGCGGGCATGCCAGCCGACGCGCCCACGATCCTGGGCACCTCAATGGGTTTCTTCCAGACCGGTCGCAATGGCTGGGATGTGCGCCCCGGCCCGATCTTTTCCTACGGCTTCGAGTTGGCGGGCAAGCCCGATCGGCCGCGGTTGTGTTACATCGGCACCGCGAGCGGCGATCATCCGCTGTTTATCAACCAGTTCTACGGGGCTTTCGCCGGCGGCGACGTCCGTGCCTCACACCTCTCGCTGTTCCTGATGCCCAACGTGGCCGACATCCGGGCCCACCTACTGGCCCAGGACATGATTTGGGTCAATGGCGGCTCGACGGCGAATCTGCTTGCGCTGTGGCGGGTGCACGGGCTGGGCGACATCATGCGCGAGTGCTGGGAGGCCGGCGTCGTACTCGCCGGGGTATCCGCCGGCTCGATCTGCTGGCATTCCAGCGGTACGACCGATTCGTTCGGTCCCGATCTGGTGCCGATCACGGACGGGCTGGGCTTTCTGCCGTATTCGAACGGGGTCCACTACGACGCCGAGGAGCAGCGCCGGCCGCTGTATCACCGGCTGATCGCCGACGGAACGCTGCCGGCCGGCTACGCGACCGACAACGGCGTCGGGATCTACTACCGAGGAACCGAATTCGTCGAAGCGGTAGCCGATCGCGATGGCGTTGCCGCGTACCGGGTGGACCGCGGCCCGGACGGCGCGGCGATCGAGACAAGAATCGAGCCGCGCCGCCTCGCCGACTGACGAGCGACCGACGTCCCCCACAAGGCAAAGTGCGCCCTACCGCGTGATCGCCGCAGGATCGACCGGTAAAGCGCACTTCACCGCGGTCGACGCAACCGGAGCCAATGTCACATTCGTACGTTCTATGCGTACGAATGTGACATTGGCTCCAGGGCAGTCGCGCTATTGGGCGATCAGCTGCTGGGCCGGCGTGGGCTCGGCCGGCTCGTCGTCGCCGATCACCTTCGGCACGCTTCGCAGGCTGACCAGCCCGGCGACCGCGACCAGGGCGGCGAATCCGGCACTGCAGAGCAGGGCCACATGCATCCCGTCGACGAATGCCTGCCGGGCGCTCCCGGTCACCGAACCAGCAAGCCGCGCAGGTAGCGTCGCGGCCCGCTCCAGCGCCGCACCCAGCGAATCCCGCACATCACCGCGGGCATCGGTCGACACGCCGGCCGGCACCCGGACGTGGCCGCGGTAGGTCGCGTTCAGCACGCTACCCAGGATCGCCATACCCAGCGCACCGCCCAGCTCGGTCGCCGTCTCCGAGATCGCCGACGCGGCACCCGATCGGTCACGCGGCACCGATGCGAGAATCGTGTCGCCGGTGACGGTCAACGCCATGCCGACGCCCAGCGCGGACGGGAACATCGCGACCAGCATCAGCGGGTAGTTCGAGTCGGTACCGCAGAACGTGTAGAGCCCGAAACCGACCGCGGCCAGCCCCAAGCCCATGCCGACCACGCGGGCCCGACCCAGCGCCCCGATCAGCGGAGCGGCAACCGCGCCGCCGGCCATCGCGAATGCCGCACCAGGTAGCCCGGCCAGACCGGACTTGAGCGGCGACCAGCCGAGCACCTGCTGGAAGTACTGCGAGAAGATCAGGGACTGCGCGACCAGCGCGAACATCGCGAAGAGGTTCGTCCCGATCGAGCCGGCGAACGCGGCCCGGCGGAACAGCCGGATGTCGATCAACGGCTGCGCCAGCCGACGCTGCCGGAACAGGAACCCCGCCAGGCCCAGCACGCCGAGCGCCGCCGCGGTCAGCACCCGCGGCTCGCCGATCTCGCCCAGCGCCGCTTCCTTGATCGTGTAGACGATGCCCAACAAGCCGAGGATGGACAGCCCGGCGCTGACCAGGTCGATCCGGCCGCGCGTGCGGTTGTGCGATTCGGTCAGCACGAACCAACCGATGAGGCAGATCAGCGCCATGACCGGCACGTTGATCAAAAACACCGAGCCCCACCAGAAGTGCTCGAGCAGCAGGCCGCCCACGATCGGCCCCAGCCCGACACCGAGCGCACCGACACCGCTGAAGATGCCGACCGCCATCGTGCGTTCCTTGGAGTCGGGGAAGGCCCGGCGGATGAGCGAGAGCGCCGAGGGCATGATCGTGGCGCCGGCAACCCCGAGCAGCGCCCGGGCGCCGATGAGCACGGCCGCGCTGCCCGAGTATGCGGTGAGCGCCGACGCCGCGGCGAACGTCGCGCCGCCGATCAGGAGCAGCCGCTTGTGCCCGATCCGGTCGCCGATGCCGCCCATGGTGACCAACAGTCCGGCCAGCGCGAAGCCATACATATCGGCGATCCAGAGGATCTGCGTCGCCGACGGGTGCAGGTCGGCGACCAAGTGCGGGATCGCCAGGTTGAGGGCGGTGAGGTCGACACCGGGGACCAGCGCCGCCAGGCAGCAGATGGCCAATGTGGCCCATTTACGAGCGGGGGAGGAAGTCATGCGGCAACACTGGGCGCCGGCCCTGACCGGCCGCCTACCGTCCGCTGACCGCCGCTGACCGCAGCGCTTCGTCGGGGGTAAGCGCGGCGCCCTCGTCGTAGGCGCGCTCGTACGCCGCGGCCCCCAGCTCGGTCCGGGCGGCTGCCGCGACCGCGGCCACGTCCGGGTCGCCGGGCATCGACGATCCGCACAGTGCCCGGCCCGCACCGAGCAGCCGGGCGGCCCGTTCCGGTTCGCCGGCGGCAAGTGCGAGGCCGGCCATTCCCTCGATCGCGATGGCCGCGGCCGGCATGTTCAGCGGCCGCTGTACGGCCGCCAGCGCCTCGTCGAATCGGTCCCGTGCCTGCGTCAAATCCCCTTCCACCACCGCGATCCGACCCAGCGCCGTCGAGATCCGGGATCGGATCTCGACGATCATCCAGTCGCCGGCAGTGTGGGCAAGCGTCTCCTCGTAGAGCCGACGGGATTCCGCGACGTCCCCGCGCAGCCGGGGGATCTCGGCCAGCCCGCGGCGGGCACCGGCCTGGGCGAGCGTGGCCCCGGCCCGGGTCGCCAGCTGCAATGCGCGCCGGTAGTCCGCCTCGGCGTGGCCGATCTCGCCGGCCCGGATCAACACGTCGCCGCGGCGGCAGTACAAGTCGGCGAGATCCTCGGTCGCGCCGAGCTGACCGATCAGGTCCAGGGCGGCGTCGAACCAGCCCAGCGCCTGATCCCGATCGCCGCGCCAATCGGCCAGCCCGGCCAACTGATCCAGCGCCTGCGCCGTCCCCCACCGGTCGCCGGACTCCCGGAAACCTGCCAGCGACAGCTCGAACTGCTCCTCGGCGCCGGCCCGGTCACCGCCGTACAGCCGGTAGAAGCCGCGACCGAGATGAGTGAGCCCCTGCGACCACGGATCCGGGCCCAGCTCGAGCGACTCGACAGCACTCATCTCGGCGGGCGGACCCATGGTCACCGCCCACAGCACCGTGACGTAGGCGTGCCGCGGCGGAAACACCGGCTCGGCCATGATCGCGCGGGCCCGCTCGAGATGCGGCTGCACATCATCCGCGCGGCGGCCGCCCGCGATCGCGGCGAGCACGCACAGCACGTACTCCTCGACCATTTCCTCCGGCGGACCGTCGAGCTCGGCGAGCAGTACGGCGGCCGGGGCGACGGCCTCACCGCGCAACCCGCGCAGCCACCAGTAGGGCGCGAGGGCCGCGATCAACCGCAGCGCCAGCAGTCGATCGGCTCGCACCGCCCAGTGCAGCGCGGCCATCAGGTTGGCATGTTCGGTGGTCAGCCCGCCTAGCCAGTCCAGCTGTTCCTCGGCGATGAGATGCGGCTCGGCGGCGTCGGCGAGCTCAGCGAAGTACGCCGCGTGGGCAGCCTCGAGCCCGTCGGGCCGCCGTTCCGCGCAGAACGCTCGGATCGTGTCGAGCATGCGGTAGCGGCCGTCGGTGAGGGTAAGCAGCGACCTGTCGACCAGGTCCGAGAGCAGCTCGGCCGCGGCGGCCTCGGTCAGCTCGCACACCGCGGCGACCGCCTCGGTCGTTGCCCCGCCGGCGAAGACGGTCAGCCGGGCCGCCAGCCGACGCTCGGGCTCGCTCAGCAGATCCCAGCTCCACTGCACCACGGCGGCCAGCGTCTGATGTCGGGGCGCCTTCGTCCGGTCACCGCGCGAGAGCAGGCCAAATCGGTCGTCGAGCCGCGCGGCAATCTGCTCCAGCGGCAGCGACCGCAGCCGCGCCGCGGCAAGCTCGATCGCCAACGGCAGCCCGTCCAGCGCCCCGCAGATGCGCAGCACCACCGCAACGTTGTCGGCGGTGAGCGCAAAGTCCGGCCGGACGGCGACCGCGCGATCGACGAACAGCCGGATCGCCGGGTAGCTGACGGTGCTGAGCAGATCGGTACCCGGGTCGGGGAACGGCAGCTGCGGCACCGGGTACAGCGCCTCGCCGGTGATGCTCAGCGGCTCGCGACTGGTCGCCAGGATCCGCAGCTGCGGACAGCCGGCAAGCAGCCGCTGGCCGAGCCCGGCGGCCGCGTCGATGACGTGCTCGCAGTTGTCCAGGACGATCAGGACTCGGCGGTCGGCCAGCGCCGCGACCAG
>Ga0137412_10001387_pt1 | contig 18787 bp, 17 predicted proteins | sample CZODoug2_1_16fun_FD_122160 | JGI IMG/M metagenome (GOLD analysis project Ga0137412, IMG submission 122160) | Vadose zone soil fungal communities from Angelo Coast Range Reserve, California, USA - CZODoug2_1_16fungal (Hybrid Assembly) | ecosystem: Environmental > Terrestrial > Soil > Vadose zone...
AAAGATTTTTCCCTTTCAGGCGAGGATTGCAACGGTTGAGGAGTGTATCGGCGCGCTACCGTGACCGGTTATTAAAAGTTCGGACGTCGCGGCTGATGAATCGACTTGCTGCTGTTCCAGCCGTCGTGGGGAATTGACGAAGACGTCAAAGTGACATAAGGTCCTATTTCCGATGCTCCGACGCACCAGGTTGACTCAGATGGCACAATGAATAGTCGGCCAAGTCTTGACCAATCAAGGGGGAAATTTACACTCGGGTCGACGGGATTGCCGAGTAAACTGCTGGGTCGGCTATGCGCGTAGTCGCGCTAGAAGAGCATTTCGCGATTCCCCGGTTGACGCGTCAAATTGACTTGGGCGCCATTCGAAGTCGCGGCTTTCCGCTCGGCCGTTGGAATGCGCCGGAACAAGAATTGGCGGATCTCGGCGAAGAGCGGCTTCGTAACATGGATCGGTCAGGGATCACCGTCCAGGTTCTCTCGGCCTCGGGACCGGGCGCTGATCTGATTGAGGGATGCACCGGGGTAGAATTAGCGCGGGCGATGAATGATGGGCTAGCACAGGCAATAGCAGATCATCCAGGGCGGTTTGCGGGTTTTGCGCACCTTCCGATGCGGGATCCAAAGGCGGCCGCGGACGAGCTTGAACGGGCGATGACGGACCTTAAGTTCTGTGGTGCTCGAATCAATGGAACGACCGAAGGCTACTTCCTCGATGATAAGCGCTTTGACCCGCTCCTATCTCGCGCGGAGAGACTGGACGCTCCACTTTATCTCCATCCCCATTTGCCGCCAGAGGAGGTTCGCAAGGCCTATTTTTCTGAATTGCCAGGCGTTACTGACTTTTTGCTGGCCGGCCCCGGTTGGGGCTGGCACGCCGAGCTTGCGCTCCATGTCTTGCGGCTCGTGGTCTCCGGTACTTTCGACAGGCATCCGGGATTAAGATTGATTATCGGGCATATGGGAGAAGGATTGCCGGCGATGATGGCTCGCTGTGACCAGATCTTCGGTCCGCACATCAAACATCTGACAAGGTCGGTGAGCCAGACTATTCTCGATCAAGTCTCGATCACCACGAGTGGCCTCTTTACAAGGCCGCCGTTCGAACTGGCGCTTGCCGTATTCGGCATCGATCGGATTCTGTTTTCTGTGGACTACCCCTATAGCAGCAACTCGCACGGACAAGAATTTCTTCAAGGCCTATCCCTGTCCGAGACGGACCTTTCGAAGGTTGCGCACGGTAACGCCGATCGGATACTCAAACTATCGCCGATAGGGGGAAATTAGGAGCCTCTGATGGCGGCTCGGCTATCAGCGTAGCGCGACATGAATCGAGGAGCCATTTGTCGAAGTCGCGTCTCATCGATACGTCCCGACCGCGTGATATAGCTGTAGGCTAGTTCAAGCGGCGATAATCTCATGTGATTCGCAAAATCTTGATACCACGCCGCGCTGGTCTTCGATGCATTTGAGAGCTTCTCCACGACAGGGCGGCGTTCGGACTCGTATTTGCTTAACGAATGCTCTAGTGGTCCCCCCTCCTCCAGCGCCTTCACCAAAGCAATCACATCCTCGATCGCGAGCCGGGTCCCGGATCCAATAGAATAGTGGGCAGTATGCAGCGCGTCACCCACGAGAACCATATTTCGGACGGACCAACGTCTATTCCAAAGCCACGGAAAGTTGCGCCAAGAAGATTTGTTGGTTACTAAGGTGTGACCATCCAGCGTCTGGTAGAAGATCTCCTCACACAAGGCTTTTCCTTCGTCGGCAGGTAGGCGATCCAGCCGTGCCGCTTCCCAGGTTGCACGATCGCATTCCACAATGAACGTGCTCATGGTCGGTGAATAACGATAATGGTGCGCATTGAATGCGCCGTGCTTGCTCTCTACGAAGGTCTGAGACAGAGTCTCGAAGCGTTTGGTCGTACCAAACCACGCGAATTTGGAATCGAGATACGACAACGACGTGCCGAAATCGCCCTCAAAGGACCGCCGAACGAGGGAATTGACACCATCAGCGCCAACAATTAGGTCATATTCTGCTAATTCCTTGATGCTCGTAACACGAGTATCAAAATTTAGGATGGCGCCCACGCTCCGAGCGCGTCGTTGCAATATCAGCAGCAGCTCAAGACGACCGATGGCGGAGAAGCCAACACCGTCTATCGCCGTGGCTTCGCCACGGTGTACCAACGTCATGTCTGACCATGTCTCCATTGGGACGGTAATGGCCGCCGCTGTCTCTGGATCGTCATCGCGAATGAAATCCATCGCCCGATCGGAAAACACCACACCAAAACCAAACGTGGCATGGGCAGGGTTCTGCTCAAAAAGCGTTACGGAAGAATCCGGGTGTCGCCGTTTCCACAGGTACGAAAAATATAAGCCGGCCGGTCCGCCACCTACTACCGCTATGCGCATTCGAAGCCTCCATTCTGACGATTGCATCTTGTACAATACATTGCGCTAAATGCAATAGAGGCATCGATGCAGTGCGATTGAGGTGGGAATTTGCACATGTTCAGGACGGAATTTCCGATCGAGTGGGGGGACTGTGATGAGGCCGGAGTCGTCTTCTACCCGAACTACTTTTACTGGCTTGACTGTACCTTTCATCGACTGATCCGGGCACGTGGGTTGAGTCTGCGTGAGTTGCGGCGGCGGTTTGGTGTTGTCACTCCCATCGTCGACGCGGGCGCAAAATTTCGCGCTCCTGCGCGATACGATGACACGCTTATCGTCGAGGCATTCGTGGACACCTGGGAGACGAAGCGATTTCGCGTGGTGTATAAGCTATCGATCGGCGAACGCGCGGTAGCCGAGGGTTTTGAAGTACGAGCCTGGGCGCAAATAGACAAAGACGGCGTACTGTCGGGACATGCCATCGACACCACATTCAAGGATCTAATGAAGTAGAGCCGGCATCCGTAGTTCCTGCGCTTGCGCGCAACCAGAGGGAAGCGGATCTAAGCAAGTTCCGGGCTGACCGCATCCGTGCCCACGGTCTGCTCGGGCTGGTCTTTAGCCGAAAGAACCCGCGCATAAAAGTCAGAGGTGATGACCATGTGGCGCCCGAGCAGCATAGCCGCCCGGTCGGCATCACGCGCCAGCGCGGCGTCGGCAATATCCCGGTGCTCATCAATAATGAGCTGGCGGGGCAGATTTTCGCCCATGAAGATTCGCCGATAGCGATTGTGATGCTCGGCAAGCCGGCGCTGCGTCTCAAAAACGCGAGGAGAGCCGCATGCAGAAATCACTGCTTCGTGGAATCGATCGTGGGCAACGTTCCACGCGTCCAAGCTGGCTCGATCGGTCGCGGTGTCACGGGTCAACGACGTGAGGGTATGTAGTGCGGCGACGATTCCACTTTCCCATTCAACGCCGCCGCGTTCCACGGCGGTCCGTATTGCAAATGTCTCGACAGCGGTGCGCATGTACGCAATATCCGCCAGGTCCTCACGGGAAAGGCCGCGAACGCGAAAGCCCTTATTGCCCTCGAAAGTAACGAGGCCCTCACCGACCAAGCGAGAAAGGGCCTCACGAAGGGGACTCGATCCCATCGTATAACGGGTCTTGAGCTCCGCGAGGCGCAGCTTTTCCCAAGGCGCCAGCCTACCCGAGACAATATCCTCTCTAAGGCGCTGTTGAACCGCCTCGATATAGGTCCCAGGAGCCTCGGGAGGCGCAGTCGGTTCCATAGTAACGTCCATTTTACCCCCTTCAAGAGGATATATCCTGCTCAATTCTAGCTGGAATTCCGCTGATTATGTGCAAAGTCCATCCAAGTCTTCAAATCGCGATGCGCCACGATTTCTGCCTTCAATTCATAGTCAGCGGTGATCGGGGGATTCGCGCAGAATTCGATATTGAGACCATTTGGATCATTTACGTATAGCGAATGATAGACAATGTAGTCGACGTAGTGGTTTGGGATATTCGCCGCGTCGAGCCGCTTCTTGTAGTAGTCAAGATCATCGTCACTCGCGACGTACAGGGCGACGTGGTGATCGAACCCGGTACCAGGCTCGTAGTCGCGAGTCACCAGTGAGCCGGTGCAGTCGAAGAAGGCTAGCGCACTGCCATCGGCAAGCTCAAAAAATATATGGCAAAAGTTGTTTTCGTTGAGAGAGCCGAAATCTCGATTTTGGATGACTGCTTGAACCAAGGGAAATCCCAATATGTCCTCATAGAAATGCCGTGTCTCTTCAGCGTTCCGACATCGGAACGCATGATGGTGCAACCGCTTGGTGTGGTTCTGAGATCGCCGTTCCGCAATCTTTCGATCTAAGTCTTTGGGTATCTCCACACCTTCGAATCCGCCGTACACCTTGTTGTGTGCATTCTCTGCAGCAAAGCTCAAATCACCCGAGGTTTTCATCGATTTCTCCTGTGCGCGTGCTAATTGCATTGGAAGAGTGTTTCACGTCGACAAAGACGCTCATACGCGATACCAGCGACGGTTCGAATACAGCGTCAGAAGCTTGCACTGACGGTCGCTCCATAGGTTAAGGGCGGGGCGTAGCTGACAATGCTATTGAAACTGCCGGCTGCTAGCGTTTGGGCAATCTTGGCGTTGGTGAGATTTCGACCCCAGAGGCTGATCGTAACCCTATTCGTAAACTCGGCCCGCAGGGTAGCTGCTAAGGTACTGTAACTGGGCTGGTGTAAAATGTTGTCGGGCTGCGAAAAATACCCGCTGTTATAGCCATAACTGAGATTCAATCCCGCCTGACCGAAGTTGGTTGGGACGTGATAGTCGGCATTGATGGTGGCGGTAAAGTCCGCGGTCTGCGGCAAGCGGTTTCCGTCGGCCGAGCGAATCTCATTGTCCAATCCTCCAGGGATCTGTATCGCAAAGATTGCGTCGGGAAAATTGGTGAAGCGATCGTGTAGGAGCGTTAGTCCTCCGGTGAACGTCAAATTGGCAGTTGCACGCGCTTCGAAATCGGTGTCCAGCCCATAAATGCGGGCCGCAGCGCCGTTGTAATAGCTGGTAAGTTGGCCGGTGAACTTTGCAACCTGCAGGTCGGCATATCTGTAGTAGAACGCTGCCGCGTTGAGGCGTAGCCGACGAGAAAGCACATCGCTCTTAAAGCCGATCTCATAAGCGTCCAGCTTTTCTGGATCGTATGCGGGGTCGGTCGGGACTTGTGGATTGAATCCGCCGCTCTTAAATCCCCGATTGTAGGACGCATAAACCATCAACTCTGGGGAAAAGCGATGATCCAGCGAGAGTCGCCAGGTCGGATCCGAAAAGGACTTGCTCTCGTGCGGGAAAGGAGGCATTGGCAGGCCCGACGGGCCACCGGCGATGTCGATCGTCTCGAATACGTCGAGACTATGCTTCTCGGACGTGTAGCGCAGCCCGAGCGTAAGGTTGGTTTGATCGGTAAGGGATGCCGTCGCCTGTCCGTAGCCTGCGACGGATTGCGTGCGTTCGATGCCGTAATTGTCTAAAACCGAAATCGACCCGAAGGGAGTTTGCGGCTGTAGGAAGCCAGAAAGCGTAACCTGGCTCGGGTCATAACCCGACGAGGCGCTGAAATAATAGAGTCCACCAACCCATTTGAATCTTGAGGACGAAGTGGATGCAAGATTAATCTCCTCGCTTCGCTGATAGTCGCGTTGACCCTCGTAGAGTCCGACACCCGGCGTCGCAGTGCCGTCGCCATCGAACACGACCACGTTGTCCGATTCTCGATAGGCGGTGATGCTCGTCAACTGCGCGAAGCCTAGATTCTGTTCGATTCGTGCCGTAACGCCTCCCCCCTTGTATTGATTGAATGGCTGCACGTCGGAATCGACGTCCCAGGCATTCTGAAACGGCGTCTGCGGAAAAATTGTGCTGGTCCCGGGAGCGAGGCGAACCGCACCGTACACGGAGCCCTTATTCTGCTCATAGTCGAGAGTGAGCCGGATCTTTGTGTTCTCGGTGGGTCTTACGATGACCGAAGAGCGCAGAGAGGTATCATTGTCGGTGCGATTGACGTCACGGCCGTTGTAACGGTTGGTGCCGTAGCCCTGGCCTTGGGCGCTTACGTGACCCGCGAAGTCCACGGCCGCCATTTCTCCGAGACCGTGAGTCAGGTAGGCGTCGCTGGATGCGGTCTGATAGTCGCCGTAACTCAGTTCAACGGAACCACCGGGCATCGACGATGGGTCGCGTGTGATTATCGAAACAAGCCCACCGGTCGCGTTTCGTCCGAACAGAGTGCCTTGCGGTCCTTTTAGGACTTCAATCTGCTCGATGTTATTGAGCGAGAGCAGCCCCGCCGGCGCCGCAGCGAGGTAGACGCCATCCACATAGGTCGCAACGCCGCCCTCATATCCGGCGCCGACAACGCTGTTTCCGACCCCGCGAATGCGCGGAAGTACATAGCCGGCAGTCTGCGTTACGATCAAACTTGGTACCGCACGCCCTATGTCAAGGGTGTTCGTGATGCCGGCCATTTCCAGTTGCTGCCCGGTAACAGCTGAAACTGCGATGGGCACGTCCTGCACGTTCTCGTTGCGACGCTGCGCGGTCACAATGATGGTGGGAATATCCGTGCTGTCCGCCACCTGATCTTCACGTAATTGAAGATTCTGCGCGTGAGCACAGAACGTGCCGCAAATGGCCGCCATGCCGCATCCCATCGCCAGCCGAACATGAATCCTATTTCCACACCTCTGAATTGCTCTCATCGACTCCCCCCTAGATGCGCTCGATTTGCAACCACGCTCGGCACCACCTTTCCCGGGCAGCTGGTTTCGTCAGCTGCAAGCACTGCGCCGAACCTCCTTTTCTTATCGTCAGTTGATCTTTTTATCGACAAGATATTAGTTTAGCGTTAAAATGTCCACTTGTCGACATGGCTTTGGTGAGGTACTTTGATGTCTAAAGCGGAGGGGCAGCTATCGAGCAGCGGATGGGGGCCTCAGTGTCAACCCGGCGCTGTCAGCTTTACCTTCGACAATTTGGGCGAAGCCTCGGATATTGAATTTGGCAAGTGGCCAGTCGACAAACCAATCGGTTCTCACATGACTATTACCCAAGTGGTGCCCGAACTGCTCGATCGCCTCAGGGACCTGCGTGTCACGTTCTTCGTGGAAGCATGGAACGCTACTGTCTACCCCGCTACATTGCGGGCCATGGCGAGTGCCGGGCATGAGGTGGGCTTACATGGCTTGCGACACGAAATCTGGACGACGCTCACTCCGCAACGTCAGATTGAAGTTCTGGAAAAATCCCTCGAAGCAATGAGCCTAGCCGGTCTGCGGCCCGACGGATTCCGTCCTCCCGGCGGTTACGGCACAACTAATCTTCCTGAGCTGATGAGTCGGTACGGTTTTTCCTACTTCTCGTGCGTCGGAAGCGAAACGAGGATTGTCTGGGACGGCGTCGTCAGTATGCCGTTCAGCTGGCCATTCGTTGACGGAAACCAGCTCGAAGCAAATATGGGCGCGCGCTTCAAGGTTGAACCGGGTCCCGACGGCGAATTTGGACCGGGCTTGCTGAAGAAAGTGTTTATAGACGAGATCGATCGGGCGGCGCGAGACGGCACTCACGCAGTGTTCGACTTTCATCCGTGGATAATCGGACAGACACGAGAGCGTCTTGAGGCACTGTTTGGCATCGTCTCCCACGCGCAGCAGCGGTCCGATATTTGGGTTGCCTCTTGCGGCGAAGTAGCTGGATGGATGCTGTCTCAACCTAGGCGCGGGAGCCAGTTATGAAACTTGTGACTTATCGTCGCGGAGCGGACGAAGGGCGGCTCGGCGTCGTGGTCAACGATGAAGTCGTTGACGTGGTATCGCTCGACCTGAGCCTTCCTGCCACGATGTTAGATCTCCTGCGCGCAGATCTGGAAGGACTTAACGCAGTACGCCGCGCACTCTCCGGGAAGGGCCTACGCACGCCGCTTTCCGAGGTAACGCTATCGTCTCCGGTGCCAAGTCCCAGCAAGTATCTGGCGCTCGGAGCCAACTATACGAAGCACCTTGAAGAATTTGCGAAATCACATCCGAATGCATCCATTCCATCCACCAAGCAGCAACACTGGTTTAACAAGCAAGTGAGCTGCATTATCGGCCCGTACGATGCGATTCATATACCACGCTGTTCCGTCGAGGTGGATTTCGAAGGAGAGCTGGGTATTGTCATAGGGACTCGATGTCGCCACGTTCCCCCGGAACGCGCCTATCAGATGATTGCGGGTTACGTCGTGTGCAACGATGTGAGCGTGCGCGACTGGCAGAGGTTGTCGCCAACAGCGACGCTGGGGAAGTCGTTCGATACCCACGGCCCTGTTGGACCTTGGCTGACTACAGCCGATGAGATTGCGGACCCCAATAAATTGCGCGTGCGCACCTGGATTGATGACGATCTGCGTCAAGACGGCAACACGGACGAGTTCATCCACAAGATTCCACAAATGATCTCTTTTTTGACAACCGCTTTTACCCTGGAGCCGGGCGACATTCTTTCTACCGGTACGCCGGCGGGCGTTGGTGGCGCTCAAGTACCTCCGCGGTATTTGAAGGCGGGACAACGTTGCCGCATCGAAATTGAGGGTCTCGGCGCCATCGACAACCCGATCATCGACGAACCCCTATCCACGGCGTCGCCTTGATTGGCTCGAGCTCAGCGGGGCCGCCCGATTGTGGAGAGGTCGCTTGCAGCGTTGGTACGGGTCGCTGCCTGGCAGCTTAGGGGACATTGAGCGGAGCCACTGTACATCGAAGTCCTGTTCGAGGGGCAATTGATAGAGAAGGCGGACCACTTGGCGAATCATCTCAATTTGGAGGTCAAGAATCATGAATGCTGTAAGTGAAGGACCCCGCACCACCGCCCGGCGGCTGGTCGATGAATATCCAGAGCGAGTGCGGCCATTTAAGTTGGCGCATGTCGTTTTGATGACTCCCAACCTTCCTCGTGCCCGTGATTGGTATTTGAACATGTTCGATGCGCGCGTCGCCTACGAGAACGACAAAGTGTGCTTTCTAACCTACGACGATGAGCATCACCGCATCGGGCTCATCGGTGTGCCGCAGTTGGTGCAACGCCCCCCGAATAGTTGGGGCCTTGAGCACCTGGCGTTCTCGTATCGCACTCTGGGCGGTCTGTTAGCACAATACAGCTACTTAAAATCACAAGACATACATCCATTTTGGACCATCAATCATGGTCCAACCATATCGTTTTACTACCGCGATCCCGATGGCAATAAAGTGGAAACGGATTACGATGTATTTCCGACAGTGGCGGAAACGAACGCGTTCTTCGCAGCGGGTCACTACGAAGAGAACTTTATGGGGATCCTCGTTGACCCCGAAGAGATGATCACGAAGTACGAAGCGGGAGTACCGGTAAGTGAGTTGGTGCGGCGTCCGCCGCTGCCACCCGGCAAGACGCCGTGGGACATGCACCGGCAATAGACCAAGGGTCGACAGACGCGGGGTGCTATGCGCCCCGCGTCGAATCAACAATCTATAGTCCCCGCCGCCACCGCTCAGCTCTCGACACCTGTTCAACACGCGAACGTCTAAGTCGCGTTGTTGGCCGGCGTGTGCCCGCTCGATAGATTGCCGTCAATGCTTACCTCAAAGCCCCGCGGTGCCGCCGCCGTCCACTACGAAATCGGCGCCTGTAACCCAGCGGGCCTCGTTTGAGGCCAAGTAGAGGGCGCAATAGGCAACATCCTCGCACTCGCCCCACTGGCGCAGCAAAATCGCATCTTCCACACGTTTTGCAATTTCTTGCGGCATCACCGCCGTAGCCGGTGTTCTTATCGGCCCGGGAGATATCGTGTTGACCCGTATCTTATGCTTGGCGCCTTCCGCGGCGAGCTGGCGCGTGAGCGCTTGTAGCCCCCCTTTTGCGGTAGCGTGTGCGGCAAAACCCATGTTGGGATTGCCGCGCACAGCCACTGCCGACCCTGTGTTAAGCACAGAGGCGCTTCCGCGCGCAACGAGATGTGGCCAGGCGGCCCGAGTCGTATAGAAGACCAAATCAAGCTCGTTACGAATCGTGAAAGACCAATCTTCCTGCGTAAACTCGCTGAACATGCTGAAGCGCGCGTTACCCGCGTTGTTATAGAGTATGTCGATACCGCCGGTCTCGGCGATGCCATCGGATATCCACTTTTGGGCATCCGCGGCGGAACTGAGATCCACTTTACCGAAACTCACCATCCGTCCTCCGGCCTCGCGCACCTCGCTGACGGTGCGTTCGGCCGCGGACGGGCTAATATCGCACCCAACGACCATGGCGCCTTCGGCCGCAAAGAGTTTGGCTGCCGCGCGCCCCATGCCGCTGGCAACGCCTGTGATGAAAGCGATCTTTCCAGCTAGTCTGCCCATTTACGTTCTCCATGGTAGTTGCCTCTCAACGAGACTTGTTTCACTCAGTGTACAAATTGCGTTTAGTCCGGCCTTAGGCCATTCCCAACAGGTCGCCCTGCTTCGCGTTCCTCGTAATCCAGCTGTGCCCGACTGCTGAGTCATGGTATGGGACGGGCGAACGCGATGGATGGCCGTGCGGTTCAGCGCGCCGCAAGGTTCAGCATCGCACGCGCCTCCGGCGCCGAAGCAGGCTCCAGTTGCAGCTCTGACATGATCCTTATGGTGCGTTCGACTAGCTGAAGGTTGGTCGCGAGTTCACCGGCCCTGTAGTAGTTGTTGTCTTCCAGTCCGACCCGGACATGGCCCCCGAGGAGTAAGGCCTGCGTGGTTGCGGGCAGCTGCGCTGGCCCGATAGCCGAAACACAAAAGATACTTTGCGGCGGTAGCTGACGAATCATGAAATTGAGCGTATCGCTGTTGTAGGGCATGGCTCCCTGAAAACCCCGGTCTCCCCCCAGAACCATATTGATGAAATAGGGCGGCTTGTCGTAGCCCTTGGCGATCAAACGCGAGACATCTTGAACAATATGCTCAGGACTAAAGACCTCCCATTCCGGTTTGATGCCTTTCTCGAGGAAGAGCTTCGCCATTTCCTCGCATCGCCGCGGAGTAGTCGCAACGAGGATCTCGCGCCCGCCGAAACTGGCGACCGTGGTTTCCGCATCAAGGGTGGCCATTTCAGGATCGGCTTCCACGCCTCTCAGCCGTTGCTCGTAGAGAATCTCCCAGAGACCATTCGGAAGTTCGCGAATCATGTCGCCCGTGACACCGCCGCCGGTCGAATTGTTGACAATGATGTTGCATCGCGAACGGATGAGATTGTTGATTCGACCGTAGATTGCCGGATCGCAGGTCGCCAGATCATCGGGGCGTCGCGCATGCAGTGCTGCAACGGAGGCGCCCGCCTTTGCGCAGCGCACGACATCTTCCGCGATCTCCTCCGGCTGTGTGGGCAAATTCGGATTCTGCACCTTACTTGCCATGCCGCCCGTGGGCGCCACTGTAATGATGACTTTTCGAGACATGCTAAGCCTCCGTTTCGCGCTGTACGCCTAGGATCAAAACTGCTGTCGTCACGAAGCCTCCACTGGGGTAGCAGGCCGGACACTCGTCACCTCCAGATCAATGTCGTCCGGCGGAACCATGCCCTTCTCATGTACGTCTACCGATAGCTGTTCGCCGGACACCGGGCAGTAGTAGCACGAGATCTCAAGATCCTGGTGAAGACGAAGTTGGGATGGGAGCTTGAGGGAGTCGCGAATGGCGCCGTCACGCCAGCGGGTAGAACCACGGGCCAAGGTGGCCCCTGCGCGTGAAACGATGTGTATTTCAGAGCCAATACGCATCAGTTTCAGTGCCGGTCCAATCTCGCTAAGAACGTGAGCGTGCGGTGGGCAGTCAGCAGCCCGGCTTCTGCCACGGATTCGCGCCGCCCTTATGGAGTCACGAAGTGCGAGCGTTTGCTCGGTGTCGAAAGCAGTTTCGTTGAGCACAACCCCGTAGATGTCGGTGGCGGATTCCCGCGATACCAGGTTGTTGAGAAAGTCCCGATGAACGGCAGCGGGATCTCGTTCAAGCGGGTCCCCCCAACCACCGCCCCCCTGCCAACTGGCTGCGAAAATATCACCGGCGCGCATCTTACGAAGGCCTGGCTTAGGCCCGAAGTGGCTCCACTGGGGTTCTGAATCGGGTATGCCGTTCTTCGCAGCTCCATCGGCCCACTTTTGCACGACGGTCGACCCCGGGTAGCCGCCAAAAAGGCCGCAGGCGTTCGGTACCTCGGCGCCATGGGTCATGATGAGCGCCTCCGCCTCCTCGATGCCGCCCAAGGTCAGGGCCACTTCCGCCGATGCACCGCCTCGATACCGGCCGGCTCCTCCTGTGTCGCGCGCCAAGCGCCGGTAGAGATAAAAGAGAGGCGCTGCCAGCTCATTGCGCTCCACGTCAGCAATGGCAGGCGCGGGAGAGTTTATCGGTCCCCCGGCCTCATAGCCGTCTTTGGTTGAGAACGCGGCATATCCGCCGGCGAGCGGATCCATGAGATGCAAACCGAACGCTTCGCCGTACTGATTGCGACCGCCCAAATTGAAGGTCGCCATGGTGCCGTCACTTACGGCCTGGGCGCGGTCCCGATACTTGGACGAGCAGGCCAGCAATCGATTGAGCGCCTGAGAACACACATTCGAGACGACCCAAATCGTTTCGACGGTCGCTGCACCGACTGGAGCCGGGAACTGCGCCGTACAAATTAGGCCGTCTGGCGCGACGATCTCGGCCGTGTGCAATACGCCCTGATTCCAGGGAATATCGTATGCGAGCATGGGAAGAAGCGCGCCGGTCACACCGCCTTCCAGCCCCGATCGCGTCGCATTGATAAAGCCAGGAGCCTGACGGCTTGATCCGCTGAAGTCGAAGCGCAGGCGCGCCCCACGTTTGCGCATCCGGAGATCAAGTTTGTAGAGCCGATTGGCTTCCCCGTCATGCTCGAGAAAGTCGACCGCGCGAAATTCGCCGTCGGGTAACTCGCGTAGGCGCTCTTCCACTCGCTCACGCGATACGTCGATCATTCGCCGCATCACCGCGGAGAGTGTGCGGGCGCCATATCGGCCGACCAACTCTGTTACACGCTCTCGTGCGACGTTGATGGTCGCGACAAAGGCACGAAAGTCGAGATTCAATTGCGCGGGCAGGCGGGTCGCAGTCAGGATCATCTCCAATATGTCCTCCCGCATACGACCACCCTCAACGAGCCGCACACACGGGATTCGCAGACCCTCTTGACGCGCATCACGTGCATTTGGCGACCAGCTCGCGAAATCCATGCCTCCAATGTCAGTCACATGAGCTTCAACGCCAGCCCAGGCGAAGAGCTGCCCGTCGGCGTAAATCGGGCCAGCCAATTGAACGTCGTTCTGGTGAAGTGCTCCGACGAACGGATCATTGCCGCAGAACATGTCGCCGTCGCGTATTTCAAGCGTCGGTCTCGCGTGAACGGCACGTATGAGGTGCCCTACCACGGGGGCTTGGAAGGAGACTTGGAAGCCCATTGATGCGAAGGATCCGTCGGGAAGGAAGAGCCCGGTGAAAAAGTCGGATGCTTCGGTCACCGTTGGTGAGCCGGACACGCTCTGCAATGCAATTCGCATCTCTTCCGTAATTGCAAGGAGTCGCGATCGGATAACCTCAAAGGCCACTGGGTGTACGGGTACCTCGTTCCCGGAGCTACTCATCATTCGATACTCACATGCAGGTTGCCAAACTTGTCTGCGGCTGCGGATCCTGCGGGGGGCACCACAACGCTTTGTCCTGGAAACTCAATAATGGCGGGGCCCTCGACCCGAGCATCAGGTGCGGGATAGCGCGTTTTATAGATCATCGTCTCCAAGGGCGCTGCAGGGTCATTGAAGATGACCCGACGGACGCCAGTGGGGATTAGCGCTGTACCTTGCGGGCGCGCCGCAGGGGGTTGGAGCAAACCACGCGCGATAGCGCGCGCGCTCACGACCTCGTGGCCGGCGCCACCGTAGCTAGCGCCTCGACCGAAGAGCGCTTCGTAAAGACTCTCAAAGCGCTCAGTGAGATGAGTGAAAGCGCTCATGTCGAAATGCGTCGTCTCAACAGGCACGTCAATCACATTCGATTGCCCGCGGAATCTAACGGCCAGCAGCCGTTCGACCGAGATCTCGCCTTGCGCGCCCGCGCGGACGAGGTCGGCTGTGGCTTCTTTTGCCAGCGCGCTCAGCGTCTCGTCAATGGCGGTGACCGCTCCTGGGTCTGGTTCCGCTCCCGGCCCTGCCCGCAAATAGACCGCGCGTTCCTTCGTGATGCCGAGGTCCGCGTTACCACAGCCGAACGCTGATTGAGCGGTTGCAGCCGCGGGAACAACAAAGCCGCGCAGTCCAAGATCACGAGCGAATGCCCAGGCGTGCGAAGGCCCGGCTCCGCCGTTAGCAAAGAGGGTGAACTCGCGGGGGTCATAACCACGTTGAATTGTCATTCGACGCAGGAGATCAGCCATCTTGCTGTCGATAATTTCTCGAACGCCCCACGCGGCATCAATCGTCCCAATACCGAGCGGCTGAGCGATCTTGTCGTGCATGATGCGGGCGGCAGCCTCAACGTCGAGACGCATGCGACCACCGATAAAGTTTTCCGCGTCGAGAATGCCGAGCAAGAGATCCGCGTCCGTGACAGTAGGTTCGGTGCCGCCGCGGCCGTAGCACACGGGTCCTGGATTGGCACCCGCGCTCATCGGGCCGACCGTAAGTTGGCCGAAACGAACTGCCGCAATGCTGCCGCCGCCGGCTCCGATCGATTCGACATCGATCGACGGTATCCGAATGTCGGCGCCACCTACGGATACCTCGCGGCGTAAAAGCGGCATTCCGCGAGCGACAATCCCGACATCAAAGCTCGTCCCGCCAATATCCGACGTCAGGACGTTGTCCATCTCCAACCTTCGACCCATGACGGCGGAGCCGACGACGCCGGCGGCCGGTCCGGAGAATAGTGTGAACACCGGACGATCGCCGACGGCGGCCACGGGCAGTACTCCGCCGGCGTTCGTCATCATCAGAAGCGGAACGCGCATACCGGCCGTGCGCAATGTCTCCTCGAGGGCTGCCAGATAGCGCCCGGCGAGGGGGCCAATGGCAGCATTGGCCGCGGTCGTTGACATGCGCCCATATTCCCCGACCAGCGGACTCAATTCATGCGACAGGCAAATAAAAGCGTCCGGCACAATGACCTTGACGACATCGCGGAGCGCACGCTCATGCACCGGATTTGCCGTCGACCACAGCAAGCAGATCGCAACCGCTTCAATCTCTGATGAGGCCAACTCCTTTAACGCCACCAACGCCCGATCTTGATCGAGTGCCTTGATGACATGTCCCTTGGAGTCGATTCGCTCATCAATTTCGTAGATCAGGCGGCGAGGCACTAGCGGCGGATTGCGATTGCGCAGTGTGAAGTCGGTAAGCTCTACCTCACTCTGCCCCGAGGTCTGGCGGCGCATGCGACCAATCTCGAGTGTGTCGCCGAACCCTTTAGTTGCGAGAATCGCAGTCTTGGCGACTCGACCTGTCAATAAGGCGTTCAGACCGACCGTGGTGCCATGCCCGAATCGAACGATATCGGCGCAGAAGGCCTCGAAGCTAACGCCACGATCTTCGGCGGCAATCTTAAGAACGTCGAGAACACCGCTCTTTACATCGGCGGTCGTGGGGCTCTTGAAAACTCGGATCTCCCCGCGTTCATCCGAGACCCAAAGGTCTGTGAACGTCCCCCCAACATCGGTTCCCACAAAGAGCGGCATCCGTCCCCATCTCACTTAGCCTGTCGGCGGTTGAAACACAGCCTGGGGGCTGCGACTTATCGTCATTCAATATTTTTATCGACAAGAACATAGTTTAGCGTTAAAAATATCTGACGTCGAGCCCTCTTGGGAGAGCAGGTCGGGGGTTCTTGTGCAATGCGGCATGAAAATCGCAGTCCGGCGCTTCAACCGGGAGCGGAGCAAGATGGGGCCGCCGATTCAAGCGGGGTGATTGATTGTCGCGTCATCGCGCGGGGGATCTACACGGAGGCTCCCCAGAAATCATTGACTACCAGCTATCTCACCGCCGTTTTCGGCTTCCTGGGGCTCACTGATATCTCCTTCATTCGAGCGGAAGGAGTCGCACTGGGCCCAGAGGCCGCAGAGACAGCGATGAGGGCTGCGGAGGGGCAGTTGTGCGAAATCTTAGGGTCTGGTGCGTGAGAGACGGTCCGTTCGCGGACTCACTCACGGGGCCGGTTCGCCCACTATGACGGCGCCGCTTTCGCAAACGCCGCCAAACCGGCTGCTCGGTCGGCGACCTCGACGAGGCGCGGGAACGATCCCAATTCAATCTTAAATCGCCGCGCATTGAATACTTGCGGTACGAGGCAAACTTCAGCTATTCCCGGCGTCTCGCCTGCGACGAACGGCGTTTCGGGCGTTGTATGAAGCGCTGCTTCGATCGCGGCAAATCCCGATGATATCCAAGTACGGTACCAAGCATCGCGCGCGGTCACATCCTGGCCCATGACGGTTTCCAAGTATTGGAGAACACGCAGATTATTAAGCGGGTGAACATCACACGCAATGGTGAACGCAATGGCCAACACCCGTGCGCGCTCGGCTGGATCGACGGGGATGAGCCGCGGCTCAACACGCGTCGCGTCCAAATAGTCGATGATGGCAAGGCTTTGCGTGATGATTCGTCCGTCAATTTCGAGCGTTGGCACGAGCCCGGCGGGATTGATCGCTATGTAGTCCGCGCCACGCTGATCGCCCGCTCGAAGCCGATAGCTTCGTGTTTCGTAATCGAGGCCCTTAAGATTGAGCGCGATGCGCACGCGATAGCTGGCTGAGGAGAGCGCGAAATCATGCAAAATCATATCCGGAATGCCGCATCAATCTCGCCGATGGTGACCCTTACTGGCTCTAATCCAGCGATGGCAACGTCGATCACGTCGCCCGGCTGGACCGGACCGACGCCAGCCGGCGTGCCCGTGTAGATTAAATCACCAGGAAATAGGCGCTCGAAGCGGCTGATATAAGCAATCGTTTCCGCGCAATCCCAAATTAGGTCGGCTATATCGGCATCCTGCTTCGTTACACCGTTGACGCTGAGGTGAATGCGTCCGGCCGAGACATGTCCACTTGTTTCAACCGGGCGAATCGGCCCGATGGGCGCCGAGAAACCGAAGTTTTTGCCCGTGTCCCACGGGCGGCCTTTATCGCGCGCCTCCAGTTGCAAATCACGGCGGGTCATGTCGAGGCCGACGGCGTAACCAAAGACTGTGTCGAGCGCCGCAGACTTGGATATCGCTGCCGCTTCCTTCCCGATCGCGATGACCAGTTCCGCTTCGTAGTGGTAGTTGTTTGTTTCCGACGGATAGGGAATCTCGCCGCCGCACGGTACGGCCGTATCCGGGGATTTGGTGAAAAAAAACGGTGCCTCGCGATTCGGATCCTTGCCCATCTCGCGCGCGTGCGCCGCGTAGTTGCGGCCAATGCAAAAAATGCGACGGATCGGAAAAGTTTTATCAGACCCCGCGATCACTACCGCTGGTCGCTCCGGTAATTCGAATACATGCGTCATATCGCTGTCCAAAGATGCTTAGCCCTTGCGGGCGAGGGATTTCGTCCAGCCGAGGCGCGCTGACGCCTCGGCTGCCTGGGATCGCAACCGCTCGACCGCCGCGGGCGCGATACCTCGCCGCGCACCGACCAGCGTCATGACCGCCGTCGCTTCCCCATGCGCATCAAGAACAGGTGCGGCGACCGCGCTGAGTCCTGGGATGTGGTCCCCCGAAACCTGGGCAATGCCGGAGGCACGTACGCGGGCGACGAGAGGAGCCGTCTCGATGTTGTCGGAGGTGGCTTCACTGGCGACCAGCGCGGCAGTTTGGCGAGAGGGCAGAAAGGCCAGGAAAACGCGGCCTGTCGCCGACGTGAGCAGTGGCAGCGTTGAGCCGGTTGAGAGCGAGGTTCGCACTGCCGCGAGACCCGGCATCCAGCGCACGATCGTCGGCCCCAAGTCGGCCCATACCGACAGCAGGCCCGTGTTGCCCGTGGCATCAACCAGCCTCTCTAAGGCCGTGGTGGCAATTGCGATAGGGTCGGTACGCGCGAGCGCAGCAAGACCGGCCTGCAGGAGCCGCGGCCCCAGATCGTACCGGCCAGAATTCAAATCTTGGATCAAAAATCCTGTGCGAACGAAACTAACCACATAGCGATGGCAGTTGCTCGCGGGCAATCGCGCAGCTTTCGCCAGATCTTTCAGCTGCAGGGGACCCGCAGCAGCGCGAAGGGCCTCGATCACGCGCATGCCGATTTCAACCGACTGAATGCCTCGGCGGTCAGCTCCCTTTGGTTCATCGTCGGTCGTGCGGACCATAAGCGAGATTCACTATAGGATAATACATTGACTATTGCGGATCATAACTGGAGAGTGCATCATGCCGCAACCTCAAGAACGTCCGGCGTGGAGTTGTTCATGAACGCCAACCGAGCTGGGTTAGCCCACGCAGCTACGATCTGGGAAGGCCCCGGAAGTAGCCGGATCCCTGCGGCTGTTTACGTTGACCCCGGCATCTACGCGCGCGAGCTCGAACGCATTTTCTATGGCGCGCACTGGAGCTATGTGGGCCTGGAGGCCGAAGTGTCGGAGCCGGGGTGCTTCAAGCGCTCCGCGATCGGCGAGCGATCGGTCATCATGATCCGAAATCGGCAGGGGGGAATCAATGTCCTAGAGAATCGGTGCGCGCACCGGGCCATGAGCTTCTGTCAAGAACGCTACGGCAAGGTGAAAACTCTGGTGTGTCCGTATCACCAGTGGAATTACAACTTTGAGGGCAAGCTGATTGGCGTGC
>Ga0137412_10001388_pt1 | contig 18779 bp, 14 predicted proteins | sample CZODoug2_1_16fun_FD_122160 | JGI IMG/M metagenome (GOLD analysis project Ga0137412, IMG submission 122160) | Vadose zone soil fungal communities from Angelo Coast Range Reserve, California, USA - CZODoug2_1_16fungal (Hybrid Assembly) | ecosystem: Environmental > Terrestrial > Soil > Vadose zone...
ATTACAACAGCCGGCGCCTTTTCGGTCGCCGCCGCGGTGGGCGAGCTGCGCGCCGGGCCCCTCGTTTTTGATCCCACGGAGCAGTCCATTGCGGGCCTGCAGCGAGCCCTGGCCGCAGGCACCGTGACCTCGGAAGGTCTGACGGCCGCGTACCTGCACCGCATTTCTCGTTTCGATCAGCATGGCCCCGAATACCGTTCGGTTCTGGCCATCAACCCGAACGCGCTCAAAGACGCGCGAAGCCTTGATTCAGAACGTAAATCAGGGAAGCTGCGCGGACCTCTGCATGGCATTCCGATCCTTGTCAAAGACAATATCGAAACCCGCGATCCGGTTGCGACTACCGCCGGGTCCTACGCACTCGCCCGATCATTCCGGCCGGCGGATGCGCCGCTGGCTGCCCGGCTGCGCGCGGCCGGCGCGATTGTCTTGGGCAAGGCGAACTTGAGCGAGTGGGCGAACTTTCGATCGACGCGTTCATGCAGCGGATGGAGCGGTGTCGGCGGCCAGGTCCGCAACGCCTACGACCCCGCCCGCAATCCTTCCGGTTCGAGCGCCGGTTCCGGCGTCGCCGCCGCGGCGAGTTTCTGCGCGGCAGCCATCGGCACGGAAACCAATGGCTCCATCCTCTCGCCCTCCTCCATCAACGGCCTCGTAGGCTTCAAGCCCACGGTGGGCGTCGTCAGCGGCAAGGGTGTGGTGCCGATTTCGCCGCGCCAGGACACGGCCGGCCCGATGTGCCGCACCGTGGGGGATGCAGCAATTCTTGCCGCGGTGATCGCCGAGCGGCCGCTGGGCTTCGGTGCGCATGGCAATGACATCGAAGCGTTTCGCCTGCGTGGCGTGCGCGTCGGCGTCATGCCCGTGCCGCAAGGCGCGCATCCGGACACGACTCGGCTGTTCGCCGACGCGCGCGCAGCGCTCGAGCACGAAGGCGCGGTGACCGTGGACTTGAATCCCTCGAAGGCGTTTGACGAGATGGGCGACTCGCAACTTGAAGGCTTGCTCTACGAGTTCAAGGATGCCATCAATGCCTACCTCGGCACGCTCGACCCATCGCAGGTCGATTGCAAGACCCTTACGGACCTGATCGCCTTCAATCGGGCGCATGCGGATCAAGAACTCATCGTATTTGGCCAGGAAATCTTTGAAATGGCGGACGCGAAAGGACCCTTGAGCGATGATGCCTATCAAAAGACGCTGGCGACTTTGAAGCGCACCGCGGATGTCGAGGGCCTCGCCACGCTGCTGGGTCAACAAGGAGTCGAGGTGCTGGTGGGGCCCAGCAACGGACCGGCCGATCTGATCGACCCCGTGTGGGGAGATCGGCGCGGCGGCGGATCGTCGCAAATCGCGAGTGCGGCCGCGATCGCCGGCTATCCCAGCCTGACCGTGCCGGCGGGATTGGTCGGCGGCCTGCCGGTGGGGATCACCCTGGTGACCAGCCGCAATCAAGACGGATTGCTGCTGCAAGTCGCAAGAGCCTACGAACGCGCGGCCAATGCACGCGTGCCGCCGCATCTGATGATCTAATGCGCGAGCAAGGCATCCATCTGCGTAGGCTCGCCCAGTAGCCCTCCCATGGCGCTCCGGGGACGAAGCTGGGCGCGGGCGGGATTGGATGAAGCCGCTTACTCAGTGCTGGTCAAGGGCATGCCCGCGTCCGAACTTTGGTCCTTGCTCCTCGGTGTGGCTGAACAGCGAGCAGCGCAGCGGACTCCCGCACATGTCCGGCAGCAGTGGGAAAGAGATCGCTTCGTCTGCCCGGCCTACATTGATCAGAGAACCCTCAACGAGCTGGACCGGCATCTACTGGCGGCAGCTTCAGCCTTCGAAGCACTGGAACTCTCGCCGCTGGCGCCGCTCGGTTCCTGTTCCGCGATCGGGCTCACGAGCCAGAATAAAATTGTCTCGACCTTTCGCGGCACCGAGGTCGTGTCGGACCCAACCAACTTGCTGGCTCTCGAAAGCGCGCGGCGCCTGCGCGGCAATCCGTCGCAGACGATCAAACTCACGACCAATCACCGCGTTGTTCGTGCTCAGGCGGTGCCGAACCTGCCGGGTTACGCGGCGCACTTCCGGCTCTTTTGCATCGCCACTGCAGGGCATGAGCGCAAGGATCAAGGTTTGCTGGTCGAGGCCTTGTCCGAGCACATCCGGACGCACCTAAGCGCATTGAATCGACTCGAACAGCATGGTTATGATTTTCCGGACCGGACAATCAAGATTCTCGCTGATCCGGCGCGCAGGACGCTGGGTGAACGCGTCGCGACCACGGTTGGGGCGCCCGTCGTCTTGGAGGCGCTCACGCATGACTACTATGACGGACTGCGCTTCATGATCAGTGCACGTTGTACCAGCGGCGAGCACATACCCTTGATTGACGGCGGTTCGTTCGACTGGTTGCGTACGCTGACTTCAAACCACAAGTTCATTTTTGTCGCCAGCGCATTGGGATCGCAGCTGGCGGCGTATCTGTATCGCCCGCGTGTAATCGCCTAGCGTCCAATCGCCTAGCGTGTAATCGCCCGGCGCGTCTTCGGGATTCTTCAGCGGCGCAGATAAGCGTCGGTGCCGTTCAGCCAATCCTGCCGCGGCGGGTTGAATACATCGACATCGAGCGTGTCTTCCAGTGCCACGGCGCGATGCTCGAGATTCGACGGGATGACCAATACTTCGCCGGCGCGCACGGTCTGTTCGCGGTCGCCTTTGGGTCCCAGCCAAAAGTGGAGCGCGCCCTCGAGGATGTAAGTGATCTGCTCGTTCTCATGCGAATGCCGCGGCACTTCATCGCCTTTCTTGAGGCGCACATGAGCAATCATCATGCGATCCCCCGTAATCAACTGGCGCGTTATGCCGCCTTTCATCGGCTCGGCCGGTAGCTCTGCCCATCGATAATGCTTGGCACTCGATTTTGCGTCGTTCATTTTCTAAGCTCCTATCGCGCCGAACTCCACTGTGCAATTATTACCAGGCCAGGAATAGTCGGAGATCGAAAAAAATGCTGCTCAATAAAGCGTCGTCCGGCGCCGCCGCTCTCTTCGCTGTCTGCCTCTCAGCCTCCGCCGCCGTGGCGGCGAGCGATTCATCGCCTCAAGGCGGATACTACCGCTATCCATCGGTGCATGGCGACACTGTCGTGTTCACGTCGGAGGGTGATCTCTGGTCGGTGGGAATTCGCGGCGGCACCGCGCGACGCCTGACGTCCAACCCCGGTGTCGAATCGATGGCGCGCATCTCGCCCGATGGGCAAATGGTTGCCTTCGTCGGACAGTACGAAGGACCGAGCGAGGTTTATACGATACCCCTCGCCGGCGGCGTTCCAGAAAGACGCACCTGGAACGGCGACGCGATTCCTGCCGCTTGGGCTCCGGATGGCCGCCTGATGGTGAGCACCACCCGCTACTCGACGCTGCCGGATCCGAAGCTGGTACTCCTCGACAATCACGGCGGCCGCGAAGTCGTTGCATTGGCCGAAGGTTCGGAAGCCGCTTATGCCTCCGACGGCCATACACTCTTCTTTACACGCTGGAAGAAGCAGCCGAGTTCCACCAAGCGCTATCAAGGCGGATACAACGAAACCATCTGGCGCTTCGATGGCTCGGGCGAAGCGGTGCCATTGACGGCGGACTGGGCCGGTACCTCCCGCAATCCGATGTTTTGGAATGGGCGCATTTATTTTCTTTCCGACCGCGACGGCGTCATGAATGTGTACTCGATGAGTACTCAAGGCCGCGAGGTCAGGCAGGAGAGCCACCAGCGCGGATTCGATGTTGCCAGCGCGTCGCTGTCCGAGGGACGCGTGGTGTACGCCTGCGGCGCGGACCTGTGGTCTCTCGATTTGAAAACCGGTCACGAAGAAGTGATCCCGATTTCCACCGCGTCCGATTTCGATCAGCTGCGCGAGCACTGGGTAAAGGCGCCGCTCGATTATCTCACCAGCGTGCATATTTCTCCGGACGGCGCCCGCGCGATATTCACGGCGCGCGGCGAAGTGTTTACGTTGCCGGTGAAGAGCGGTCGCGTCATCAAGGTGGCCGGCAATCCAGGCGTTCGCTATCGGGAAGCTCGATTTCTACCCGACGGCAAGAATGTCATTTCGGTTTCAACGGAGAGCGGTGAAACGGAATTCTGGAAATATCCGGCAAATGGCGTGGGTGCGGCGGAACAATGGACGCGCAATTCGAAAGTGCTGCGCTGGGATGGTGTCCCCTCGCCCGATGGCCGATGGTTGGCGCATCGGGACAAGGACCAACAACTTTGGATTTATGACATTGGCACCCGGCAAGACAGGCGGATCGCTCAATCCAAATTCGGCGACTTCGACAATCTGACGTGGTCCCCCGACAGCCGTTGGCTAAGCTTCGTTCAAACCGCTGCAAACCAATTCCTGCAAATCAGCGTTTTCAATGTCGATTCGGGCGCCATTCAGCCGCTCACCTCCGACCGCTACAACAGCGTGAGCCCGACGTGGAGCACGGACGGCAAATGGCTGTACTTCTTGTCCGACCGATCGCTCAAGACCACGGTTGAATCTCCATGGGGTTCGCGGCAGCCGGAACCGCATTTCGATCGCCCGGTGAAAATCTACGAGCTTGCCCTGAGTTCGGGTCTGCGTTCGCCGTTTCTGCCGCCCGATGAACTGCATCCGGATGCGCCGGCCCCCAAGGACGAGGACAAAGCTGCCGAGGCGAAAGCCGGCTCTGCAGCAGCGCCGCCGGGCAAGAAACCGGCCACGCTCGTTTCGGTTTCAAGACCGCCCAAGGATGTGAAGATCGACTTCACGAATCTGCAGTCGCGTTTGAGCGAAGTTCCGGTGCCGGCGGGCAACTACGACAACCTTCAAATCACCGACAAACGCCTGTGCTGGTTGGACGGCTCCGACGAAGCGCCTCGCAAGCTGGCGCTCAAATGTTTGGATATCGGCAATAAGGGTGACGAACTGGAGGCGATCGGCGGCGATGTGAAGAACTTTGAGATTTCGCTTGATCGAAAAAAGATGCTCATATCGAAGGATAAAGCCTTTTACATCGTTGAGTCCGATGTGAAGGCAGCGGCATTCTCGGATCAGAAGGTTCTGGCCAAGTCGACGATCAACTCATCCGCTTGGTCCTTCTTTACGAGTCCGCGCGCGGATTTTCGCGGAATTTTTTCCGATGCATGGCGGCTTGAAAGAGATTATTTCTATGACCGCAATATGCAGGGAGTCGATTGGAATGCCATGCGCACGCGTTATCTGCCGCTGGTGGATCGCGTTTCAGATCGCGAAGAGTTGAATGAAGTGATCGCGCAAATGGTGGGCGAGTTGTCGGCGCTGCACATCTTCGTGCACGGCGGCGATGTCCGCAGGCCGTCCGATCATGTCGATCTGGCGGCGCTCGGCGCCCGCTTGAGGCGTGATGACAAGGCGGGCGGCTTCGTGGTGGAGCATGTGTACCTGCACGATCCGGATTTGCCGAACACCGCGCCGCCCCTGGATCGCCCGGAGTCGCGCGTCAAGGAGGGCGAACTTATCGTCAGCATCAATGGCGAAAGCGCGCTTGGCGCACCCGATGAGCGCGTGCTGCTGCGAGGCAAGGCCGGCTCCCAAGTGCTGCTGCGGGTAAGATCCTCCTCAGGCGAGGCTCGCGACGTGCTGGTCACGCCCATCAAGGCCGCGGAAGAGACGAATCTGCGTTACGCGGAATGGGAATACACCCGGCGCCTGAAAGTGGATGCTGAGTCCGGCGGGCAAATCGGTTACGTCCATTTGCGCGCCATGGGTCCTGAGGACATCGATCAGTGGGCTCGGGACTACTATCCCATCTACAAACGCCAGGGCCTGATCATCGACGTTCGCCATAACCACGGCGGCAACATCGACTCTTGGCTGTTGGAAAAGCTGCTGCGCCAAGCTTGGTTCTACTGGCAGCCGCGGGTGGGCGATTCCGAGTGGAACATGCAGTATGCCTTTCGCGGTCACATGGTGGTCCTGTGCGATCAGGAAACCGCATCCGATGGCGAGGCTTTCACCGAAGGCTTTCATCGCTTCAAGTTGGGCAAGACGATCGGTGTGCGCACCTGGGGCGGCGAGATCTGGCTGAGCGCCAATAACTTCGAAGCCGACGGCGGAATCGCCACGGCGGCGGAAATCGGCGTCTACGGTCCGGAGGGCAAGTGGCTGATCGAGGGCCACGGCGTCGACCCCGATATCGTCGTCGATAATCTTCCGCATGACACCTTTGCAGGATCGGATGCGCAGCTCAAAGCCGCGTTGGATCTGTTGAAGGAGGAGATTCGAAGCGATCCGCGTCCGGTTCCCGCTCCGCCGCCGTACCCCAACAAGGCATTTTCGTACAAGCCGTAGCGGAGGGAGTCGCGCCGGTTAGCCGACGGCTTCGATTTCCACGAGCAAATCCTCGCGGCATACATCGGCTTGCAGATACACGATGTCGGCCGCGGATTTGAGCAGCTGCGACAAGGTGGCCTCGATGGCCGCCAGATCCGACGGCTTGCGCACGTACACTTTGAGCTGCAAGCCTTCCAGAGAATATCGCGACGCGCCGACCACGCGATTGGCCTCGTCCAATAACGCGCCGATGTTGATCATGGTTTCGCGCGTCTGCGCGACGACATCGCCGGGATGAATGGTTTCGTGGCCGACGATGCTCGCAGTACCGGAGATGAATAAGTTGCTGCCGCCGGAGCCGCCCCAAACGCAGGCGCGCGAAAAAATCGGACTATGCTTGCCGAATTTCGGCGGGTAGAAATAGGCGCTGGTTTGGCGCGGATTCTCGATCATTTTAGCCGGCCTGCGCGCCGCCAGAAAATAAATGGATATCGGGCTGCCGGCGGGCGAGCCCAATGCGCAGGCAGCAGGCACGGTCCCCAGGGTCGCCCTTCCTGACTTGCGAAACGCCGTCTGGCGTGCCGAATTGAAATGCCGATAGCGCTCATCGTCGCCGGCCTGCGCGTTGATGTCGGGAAGGTAATTCCAAATCCGAATCAAGTGCCGATGTTCGGTTTCATTGAGGACGTCGAAGATTTCTTGATAGGCGATCTCGGTGGCGCGCAGCAACGCGCCCGCTTCGCTGCGCGCGTCGATGGCCTCCTCGGCGATGGTGAGGGAACCGAACAACAGATCCTCGGAATATCGATACTGCACGCGGGTCTGCGCCGTGTCGCCGCTCGACAAGTGAATGTCGGGTCCTAAGACCCGCCACACTTCGCACCGCTCATTCGCATTCAACGAGCGCGTCATGCTGGCGGTCACCGGTATGCGGGTTCGAGCGATGCCGGGCGGCTTCTCGAATCCCACCACGCCCAAGACACTCTGCCACCAGGACGCCGGTTGCGACGCTACGCCATGAGAGGACACATATTCGAGCTGGAGATTGCCCGTGCCAGCCGCGGTGGAGGACGCCGTGGTATTCATTTAAGAGGCAGTCTATCCGCCTCGCAAGATGAAGGGTAGCCGCTGCCCCCGTGGCTTTAGAAGGCGATGTAAGGGCCGGTTCCGACCGACGTCGCGCCCACTGCGACCGCGACGCGCTTGCCGTAGAAAAAGGCCAACCCATAGTCAAAGGTGCCCGGGTTCCCGGCCGGAAGCGGGCCGGCGAGCTCCGGAAAGACATTGAACGTTTGGTTGGTGTTCAGCATCGTCTGGGCATTGCCCACGCCGAAGGTCAGGTTATTCACCATGACTCCGTTAGCACCTTGGATACTCAGCGCCAGCATCTGAGTCGTCCCAGGACAGTAGAAGTCCGTGTCTGTGGTCGTGCAGGTTGGGATAGCGCTATCGGCAAAAAAAATGGCGTTCGAGCCGCTGTCGATGAAGCTGTTGGCCAAGGTCTGGCCATTGAAGGTCATCGTCAATTCTGCCAGGTCATTGACCGTCAGCACGGTTTGAGTCCCGGATTGATTATTCGACTGCGTGTCGATGCCGAAGATGAGCGAGCCCGTGAGCGTCACTTCACCATTGGCCGCAACCGCGGGCAAAGCGACGATGCTGCCGTTGTTGTCGGTGGCGAAGCGCGTGACGGGATTCGGTTCTTGCTTCGCAGTCGGCACCACGGTTTCCACACAGGTTGTCCCACAGGCGTAATAAATGCCGTGCGTGGCAGTATCGCAGTTGCCGCAACCCAATTCGAACGGACCAATGCCCAAAATGCCGTTGGCGCCGAAAGCACTGACGGTATCTTCTGCCTTGCCCATGCCCATACCCGAGCAGTTGGCCGGGACGGTGGGGAATCGGGAATCCCCGATGACCTGAAGAGGCAACGACTTCGCGGTCTCGCCCGCAATTTGCATATCGGCCGTGACAACGGGTCCCCAACTGAAGCCGTCGAGGAATATTGTGCACTCGACGAGTGAATTGCCGCTCGCCAGGGTTTCCACCGGTAGCGTGAGCGTCAGCACCGGCGCCAACAGGCGCAGTCCATAGGAACCGGTGTCCACTTGAATGTGATCGATGGTTTGGCAACTGCTCGTACTGCCGGGCACGCATACCGTGACCGATGTAAACAAGCTGTTGACGCTCTGATTATTCGGCCCCTGATCGACGATCACGCTGGCCACATTGTTGCCGGCCGGTGGCGGCGGTGGACCTGACGAGATGCCTCTGCCGCTACCACCACCACCACAGGAGATGGCCGCCAGGCACAGGGCAGCGCCAAGCCCCATCCGAAGGGCGCGCATCAGAGCCATCAGTGCAAGTCTCCAAGATTGACGCCGCTGGGAATGGCGCTTGCCAAGTAAGCCCGGCCGGAAAAGCCTGCTCGCATATGGCCGCTGCCCTGCACGACCAGATCGCCTTGTTGAATTTGCAGGTGCCTGTGATCCGCGAACCTAGGTTTGGGCGCGGATACTATGGCATCGAAATACTTGCCCAAGGCTTGCCGCAAATTCGGCGGGGTCGGCCCATTCCAGGCCACCGCGAACACGTTGCCGTCCGGCGCGACGAACTCGCGCAGCAAGGTGCCGCCGGGCAATTGGATTTCGTGAATCCGATAGCCCACGCGATCTTCCGAGGATTTGATCGATGCGCGAAACTGCGCGACATCGCTTTGAACCGTGATCTCCGGTTCCCCCAAGGTCGCGCCGGCAATACGGGGGCCCAGTGCGGTCATGAGCACGGTGCAGAGCAGTGCGGCGATCTTGATTTCACCCGATCTGAATATTGGCATGGTCATCCTTTGCAATCATTAGAGCGGCGCGGCGGCATTTGGTTCATGAAGCCGGCAGACTGTCGGCTGTCGGCGACATCCAATGAACACGCGTCGAGTCAATTGTCGCGCAATTAATCCATCGATTTTGCGGCGATGATCACAGTTGCAACCAATGGCTGCGCGAAGCTTACAATAGAATCCGCCGGCGGGCGCGCGCGGGCGGCAGCGATTTTCCAACTACACAATTCTTGACGTGAATTTGCGCAAAAAGTGAGCATGAATTCGCTGTGCGGTTGTCTTAAAGCCGCGGTTGTAGAATTTTCCGGAGAGCGTTCGTGAAGACACAGGCCCTAGTGATGGTGAGTGCCCTGGGATTCGCCCTGTCGGGGTGCCCCATTTCCGGCGGAACGAAGTACACGGTCGGCGGCACCGTGACAGGGATGAGCGGATCCGGGCTGGTGCTCCAGATCAACGACAGCGACGACTTGAGCTTCAGCGCCAACGGCAGTTTCGTCTTCGGCGATCGGCTCGCGAGCAACGCCGCCTTTTCGGTCACCGTCAGGACCCAGCCCTCCAATCCGTCGCAAACCTGCACCGTGCGCAACGGTTCGGGCACCATCAATAAAGTCAGCATTACCAACGTCATCGTCTCCTGCACGCAAACCGGACGCTTTGCCTATGTTGCGAATCGGCTGTCGAACACGGTGTCGGCCTATGCCATCGATCCCAACAGCGGCGCGTTGGCGCCCATCGGCGGCTCGCCTTTCGCTGCGAACGGCACCACACCGACCGCGCTCGCCGTCGATCCCAACGGCCAATTTCTCTATGTGGCGAACAGCGGTTCGGGAACGGTCTCGGTATTTTCCATCAATGCCGCCACCGGAGCCCTGACGGCGACGGGTCTTGGCACGGCGGCGGGAAGCAGTCCCGGCGCCCTCACCATCGACCCGACGGATCACTACCTCTATGTGGCCAATCTGACTTCCAATAACGTGTCGGCTTACGCCATTGATAACGGCACCCTGACGCAGGTTGTAGGCTCGCCGTTCAACGTGGGCGCAGAGCCGGCATCCCTGGCCATCGATCCCAACGGCAATTTCCTCTACGCCACGAATTTCACCGGCAAGAATGTCACCGTGTTTCTCATTGATTTAGGGAACGGCATGTTGAGCAACATATCCGGATCGCCGTTCGGCGCCGGCGCGGGCCCGGTGTCGATTGCCATCGATCCGTCGGAAGCATTCGCCTTCGTTGCCAATGAAGCGGAAAACAGCATTTCCGCGTATTCCCTCAACGCCTCCACCGGCGCGTTGACGGTCGATCCGGGCTCGCCCTTCCCGGTCGGAACCAATCCGGAGTCGCTGGTCGTGGATCCGGCGGGCCGCTACGTTTTCGCGGCCAATGTCGACGCCGCAAACCAAGTTGCCACTTACGCCATCACGCCGAGCAGCGGCGCGTTGACGTTCGTATCCGCCGTCGCGGCCGGCTCCGTGCCGATCAGTGTCGCGATCGACCCTACGGGTCAGTTTGTGTATGCCGTGAATTTCAATTCCAACAATGTTTCGGCTTATAGGGTCGGCACCTCGGGCGCGCTCAATCCGGTTCCCGGTTCACCCTTCGCCACCGGCACCCAGCCGCACGCCATCGCGATCGACTAGTGCCGATGCGCCGTTGCGCGTATCTTGCGGCGATTCACCGCAATTTAAGGCATCGAGATGAGCGTCCACGATGTAACGGCCGGCCAGCGCGTTCCGCAGGAATTCAACGTCATCATCGAGATTCCGATGCAGTCGGATCCGGTGAAATATGAGGTTGACAAGCGATCGGGCGCCTTGTTCGTGGACCGCTTCATGATGACCTCGATGCACTACCCGGCCAACTATGGATACGTGCCGCGGACCATTGCCGATGATGACGATCCTGTCGACGTGCTGGTGCACACGCCCTTCCCGTTGCTGCCGGGAGTGGTGGTGCGCTGCCGGGCGTTGGGCGTGCTGCGCATGGACGATGAAGCGGGCGGCGATGCCAAACTGTTGGCCGTCCCGACCGACGACATCTGCCCTCTGTTCACGCATTGGAAAACCATCGCCGATGTGCCGGAAATCCGTCTCAGGCAAATCCAGCATTTCTTCGAGCACTACAAGGATCTCGAAGCGGGCAAGTGGGTCAAGGTTTTAGGCTGGTCCGGCATCGAGCTCGCGCATGCGGAGATTCTCGACGGCATCAAACGTTACGAGGCCGATCAGCAGACGCGAGGTTGAGTTTGGCGATTGAGAGTAATCGTGGACTGATCATCGGCGGCGCGGGGGTTGCGCTGCTGCTCGCGGCGACCCTGCTGGCGTACCGCACCCCGGCTCCGCTCGGCCTCGAGGTCCCACCGACGGTATTTTCCGCCTCCCGTGCGCAGGCCATCCTCAAGGAACTGGTGGGCGATGATGTGCCGCATCCGATCGGCAGCGCTGCGAATTCGACCGTGCGCGAGCGAATCGTGAAGCGCTTGACGGCACTGGGATACGCCACCGAGTTGCAGACGGGGCTCGCGTGCAATGACTTCGGCGAGTGCGGCACTCCCACCAACATCATCGCGACTTATGGCGGTGATGTGGCCGCCAAGGACGCCGTGCTGCTCGCCGCGCACTATGACTCGGTGCCCGCGGGCCCCGGCGCCTCCGACGACGGCGCCGGCGTTGCGAATCTGCTCGAGATAGCGCGCATTCTGAAGGTGTTGCCGGCACGCCGGCATCCGATCGTGCTGCTCGTGACTGACGGCGAGGAGGCAGGCTTGCTGGGCGCACTGCTCTTTACTCGCGAGCATCGTTTGGCCGGCCACGTCTGGGCCGCGGTGAACATGGAGGCGCGCGGCGTCTCCGGCCCCAGCCTCATGTTTGAAACCGGGACCGCGAACGCCTGGCTCATGCATGTGTATGCGGCGGCAATGCTCAGGCCGATCACCAACTCGCTTTGCTACGTCGTTTACAAGATGTTGCCGAACAACACCGATTTCACGGTCTTCAAGGCGGCCTCGTACCAGGGATTTAATTTCGCGTTCATCGGCGATGTCGGCCACTACCACACTCCCCTCGATAGCTGGGCCAATGCATCGGCCGGCACGATTCAGCATCAGGGCGACAATGCCTTGAGCGCGGTGCTGGCGCTGGCCAACTCGACCGACTTGGCTTCGGCTGCGCAAGACTCGGTTTTCTTCGATGTGTTCGCGCGCGGTATCATGGTCTGGCCGATCGCGTTCGTCTTGCCGGCGGCACTCGTGGCATTGATGCTATTGCTGGCTGAGGCGGTGCTGCTGTCTCGCATGGGTCGACTGACCGGGCGGCAGGCGGCCTATGGTGCGATCGGCGCGCTGACGAATCTGCTGATGGGCGGCGCGCTCAGTCTAGGCGTGCTCGCACTGCTGCGGATCTTGGGCAGATCGCCGCCGCTTGGTGCGCCTCCTTGGATAGCGCATCCCGTAGCTATGCACATCGGATTCTCAGCACTCGCGCTCTTGAGCGCGGGCCTGGTCGCCGCGTGGTTCGCGCGCCGCGCGGGCTTTTGGGGCTTCTGGTTCGGCGCCAGCTTTAGTGTAGCGCTGCTGTCGGTTGCCAGTGCCGTCGCCGTACCGGGAGCCAGTTATTTGCTGCTGCTCACGGCCTGGGCGGCAGTGCTCGCGGCCCTGCCCTGCTTGTTCTTATCCCCGGGCCGGGCCCTCACGCAAGGCGCGGTCAATTTTGCCGCTCTCACTCCCGGCCTCATCCTGTTTGCAGTCCTGCTGCCCCTGTTGCTGCTGTTGTACTCGGCGCTCGGCACGCTAGCCTGGCCCATTTGTACCGTGACGCTCGGTGTAGTGGCCGGCTTCTGGCTGCCGATGCTGGCCAACGCAACTCGCGGCGCGCGTACTTTCGTCACGCTGCTGGGGGCGGGCGCGACCTTCGCCGGGATTTCCATCACGCTGCTGCTGCCGATGTATTCCCCGAGCTGGCCGCAGCGCCTCAACATTGAATACTGGGTCGATGCCGATAGCGGCCAGGCGCATTGGTGGACGCAGGCTGCCTCGCTCCACTTGCCTCACGCGATGGCGAGTGCCGTGAAGTTCGATCCGCTGTCGCGCGCGCGCTTTACCGGCTCTCCATCGAGAGGATTTTTTGCGGACGCCCCGTCGCTGAAATTGGCGGCACCGGAGCTTAAGATCTCGTCAACATCGGGCACCTCGCAAGCCGCGACGCACTTCGAGCTGCTGGTGCGATCGACGCGAGGCGCACCCACCGCCTTCGTGGTTTTTCCCGCAAGCGCGCGCGTTCAAGATGTGCTCGTCACGACGCCTGCGGGTCCGCTGCGTGCCAGGCTGCACGCATTGCGCAGCGGAGACACCGCCTTGGTGCTTGCCGATGTTCCGAGCGCTGGATTGCAGTTTGGGATCGACGCAGCCGCGGCACCGATTACGGTACAGGTATTCGATCAGAGTTATGGGCTGCCGGAAGAACTGGACGAAGGCAAGGCGCTGCAGCGGGCTCGGCCGCAGAATGCGACCAGCTCGCAAGATGGCGACGTGACGGTGGTGCAGCGCACCGTACGGCTCGATCCTGCGGCTGGCCGCTAAATCCTCATTCCTTAACTCGATTTAGGACTGTAGGCAGCATGCACCGCGGCGAGCCGCTGATTGTGGATTTTATTGACTGCGCCGGCGATGGCCTGCTCGCGGCAATTCGCCACCGCCGCGGGAACCAACCGGGATGAGCTGGGCTGGGGCGGGCACACTTGTTCGGCCGCGCGCGCCAGGCGGCGATACAGCATGCGTGCGCCGCTGTCGGTGGCCAGCATCTCGGAGTTGAAGCGCACCGTGAGCGCCGGCACATCGCTGGACGCCGGAGAGGCTCCGGCAGCACCGGCGGCCGCAACGCCGGCAAAACCGCCCAACAGCAGTATCTTGATGGCTAATCTAGTCATGACATCTCTCTCCTTTGGCGAATGAATGAGGCACCCCTATAAGACGCCAGGAGACGTGTTTTCGTGTGTATGCGGATGTCGAGTTCGTCCCGGATTGCGACGGTTTCGTCCCGCAGCGCAAGCCCCAAGCCGCAAATGGGGGTGACTTGGGGTAGGCTTGCGCCATGATCGGTATCGGCTCAGCTCAATCTTCGCAGCGCTTCGCCGGAGGGCTGACCCAGGCGCAATTCCTGGGCATCGTTTGCCTGTTCTGGGTGTATGTGACCCTTTCGAATCTCTCTTATGGTTACAGCATGAGCAATGCGATTGCTCACATGACCAACGTCACGGTATTTGCCAGCTGGGACACGCGCCTCTTGCAGCATGTGTTGTTGGTGCCCATGCTGCTGGTGTCTTTCTGGGCCTCACTCAAGGTGCAATGGCGTCCGATCCTGATCGCCTTGCCCTTGCAGTTGGTTCTCGGCGCCGTCTTCTCGGCCATGGCGTATCCGGTGATGATTCTCTCCCAGGTCATCATGGCCGCGGATCACTCGCATGGCACCGCTATGTCGCATGTGGTCAGCGCATGGAGCGATCCTTTCTGGGTCACGCTGTGGCTGGCGAGCTTCGTGAGTTTCTTGCCGTCCTACGGATTTGGGCTGGCCCTGGTAACGGGACTGGCTTTGTATACCCGCTTTCGCGATTCCGAAGTGCGTCTCGCCGCGCTGGAGCGTGAGTGGAGCGCCGCGCGCCTGGCGGCGCTGCGCATGCAACTGTCGCCGCATACCCTGTTTAACCTATTGCACACCATCCGCGGGCATATTGAATGGGACCCAAAAGCCGCGCAATCGATGGTGGTGCAGCTCGCCGATCTGCTGCGGCGTTTGCTCAACGCCGGCGAACGCGATTTTTCGCGGCTGGCCGATGAGCTGCACTTTGCAAAACTCTACTTGGAGCTTCAGCAGCGACGCTTCACCGACCGCCTCATTGTGGTACTGCCGATTCCGGCTGAAGTCCCTGCCGTGTGGGTGCCGAGCTTGATATTGCAGCCGTTGATCGAGAACGCGGTGGTTCACGGCATGTCGGGGCATCAAGGCATCGTAACCGTGAGCGTCAGTGTGGGCATGGCGAACGAAACACTTCTGCTGCGCGTCACGAACTCGGTGTGTGCGGACAGAACCGCGGGCGCGGACGGGATTGGCCTCAAGAATGTGCGCGAGCGCATGGCCGTCCAATTTGAAGGACGCGCAAGCCTCATCACAGGCGTTCAAGGCAGTGAATGGATCAGCGAAATCAGCATGCCGGCCATTCGCGAGTCGCCCCCTCTGATGCGCGAGGTCGCGGCCGGCAACAAATTGCATACCACGACCCTCGTCGGCACATGATGGATGTCATCATCGTGGACGATGAGGCAGCCGGCCGTCGCACGCTGCGCGAATTTTGCGAGGCAGAAAACGATCTACGCGTGGTCGGCGAATTCGGCGACGGCGCGGCCGCTCTGGCCGCCGTTCGTGCAACACCGCCGCAAATCTTGTTCTTGGATATTCAAATGGACCCATTGAACGGCATTGACCTGGCGCGGGCATTGGACCCTGCGCAGCTGCCTTCGCTGGTGTTCGTCACCGCCTACGATACCTACGCGCTCGAGGCCTTCGAGGTGTGCGCGGTGGACTACCTGCTCAAGCCCTTCGACCAGGACCGGTTTCGCAAGACTTTGGCGCGTGTGCGGCCGCGGCACTTGAACTCAAACGCCGAACGGCAGACCTTGCTGGCAGGATTGCTCGCGCAACTGGAGCGCGGCGCTCGGACTCCCGGCGAGGAGAAACCACGTCTGCTCGCCGAGTTCGGCGGCCATTTGCATGTCATCGACGCGACCCAGGTGGAATTGATCGAAGCGGACCGCAACTACGTGGTCATCCGGGTCGGCAAGGATAATTTCCACGCCCGCAGCACGCTGCAGCAGGCGGAACTGGCGCTGCGCTCGCAGCCGATGCTGCGCATCAGCCGCTCCTGCCTGGTGAATCTGAATTATGTAAAAGAAGTGAATCGCACCTTGCGCGGCGACTTCATTTTGGTCCTGGCCGGCGGCGCCACCGTGACCAGCAGCGAGGGGTTTCGCGGCAAGGTCAAGGAATACTTGAGTACCTTGAGGATATCCTCGTAACGGCCGATTAGAGCAGATCGTCGGGTGCGAACGGCGAGAGCAACTTGAGCCAAAGCCGTTCGGTTCGGCTGGTTTCCGGATCCGTGTGCCAGGTCTTCTGCGTCCCGGCATCGCCGCTGACCCATTCGACGTGATCGTTGGCATCCAATTGCAGCTTGTAGCTGCTATCCGAGCTGAGGTCATCCAGAAGGCCGGTAACTTGCCGGGCGATTTCGCCGCTGCTGATCACCAACCCCAGCTCGCTGTTGGTCTTGGCCGAGCGCTCGTCCATATTCAGCGACCCGATGAAGACGATTTTCTGATCGATCACCAGCGCCTTGGCATGCAGGCTGGCATTCGAGCTGCGGAAAGGATGAAAGCGAGCATGTCTCTGCCCCAATTTCGGACGCATTTCGCGAAGCTCGATGCCGAGCTTGAGCAACGCAACCCGATAGCGCCCATAGCCGATATCCACCAGCGGCGAGTCGGTCGACGCCAAGGAGTTGGTCAGGATTCGCACCCGCACGCCGCGAGCGACCAGGTCGCCGATCAACGTGACGCCCTGCTTTCCCGGTATGAAGTACGGCGACATGATGATGAGCTCTTGTTTAGCCGACCTCATCAGCGCCGTGATGTCATTGGCGATCGTGACTTCCTCTTCAGGGGAGATCTCACTGGCGATCTTGGCCGGCCGATCCGCCAGCACCGTCGCCGGCACCCAGTTGAGCTGCACGTTGCGCGCTTCGAGTTCGTGTTCGAGCCAGTTGGCGCTCGCCGAAGGTTCGGCTTCCACCAACGGTGCCGACGCGCCTTCGGTATTCACCGCGGAGGCGACCGAGCCGATCGGGATCGCGTACTTGCTGTTCCAGAACTCGTCGAACGACGCGGATAACTCCGGCACGATGGATCCGGCCGCGACCACGTCCAAATCGACGAAGTTGCTGTGCGGATCCAGCGTGAAATACGCATCGCCGATATTGCGGCCGCCGGTGATGGCGAGTGCATTGTCCGCGACGAAAAGTTTGTTATGCATCCGATGATTGATGCGCCGAATATTCGCGGCCGAGGCGAGAAAGCGGGTCCAAGTCCAGAATCTTCCGGCGGTAAACGGATTGAAGACCCGCACTTCAACATTGGCGCGGGAGCTCAAATGCATGAAGCGCCGGTCTTCACCCACCGTATTCAGATCATCGACCAGCACTCGCACCCGAACGCCGCGGTCCGCCGCCAGGCGCACGTGATGCAGCAGTGTCCGCGAGGAATCATCCTCATGAATGATGTAATACTGAATATCGAGCGATCGTTCGGCATGGTCCGCCAGCGTGATGAGGCTGGCGAGTGCCTCATCGCCCGAGGACAGCAGCCTGATGCCGGAAAGATTTTTGCCGACTTCGTCGCTGACGACGATGCGGCCGAGCGTCGTGGTGCCGGGCTCCTGAAAGGCGACCGACCGCGTTTTCTCCACGTGTCGCGGCAAGCCTGCGCAGCCGGATAAACCTACGAACGCGATGGCCAGGAGCCAGGTATTGCGCATTGCGACATGATATCAGGCACACTTTGCGCCGATGCAATCACAACGCCGCATTCGCAGCTTCGTCTTGAGGGCCGGCCGCACCACGCCCGCGCAAGAACGGGCGCTCGGCGAGCTGTGGCCCAGCTACGGCATCGAAACAGGCGCCGCCGCGCTGGACCTTGCGGCCGCTTTCGGCAGAAGCGCGCCGCGCTGTCTCGAAATTGGATTTGGGGCCGGGGAAGTGATTGGGAGCTTGGCGGAGAACAATCCCCATATCGACTACCTGGGAATCGAGGTGCACCGTTCAGGCGTCGGGCGCCTCCTGCTTCGAGCCCATCACAGCAAATTGAGGAATCTACGCGTCATCTGCGACGACGCCGTGGATGTGCTGCGCGATCGCATCGCCGACCAATCCTTCGATGAGGTGCTGGTGTTCTTCCCGGACCCGTGGCACAAGAAGCGCCATCACAAGCGGCGCTTGATCGAGCCTGCGTTCGTGTCCATCGTCGCAGCCAAGCTGCGCATTGGGGGCACGTTGAGGCTTGCGACCGATTGGCAGGCGTACGCGGAGCAGATGCTGGCGGTCTGCAACGCAAATCCGGCGCTTCGATCATTGAGCCCGGACCTGGCCTTTGTGGCGCGGCCCGAGTTCAGGCCGCCCACGCGCTTCGAGCGGCGCGGCGAGCGCTTGGGTCACGGTGTGTGGGACCTGGCCTATTCAAGAGGCGAGAAAACTGCCGCGAATGCCGTCGACGATGAACTGCACGGCGAGAGCCGCGAGGATCACGCCCGATAGCCGGCTCATGACATTGGCGCCGGTGACGCCGAGCACCTTCATCAGCCGCGGCGTTGCCAGCATCAGCAGCCAGCAGACCAGCATCACGAAGCACACCACCCCCAAGAAGGCGGTGAATTGCAGGGGTTTCCCCCACAGCTCGCCGGAAGTCAGCAAGATGGTGGCCAGCGCCCCCGGACCTGCGATGAAGGGAAACGCCAGCGGAAACACAGATATATCGTCGCGCGTCTTGGCTTCTTCTTTTTCGGGCATGGTCGATTT
>Ga0137412_10001389_pt1 | contig 18775 bp, 37 predicted proteins | sample CZODoug2_1_16fun_FD_122160 | JGI IMG/M metagenome (GOLD analysis project Ga0137412, IMG submission 122160) | Vadose zone soil fungal communities from Angelo Coast Range Reserve, California, USA - CZODoug2_1_16fungal (Hybrid Assembly) | ecosystem: Environmental > Terrestrial > Soil > Vadose zone...
GATAGCCTAGATCTCCATCCTCTCCATCCTCGCACCAATCTCCATCACAGAATGGGTTAAGGCACATGTGTTCTTTCATTCCTCCATACTACTCTCTTTGTCCAATGCTCGGAAGTGTCCAGCTACCATCCGCTGTAGTTCTGGGGGCAGCTCACGCAACGGTACGTACTGTGTTTGGGTGGGGAATGTTTTAGGCAGGGATGAGGGCAGGCTAATGGCTTCCGCGTATTTATTCTCGATCGCACCCAGAAAATGATGTGCCTTATTGCGCGTAGCGTTAAGATCCCACCACACTCGACCAAGACGAGCGCTAGCAGCCACCAATACAATATCTCCCACAATCGTCAGAATGGACAGAAACATGATTTCCTCCTAGAAAGTAAAAGGCCCCCGCCCCTAAGGACGGGGGCCTCCCCCAGCGATGGTCTATCTAGCGCTCGTCACGGTCCCGCTTAAGGCGGCGACCCTCTCCGCGCTCCCGCTCACCGCGTTCTCCGCGATTGCCAAATCCCTCATGACACTTTCGGTGATGCCTGTGGTGTCGGGTATGCCGTCCAAAGAACCATTCGTCGATAGACAATCTACTTTCCTTCCTTCGATGTCCCCGGCGCATGGGCGCCGGAAGTCATAGCAGTACGGGCACTCCCAAGGGTCGCAAGTACAGTAGCAAGTGCAGTCGTATCGGTCGTAGGCTCTAGAATAGCAATTAGTAGGGTTGCCAACGACCCGCTGATCGTGCAAATCTCCTCCTGCAATTGGAGGATTTCCGCCCCCTGGCGCGCGGCCATATCAATCAGACCCGTGAATAGCGTGCCAACCTTCTCATGCTCGTCTGCCGCCATATTATGCGAATCGGCGATGGCGTTAATGACTTCCCTACGCCATTCCTGCTCCGGCATGGATTCCAGGGTCGGGCAGTGCTCACACATTAGGCCCCCTCTTCCGACGCGAGATTAAGGCCGCTACGGAACCCAGCATCAATAGGCTGAGTGGAGTCCAGTTGAGGAAGAGCGCCCGGAATAGGCTCCGGACCCCAGAATGCATCCCGCATAGTACGATGATCCACGGCCAGGCTGTCTGCCAGCCGTCCGATAAGAACGACTTTAAGATGAGCAGGCAAAGTATCAATCTCAAAATACTCATTACGCTTTACCTGATCTGCGAGTGTGTTGGCACGGAAGGTGGTCACTTAGTTCTCCTCTTCATCCTTCGGCTTATTGCGGCCACGGGGCTTCCCCACCACGAAAGAGAAGTGGTGGAGCTCTCCAGTTTCCTTGTCCTTCTCCAAGCGGGAGTACATCGTCAGGTGACCGTTGATGGAAGTGACGGCTGCCTTGATAGCGGAATGCAGGGCCTTAGCGAGATCCTCAGACTTGCAGGGGAGCGTGACCCGGCGCTCTTCCGCGCCAGCCTCATAGGCGCTGATGCCCAGCTCAGCCCACTGGAGAGCGGACGGGGGGATCGGACCTTCCCACTGGTCGACGGCCTTCTTTGTCTGGACACCGACTAGCCCAGTGTCCGGCAGGAGCTCTTCAAACGGATCGGTAACAGCGGTTGCGGTCATGTCAACTTCCTTTTGATCTCTGGCATTGTCCCGGCTACAGTGAGGCCCATATTAGCGCGTTTGACCTCATCGTGCAACTTAAGGAACTCTGAGGCGAGTTGTGGACCGATTTCTTCCAGTGCCTCCTGAGGGAAGATATTAGTAGTGCTGGAAAGGGGGGAGATAAAGCTCACCGCACCCCAAACCTTACCGTCCGGACCCTTTACCTGATGCAGGTTGATACCTACTTGCGCTTTGTCACTCATGTCATGGAGTCTACATGCCGAGCGAGGAGCACATCATCCAGGGTGCGTACCCGCTCCCTGGCCGCCCAGTACGTGGCCTCTTCCTGCCCGGGGGTTAGCGCGAGATCCACGAAAGCAGCCCGTAACAGGAGGAGGCTGCCGGTATCCAGCTTCACATACCTAGCCCTGGCTTCCGCATTAAGCTTGGTCATAATCTGGGTTGGTTGGTAAATGCCACTTTCCACGGGGGAGCGCCTTCCTATCTGGGGAAGAATGCGCCGGACCCCCATCCGGCGCAAACCACCCTAGAGAGAATCGCGGAAGTCTCGCATCCGGCGCCATTCTGCCCCCAGTGCCTTCGCACGGGCGTACGCTTCCATCCGGGTGGAGATGGGAAGGTGGATATTCTGGGACTCATTCTTTGCCGCGCGGTACGCAACCTTAGTGTTGTCCATCGCAGCCTGCGTAAGGGCTTTGTGCTCCGCGTTGTTGTCTGCTAGTAGCTCTTGCACGCTCTTTGTTGGCATGACATAAACCTAGCGGGGTATGACCACCTGGGGTAGAGGCCATATGGAGTAACTTAGGTCTACCGGTCCGGAGACTCCGGGAATGCTTCCGCTTGCGGTGTATTGGTGAATGGCAACCCTTGGGGTGAGGTATGTGGGATGTCCTGGAGGCCGGCCCCAGCTTGCGACCCAAAGCGCGACGGATGGCGCCCAATCGTGGTGTATGTAGTTCGTGGCGAACCACGACGCAGACGTATAGAGCATCGTTGGTTTTTCCCCGCCCAGCTCCCGCCAAAGAGTAGTGAGAAAGGCGTATATCCAAGCATTCGGATCACCCACACTAGTTTCATAGTCCAAACAAGGGGGTAGATTACCCGCAGCATCGGCGCCATATTCTTTAATGCTCGCTGCGAATGCACGCGCGTCATCGCTAGGATCGTTGTGGGGATTTGCGAAATGATAGAAGCCCCAAGCCAAATCAGTATCAACAACCCCAGAATGCTGGTCATTAAGCCAGGGATTAACAAAGCCTACTCCTTGCGTTGCTTTTATATAGACGAAAGCATGCCCAGTGGAATCCCACTGGACATGCTTTTGCCATCCGGATATGTCAAAGCCCAGATCGTTCACGGGTTACGCGCCTTACTGTGACATGGTATCCGTTGTCTTGTAGCCAACGTTTGAAGTCAAACGCTCTAGCACGGTCGGCAAAATCTTGTACTGCCAGACCGCTGGAGTATTCCTCCAGCCAGTTTACTTCCCAGACCTCACACCCCACCATTTCCAAAGTCCTATCACGAGAGCCACAATGAATAATGCTTTCCAGGCACCTGAGCTCATACTAAACCACCAATATCGGAAGGTTGAGCGTACGCATCATACTCGTTATAGAAGAAGTTCGCAATGCAGCTACTACCAATAGGAGCGTTACTCCAGTTGACTGTCAGGTTGTCCCCGGGTCGTACAGCGATGTAGGGAGGCCCCTGGTTCGCCCCACCGTTGCCGTTGACGTTCGAATACAGGGCCCGTTGGTTCATTGTTACGTTGACAGTTATGTTCGTGGCGGTCGTTACAGGGAGAATCTCATACCCGATCTGAGAGATCACCCACTGACGGCCGGCCGGAACCTGTTGTAAGGTTACGGTATTTGAGTTTACTGTGGCTGCGGGCGCAAATGCACGCATGAGTGCGCCATTTGCCTGCCACGTGCCCGAGGTCTGGGTACACGTCGGCGCAGTCGCCGCACCAATAGAAGGGTTATAACAATACTCGTTGGTGGCAGCGTCTGTGTTATACGTATACCCAGCTGTAGCGCCAGCAGACGGAGTACCACCCTCAGCAGAGATCCCATAGTAAAGCTCGCCGGTTCCTGTAGGGGTCAGCGATGGCCATGTGATGGTGGTACCGCTACCACTGGTCGGGGTCCCAACCTTATCAACGGTCCACACCGTGTTAGCCAGTGCAACACTAGATGTGTACTGGCTGATGCCTAAGTAGGTAGTGTGTGAGTGGCTTGACCACGTCACGTTAAGGGTGTCCGCTCCGGGGGTGACTACCTGCCCCATCCATAGAGCAGGCCCACCCCCGAATGTGGAATCGAACAGGGGGGATAGTACCTGCATCCATCCCGTGGTGCCCCCACTACCGAGGGCAGAGGCTACCGCGCTAGCGCTACCATCCCCACCCCCGACAATGGCATGGATCATATCCCCAGCGTTGATGCTGGTGAATGTGAGGGTGCTAACCGTTACGCCGCTGTTAAAGGAACTTTTGCGGTCTGTCCCCACGTGCGAAATGGTCCCAGCAGCACCACTCCCCGTCGCGGTGGGAGTGGTGCTGCTGAGAGTCAGGATGGGCATTAGTGCCCGGACCGCTGCGAGATCTCTGGCTCCCGCCACTCTTCAATCTGGACATTAACGCCAATTTGTTGAGTAACCGCAACAGAGGAGACAAGAATGATGTTTTCGTTCGGGTGGCACCATAGGCACGTGTCGGGAAAGAAAGTTGTCGACGGAACAGCCATACCAGTAACCAGTAGGCCAGCCAGCGAAGGGTTAAGCGGGTCAGCGACGTACATCGCCATAGTAAGGGAACTAACCACGGTATGGTCATCGTTCCCAAAGAGAGTAGCAACGCGAATTTGCCATAGGCGGCCAACAGGTGGTGAGCCAATATCAAGAGTGATCCCCCCACTCTGATTCAGGAAACCGCCACCAGCCCCCATGGCCATAGGTGTTGCGGTATTGAATGATGCGGTTCTACGGAGATAGGTAGGCTTAGGCTTATGTAGTCTGCTGACTACATCATCGCCCACCTTTTGAACGTCGCCGATACTGAGCGACACACTAGCGGCAACGTCTACACTCATTAGTTAATCCTGTTCGCTTCCGCTAGGGCGTAGTGTTTGGTTTCCAGTTTGATGACGCGGCGGCCGCAGAACTCAGCCGCTTTGCGCCATCCTTCAATCTGTTTCTGGAGTAGCTCCATCTCTCGCATATCCGGATCCTCTGGCGCCGTCAAATACCACATGACCGCGCAAAGCAAGAGGACACGTAACAAAAGATTCATCGGCACCACATTTTCCCCCTATCCCCAGGAATGAGATCCGTTGAGAGTCGGAGAGCTGCACCCACTCGCACAACGGGCGTTTGGATTCTCGACATAGGACTGCTGGGAAAGAGCGGATACATTGTCCGCACATCTTGGTAACCCTCTCCTCCGGCTACCATCATCTGATTGACGGACGGTAGGGGGTGTGCATTGTGGTAAGCGCTAACCCGTGCCATTGCCGCTCCCTGAGCTAGAGCCCCCGCTACCAAAGGTTAAGGTGTCATACGTCCCAGTCGGGGGAGGATCCAATACTGCATCTAGCTTTCCATTGCTGGAAAGAGTATTCATGAGTGCGGCCATGAGGAAGCCTGCCCCCAGTAGTGCCGCCAACTTCTCGTTAAGAATGGCGCTCATGGATATGATGGTGATACCGATACCGGCCAGCACGATACCGGCAGGCCACGGTACGTTACCCTTCTTAATGTTGCTCCATGAGATAACCGCAATGCAGATAAAGAACTCTATGGTAAAGATTTTCGCTGTATTCATTATGGCACGCTCGGATCGGGGTTAGGCCCAGTCCCAGCTTGGGCATAGGCATCGTTAAGGTTCTTTAACCTCTGGGCTTGGGACGTCGCCTTAGGGGTAGGTCCCGCCGTACTACCCCCGGATGGGATGGTGGATGCGGCGCCGCCGCTGGCCCCAGCTCCCGCCCCCGTGGTGTCACCGCTGCCGGCAGAGGTAGCGGTGCCCCCTCCGGATGCTGCCTGCCCCGTAGCAGTGGCTACCTCGCCCGCTATCAGCCCCCGGGCGTCGGTGAATACTCCGGTGAGGCCCTGACCCAGCTTGAACGGAGGAAGCCACGTGGGGTTGGCTACCGTCCCTCCCCCGGGGGTCGTCCCCGAGGGGATGTTCTGGAGAGCTCCCCCCGAGGGGATCGCGCTCGTCACTGGCCCGACCGCGCGGGGCCCTGGGCGCCCGTGTTGCCGCTTGCACCTGGGATTCCCAAACAGAGCCAGAGCGGGGCGGGGTTCATCGCGGCCGTCGCTCCTGGCTTGTAGGCTGACCACAGAATGTTGATAGCCCAGTAGGCGACCGCGTAGCCCACCACAAAGAATGCCGTACCAACTAGGTTCACAACAATGCCGCCATCTTTGCGCCCTTTACCCCTACCTTCGCTATACCCGCTGGTAGGTCCAGCACATCCGCCACCCCCTGGAGTGGTCCCGGCAGATCCTTAGCCAACAGGTACAGGCCCCAAGCCATGCAGGATATACCCGCTACCGCGATGGTTCCGTACCACAGTGTGTTTAGGACTTGGTTGAGACTGTTGGCTTGCTTTGCGATCCACTCATCGAACCACGCTTGAATATTAGGTAGGATAGAAGTAATGCCAGTAGCAGCATTACCAGCAGCAGTGCCAGCCGCGCCCAGTCCACCTCCGGGAGCAGCCCCAGCTCCATCTCCGGCAGATCCTGCGCTCCCGAAGTCACTTCCGAAAGGTCCGGAGTTTCCGTCACCTTGCGGGGTGTCATTTCCTCCATTAGCCATTATCCCTCCGTCGACGGATTCGCAATCATGTACTCGTATCCCCCGATAAAGATGGCGCAAATGAGAGCCGACACCCACAGTGGCACACTAGAGTTAGTAAGTGAATACACTCCATAGCCCGTGAGCATGACAATAACAGTTGCCGCAGCCTCGCCCCATCGGATGCGTTTAATGTTACCGTCTTTAGCTTCCTGTTCGTGGAAAAATGGAGACGACACGGTGAACCAAGACGGACAGAAACCCGCGAAAACACCGGAAGCTTCACCGACAATCATAATGCAGAGGCCGACGTCCTCTTTACTCATGCTCATTTGTACTTAGACCTCCGACCCCGCTGGGTTCCCTCATGCTCGGACCCCTCCTGGCTAACGGCATAGTCCCTCGCGGCATTCCCTTGCTTTGCACGCGAGCTATTGCCGCCGCTCTGTCCCTCCGTAGGAGATCCACCGCCGGACGCTCCAGCCATAGACGTGCCCGCACCCTTATGATCCCCATACGCAGCACCTACTCCATAGTTGGACCCGTTAGCCGAGATAGACCCTCCTCCAATACCATTGCCTGCCGGACCACCTGGAGCGGGTGGACCGCTTTGTGGGGCTCCAGGAATAGTAAGTAGGAGACCTTGCGGTAGGTTCCCGTTCGATCCTCGCCCGCCAAGATTACTTGAATTGGCTTGCTGTATTGAGGACCCTTCGGACCCGGGCCCCCACAACTTTTGTGCAATTCCATTAAGGGTGTCCCCCTTCTGGACTAGGTATTGCTGTCCTTGCGTGCCCATGGTCGTCTGCTGAGCATACGGATTTCCGCCAGTGCGCGCGGGGCCCCCGCCCGCCCCGATGAAGTTCTGTCCCCCATTATCAAAACCCTCGCCACCAGGGGGCGCAGACGGGAATCTGGGACCCTTAGAATGGTGGTAGCCGAACCCGCCCGCACCCGGCGGGGTGTCTCCACCGAATCCGTTGTCTGATCCGCCACGGTTGTCAAAGGCGCGCTCTCCATGTCGGTCGTCATCGTCGCGGTCTCCTCTGCGACCATGGCTATCCATGTCTCGATCGTGACGTCCCTTATGGCGATGGCGCCTACGCCGGCCGCCTCCGTCGCTGTCCCAGTCTTGGCGGTCCCTATCTCGGTGATCGTGAAACATCCCGGTATAGTCCATGGGTCCGGCGGTCCATAGAGAAAGGGGGGACCCGAAGAATGAGTCGTTGATAAAGGAGTCACTAGGTCCATATCCAAATGCATTAACCGGGTATGAATCCCCGATATCCTGGGTAAGAGTAGAGGTGGTGTTGTAGTTAGGAAGCTTCCCCGTGCCCTGGCCCCCACTGCCGGATTTTGCAGCCCCTGCTTTCCCTTTCGAGATCGCTACAAACGCCAGCACCGCAACACCGCCCCCGTATACCCACAGAGGAAAGGGGCCTAGCTTCTCCTTGAGATCTATCACCGCTGTGCTCCCTTGACTCCCTGGCCCCCGGCATAGGGATTAGCGACGTTCCCGCGAGAAGATTGGTTATTGTCAGTATAGCGCGTAGAGTTTGGATAGAAGCTTGCCCTAATGCGCTCACGCACATTGCCATTGCCTCTGCCCTCTCTACCCCCTCCCTCTCTGCGGTTGCGTCCACCAGCGAATCCGCCATCGCCTCTATCGCCTCGGTAGTGGCCCTCATGGCGGCCCCCTTCACCGAACCCGTGCCTGTGGAACGCATGCGAGTCATAGCGCCTACCTCCGTGGTACCAGCCCTCCCCGTCGTGGTGACGGTGCAGGTTCACGAATACATTACCAAATCCCTGGAGGGGCCATGCATGCATGCCGATGGCGCCCCCTCCGAACGTCTGGGTTTCGGTGATGGTGGCATTGTAGTTGCCTGCATCGTTCGGGGGTTGGTTGCCGCCAGACGTCTGGCCCTGGGGTGCGCCCGGATCTTTCTTATCCTTACTGCCACCTTTTTTCAGAATAAGAAAGGTACCGCCTGCCGCCAAGCCACCCCACGCCCAAATGGGAAGGGGGCCCACTTTCTTGGTAAAGAAATTCGACATCAGCGGAACCTCCGGGGGTTGTAGACGTGATTAACCCCGATGGCAGGTAGCGGTTTGACACCGGATGTGTACGCCCGACGGGTGAAAATAGGTCGGGTGAAACGAGGTGCAGGAAGCATTTGCGAATTCTGCGTCCCCAGTGCCCATGGCGGCACGGTGTCGACCTTAAAGGAATAGCCGAGGTTACGGGGGTAACCGGCTTGGTAGATAGAATCATTGAATTCGCCATCCCACGTATAAGAAAGGGTGGGCTGGAATTTAGTTGACTCAACCGCACCCGTGGCAATCATTCTGAACCATGGCTTGATTTGCGCGCCACGAGAATAGAGCCAACGAATACCAATGGTCCGGGGCATACGATTGACAAGTGAGGTGTGCTGGTCGATAGGTGTATGTTCCGGCTTCACAGTAGCCGAAGCATTACCGCCACGGATGTAGTTAGTTTGCGGGGTGACAGGAGGCGCGTAATAGGGTTGGTACGCGGCAATGCTGGCACCCAAGGAAGAGAATCCATTACGCGCCATCGTGTCAGCCCCCTTGCTTCCCGCCGGAACCGCCAGCCCCTGAGCCAGTAGAACTCTTGCCCAGCAGTCCGTTGATGCTCATTTGCCAGAGGCCCCCGACACCATCAAACAGAGTCTTGGTACCCGTGCTGTTAGCCACTAGGTCGGCGAGCATGACACCCCCGACGATGACCACTAGGAGGTTAAGAATCCCTCTCATTACCATCCCTTACTATGATTGTCCGCACCACAGGGTGAGCGGGTGGTGGTACTGGGATACCTGCCTTCGAGAGCTCCGAGGTCAATTGCTCGATACGCAATTGACTCTCGGAGAGTCTCCCGTTAACAAGCATCTTGATTACCAGCTGCCGCCTCTTGGCTAAAGCGGCTTGCACTACATGCAGTATCCCCACCCCTAACACCCCTAGTAGTGTGTAGAGGTTATCAATGTGGGGCATTGTCTTACTTGCTGCTCTGGTATTTGTGCCACCCATAGGTACCGGCGACACCTGCGATAACGCCAATCCAGAAAACACCGGAGGTAAGCATCAGGCACTGCTCCTAACTGAAATCATGCCGTAGTAGATACCGAGTAGGTAAAGCGTCGCGGCAACAAACCAAATCGTCGCCCACGTAGATGGGGAATCCAAGGAACTTCCTCCTGTTGCGGGCTGCTGATTAACCTCAGCAGCCGTGACTAGTCCGGCAGAAATACCGGCCATGTGTTCCACCCTTCCATGTGGTGAATAGTGGGTACGGTCTAACCATCCTGGAGGCATTAGTACCGATCCCTCCACCAATGGAGCTCATCTTTTACAATTCCCCCGCTTGACTGGGGTGCGCCCGGAAGGGGTGGGGGAGGTAGGACTACTGGCGGGGGCCAGACCGACGTACGTCTTGGCTTCAACAGACCTCTCGCTGACCTCACGACCGCCCGCGAAAAGGTCGGTACTAATGGTGCGGGCCCCGGGGGCGGAAGGGTCGACGCTATGAAGTTGTAGATTCTGCCCCGAGGTACCGTTAGCCCAATTCTCCGGTTGGCAACCCGTACGACGGAAGGGGTCCACGTGGTCACAGAGGAGAACGGGGGACGGAACACCCGGGGGCGAGCCGTGAAAATTGCACGCACAGATATGCGAGCGAACCTGGGAGGGGGTCCCGCTACTACCGGAAGAGGGGTTACTATCTTCCCTCTCCGGGGGATGTAGTATAGGCGCGCTCTTGGCATAGCCTGTTACTCTTCCCACTCGATCGAAGCCACGATCGAATGCCCAGTCGGGGCTGCATTCGTCATATTCTGGAGTGCCAGCCCATTGGCCGTGCCTTTGGTAATCACCCATTCCTCAAGCAACTCCCAAGGAAGGTCCACGGATGACTGAGTGTTAAACGTAATGATGTATGATGCGGTGGACGCTACAACTCCGGTAGCCAGAGTACCAATAACAACGGTGCACTGAGCAGCAGCCGTGTTTGGGTCCAATAGCGTCGGGGTGTATGCGGTTCCGGTGAATGCAGTAGTAACCCGGAAGATACCGACCTGCAATTGCTGGCTGGTCGGCGTAGTCGCACCCGCGATAGTGCCCAACGTGACGCGCCGCAACTTCGCGCCCTGGTTAGCCGACGACTGTAGCGAGATAAAGTTCACCCCGCTACCAACTGCGGATGCGCTGACTACCTGCGCTTGGTATCTGCCCATTAGTCCTGGTAGCAATCCGTGGTGAGGGTGGTGGTGCACAGATGACCGTGGTGGCCGCCACCGAACAGGCCGCCACCGAACAGCCCGCCACCGAAGTGCCCACCAAGACCGAAGCCCAGTCCGCCACCGTATCCGCCGTACCACGGCGAAAGGGTCTGCGGGTATGCGTAGCCCACCTGGGGCGCGAACAGAGTCGGCTGTGCGAGGATCTGAGACGGGGCCTCACAGACCACGGAACCCAGCTCCAGCACGGGGACGGTAGTAGCGCCACAAGAGGCGCCGCCACCCACTACTCCCGCTCCGCCGTAGTTGCCGGCCAGAGCGATAGCAGCCGCCGCGATGATGCCAATCATTAAACACTCCCTGCGTTGATGGTTGCGGGTACCAGCGATGGATACAGAGCGAACACAGCATCGAATACTTGATATGTACCCGACGCTGCCTGTGTCCCAGTAGGGATACTGGGTCCGACTCCGTATGCCAAGTTCCAGGCAAACGGATTCTGATTGCCTGATGAGTTCCCGTTATAGGTAAAACCCGCCGGTGTCCCGTTAGTACCGGTGAAGAGTCCCCCACCCATAAAGCCGTAGCCCACCAGGAACTCATCATTAGAGAAGCCAGTAAGCGACGGCCAGTTAACCGTAGTGCTAGCCGATGCAAATACAGGAGTGGCTACCTTGAAGAGCCAATTGGCTGGATTCTTACCCATCCAATCAGCCGTGAATTCCATGTAGTCAACCTGCAATGCAGTGGTGGAGCCACTAAAGGTGATAGTTACAGTTTGTGCAGAAGTACTTGAAGCCACCCCGGCAAAGTATTGGAATGCCCACGTACCACCTCCGACACTCCCCGTAACCTTTGCTTGAATGGTCGACCACGTGGCATTAGTACTACCGACCGAAGTAATGGTAACTGAGGACGCTTGCCATGCGACCGCAAGAAATACTAGGTTCCCCACCTTTACCGGAGTAAGGGTAAACGTCGTCGCCGTGCTAGACGTGACGTTAGTAGCAACCGAGTATGTGGTCATTCGAAGCTGGTCGCCGCCTGCGCTGCCAGTACAGCATAGTTCACAGTCGCCGTACCGGAGCTGATAGCAATGGTCACCACATACACGGCGTTGACTTCCGAGATAGTGGGGTCCAGCGCCCATGCCGCGACGCCGTTAGCAATCGTCGTGGTGAGGGTAGTAACTGTGCCGCCTGCCGGAAAGCCCTGGATGACTGCTCCGGTAAGACTGCCGTATCGAAACTTAATGGTGCAGGTAGCTCCGGCCGATGGGGTGATGTTCATATTGAAGTCGAGTACAACACCCTGAGCGCCGATGCCTGGAATGCCAGCCAATGCCGGTCCGCCACCCGCACCGACAGGGTTGTTCTCTGTGAATGGCGTTAGGGTGCAGACCACAATTTCGGCCGTGCTGGGAATGGCTAGCCCGGTAGTGCTCACGGCATGTTGATTAGACATATGTGTCCGTCACAAACCCCGCGATGGCATCGCGGATAGTCGCTCCAATGGTGGGAAGCGGACCGGTCACAAGGATCTCATACGCGGTGAGCAGGTTACCCGACACGGTGTCTAGGTAAAGTAGTCTGCCGCGCGAGGAATACCACAACTGAGTTAGCGCGTCCCCCGTGACATTACTAGAATAGAACGTGTTAAAACCGCTAGTCCAGCTCGTGACAAATGTACTCGCGGTATCATTCTGGTATACGAACGAAGTCGCAGGATTGTACTGCAACCAATTCGAGCTTCCGCCAACGGTTCCGTAGGAAAGCTCCCAGATTCCCGTATATTGGTATGCAGTCATATCACATCGCCAGGTGGGTGTAGGGGATGCCTCCCAGCGGGAAGAGCTCACCCACGATGGTGGTGATGGTGGCGGGGGCGTTCGAGATGGTTCCGAACGTGCCTGCAACCTCCAGCAGGGTCGCCGGGGTGGTCGGCGCCAACAGGTCGTACGTGTCGCCGTTGCTCACGAAACTCTGGATGGAGTTCCGGAAGGTGTAGACGATGACGCCAGTGGGCCGGCCGCCCGCGTAGGATGCGGTCTGCGATCCGTACTGTTCGAACATCTTGTCGGAGCGCTCGTTCAGCGTCTCCATGAGGATCGGGACACCATCGAACCAAAGGGTAAGGTCCGAAGTCGGCCACGCCTCAATGCGGGCACCCGTGCTATCACGCAACACGAGAATAAGGGTGTGGATATAAGTACCAACGCGAGGAAGCTGGATGCGCTGGTATGCGGAAGAGGAAACACCTGCGGCCGCACGTACCACGGACCACTGTGCCGATGAACCGACATCAGCAGGCGCCGCCTGAGGGTTATCAACGGGGGCCATCCAGAATGGCTCATCGAGAGAAAGGGTAAGGGTCGGGTCAGCGGAACCGCCGGTAAGGGTGGTGTACACCACGGAGGAGGTGTTCAGCTGCACCTGCACCTGGGGCTGAGAGGATGCGTTCATGTCCGGGAGGCTGCAATAGCCAGAGCTATCCAGCTCCAGCGGAACCTCCAGCTTGAAGGTGAACGCCCCGGTGCCGGCAGCAATGGCAGAGAACGAGGGAAGAGCGTTAGGCACGTTGCCCAAGCCGAGTGCTCCCACCTGCCCGCCGTAAATGTTAATGAGGAACAGCGAGTAGCCATCGCACTGGACGATTGGCTGACCGAAAGGGTCACGGAGGAAAAAGTTCTGGATGGTGTTCCACGGGGCGTCGGCGCTACCAGTGGCTGCGGTACGCGAACCGCCCGACGCGGTAATGTAGAACTTCAGGCTACGGAGGTAGCCACCCACTGGCTTAAGGATGGGGGTCCACAGGCTACCGAAAGCCTGGCCAGCAACCGAGGGTCCGAAAATCTGGCCCTGGCGGGAAAGCCTAGCGAAGGGGACACCGGCTGCGGCGGGAGTGGCCGCCGTAGTCTGCGGTGCCCGGGTGACCGTACCCATACTCGGGTTGGCCACCTGGAGGGACGATACGCCCATGGGGTCACATCTTTCTAAGGGGAGCGATACTGGATGACACCCACGGGGATGGGTAAAGCTATTTAGTTATGCGTGGAACGCTGCCGCCAGTCCTTGCGCGGCGGGGTTGTTACTGTGGTGCGCGGTGAAACCTCGGATGAGGAAGTTCCAGAAAATGACCCAAGCGAGTACAACCCCGCCGAGTTCCACGAAACCAATCAGTGAGCCTACCATTATTCACCTCCTACGCTTACTTGAGTAGTCAGGAAGTGCTGGCCATTGTCTGCACTGAGCAGCCATTGGCGGTTCCGGAGGGAGGAGATGCTAGGTAGGGCTTCCTTGGGAAGCCCCCCGATCTCTCTCAACCGTTTCTGTTTATCCTCATCCGCCAGTCTGCCTATCCAGGCAAATGAACACTGATCATAGAAGGATGTTGGCACGTGTCGGGGCGCTTGCGTACTGGCAATGACTGACACGTGTCGGGAACGCCCCTTGCGATAGAGTTCGTCAAGATGCATGGATAGTCCGAGGTTTGGTTTACGGAGTCCCCCGAGATCCTGCACTTCATCGCAGTAGACAACCCAGTCACCCTCATGGTAGACGCGCTCTAGCGCTTTGAATACCTGCCCCTGGGCCTTAGCCCTATTCTCCGCCCGGAATTGGTCATGGACTACCAGCCGGAACCAACTATCCATTGGCTCACGCTTGCGGGTGTTCCAGGTCTTCGGGGGTATCTCGGTTACAGGTTTACCAACGCTTCCCACAAGAGGGTCATTGCGTTTGCAGTCGATAATGAGGACTCGGTCATCGGCACACATGGGTTTGAGTAACCCGTTAATAGCAAGAAAGCTCTTGCCGGATCCCGTAAGTCCGATGATGGAATGGTGCGGGGTGTTCTCCGGGTCCCATAGTCTGTTGACAAATTGATGCACCTGCCGCCAATCAGTCATAGGCGCGAACCCTCCGGGGCTCCCTCCGGAGGGTTCGCGCCTATAGGGGCTGCTGACATCTACGCTCAATTGCGGACGTCCGCCCCGGGACCGGCCGTGAACATGGGCGGCGCGCTCCATGTCCCGTCCGGGTTATAGCCATCACCTGGATACATGGGGGGTGGCGGGGTGATATTGAAATCCCCGAACCCTTCCCCTCCATCTACCCTCTCGCCTTGAATCCCCATTTCCGCTAGCATCTCCTCATGGATGGCGGATACACCGGACAGCTTGGCGACAGGGTGTGCAGGGTCCAGCCTTTGCATGTCGAGTTGGGCTGCGATTACACACATTACTACTACTTTGATCAGGTCAGCGGACGGGCCTATCGCCGTAGTTCTGGTTAGTGCTGCCTTAAGCCGAGGATTGCCCTCAGCCATCTTAGCCAGACTACCAGTAATGACGTCGCATTGGGTGATGAGGACAGCCCCGACTGTGGGGAAGAGGAATGCCGCGCCCTGGCCGAACATGGCGACAACGGGGATGAGATCCTTGGCGAGCTTGGCCGTTGACGTTTGACGTGGGGCCCGGGGCTTTCCAGCATCCGCACGCGGCTTGCGGGTACGCGTTTGTTTGACGCTGGGATCATCCTCCCCGATGAGTTCCGCAGCATCGAGCGGCGGGAACTCATCCGTCAAATCGTCAACGGCCGCCGTCACTTGTAGCTGCCGAAGAGGGTGTTAAAGAGGGACTGTTCGGGGCGGGCGGTGCGGTTAGGGGCGGGGCGATTCTTTTTCCACCAGCCGTCCATAGCATCCTCCACTGCGGACTTGATGATCGCCGCCGCATCAATCGTCGGTGACTCATCCTCAGTGTTCTCTTCCTCGGTGCTCTCGTCCTTAGCCACGGGTCATGCCCTTCGGTAGCATTTGTCGGATCATCGGATTCTGCGCCATAGCTGACATGACGCCTTCCGCTTGCTCGATCTTGCGCATTACCCAGTTGGTGCCTAGGCCGATGCTGTCAATCTTCGACTCGATACGGGCGAGCCTGTCTTCTAGGGTAAGTTCCTCTACTTCGGGCTGGGGAGCGGAAGCAATGAGGTGTTCTGGGAGGCTCACCCGTTGTCCTCTACCAGAGACTTAAGGTCTTTCTTTGCATCACGCTTGACTTCCTCAATGAGGGTGTCAATCTGGGCGTGCAATTCCTGTCGGGCCGGATGCCCGTTAATGGTGAGGCTATCCACAATACTGTGGAGAACTTCCGTAAGAGCGGACATTCGGGGATATCCTTTCACGGGTCGGGGAGAGAGGCGGCCCATAGCGCGCGTGTCCCGTGCCACCCCCACCCGGGCCGCCCCCTCGGACGTAGTGTATCATGCGTTTACGCGCGCGAGTACACCGCTCCCCTTACCGTGTCAACCATCGTAACCTAACTGTGACACGCTTGCGAGCAACCTGGATCTACGGTACCTTCCCCATGTTCCATCCGTGCTGACAAGATAAGGAATAACCCGTGTCTATTGTTCCACAGTCTCAGATGCCACTCTCCCTCAATCAGATGTCTATTGAGGAATTGGAGGCATACGACGGCCCAGAGGTAAGGGTCGATTCGGCTGAGCTCTTCGAGTCGGACGACAAATGGAAGTTGCAGGGAGTTCCGCACTACATTACGAGTGTCACCTATCGGCCAACCCTCATGGAGGGGGAACCTGCCGACTACGTGTCCGTAGAATCTCGGATCGCTTCGGAAAGTGTCCTGGATCTGCGTATCAAGCAAGAACGGGTCCACGGGGGAAGTGTTCGCAGTCTCGCCCAGCTCATTGAGCTGGGCGTGGAACCGGGCGCACAAATCGTTTACAACGATGGGTCTACCGGTATCCGCCAGCAACTTACGTACATGCTGCACTCAATGGGAATTATCCAGGTGGCAGAGGTGCCTTACCACGAGGTAAACGTACGTAATAAGGTGTTTACCACGTACTTTCAGCAGTGGGACAGCTTTGACCAGAAGCTAGAGACCAAGGACGGCGAGGTTTACCCGGAGATTAGGATGCGGGACCTTAATAACCCGCTGCTAATCAAGGTGCGCCAGGGTTTGCGCGTCTCGGATTACACCTTCGACGGCCGCGCGGTGCAAACCTGGTACCTGTCCTGACATAGAAAGAGGCCCCCACCAATCGGTGGGGGCCTCTTTCGGGAGCTTCCGTGCCAACAGTAGCTCACAGCTAGCGAGAGTGTCACCCGCTAAATAGAGAGTAGCATAGAGTGGGTTTCTGGAGCAAGGCGAAAGCGGCAATCAGCCGCATCATCCCGCGCAAACGCGCACGCCCGGTAGAGCCTCCCCCCACCCCGCCGCCGGTAGCTCCCCTCCAGCCGACGCACCCGCACCGTGAACCGGAGCGCACCCCACGCTCGTTAGACGGTTTGGTGGATGCTCTCTACGCAATAGGTGTTGCTGCTGGCGGTACGCACGACGCTGCAAATATCCATGAGCTCGAAGAGGCGCTAGGTAATCCGGGCGCACGTACGCTGCTGCGTAATCAGCTCCAGTCCACGCGCGCGTGGATGCGTGGTAATCCCGGCATCGGTAATACACGCTGGCAGGCGCGCGCGGAGTACATGATGGCCCATCTCCGTGACGGTAAATCCATGCCGCACGATATCGACGTGTTCTTCTACTACCACGGAAAGAAGAAGAACTAGTAATTAGGAGCGCTCCCCGTGCCTGATTATAAAGACCCGAACGACTATCGTAATAAATGGCGCAGACAATCCCGTCACAAGCAAAGGCTCACCCGTGGTGGTGTATCGGTACTCCCGTTCCAGCAACGTCCCTTCGCTGCGGTTGATGGAGAGGGCGTTACTATCTGGGGGCCGAATCCGGAAGGTGAACCGCAAGCGGGTCACCACTACACGCTACTTCGGGCGGGAGCGCACGAATTATTTAACGAGGATGGCTCACCGCTAAGCATGCAGCAGTGTTTAACGTTCCTCGCTAACTTACCTCCGACGCACATTTATATCGCGTTCTCGTTCGGCTACGACATTACTATGATCTGCCGCGACTTACCTCCGGAGCGCGCGGAGCGGCTCATGAGTCGTGAGAAGCGGACCTTCCCCAAGGGTGCAAAAACCATAACCCTTCCCGTCGATTATGCGGAGTGGCGCCTTGACTTCATGCCCGGAAAATCATTCTCCGTCAAATGGAAAGATGGTGAATGGACATCCGTCTCAGATGTCTTTAGTTTCTTCCAATGCAGCTTTGTGGAAGCGCTTACCCGATGGTTCCCTGAGCGTACAGACGTCATCAACAAAATACGTGAGGGAAAGGAGCAACGGGCAGATTTCGGTGAGGTGGATCGAACATACGTCAGAAAGTATTGTGAACTGGAGTGCGCCTGGCTAGTTGCCCTCATGGATAAAGTACGCGAAGTGTGCTATTCTCTGGAGATATTCCCACGTAAGTGGGAAGGTCCCGGGATGTTGGTACAAGCGCTGCTGAGTAGCAAAAAGGTTCCCCGGAACACAGAGGCTTTCATCTCGGATAACCCGTACGTATACGACGATGTCATGCATTACTCAAACTCTGCATATTACGGAGGACGCTTTGAGCCTTTCAAGATTGGCCGGATCCAGGGCCCTATTTATGGGTACGATATTAGGTCTGCTTACGCTGGAGTATACCGCTCTCTACCATGTTTACTCCATGGACGCTGGGAGCCAATCCGCGACGGTGTACCAATCACTGGGCTATGGGTCGGCTTTGTTGAATACCGGCATCGCCCTGAGGTATTTGTTTGTAGTCTGCCGATCAGACTCCCCAGCGGTACCATTGTGTTTCCGCGAGCTGGCTCCGGTTTCTATTGGAGTGTGGAAGTCGAGGCTGCGGCGCCTCTGCTGGAAAGCTACGTGGTACGTAGTGGTTATCGCTATATTCCTAATTGCGACTGCAAACCGTTTGAGTGGGTTGAAGGCATTTTTGAGGAGAGGAAAAAGCTTGGCAGCACCACCAAAGGAATGATCCTAAAACTCATGCTAGCATCCATCTACGGAAAGCTGTGTCAATCCGTTGGCGACCCTACTTTCTCTCACCCTGTATGGGCTAGTCTCATTACTGCTCATGTTCGAGCTCAACTTTTAGGAGCGATGTGCGATGGCGTGGAGCGCGCACCTGGATCTGATGTCATTATGGCCGCTACTGACGGTTTCTATACCACTCGTAAGCGCGGGTTTCGTCTGGGGACGGGCTTGGG